>Ga0160439_1000034_pt1 | contig 158590 bp, 125 predicted proteins | sample HID1975M_E0MG_FD_108201 | JGI IMG/M metagenome (GOLD analysis project Ga0160439, IMG submission 108201) | Enriched soil microbial communities from UW Madison campus, WI, USA - HID1975M_E0 MG | ecosystem: Environmental > Terrestrial > Soil > Unclassified | place: USA: Madison, Wisconsin...
CACAAGGTCAGCCTGGACAAGGTCATCAAGACCATGCGCGAGACCGGGCGCGACATGCAGGACAAGTACAAGGAAACCAGCCGCGGCGGACTCGCCGTCAACGTCATCGAGTGCTGAGCGCGTCAGCGCGCTGTCAGCGCGTGGCCGTCAACCTGTACCGATGCGTCGCCGGCGACGCACGCCTTCGTGTTCCACCCGTTCCACCCAGCAAGGACTTCCCATGACCGTCATGAACCCGACTGCGGACAGGCGCTCCGCCCTGCGTTTCCCCCGTTTCGCCGTGCTCGCGCTGGCGCTGTGCGCCGGCGGCGTGCCCGCGGCCTTCGCGCAGCAGGTTGCGCCCGAAACCATTGCCGAGCTGCGCACCGAACTCGAAACGCTGCGCGCCGAGCAGGCCGAACGCGATCTCCGCATCCAGCGCCTCGAGGACGCGCTGCAGCGCATCGCCGGTGAGCCCCTCGCCCCGACGGCGATCGCAGATGCGCCGCAGTCCCCGACGCCTGCGCCGGCCTCCACTCCGGCATCCGCAGCCTCGTCGCTGCCGGCAGCGTCGACATCAACGGGCGACGGCCTCGCCTCGCGCCTGAAGGTCACGGGCGACCTGCGCCTGCGCGGGCAGGGCGACTGGTCCGACGACGACGGCAGGAACCGCGCCAGCATGCAGCTGCGCGGTCGCCTTGGCGCGACCTTCGCCGTCAACGACCGCATCACCATCGGCGCGCGCCTGGCCACCGGCGACAGCGACGACCCCAACAGCACCGACGTGCAGCTGTCGAACTGGCTCGACGACCTCGAGGCCAGCCTCGACATGGCCTACGTGCAGTTCAACTTCGACAACCTGACGCTGTACGGCGGCAAGATGCCGCAGCCGTTCGTGCGCACCGACCTGGTCTGGGACGGCGACGTCAATCCGCAGGGCATCGGCGCGACCTGGCGCAAGCCGCTCGCCGGCGGCGGCACGCTGCGCGCGAACGGCCTGGCCTTCGTCGTCGATGAATCGGCCGGCGGTCCGGACAGCACCATGCTCGGCGCCCAGCTCGGCTACACCTCCGCGGCGCACGGCGACTGGACGTTCGACGTCAACGGCGCGTACTACCACTACGACCTCGGCAGCATCGCCGGCGCCGACAGCGGCGACTTCCGCAGCAACCTGCTCGACGCAGACGGCCACTACCTGTCCGAGTTCCACCTCGCCAACCTGCTGTTCGGCGTGACCTACGGCGGCTTCGGCGAACGCTGGCCGCTGCGGCTGGTCGCCGACTACGTGCGCAACACCGGCGCCGCCACCGACGCCGACACCGGCTACGGCACCGACCTGATCCTCGGCAAGGCCTCGGCGCCCGGCGACTGGCGCTTCACCTACGGCTACTCGATGGCGCAGACCGACGCCGTGCTCGCCGCCTTCTCACACGACAACCTCGGCATCGCCACCAACTACCGGCTGCACGCCCTGACCGTCGACTACGTGCCGATGCCCAAGACCATGCTCAGCGCGTACTGGTACCACTACAAGCCCTACAGCGCGCTGGACGCGGGCGCCAACGAACCGGGTGACTGGCTCGACCGGCTGCGGCTGGCCTTCCTCGTCAATTTCTGAGGCGTAACCAGCCGGATGTCATCCCAACCCCGGATTCAATCCGGGAGCGGGATGATGGATGCTGTCACCCCAAGGCGATGCGCGAGGCGGAATCGCTATGGCGTATCGGATTCGACGGGCGCCGCGATCACCGGAGACGGCGCGCCACCCGCCAACGCATGCAGGATGCGCAGGTCTTCCTCGTCCAGCGCCTTCGCGTTGTCGCCGCGGAAGCGCATGCGGTAGGAGTGGATCGTGGCTTCGAGGTTGTCGGTGGAATAGCCGACCAGGCGCAGCGCGTTGACGGGATCGAAGCCGGGCGGCGGCGGCGGTGCGGCGGGATCGGGCCAGATGCCGAAGCCGGCTTCGGCGAGTCGCCGCCACGGGAACAGCGGGCCCGGATCGATCTTGCGGCCGGGCGCGAGGTCGGAGTGGCCGATCACTTCGGTCTTCGGGATGCGGTGGCGCGCGGTCAGGTCTTCCAGCAGGCGCAGCAGTGCGTCGACCTGGGCGTCGGTGAACGGCTCGACGCCGTCGTTGTCGATCTCGATGCCGATCGAGGCCGAGTTGAGTTCGTGGATCGTGCCCCAGCTCCCCGCACCGGCGTGCCAGGCACGATGGTCGTCGGCGACCAGCTGGTAGATCGCGCCGTCGTCGCCGACGAGGTAGTGCGCGCTGACCGGCCCGCCGCTGTTGCGCGTGCGCAGGGTGTGCAGGCTCTGCGCGACCGAGTCCTGCTCGGTGTAATGGAGCACGATCAGCTGCGGGCGCCGCGTGTCGAAGTTGTCCGATGGCACCCAGTTCGCCATCGGATTGCGCGCCGGGCCGTGCTGGCAGGCGGCGAGGGCGAGGGCGCAGGCGGCGATGAGGGCGAGGCGGAGGAATGCGTGCATGGGGGGCATTGCAGCGGCTGCGTGCGGTGATTGCAAGTCGCGGGGAGGGTTTGGTGGGCCAAACCAAAAAAAGCGGGCAGCTTGCGCTGCCCGCCCGAACACCTCGTGGGGGAGGCGTGTATCAAGCCACGATCAGCTCTCGTAGGCCGACTCGCCGTGCGAGACGATGTCGAGGCCTTCGCGCTCCTGCTCTTCGCTCACGCGCAGCCCCACCACCACCTTGGCGATCAGGATCGCGATCGCGGTGACCACCGCGCACCACAGGATCGTGAACAGCACGCTGATCAGCTGCACCCAGACCTGGGCGCCGATGGCAAGGTCCGCCTCGGTGCCGCCCAGCGACTGCGCGCTGAACACGCCGGTCAGCAGGGCGCCGATGATGCCGCCCACCGCGTGCACGCCGAACACGTCGGCGGTGTCATCGACGCGCAGCAGGCGCTTGAGGCCGTTGACTGCCCAGACACAGATGGCGCCGGCCGCGAGGCCGATGACGATCGCGCCCATCGGGCCCACCGTGCCCGCCGCCGGGGTGATGCCGACCAGGCCGGCGATCGCACCCGAGGCCGCGCCCAGCGCCGAGGGACGGCCCTTGCTGATCGCCTCCACCGCGCTCCAGGCCACCACGCCGGCGGAGGTCGCCACCATGGTGTTGATCATCGCCAGCGAAGCCGAGGCGTCGGCCGCCAGCGCGGAGCCGGCGTTGAAGCCGAACCAGCCCACCCACAGCAGCGCCGCGCCGATGAAGGTGAACGGCACGTTGTGCGGCTTCAGCGCTTCGCGGCCGTAGCCCAGGCGCTTGCCGAGGAAGTACGCGCCGACCAGGCCCGCGATGCCGGCGTTGATGTGCACCACGGTGCCGCCGGCGAAGTCGATCACGCCCTTGTGCGCGAGGAACCCGCCCTCGCCGCTCCACACCATGTGCACCATCGGCAGGTACGAGAACGTCACCCAGATCACCGAGAACAGCAGCACCGCGGTGAACTTGATGCGTTCGGCGAAGGCGCCGACGATCAGCGCGGTGGTGATGCCGGCGAACGTGGACTGGAACACGATGAACAGGAACTCGGGCAGGCCGTCCGCGTCGGTGTCGGCCACGATGCCCTTCAGGAACGCCTTCTCGGTGAACGAGCCGAAGAACGCGTTGCCTTCGGTGAACGCGGCGCTGTAGCCGTAGGACACCCAGACCAGGACGACCACGGAGAACACCACCAGCACCTGCATGATCACCGACAGCACGTTCTTCGACCGCACCATGCCGCCGTAGAACAGCGCCAGGCCGGGCACGACCATCAGCAGCACGAGGAACGTGGAGGTCAGCATCCATGCGACGTTGCCGCTGTCGAACGTGGTCGCCTCGGCCTCTTCCGCGGCGGGGGCTTCCTCGACCGCAACGAAGTCCGCGACCGCCTCGGCCACGGCTTCGCCCGCGTCGACGGTGGCATCGGCGACCTCGCCCGCGGCTTCGGCCACCGGTGCGTCGGCGTCCTGCGCGAACACGCCCGGCGCCGCGGCCATCGCCGCCACGCCGAACAGCACGGCCAGTCCCGCGGCCTGCAGACGGGTTTTCCACCCGGAGAACAAATGCATCTTCATGGGTTCAGCCTCCGTGTGGGTTAGAGCGCATCGGCGCCGATTTCGCCGGTGCGGATGCGGATGACCTGGTCGAGCGCGACCACGAACACCTTGCCGTCGCCGACCTTGCCGGTGCCGGCGGACTTGCTGATGGCCTCCAGCGCGGCGTCGAACACCTCGTCCGACACCGCGGCCTCGATCTTGAGCTTGGGCAGGAAGTCGACGACGTACTCGGCGCCGCGATAGAGCTCGGTGTGGCCCTTCTGCCGCCCGAAGCCCTTGACCTCGGTGACGGTCAGCCCGGACACGCCCACCTCGCCGAGCGCTTCGCGCACTTCGTCGAGCTTGAACGGCCGGATGATGGCGATGATCAGTTTCATGAAACGCCTCCTCTTGGAATTTCGGGTTGCGTGGCGTCAGAACGACTTGGACAGGGAGACCAGCACGGTGTCGTCCACGCCGCCGATGTCGGTGTCGTGCCATTCGACGCCGATGCCGAAGCCGTTCTCGAAGCTCTTGCCGGCGCTGAGGCGCCAGTAGTCGTAGTCGAGTTCGCCGCCGTAGCCGCTGACCCACTGCCGGCTGTAGCCGGCGCCGACGCTCCAGCCGCCGTCGAACTCCCAGCCCGCGTCGAGATCCAGCGCGGTGCTGCCGTCGGAATCGGGAATGCCGAACAGGTCGGTGGTGGCGTAGGAATACTTCGCGCTGAGCACGTTCCAGCTCAGGCCGAAATACAGCTCCAAGGTGTCGACGTCGTTGAAGCCGGCCGGGTAGTCGCCCGGGTACCAGTAGTAGTTGGCGCCGACGTCGTAGCCGAAGCCGCTCTCGCCGAACTCGCCGGCGTAGCCGAGGAAGACGTCGAGTTCGACCTGGCTGGAGATGTCGGGATCCGAGTCGGACAGCCAGCTGATGCTGCTGCCCCAGGTGCCGACGTAGAAGCCGCTTTCGTGCTCCCAGGTCAGCCCGCCCTGCAGCGCGGGCTTCTCGTTGGTCTGGGTGACGCCGCGGAACAGGTAGTCGCTGACCACCGTGACCGAGCCCGACACTTCGGCCGATGCATTGCCGGCCATGAGCAGCCCGGCGGACAACAGGGTTGCAGCTGCGATCTTGCGTGACGACATGACAGGCTCCTCATCTGGAAAAGAATGGAAAAGCCCTCCCCGGTCTTGCGTTCTGGTTGCTTCCACCCGGGGCGGCATCCCCATGCCTGGCCGGGCGCCGGCGGGTGCTCTGTGGCGCCCTGACCGGTCACATCGCTTTCCTGTTTCCGTGTCGTTCGTGTCTGGTTCCTTGCTGCGGGAAAGTCGCGGCCCGCGTGGGGGAGGCCGCATGCCCGGCACGTTTGGCCGGACGCTGGAAAACGCGCGGGGCATCCGGTTTCTTCCGGATGCCCCGTGTTTTTGATCAGACGCCGTAGTACATCTGGTATTCGAGTGGGTGCGTTGCCGCACGGAACCGCGTGACTTCCTGCATCTTCAGGTCGATGTAGCCGTCGATGAAGTCGTCGCTCATCACGCCGCCGGCCTTGAGGAAGTCGCGGTCGCCGTCGAGCGCCTCCAGCGCCTGGTCGAGGCTGGAGCAGACCTGCGGGATCAGCTTCTCCTCTTCCGGCGGCAGGTCGTAGAGATCCTTGTCGCTGGGGCCGCCCGGGTCGATCTGGTTCTTGATGCCGTCCAGGCCCGCCATCATCAGCGCGGTGAAGGTCAGGTAGCCCGACTGCAGCGGATCGGGGAAGCGCACCTCGATGCGGCGCGCCTTCGGGTTCGACACCCACGGGATGCGGCAGCTCGCCGAGCGGTTGCGCGCCGAGTAGGCCAGCATCACCGGCGCCTCGAAGCCCGGCACCAGGCGCTTGTAGCTGTTGGTGCCGGAGTTGGCGAAGGCGTTGATCGCGCGCGCGTGCTTGAAGATGCCGCCGATGTACCACAGCGCCATCTGCGACAGGCCGCCGTAGCCGTCGCCGGAGAACAGGTTCTGCCCGCCCTTGGCCAGGCTCTGGTGCACGTGCATGCCGCTGCCGTTGTCGCCGACGATCGGCTTGGGCATGAAGGTCGCGGTCTTGCCGTTGCGGAAGGCGACGTTGCGGATGACGTACTTGGTGGTCAGCAGTTCGTCGGCCTTCTTCACCAGCGAGTTGAACTTGGTGCCGATCTCGCACTGGCCGGCGGTCGCGACCTCGTGGTGGTGCACCTCGGTCTCGATGCCGACCTGCTCCAGCGTCTTCACCATCTCCGCGCGCAGGTCGTGCAGCGAATCGGTCGGCGGCACCGGGAAGTAGCCGCCCTTGATGCCGGGGCGATAGCCGCTGTTGCCGCCCTCGTACTCCTTGCCGGTGTTCCAGGCCGCTTCTTCCGACTCGATGTGGAAGAAGGTATTGCCCATCTCGTTGGCGAAGCGCACCGAGTCGAAGATGAAGTACTCGGGCTCGGGGCCGAAGAAGGCCTGGTCGGCGATGCCGCTGGACTTGAGGTAGGCCTCGGCGCGGCGCGCGATGCCACGCGGGTCGCGCGAGTAGCCCTGCATCGTCGCCGGGTCGAGGATGTCGCAGGTCAGGTTGAGGGTCGGATCGGCGTAGAACGGGTCGAGGAAGGCGGTGGATGCGTCCGGCAGCAGGATCATGTCGGACTCGTTGATGCCCTTCCAGCCGCTGATCGACGAGCCGTCGAACATCTTGCCGTCCTCGAACAGCGCGGGCTCGACGATGCTGGCGGGGAAGGTGACGTGCTGCTGCACGCCGCGCATGTCCACGAAGCGCAGGTCGACGAATTCGACCTTGTGGTCCTTGATCAGCTTTTCGACATTCTCGAGCGACATCTCGGTGCAACCTCTGGTGGGCGAAAGGATGCTTCACATGACGCAAGCGCCGTGCCAACGCTAGATGCCTCGCAAACCGTTGATTCACAAGGAATGTGCATCGCAGCATCCATCGAGGACGCACGGTTTCGGTGAAGAATCCGTGACGCTTGCACCATAATGGTGAAAGCAGTGCGTCGGGCTGGGGTGGGGCGGACGTGGAGGCCGCGGACGCGAAGGTCCCCGTCCCGACCTTCCCCCGCTGCGCGGGCGAAGGAGCAGCCCCCGGCGGCAGGACCGCTGCCCGGACGCGGGAGGGCTTTCCGTTATCCTGCCAGCCCCCACGCGAACCGCCTCCATGTCCGATCCGCTGTCCGCCCTCCTGCTGGGCATCCTCGAAGGGCTGACCGAATTCCTGCCGGTCTCGAGCACCGGTCACCTGCTGATCGCCCAGCACTGGCTGGGCGCGCGCTCGGACTTCTTCAACATCGTCATCCAGGCCGGCGCGATCCTCGCCATCACCCTGGTGTTCCGGCGGCGGATCTGGGACTTGGCGACCGGGCTCGGCGACGCGGCCAACCGCGACTACGCGATGAAGCTCGCCCTCGCCTTCCTGGTCACCGCCCTGGTCGGCCTGCCGGTGCGGCTGGCCGGCTGGGAACTGCCCGAGACGGTGACGCCGGTGGCCTGGGCGCTGATCCTCGGCGGCATCTGGATGATCTTCGCCGAGCGCATGGCCGAACGCCGCGGCGACGGCATCCACGTCACCTGGACGGTCGCGGTGCTGGTGGGGCTGGCGCAGGTGGTGGCCGGCGTGTTCCCCGGCACCTCGCGCTCGGCCGCGGCGATCTTTATGGCGATGCTGGCCGGCCTGGGGCGGCGCTCGGCGGCGACCGAATTCGTGTTCCTGGTTGGCATCCCGACGATGTTCGCGGCCAGCGCCTACGCCTTCCTCGAACTGTGGAAGGACGGCGGCCTCGGCGGCGAGGCCTGGGGCGACGTCGCGCTGGCGTTCACGGCCGCCACCGTCACCGGCTTCGTCGTGGTGAAGTGGCTGCTGGGCTACATCAAGGCGCACCGCTTCACCGGCTTCGCGGTGTACCGGATCGTGCTCGGCGCCGCGCTGCTGCTGTGGCTGCCGGCGGGCGACTGAAGCCCCGCCATCGATCGTGGGAGCGACCTTGGTCGCGATGCCTTGGACCAATGGCGCCTTCCCGGGGCATCGCGACCAAGGTCGCTCCCACAACTGGCCGCCAATGGGCCGCAAGCGCGATGTCGATCCGCGCTGCCCCCGTTCGTCGAAGCCCTGAAGGCCGCGGGATCGAACCCGCGGCCGCCCTTTCCACGAACGGAGCAACGACATGGCCTATATCGACGGTTTCCTGATCCCGATCCCGAAGAAGAACCTCCCCGCCTACCGGCGCATGGCGCGCAAGGCCGGCAAGGTCTGGATGGAGTACGGCGCGCTGCAGTACATCGAGTGCGTCGAGGACGACGTGCAGCCCGGCAAGCTGACCTCGTTCCCGCAGGCGGTGAAGCTGAAGAAGGGCGAGGTGGTGGCCTTCTCGTACATCGTCTACCGCTCGCGCCGGCATCGCGACAGCGTCAACAAGAAGGTCATGGCCGATCCGCGCATCGAGGCGATGATGCCGGACAAGGCCAAGCCGCCGTTCGATCCCGCGCGCATGATGTGGGGCGGGTTCAAGTCGATCGTCGCGATGTAGGTCCATCCATCCACTTGCGGCAGAGGAGAAAGCGGCATGGCCGGAGTCAACAGCGTCAACTGGTTCGAGATCTACGTGCAGGACATGGCGCGGGCGCGCGCGTTCTACGAGGCCGTGTTCGACATCGCGCTCGAACCGCTGAAGTTGCCGGACGGGGACGAGGAAACCCTGGAGATGTGGTCCTTCCCCGGCGACATGGATCGCTACGGCGCCAACGGCGCGCTGTGCCGCATGCCGGGCGCGCCATCGGGGCCGGGCGGCACCCTGGTCTATTTCGCCTGCGAGGACTGCGGCGCGACCGGCGCCCGCGTGGCGACGGCCGGCGGGCGCGTGCATCGCGGGAAGATGTCGATCGGCGAGTACGGCTTCATCGTGCTGGCCTTCGACAGCGAGGGCAACATGATCGGGCTGCATTCGATGCGCTAGCGCCGATCGACCCGGGCCACCTTTCCCGCACGGGCGCCCGCGGCGCCCATGCCCATTCCATCGCGTTCGAGGAGATCCACCATGCAACGCCTTTGCGCGGCGCTCGCCGCCCTACTGGCAACGGCCGGCCCCGCGACTGCCGCGGAGACCATCTACGAGATCGATCCCGCGCACACCTTCCCCAGCTTCGAGGCCGACCACATGGGCATCTCGTTCTGGCGCGGCAAGTTCAACGCCAGCAGCGGAAGGATCGTGCTGGACAAGGCCGCCGGCACCGGCACGGTGGAGGTGGACATCGACGTCGCCAGCATCGACTTCGGGCTCGACGCCATGAACGACAAGGCGCGCAGCGCGGACCTGTTCGACGCGGACGCGCACCCGCGGGCGAGCTATCGCGGCACGCTGGCCGGCTTCGTCGACGGCGCCCCCACCCGCGTCGACGGCGAGCTGACGCTGCGCGGCGTCACGCGGCCGGTGCAGCTGGAGATCGCGCGCTTCAAGTGCCTCCCCCATCCGCTGCACGGACGCGAGCTGTGCGGCGCCGACGCGCAGGCGACGATCCAGCGCGACACCTTCGGGATCAGCGCCGGCAAGGACTACGGATTCGACATGGACGTCGCCCTGCGCATCCAGGTCGAGGCGGTCGCCGTCGATCCCGCGGAAGCCGCGACGACGGAGTAGGTATCTCCGGCAAAGCCCCGTCTCTTCGTCACGTCTCCATCTTCTGCCGGGTGCGGCGCACATGATCCGCTGGCGCCGGGTGGGCCTGCGCACGCGGATACATCCCCACGTTCGGCGCAAGATTTCTCCCTTCGGTCGAAATGACAGGAGTCGGTCGAAATGACAGTCGGTGGTTCTTCGCCTTTGGTCTGTCATTTCGACCGAAGGGAGAAATCCTGCGTGCGCCTGCCGCCTGATGTCCTCCCGAACAATATCCCCAGGAACTGCGGGTCGTGGCCCGCGCACGCTGGAATGCCGGCGCCGGGAAGCCCGGTTCGATCGCGGCTTTACCCCGAAGCCGCCTCCGCCGCGCGCGCAAGCAACAGCGAGCGTTCGCGCGCGTTGCGGGTCATGTCCGCCGCACGCAGGAACTCGGCGCGCGCCTCGTCGCGGCGGTCGAGCTTGTGCAGCAGGTCGCCGCGCACCGCCGGCAGCAGGTGGTAGGCGCGCAGCGCCGGCGTGTCCGCCAGCGCGTCGACCAGCGCCAGCCCGGCCTCCGGCCCCGAGCGCATCGACACCGCGACCGCGCGGTTGAGTTCGACCACCGGCGAGGGCGCGAGCGCGACGAGTTCGTCGTACAGCGCGACGATGCGCGTCCAGTCGGTGTCGTCGACGCTCGCCGCGCGCGCATGGCAGGCCGCGAGCGCCGCCTGCAGCGTGTAGGCTCCACGCCCGACCGAGAGCCGTTCGGCCTGCGCCAGCGCGGCCAGCCCGCGTTCGATCGCATCGCGATCCCAGCGCGCGCGGTCCTGGTCCTGCAGCAGGACCGGTTCGCCCGACGGCCCCGTGCGTGCGGCGAGGCGCGATGCCTGCAGTTCCATCAACGCGAGCAATCCGAACGCCTCGGCTTCCGTCGGCGCCAGCCCGACCAGCAGGCGGCCGAGCCGCAGCGCTTCCTCGCACAGCGCGGGCCGCATCCAGTCGTCGCCGGCAGTGGCGGCGTAGCCTTCGTTGAACACGAGGTAGACCACGCCCAGCACCGCCGACAGCCGTTCCGGCAGGTCTTCCCTGCGCGGCACCTCGAACGGCACGTCGGCCTCGCCGAGCGTGCGCTTGGCGCGCACGATGCGCTGCGCGACGGTCGCGTCCGGCACCAGGAACGCGCGCGCGATTTCCTCGGTGGTCAGGCCGCACAGCAGGCGCAGCGTCAGCGCCACGCGCGCCTCCACCGACAGCAGCGGATGGCAGGCGACGAAGATCAGGCGCAGCAGGTCGTCGCCGATGTCGTCGTCGTACGCGGCTTCGCGCGCTTCGTGCAGTTCGTCGTGCAGGCCTTCGAGTTCGTGCGCGATCTGAGCGTGCTTGCGCGCCAGCAGCTGGTTGCGCCGCAGGTGGTCGATCGCGCGGTTCTTGGCGGCGGCCATCAGCCATGCGCCGGGGTTGTCAGGCACGCCCGAGGCGGGCCAGCGCTCCAGCGCGGTGACCAGCGCGTCCTGCGCCAGCTCCTCGGCGAGGTCGATGTCGCGCACCATGCGCATCAGCGCCGCGATCACCTTCGGCGATTCGGCGCGCCAGACGGCGTCGATGCTGCGCTGCGGGTCCGGGGCGTGCATGGCTCCGGATCAGAGCACTGCCGGCGATCGACATGCAAGCCGCGGAAGTCATGGGCGCGGCTCCGGCTCGGTGTCGCGCAGCGGGTCGTCGCCGGGAAACGGGCGCCGCGACTCGTCCGTTCGCACCGAATGTCCGTTGCACCCGGCTGGCGACGGGGCTCCCTCGCACGGCGGCGCATCACCGGGTGCAATGCGCACGTGCGCGCCGGCGCACCGCACCAGCAGGCCGAGCAGGCTCATCGCCATGCCTCCCGCCGATGCCGCCCTGGCCGGTTCGCACTCACGCAGGCAGTTCCCGCATGTGCACCAGCTCCCAGATGTGGCCATCCGGGTCCTCGAAGCCGTGGCCGTACATGAAGCCGTGGTCCTGCGGCGTGCGGTGCGCCTTGCCCCCGGCCGCGACCGCCTTCGCCACCAGGTCGTCGACCTCGGCGTCGCTGTCGCACGACAGGCAGACCAGCACCTCGGTCTGCGCATGCGCGTCGGCCAGCGGCTTGTCGATGAAGCTGCGGAAGTAGGGTTCGACGAGCAGCATCACGAAGATGTCGTCTGCCACGATCATGCTGGTCGCGTTCTCGTCGGTGAACTGCGGGTTGAAGGCGAAGCCGAGCGCGGTGAAGAACTTCACCGAGGCGTCGAGGTCCTTGACCGGGAGGTTGACGAAGATCTGGCGGGGCATCATGGACTCCTGTGTGCGTGCGGGAAGAATGCGCGGGATCGCGCCTTCCCGGTAACGACGAACGGCGGGGCGCCGGATCGACAATCGCGACGCGGCTCCACGTTCCGTTTCGCCGTGATGGCGTACGCTGGCGCCTCGCCCCCGCACGCAACCGACCGGAAGGAGATCGCCATGCGCCCTGCCATCCCCCTGCTGTCGCTGGCCATTGCACTGGCGGCCTGCACGCCCTCGAACCCGCCCGCGGAACCCCCGCCGCCCGTGGGCACTGCCGCGGCGCCGGACACGCCCGCCCTCGATGCACGGACGCTGGCGGCCTCGCACTGGCAACTCGCCGACGCGGTGGATGCCGGCGGCCAGCGCATCGACGCGCTGTTCCCGGCCCCCGACCAGCCGCTGCAGCTGGACTTCGCCGACGGCCGCGTCTCGGTCAGCGGCGGCTGCAACCAGATGAGCGGCGGCTACGCCCTGTCCGGCGACCGGTTCGAAGTCGGCGCGCTGGCGCAGACCAAGAAGTTCTGCGGCGGCGGCGCACTGATGGCCGCCGACGAGGCGATCGGCGCGCGCCTCGCGGGCGCGGGCACGCTCGCGGCCGGCGACGACGGCAGCCTGGTGCTGACCACAGCCGGCGGCGACCGGCTGACGTTCGCGGGCGCCCCCACCGCGGACGCGAAGTACGGCGGCGAGGGCGAGCGCGTGTTCCTCGAGGTCGCGGCCGAGCGCGTGCCCTGCCCCCACCCGATGATGCCGGACTACCGCTGCCTGCACGTGCGCGAGATCGCCTACGACGACAAGGGAATCAAGCTCAAGACCGGCGAATGGGAGTATTTCTACCAGGACATCGATGGCTATACCCACGAGCCCGGCGTGCGCAACGTGCTGCGGCTCAAGCGCTACAAGGTGGCGAACCCGCCGGCCGACGGTTCATCGCTCGCCTACGTGCTCGACATGGTCGTCGAATCGGAAACCGTGAAGCCGGCGCCGTGAGGCGCCGTGCGGATGCCGGTCAGCGCTTGCGCACCACGTACGTGCGCGGCAGCGAATCGTGCCACCCGCGGCGCACGCCATCCCCGGAGAACAGCAGCGAGAAGGGCTCGAACGGGATCAATCGCGCGAACGTGCGGCCGACGACCTGCCCCCACGACGGTCGACCGCCGGACTCGTCCACCACCCGCGTCCCGGTCAGCAACTTGCCGATCGTGAAACCGCACAATCGCTCCATCGGGATGTAGTAGAGCAGCATCACCAGCAAGCCGAGCGCGTAGTCCCGGAAAAAGTTCGGTTCGTCCAGCGCCGCGATCACCGATTCGTCGCCCTGCTCGATCCGGACCAGGATATACGCGATCACGATCGCGGACGCCAGTATCCAGGAAACGGCGTAGTCGATCAGGAAGTTGAACAGCCGCCGCCAGCGGCCCGCCGGCTCGATCGGCAGCTTCGCCTCATCGGCCGCGGCATCGATCGCCGCCGCCGGCGCGCGATAGGGGTCGTCGGATGCCACCTACCGTCCCTGCCCGACCGGCCGGCGTCGCCGGACTCAGCCCCGCGCCGTGGCGTTGAGCGAGTACGTGCCATGGATCGCCGCCTCGGCGAGCACGTGCCCCTGCATCGCGCGCAGCACGTCGCCGGCGGTGAACTTCGCCGGCACGTCCAGTTCCGCGACATCCAGCGCGAACACGCGGAAGAAGTAGCGGTGCACGCGCAGGTCGTTGGGCGGCGGATATGGGCCGTCGTAGCCGAAATAATCGCCACCCATGTCGGCATCGCCGGCGAACCAGCCGGTGTAGTCGTTCAGGCCCTGCCGTGCGCCTGCCGGACCGGATGGCGCGGACTTGCCGCCCTTGCTCACGCCGTCGCTGGCGCTGCCGGCCGCGATCTCGCGCACGTCCGGCTCGATGTCGACCACGGCCCAGTGCACGAAGTCGCCGCGCGGATGCGCGACCGGGATCTCCACGCCTTCCTTCCCGGCCAGCGAGGGATCGGTCGGTGCATCGGTGTCGATGCACAGCAGCGCGAACGAGCGCGTGTCCCCGGGCGCGTCGTCCCAGGCCAGGTGCGGATTGCGGTTGCCGCCGAAGCCGTCGGGCGCGCCCATGGCGAATTCCGCCGGAATCACGCCGCGGTGTTCGAAGCTGTCGCTGCGGATGCGCATCCCGATCTCCCGTGTGCTCCAGGGCATGCAGGATAGTGCATGCCCACGTGCGTTCAACTCCGCCCGAAAACGGTAGGAGCGGCCGCTGCCAGCCGCGCCGCGGCCCAGCGTTCGGCGTAGCCGCCGAAGCGCGTGTCCTCGAGGAAACCGCAGTGCCCGCCCCATGGCACGATCTCCACGCGCGCCATCTCCGGGAAGGCCAGCGCGCGGAATTCGTCGATCGGGATCACCGGGTCGTCGGCCGCCATCAGGATGTGGGCCGGCACCTGCAGCGCCTGCAGGCGGTCGCCGGCGACCGAGTAACCGTCGAAGTAGGCGTCGATCGTGCCGAGGTCGGTGTGCCGCTGCACCAGCCATTCGGTGAGCTCGCGCATGCCGAGCCGGAGCGTGGCGTCGTCGAAGCCGACCCGGTCGGGGAACAGCTCGCGCTTGCGCAGCAGCGAGCTGCGCCACTTGCGCTCGAAGTAGCGCATGTAGAACCACAGCCCGTTCTCCATCTTGTGCATCGTGCGCGCCGGGTCGAGCACCGGGCATACCGCGGCCACGCGCAGCAGCGGCAGGCCGGCGTCGGGCGCGCGCAGCGCCAGGCGCAGCGCGAAGTTGCCGCCGAGCGAATAGCCGGCCACCACCATCGGCCGCTGCGGGAAACGGCGGGACACGTCGAGCGCGGCGTGCACCACCTCCTCGATCCGGTTGGAGTGGAAGATGTCGGGATTGAGGTGGTGGGTGCCGCCGTGGTCGCGGAAGTTGAGCCGGAACACCTCGAAGCCGCGCGCCAGCAGCTGCGCCGCGGTCAGGCGCATGTAGCTCGATTCGGCGCTGCCCTCCCAGCCGTGCAGCAGCAGCGCCAGGCCGCGCGCCTGCACGCCCGGCACCGCGCTGTGCAGGCCGTGCAGGCGGACCCCGTCGCCGCCGTCGACCAGGTGTTCCTCGGTCACCGCGCCGGTGGCGGCCAATGCCTCGGCGCCGCGCCGTCGCCGCCACGGACTGCTGCCGAGGATGGTCTGCAGGTGCGGGCTGCGCAGCCAGCGCGGCGGCGCGTAGGCCGGCAGCCCGTCGCCGCCGTCGGGTGTCATGGCGCCATCGCCGCGACGATGCGGTCGCGCGCGGTTTCGGCGATGCGGCGGCGGCCTTCGGCGTCGCCGGGCGCGATCGGTTCGAGGAACACCACTTCGGCCGGGCGCGACGGCTCGCCGAGCAGGCGCAGGAAGTTGGCGAAGAAGCTCTCGCCCGGCGCGAACGCGACCACGGTCTGCGCGCTGCCGTGCTCGCCGTAGCGCAGCGCCACCGGCTGCACCGGCACCCCGGCCTCGACCGCGGCGAGGAAGATGCGCGCATGGAACGGCCCGACCTCGCGCCCGTTGCGCGTGCGCCCTTCCGGGAACACGCCGACCGCGCGGCCGTCGCGCAGCCGCGCCAGCATCTCGTGCAGCACGCCGCCGAGCGACTCCTGGCTGCCGCGCTGGTGGAAGATCGTCTCGGCGCGCGAGGCCAGCCAGCCCACCAGCGGCCAGCCGGCGATCTCGCGCTTGGCGACGAAGCCCATCATCCGCTGGCTGTGCAGCGCGACGATGTCGATCCAGCTGACGTGGTTGGCGACGAACATCACCGCGCCGGGCACCGGATGGCCGATGCGGCGCACGCGCATGCCGAACACGCGCATCAGCCCGCCCGACCACAGCCGCACCATGCGCTGGTCCAGGCGCCCGCCACCGGCCAGGCGCAGCCGACCGAACGGCGGCGCCATCAGCACGATCGTGACCGGCAGGTGCACCAGCAGGTGCCACAGCAGGAACGGGAAACGCACGGCGTAACGGAAGACACGCACGACAGGAGGCCAGGCAGCGGAACCGGGGGAGTCCGAAGCCGGACACGATACCGAATGCGGGCAGGGGGTGGGGAGTGGGGTGCGAGGCACCAACTACCAACCATCAACTGCCAACCTCGAATCCGCCCGGCCGCGCAGGTTGGTGGTTGGTGGTTGGTAGTTGGTATGGGCTGCCGCTCGGCCTCAGCCGCGCGGCACCACCGCCAGCGTCAGCCGCGAGATGCAGACCAGCCGGCCGGCCTCGTCCTCGATGCGGATCTCCCAGACCTGGGTGCTGCGGCCCACGTGCAGCGGCCGCGCGGTGCCGGTGACGGTGCCGCTGCGCACGCCGCGCAGGTGGTTGGCGTTGATCTCGATGCCGACCACGCCGTGGCCCTCGGGCGCGGCCAACCCGCCGGCGCTGCTGCCGAGCGTCTCGGCCAGCAGCACCGAGGCGCCGCCGTGGAGCAGGCCATAGGGCTGGTGCGTGCGCGCATCGACCGGCATCGTCCCGCGCAGGAAGTCGGGGCCGATCTCGGTGAAGACGATGCCGAGCGGCTCCATCGCGGTGTTCCGCGACAGCGCGTTGAGTTGCTCGACGGTGACGTCCGCGCGGAACATCCGCGCCGGGCTAGGGCCTGCCAACGCCATTGGCATGGGCCACGTTGCCGTGTCCGGCCGCCAGGGGGTCGTGCGTGGCGCCGCGGCAGGCTGGCCGCCTGTCCAAGCCGCGCGCGGCCGGCTGGCGGCCGGACACGGCAACCCGGAGGGCCGCGCTTGAGTGCGCACGGGGCTGCGTCATCACTCGGTCATGTATCGACATACATTCCCTCCCTCTTCCTTGCCCCGCACGCACTCAAGCGCGGCGTGGCCCATGCCAATGGCGTTGGCAGGCCCTATCGGAAGCGGAACAGGCTCGGGCGCCAGGCGCGCGAATATGCCGCGCGGCCGTAGCCGCTGCTGTTGCCGTAGCCGATGCCGAATCCGCCGCCGTCGCGCTCGCGGCGCGCGTGCATGCGCTCGACCAGCTCGTCGCGACGGCCGTCCAGCCAGTCGGCGCGGCCGACGGCGGAGGGTTCGACGCCGCGCTTGTTCGCCTCGCGCTCGCGGAATTCGCAGAAGTCGTCGTAGGCGTCGAGCTCGTGCCTGAGCTCGCGCACGCACAGTTCGATCATGATCGCGTCGTCGAGGAAACCCAGCACCTCGACGTGGTCGGGGATCACGTCCTTGGGGTCGGCGAAGTAGACCAGCGCCGACAGCACGTGCTGCTTGTCCTCGTCGTCGAGGTGCCAGCCATCGTCGCGGATCATCGCGATCATGTCGTCCAGCCGCTCCAGCCGCCCGCGGATGAAGTCGGGCGTCTTGATCTTCTGCGCGCCTTCCAGCAGCGAGGCCGCGGCCTGGATGATCTCTTCCTGCGACTTGCCCGCGGCCGCCTGGTGCGCGGCCTTGAGCGCACTGGTGAAGTGCTCGAGGTCCTGGTCGTTGAGGTCGATGGTCAGCGAAAGCGACATGGCGGGATACCGGGGGACGGAAAGATGCGCAGCCTAGGCTCCGCGGCGCGCATGCGTCAATCGCACCCTGCCGCGCGCGGCCCGCCTCGCGCCATGGCGATGACGGACGACGCGGCCGCGTGCGTCACGCGAAGCGGAAGCGCGCGTTGCCCGACTCCGGGGTATAGCGCCTGTCGCTGGCGTAGCCGCTGCTGTTGCCGTAGCCGACGCCGAAGGCGCGTGCACGGCGTTCGGAGGCGGGAAGCGGGCGGGCGGTGCGCGCCTGCAGCGGAAGGGACTGGCGGGGGGCGGTCTGGAGAATGGTGTTCATGGCGGTCCTCGTGGGGGCGTTGTGTTTCGGTGTGCTGGTAAAGTAATACACTAAACAGGTTCGCGCATGGGCCGGAAGTCATGCTCTTCGGGACGTGCTTGCGTTCACGATGGAACCTGTTGATTTGGATGGGTTTCGAGGGCCGACGGTTGCGCCCGGGAGGCATGACTGACGACCTATGCCGTCCGACCCCCTCCCCGCTTCGCAGGGAGGAGGGTTGGGGTCGGGGCGCTTTTCGCGGCGAAAGCTCGGTGCTGCGCACCTGGCACCCCCATCAACCTTCCACCCGTAAAGGGCGCAATGCCCCGCAAAGCGGGGGAAGGAGCTGAACGCGGGGCGGCCGAAACTTCCGGAGGACCTCAAAGGATCGGCGCGAGTCCGGCCCCGAAGGCGGTGAAGATGCGCGTGAGCAGCGTGCGGAAGCCGAGGTTGACCTCGGGGAAGTCGCCGACCGGTTCGTAGCAGGCGCGGAAGCCCGGGTCGAACGGCGACAGCGGCCCGGGGCACGCCGGCCCGGGCTGGAACTCGTAGCTGGTGGCGTAGCGCACCGGCCACAGGTCGAACACAGGCAGGTGTTCGGACACCTTGGCCAGCGAGTACTCCAGCCCCGAGAACACCGGCGGCTTGTCGCGACGGGCGATGGCCCAGGCGTTCTCCGGCGCGATGTCGCGGCGGATGCTGTCGGCCAGCGCGCGCGCGAACGCGGGGTCTTCGATGATCACCGCGCTCTCGGTGTTGTAGTCGTCGCCGCGCGGGTCGAAGTTGTGGGTGCCGACCACGCCGATGCGGTTGTCGATCACCAGCGACTTGGCATGCAGGCCGAAGCGCACGCCGGCGCGCTTGAGCGGCACGCGCTGGTGCACGCCGATGCCGGCGTAGCGCAGCGCGGCGTACTCGCGCGCCAGCGGTGGCGTGCGGCGGCCGCCCTCGTCCTCGCCGGCGTCGCCGCGCGCGATCTCGCCGATGTTGACGCTGCCGTCGGCGTTCCACGAGATGTCGACCGCGCCGGTGGCCTCGAGGTCGATCGGCGCGCTCTCCGGGAACGGCTTGAACTCGTGGATCTCGAAGCCGAAGTCGCGCAGGTAGCGGCGCTTGTACTTGTACGACAGCGCGTAGGTGATGAACGAGTCGGTGGCCGCGAGGCTGTTGGTGGACACGACCACGCGCGGCGGCGATTCGCGCTCGTGCATGCGCTCGAACATGGCCTGCGCCTGCTTCGACAGCACCAGGTACGGCGTCTGCAGCAGCACTTCCTCCCGCGCCGACCCGATCAGCTCGTTGAGCAGCGGCGAGGCGTGGATCGCGCCGGCGGCGATCTCGCGGTCGCGCCGGTGCTTCTGCGGCAGGTCGCCGATGAACACCACCGCGCCTACCGGGATCGCGGCGTCGGCCAGGCCCCGTTTCACCAGGGCGGGATCGTCGGCCGCGCGCGACACCGCCGCGACCCGCCGCGGATCCTCGTAAGGCCACTGCGGCAGCGCCGGCGCGCCGGCGCGCAGCAGGTGGCGGCCGACGTCGTTCAGCCGCTCCACCGGCACGCTCAGGCGCGCGTTCCAGAACGCCTCGAAGTTCGCGGCCATGTCCGCGGTCGCCGGGCCGCTGACCAGCACGTCGCGGTCGCGGAAGTTGAACTCCGGGTTCCAGTCGTAATAGTCGTCCTGGTAGTTGCGCCCGCCGGTGATGCCGACGATGCCGTCGACCAGCAGCAGCTTGCTGTGCATGCGCTGGTTGAGCCGGCGCCAGCAGCAGGCCGCGGCCCAGGCGTACATCGGATAGGTGATGCGCGCGCGGTCGAGCACCGGGTTGTAGATGCGGATCTCGAAGTTGACGTGGGCCGAGGCCAGCGCCGCCAGCGTGTCGACCTGGCGCAGCGCCGACAGCTGGTCGACCAGCACCCGCACGCGCACGCCGCGGCGCACCGCGGCCATCAGCTCGTCGAGCACGAGGTGGCCGGCGTCGTCCTCGTCGAAGATGTAGGTCTGCAGGTCGATGCTGGTCGTCGCGCCGCGGATCAGGTCCAGGCGCGAGACCAGCGCGTCCTGGCCGTAGTCGAGCAGCAGCGCGTAGTGCCGCGGCGCCCCGGGCGTGCTCTGCGCGTACGCGCGCACGCCCAGTTCGCGCAGCGGCGACGGCCGCGCGCAGGCGTCGGGGCCGTCGCAGTCGATCGCGGTCGAACGCGCCCCGGCCGCGATCCCCGCGGCCTGCTCGCGCTGCACGGCCGACAGGCTGCTGCAGGCGCTGCAGGCCAGGACCAGCAGCGCGACGAGCGCACGCGCCGCCGCGGTCATGGTGTCGGCGAGGGCCGGGTGCGGATGTGCAGCGAGAACACGACGCGGTCCGACAGCGCGAACGCCCAGCGATCCATCGCGAAGTCGCTGCGGTAGACCACGCCGCTGGCGACCACGTCGCAGTCGATCGTCGGGCGGTCGCAGGTCGCCGGCTCGACGGTGAACACCTCGCGCCGGCGCACGCCGCGGATGGTCAGCGCGCCGGCGAGCAGGCCGCCCTCGCGCAGCAGTTCGTCGGTATAGGGGTCGGACACGAATTCCACGTGCGGGTGGCGATCGGCGTCGAAGAAGCCCTTGCCGCGCGTGACCTTGGAATACTGCGGATGGTCGAGGATCTCGACGCCATCGGTCGGCAGCCGCAGCCGCACCTGCCGGCGCTGCTCCGAGACCGGCACGATCTCGCCCTGCCACTGCGGGAAGCGCCCTTCCAGCGCCTGTCCCCAGCGCGTCTTCAGGGTGAAGCCGATGCGCGATTTCGCGGTGTCGATCTCGGCCGCCGGCGCCGCCATCGCGAGCCAGGCGCCCAGCAGCACCAGCCACCGCAGACGCCTGCCTGCCCCCGGAACGCCATCGGGTCTCACGGCCACCAGAACGCGGACAGGGTGGCGATGCCGGGTTCGATCGTGGCCCCGGCCGGCAGCGCCAGCACCGCGATCGCGGCCGGCGGCATGCCGCGGTAGTCGCCCGACTGGCCGCTGTGCAGCAGCGCCACCAGCCGCTCCAGCCCGGGATTGTGGCCGACCACCAGCAGCCGCTCGGCGTCGCGGTGGCCGTCGACCAGGCCGGCCAGGGTGCCGGGCATGGCCTCGTAGATCGACGGTTCGAGCCGCTTGTCGAGGTTGCCCACGGCCTCGACCACCGCCTCCAGCGTCTCGCGCGCGCGCCGCGCCGGCGAGCACAGCACGCGGTCGGGCACCAGCGCCTTGTCGCGCAGCCAGGTGGCGACCGCGTCGGCCTCGGCCAGGCCCTCGGCCGACAGCGGCCGGTCGAAGTCCGATTGCCCGGGCAGCGGCGGCTCGGCGTGGGCATGGCGCAGCAGGATCAGTTCACGCATCGACGCTTTCCTCCCGGTGGCATTGCTCGGCGGCCCGGAGGCAGGTCAGGCGCGCTTGAGCCACTTCAGCAGCGGCTGCCAGTCGGCCTGGTGGTCGCGCACCTGCGCCGAGTGGTAGTCGAACAGGCTCTTGCCGAAGCCGACCAGCATCACGTAGGCCTGGCTGTCGCGCAGCTGCGCCACCAGCGGGTACGGCCACTGCTGCAGCAGGTCCATCGCCTGCTGCGAGGCATTGGTCCACGGCCGCAGGCGGTTGCCGACCAGGCCCACGCGCAGGTCGCCCTTGCGCACCCGCGGGTGCTTGGCCAGCGCGTTGAGGAAGGGCACGGTGGCATCGATGTCCAGCGCCGAGGGCAGCACCGGCACCACCACCGCGTCGGCGTGGTCGAGGTAGACCTCCAGCGTGTCGGCGTGCGCGCCGGCCGGGGCGTCGACGACGACGCGGTCGGTGCCGTCGGGAATCGATTTCCATGCGGTCCGGTGCCGGCTGCTGCCGTCGATCGGCAGTACCGCGCTCTCCAGCGCCGAGCGGCGTTCGGCCCAGCGCGTGGACGACCCCTGTGGATCGGCATCGATCAATACGGTCTTGCGGCCCGCCAGCGCGGATTCCGCGGCCAGGTGGGTTGCGATCGTGGTCTTGCCGACACCGCCCTTGGAACTGGCCACCAGCACGGTCTTCATCCACTGCCTCCGCCTTGGGAACGAGCCGCGAGCGTACACCGGCCGCGTCAAGGCCGCGAACACAATGCCGGCGCCCGCGCGCGCTTGACGAGTTCTTTACAAATCAACCGGCGCATCCGCCGCCCGCGGCCCGTGCGCAGCGCCCTCCCGCGCCGGCGCGTCTGCTATCGTCGATCCGCCCCCACCGACCGACCGTGCATGAGCGACCTGCAGGACCTCGTGGCGCTGATCCGCGCCGACACGCCACTGATCGTGGTCGAGACGCCGGACGAAACCCGCGTGGTCGAACTGTTCCGGCAATCGCTGACCCGGGTGTGGCGCGCGCTGTACCGCTGGTCGATCACCGAAGGGCTGCGCCGCATCGACCTCGACCGCGAGGACCCGGCCCAGGCCCCGCCCGACGCCAGCACCACCCTGGCCGCGATCCGCGACGCCGACCAGCGCGGCGTCTACCTGCTGCTCGACTTCCACCCCTACCTCGGCTACGCCAGCACCCGGCGCCAGCTGCGCGAGATCCTGCAGCGGCGCGACTGCCTGCCGCACGTGGTCGTGCTGGTCGGGCACCAGGTCGAGCTGCCGCCCGAGCTCGACGCCAAGGCCGCCCGCTTCCGCCCGCGCCTGCCCGACGCCAACGCGCTGCTGAAGCTGCTGCGCGAGGAGATCGCCGCCTACCAGCGCGAGCACGAGGGCCGGCGGGTGGAGGTCGACGAAGCCACGGTGCGCCGGATCGTGCGCAACCTGCAGGGCCTGGAGGCGACCGACGCGCGCCGGATCGCGCGCCACCTGATCCACGACGACGGCGTGCTCGGTCCCGGCGACCTGCCGGCGCTGGCGCGGCTGAAGTTCGACCTGCTCAACAAGAGCGGCCACCTGCACTACGAATACGACACCGCGCGCTTCGCGGACGTCGCCGGTGCGCGCCGGCTCAAGCGCTGGGTCGAGCAGCGCCGGCGGGTGTTCGTCGACGGCGAGGCGCCGCCGGGCCTCGACCCGCCCAAGGGCATCCTGCTGCTGGGCGTGCAGGGCTGCGGCAAGTCGCTGCTGGCCAAGGCCGTGGCCGGCGGTTTCGGCGTGCCGCTGGTGCGGCTGGACTTCGGCACGCTCTACGCCAAGTACCACGGCGAGACCGAGGCCAACCTGCGCGCCGCGCTGGAGTCGTGCGACCAGCTCGAACCCTGCGTGCTGTGGATCGACGAGATCGAGAAGGGCGTGGCCGCGGGCAGCGCCGACGGCGACGGCGGCGTGTCGCGGCGCGTGCTCGGCTACCTGCTGACCTGGATGGCCGAGCGCAGGTCGAAGGTGTTCCTCGTCGCCACCGCCAACCAGGTGCGGGAACTGCCGGCCGAACTGCTGCGCAAGGGCCGCTTCGACGAGATCTTCTTCGTCGACCTGCCCGACGCCGACACCCGCGCCCACGTGTTCGAGCTGCACCTGCGCCGGCGCGAACTCCCGCCCGAGCGCTTCGACCTCGGCGCGCTGGCCGGCGCCGCCGAGGGCTTCTCCGGCGCCGAGATCGAACAGGCGGTGGTCGCCGCCCTGTACGTCGCCCACGCCGAGTCGCGCGCGATCGACGACGCGCTGCTGCTGGAGGAGATCCGCGCCACGCGGCCACTGTCGGTGGTGATGCGCGAACAGGTCGCGGAGCTGCGCGCCTGGGCCGGCAGCCGCACGGTGCCGGCGGACTGAGCCTGCAACGCGCCGGCCCCGCACGGCATCCTTCCACGCAGCGCCCGGACCTTCGGCACATCCGGCGGGAACTCGCGGGCAGCGAGACTGTCCATCAGCGGGCGCGGCACGCACCAGGGATTTCGGGGAACGCCAGGACATGATCGAACTGCAGGACGTCCACCGCCGCTACGCCATGAGCGGGCAGACCGTGCACGCGCTGGCCGGCGTGGACCTGAAGGTGGGCGCGGGCGAGTTCGTCGCGATCACCGGCCCCTCGGGCTCGGGCAAGTCGAGCCTGCTCAACATCCTCGGCTGCCTCGACCATCCCAGCGCCGGCCGCTACCTGATCGAGGGCCGCGACGTGGCCACGCTCGACGACGAGGCCGGCAGCGACATCCGCAACCGCCGCATCGGCTTCGTGTTCCAGAGCTTCCACCTGCTGCCGCGCCTGACCGTGCGCGAGAACGTGCTGCTGCCGCTGCGCTTCCACCGCCAGCCGCCGGCCGACGCGCACGCGCGCGCCGACGACCTGCTCGAACGCGTGGGCCTGGCCGGCCGCCGCGACCATCGCCCGAACGAGCTGTCCGGCGGCCAGATGCAGCGCGCCGCGATCGCCCGCGCACTGCTGCTGGCGCCCGCCCTGCTGCTGGCCGACGAACCCACCGGCAACCTCGACTCGAAGAGCGCGGCCGACGTGCTGGCCCTGATCGACGAAGTCCACCGCGGCGGCCAGACCGTGGTGCTGGTGACCCACGACCACGACATCGCCGCGCGCGCGCCGCGCCGGGTGCGACTGCACGACGGCAGGATCGAGCATGATTCGGCCCTGCACTGACCGCCCGGCGGGGACCGCCGGCGCGCTGGCGCTGCTGCTGTGCGCGGCGCTCGCCGCGCCCGCGCAGGCCGTGGTCCTGACCGGCGAGGTGCGCGCGGTCGGGGCGCAGGCCGTCATCACCCCGCAGTCCAATTTCTCGCCGGTGGTGATCCGCTACTTCGTGCCCGAGGGCGACTCGGTGAAGCAGGGCGACGTGGTGCTGCGGATCGACCCGGGCCAGTCGGCGGCGATGATCCCCGACCTCGAGGCGCAGATCGAACAGGCGCGCGCCCGCGGCGACAAGGAGATCGCCGAACTCGAGGTCAAGGCGATCGACGCCGAGCTGGCACTGGTCGACGCCGAGGCCGCGCTGGCGACGGCGCGGATCGACGCCAGGATCCCGAAGGGCCTGGTTTCCGACCTCGACCACGACCGCTACCAGGGCGAGTTCGACCGCGCCACGCGCGAGGTCGCGCTGCAGCGCAAACTGCTGGCCGAGGCCCGCGACACGGTGCGCCGGCGCCGCGAGGACAGCCGGCTCGAGGTCGACAAGCTGGTGATCCAGCGCGACTACCACGCCGCGCTGGTGCGCACCGCGGAAGTGCGCGCGGACCGCGACGGCATCGTCGTGCACGGCTTCAACAACAACTGGCTCGGCGGCCGCATCGACGAAGGTTCCTCGACCATGCCCGGCAGCCGCGCCGGCGAGGTGGTCGGCGCCGGCGGCACGCTCGCGGTGCGTGCCTGGGCGCTGCAGCCCGACCGCCAGGGACTCCGCGTCGGCCAGCCGGTGCGACTGAGCTTCGACGCCCTGCCCGGCGTCGCCGTCGACGGCCGCATCGACGGCATCGGTGGCGCGCCCGACCGCCGTCCCGAGTGGGGCAACGGCCTCTATTTCCTCGTCGACATCGCGTTCGACCCGGGCAAGCTGCCGCTGATGCCGGGCATGAGCGTGCGCGCGGTCGCCGACGCGACGGACCCGGGGGCCGCGCCATGAGCGCGCGCCGCGCCCGTGCGCTCCTGCCCGCGCTGCTCGCGGCCGCGCTGGCCGCGTCGGCGTCGTCGGGCGACGTGCTGCGCATCGACGGCGAGGTCTACGCGCTGCGCGCCGCGCAGCTGATGCCGCCGGTGGTCGACCGCATGTGGCAGTTCAACATCACCCAGCTCGCGCCCGACGGCACGCCGGTGAAGCAGGGCGAGCCGGTGCTGGCCTTCGACAGCGGCCAGCTGACGCGCGACCTCACCGAGAAGCAGAGCAAGCTGCAGGAGAAGCAGCGCGAGCTGGAGAAGCTGCTGCTCGACCTGTCCGAACGCGAGCGCACCGAGCGGCTCGCGACCGCCGAGGCGCGCGCCGCCCTCGACAAGGCGCAGCGCAAGACCGGGCAGCCGCGCGAGCTGATCGCGGCGATGCAGTACGACAAGCTGATCGAGGAGCGGCGCCGGGCCGAACGGCGCATGGCGCTGGCGCAGGTGCGCGAGCGCCTGTCCGCCGAGCAGCACCGGCAGGAGCGCCGCCTCGCCGAATCCGAGGTCGCGCAGCTGCAGTCCGACGTCGACCGGCTGCAGGCGTCGATGGCGCAGATGACGCTGCAGGCGCCGCGCGACGGGGTGATGATGCACAAGAGCAGCTGGAGCGGCGAGAAGTTCGACGTCGGCTCGCAGGTCTGGCGCGGCCAGACCATCGCCGAGATCCCCGACGCCTCCACCCTCGCGGTGCGCGCGCAGCTGCCCGAGCGCGACCTGCAGCGCGTGTCCGTGGGCACGTCCGCGCGGATCGTGGTCGAGGGCGGCGGCGGCAGCACGCACCGCGGCAAGGTCACCCGGATCGGGCGCGCGGTGCGCAGCAAGTCGCAGGTGCAGCCGATCCCGGTGATCGACGTCGAGATCCGCCTCGACGATCCGGCCGCGAAGCTGCGCCCCGGCCAGGCGGTGCGGGTGGAGCTCGCGGCGGCCGCCGCGGCCGTGGCGGCGGGAGCGGCGCGATGAAGCGCCTTTCCAGCAGGCCGGAGACGACGGGCGGCCTTGCCGCCCGGCTGCTGCCGGCGGCGTTCGCGCTGGCGCTGTCCGCCTGCGGCGGCGACGCCACTCCGCCGGCCTCGGAAATCGTGACCCGGGGCGAGCTGGTGCTCGGCGTCGAGGGCGAGGGCGAGCTGCGTTCGAGCAAGCCGACGCCGCTGAACGTGCCGGGCCGCAACTGGGCCACGCGCCAGGTCGAGTGGATGCTGCCGGAAGGCAGCGTGGTGAAGAAGGGCGACCTGCTGGCGCGCTTCGTCGCGCCCGACGGCAAGCAGGAGCTCGACCAGGCGCTGGTCGACCTGCAGCGCAACGCGCTGGCGCGCATCGCCAAGGAGGGGGAACTGCAGGCCGGGCAGGGCCGCGTCTCGGTGGACCTGTCGCAGGTCGCGGTCCAGCTCGGCATCGCCCAGCGCTACGCCGACGCCGACCTCGGCGCGTTCGCGCGCAACGACGTGCTCGACGCGATCGAGGACAGCCGCTACCTCGGCGAGAAGCAGGACACGCTGGAATGGCGGCGCGCGCAGTCCGGCAGCCGCGGCGGCGCGGAGCTGGCGGTGCTCGACGCGCAGCGCGCGACCTTCGACCTCAACGCGAAGACGCGCCAGGCCGACCTCGACGCGCTGGAGCTGCGCGCGCCCAACGACGGGGTGCTGCTGCTGACCCCGAACTGGTCCGGCGACAAGCCGATGGTCGGCGCCTCGATGTACGCCGGCATCGAGTACGGCAGCCTGCCCGACACCTCGGCGATGGAGGTGCAGATCGACCTGCCGCAGATCGAGGCGCAGGGCGTCGCGGTCGGCAACGCGGTGGAGCTGCATCCGCTCGGACGCCCCGACCAGCGCTTCACCAGCAAGCTGTCGTGGGTCGCGAGCGCGGCCAAGACGCTGGGCCGCGAGAGTCCGGTGAAGTACCTGTCGATGCGCGCGCCGGTGCCGGCCGAAGCGGTGGAGAAGCACGGCTTCGTGCCCGGCCAGCGCTTCGCCGCGCAGGTGGTTCTGGCGCGCGAGCCGGCCGCGCTCGGCGTCGCCAACGTCGCCGTCGAGCAGCAGGACGGCAAGCACTGGGTGCAGGTGCGCCAGGGCCGCGGATTCGTGCGCCGCGAGGTCGAGCTCGGCGTGCGCGGCACCGCGCGCTCGCAGGTGCTCAAGGGACTCGAGGACGGCGACGAGGTGCTGCTCTCCGCCGGCGGCCAGGCGCTGCCGATCAAGGGTGGCGACGCGGAAGAAGCCGCGAACGAGGCCACCGCCGCGGACGGCGACGCCACGGAGGCCGCACAATGAACCCGTTGCTCGCGAAGCTGCCGCCCGTGTGGCGCGAGGCGGTGGAGGAACTCTGGCGCCGCCGCCTGCGCACGCTGCTGACCCTGCTCGGCCTGATCTTCGGCGTCGGCGCGATCGTGGCGATGCAGGCGGTCGGCGAAGGCAGCCGGCGCGAGGCGCTGAAGCTGGTCGAGAGCCTCGGCCTGCGTAACCTCATCGCCGAAGCGCGGCCGCAAGACGACGCGACGCTGCGCGAGAACCGCGCGCGCAGCCTCGGCCTCACCGTCTCCGACGCGCAGGCGGCGCTGGCGGTGGTGCCAGGCGCGGAGAAGTTCGCCGCTGAAAAGCGCATCCGCACCCACTCGGTGTTCAGCGACCACGGCGGCAGCGACGCGCAGGCCAGCGGGGTCAGCCCGGACTGGTTCGAGCTGTCATCGCTGCAGGTCGCGCGCGGTCGCGCGCTGGACGCGGACGACGATGCCGCGCTGGCGGCGGTGGCGGTACTCGGCCACCAGGCCGCGGCGAGCCTGTTCCCCGACGTCGATCCGCTTGGCCGGTTGCTCAAGGTCAACCATGTCTGGCTGGAAGTGGTCGGCGTGCTCGCCGACCGCGACCTGGGCAAGGACGACTTCGAGGGCGTGCAGCTGGGCTCGGAAAGCAACCGCGTGTTCGTGCCGCTGGCCAGCGCGCAGGCGCGCTTCCGCTTCCAGCCGCGCGAGGACCCGATCGACCGCTTCCTGCTGCGGCTCGATGCGCCGGAGAAGCTGGCCGCCGGCGCCGGCGTGCTCGCGGCGGTGCTCGACCAGCGCCACGCCGGCATCGCCGACTACCAGTTGGTGGTGCCGCAGCAGCTGTTCCAGCAGCACCAGAAGACCCAGCGCATCTTCCAGGTGGTGATGGGCGCGATCGCCGGCGTGAGCCTGCTGGTCGGCGGCATCGGCATCATGAACATCATGCTCGCCAACGTGCTCGAACGCCGGCGCGAGATCGGCCTGCTGCGCGCGCTCGGCGCGCGCCGGCGCGACGTGGTCGCCCAGTTCCTGCGCGAGGCCAGCGTGATCTGCATCGCCGGCGCGCTGCTCGGGCTGGCGTTCGGCGCGGTACTGGCCTACCTCATCGCCACCTTCGCCGGCTGGCAGGTGGCGTGGGCGCCGGTGCCGATCCTGCTCTCGGTCGCGTTCTGCGCCCTGGTCGGCCTCGCTTTCGGCGTATACCCGGCGCGGCAGGCGGCCCAGCTCGATCCGATCGCGGCGCTGAGGCAGGAGTAGACGCGGGCGCGAGTGCACTTGTCCGCGGTATGGCCGCCGCGTCCGGGGCGGATCGGGCGTCAGCGCCGCGCGGAAACGCGGCGCCCGTCGGGCTCGAACACGAAGCGGTAGTCGAGCCGGATCGGCACCGCTCGGACTTCCGCGCCTTCCGCACGGCAGTCGCCATCCGCTTCGATGCCGTCGGGGAAGGTGCAGATCACGGCGCCGAACCAGCGCCACTCCTCCAGCGCCGTCACAACCGATGCGCGCAAGTGCGCGTGCAGCGCCGGCTCGACCCCGGTCGAACCCGGGCAAGCGGGCGTCGGCGCCTGCGCCGCGATCGCGACCGTGTCACCTTCCCCGGGCGCGCCGCCCCCATCGGCAGCAGCATCTCGCGCTCCATCCGGCTCGTTCGCCGGGCACAGGACGCGAACAGCAGGCAGGCGGCGAGGGCAAATGCCGTCGCGCGCATCAGCGCCGCGGCGGCGTCCATCCCATGGGCGGCTCCGGCGACACGCCGGCTTCCTGCAGCACGCGCTCCACCAGCTGCTGTTCGGTGCCGATCGACGGATCGGCGAGCAGGCGCGCGAACTGCGCCGCGCCGTCGCGCGGCTGCTGCTGCGCGGCGCGTCCCCACTGCAGCATTTGCCAGTCCATGCGCCGCCGGCGCGCATCGACCTCGGCGCGTTCGGCCGGCGTCGACGCGAGCGTTCCCAGCATCGCCAGGCCGGCCTGCTCGTCGGCGATGCTGCCGGAGCGGTCGGCGAGCAGGTTCGCCACGTGCCGGCAGTCGGCGGCGCGCGCCGGAACGGCGCGCAGCATGTCGCCGCTGCAGGCATCGCGCAGCGTCCCGTAGCCCGGCATCGCGGTGGCGGCCCACAGCCCCATCGCCGTGATCGCCGCGGCCTCGTCGGCGTGGAACGGCGCATCGCCGGCCAGCGCGGCCTGCTCCCCCGCGGTCGGCGGATGCCGCTGGTAGGCCGACATGATCCAGCGCACGCCCTCGTACATGCGCGCGTCCGCGCGCGTCGCGTCGCGCGCCTGCGCCAGCAGCGCATCGGCGGTAAGCCCCGCGTGCAGCAGCGGGACGAGGTTGCCCGGGTCCGCGGCCCGCCAGCGGCTCGCGGCGTCGCGGCGCAGGTCCGCGTCCGCCGCGCTGGCGGCCACGACCAGCAGCTGGTTGGCGATGACGTCGTCGCCGGCCTTCGCCGCCGCACGGCGCAGCCAGGCCTCCGCTTCCGGATCGCGCGGGGCCGCGCGCGAGGGCGCGCTGCCGGCCGCCGCCGCATCCCCCGGCGGACGGGCCGCCAGTCCGCGCAGCAGCGCCGCGAGCGCGAGTTCGCGCGCGTCGCCGTCCTTCGCCAGCGTGCCCGCCAGCCGCGCGGTGTAGGCCTCGTGCGCGGCGGCCTGCGCCAGTTCCGTCGGATCGGCGTCGTTCCAGTCCTGCGCCTGGGCGGCGGGCAGGAGCAGCAGCGCGGCAAGCAGCAGGGATTTGGTCATGGTTCGGGGATCACTCGGGCGGTGTTGCACAGCATAGCGACCCGGCGGTTTCCGCAATCCCGGATCAGTCCATCGAAGCCGGCGCGTCGGCAGGTCCGCCGCGAGGCGGCGCGAGATGCGCGCGCAGGAAACCCGCGACCGCTTCCCACAGGGCCTTCACGTTGGCCTCTTCCTCGACCCCGTGGCCTTCGCCCTCCAGCGCCAGCAGCACGGGCGGACGCCCGGCCTCCGACAGCATCCGCGACAGCCGCCGGCTGTGTTCGAAGTCCACCCGCAGATCCTCGGTGCCGTGCGCAAGCAGCACCGGCACGTCGAGTTCCCGGTAGCGGTACAGCGGCGAGAACGCCAGCATCTCGTCGGTTTCGGAACGCGGGTCGCCGATCGCCTCCTCGAGCAGCTTCCGGCCACTCTTGCTGCGGCCGGTATCGCTGGCGGTAAAGAACAGGATCTTGTCGCTGACGCCGGCGATCGACACCACGCAGCGGAACCGCCCCGGCCAACGGATCGCCGACACCAGCGCGGAATAGCCGCCGTAGCTGCTGCCCATCGCGCACATCCGGCCGCGGTCGACCGTGTTGCCGGCCAACACCACCGACAGCGCGGCGTCGACGTCGTCCTCGATCAGGGTCCCGTAGCTGCGCCTGCCGGCCTCGCGGAATTCCCGCCCGTAGCCTTCCGAGCCGCGGAAGTTGACCTGCAGCACGGCATAGCCGAGCGAGGCGAGGAACTGCACTTCCGGGTCGAAGTAGCGCGTGTCGCGGATCCCGATCGGGCCGCCGTGCGCGAGCACGACCAGCGGCGGCGGCGCGCCCGCCTCCGGCAGGGTCAGGTAGGCCTCGATCGGGAACCCGTCGCGGGCCGTGGCGCGGACCACGGTCGACGGCCGGAACCTGCGGCCTTCCAGCCACGGCTGCATCTGCACCAGCAGCGAGGCCGTTCCCGCCGTCGCATCGAGGTGGTAGACCTCGCTGGGCTGGTCGCTGCCGCCGACCAGCAGCAGGACCTGCCTCGACGCGGCGTCGCGATCGAGGATGCGCACGGTCTTGCCCGGAAACGCGCGCTGCAGGCGGGCCTGCAGCGCCCGGCCGGCCTCGTCGAAATATTCGCTGACCAGCAGGCCTTCCTCGTAGTAGGTGACCCCGACCAGCGCATGGGCCTCGTCGAACAGGGCGCTCTGCACGTCGACGCGGGGGCGCGAGAACACGGTGCGCGTGATCCGGCCGGAGCCGGGGTCGAACTCGACGAGATCGCGCTGCTCGCGGTCCTTGTCGGTGGCGCCGTAGACGAGGTTGCCGTCGGCGGACAGGCCGAGCGGCGTGAACGCCCCGGCCTCGTCGAGCACCATCACTTCCCGGAAATCGCCGTCGCGGCCATGCAGCAGCACGTAGTGGTCGTCGCGATGCGCGATCGCCGCACGCAGCTGGCCGCTGCCGTCGGTGAACCATTCGCGCCCTTCGCGGACGCTGCGGCCGAGGGCGGTCTTGCGTGTGAAGCGGAACCTGTCGAGCGAGCGCTGGTCCGAGACCGGCACCTTGTGGACCTGGACGCCCGCCGCGACGTTGTCGATGTAGACGCTGGCGAACAGGACGTGCCCGGGGTCGTCCACGAGCGGGTCGACCAGCCGGCCCTTGTACGGGAACCGCAGCCGCTCGATGCTCCACTGCCCGACGTCGCCGCGGATGTGCAGCACGAACAGCATGTCGAGCTGCCCCGGTTCGCTGCAGCTGACCACCAGGGTGCGGTCGCCGGACCAGTGGATGCGGGTGATCTCCACCGGAAAATCCAGCACCGGCCGCGACTCCTCGCCACGCAGGTCGATCAACCTCAGCACCCAGCGCGCCTCGTCGCCCCGCTTCGTGCGCTCCACGGTGGCGACGATGTCGCCGCCGGGATTGAGCCGCACGAGTTCGAGTTCGATCGGCTTCCACAGCAGCTCCACCGGCAGCGGCAGCGGGCCGGCGGCGGGCAGCGGCGCGGGGCCGGCGGCGGACGCCGCCGCAGGGGCGCCCTGTTCGCGATAGAACACCGGGAACGGATCCGGGTAGTGGCCGCGATATTCGAACGGGTGTTCCCGCGCCAGCTGTGCGTGCGCCTGCCCCAGCCAGTCCATCGCCAGCAGGCCGCGGTTGGCGACGTGGACCATCACCCGCCGATCGTCCGACCGCACCACGAGGTGTCCGGGATAGTTGACCACGCCCGGACTGACGGTGAACGAATACTCGACGTCGTCGTCGGACAGCCGGTAGCGGACGCCCGCCTCGCGCAAGTTCGACCAGCGATAGCTTCCGGCCGGCAGCACGTACAGGCGCTTGGTCGTTCCCGCCGGCAGCGCGCGCAGCGTTTCCGAACCCAGCAGCGCGTCGTTGCGCCGGATGCTCACCGACTGCAGCGCCTGCTCCGTATCCACGGCGACCAGCAGCAGCCCGCTTCCCGGCGGGACGACGACGCGTTCGTCCGCACGCACCTCGCGGATGGCCGCAGCCGCCGGACACGCCGACAGCGCCGCCAACAGCAGCAGCACGAGCCGCATCACCCCCCTCGACGGAAAGCGTCCCATTCCTGTCACCTTCCCCATGCCGGCCGCGATGATCGAACGACGTTTGCCCCGGCTCACCCGCCGGTCCGGGCGCAAGGATGCCGCACTTCAGTACCCCGCCGCCTGCCCGTCCTTGCGCGACTCGCTGGCGCCGACGTAACCGCCGTGCGGATTCACCATGATCGCCTGGTAGCCGCCGTAGGGGCCGTCGGCGAAGCGCACGCTGTGGCCCTTGCGCATCAGCGCGCGCACGGTTTCGTACGGGAAGCCGGTCTCGAGGTCGATCTCGCCGCCGTCGCTCATCGCGGTGGCCTGGCCGGCCGGTTCGGTGGAGCCGTCGTGCTGGATGCGCGGCGCGTCGCCGGCCTCCTGCAGGTTCATGCCGAAGTCGATCAGGTTGAGCAGGATCTGCACGTGGCCCTGCGGCTGCATCGCGCCGCCCATCACGCCGAAGCTCAGCCACGGCTTGCCGTCCTTCGTCGCGAACGCGGGGATGATGGTGTGGAACGGGCGCTTGCCCGGCGCGTAGCCGTTGGGATGGTCGGCCCTGAGCACGAACTGCTCGCCGCGGTCCTGCAGGATGAAGCCCAGCCCCGGCGGCGCCATGCCGCTGCCCATGCCGCGGTAGTTGGACTGGATCAGCGAGACCATCATCCCGTCGGCGTCGGCCACGGTCATGTAGATGGTGTCGCCCTCGTCGAGTTGCCTGGGCGTGCCCGGCTGCACCTCGCGCAGCGCGCGCCCGGTCGAGATCAGCTTGCCGCGCTCGCGCGCGTAGTCCTTGGAGATGAGCTTGGCCACCGGCGCCGGATGGAAGGCGGGGTCGGCGTACCAGCGCGCGCGATCGGCGAAGGCGAGCTTCTTGGCCTCGACGAACAGGTGCACGTGCTCGGGGCTGCCGAAGCCGTGGGACTTGAGGTCGTAGGGCTCCAGCAGGTTGAGGATCTGCAGCGCGGCGATGCCCTGTCCGCTCGGCGGCAGCTCCCAGACGTCGACGCCGCGATAGTTCGTCGACACCGGATCGACCCATTCGCCCTCGTGCGCGGCCAGGTCCTCGTAGGAGAGGAAGCCGTCGTTGGCCTTGAAGTAGGCGTCGATGGTGCGCGCGATGTCGCCCTTGTAGAACGCGTCGCGGCCGCCGTCGGCGATCTGTTGCAGGGTGTTCGCGAGGTTCGGGTTCTTCCAGGTCTCGCCGGTGCGCGGCGCGCGCCCGTCGATCGTGAACTGCTCGCTGAAGCCCGGCCACTTCGACAGCCGCGGCACCGAGCGGTCCCAGTAGTACGCGATCACCTCGTGCACCGGATGGCCCTCGCGCGCGTAGCGGATCGCGGGCTGGAGGTTCTGCGCCATCGTGCGCTTGCCGAAGCGCGCGTGCAGCGCGAACCAGCCATCGACCGCGCCCGGTACGGTGACCGGCAGCGGACCGTGCGGCGGGATGTCCTTCAGCCCGCGGCGCTCGAACTCGGCCAGCGTCAGCGACTTCGGCGAGCGGCCCGAGCCGTTGTAGCCATGCAGCTTCTTCGTCGCCGGATCCCAGACGATGGCGAACAGGTCGCCGCCGATGCCGTTGCCGGTCGGTTCCATCAGCCCGAGCGTCGCGTTGGCGGCGATCGCCGCATCGACCGCGCTGCCTCCGGCCTTCATCACGTCGAGCGCGACCTGGGTGGCGAGCGGGTGCGAGGTTGCCGCCATCGCATGCGGGGCATGGACCTCGCTGCGGGTCGCGAACGGCTGGCCGGTGATGCGGTCGGCGGCGTGCAATGCCGGCGCGGACAGCAACGCGGCTCCCAGGACGAGCGCTCTTGCCTTCATCGATGGACCCCGTTGTCTGCGAAGGCGGCAACATAGCGCATGGCCCGGGCCGGCAGGGAGCCGTTCGCCGGGCGCCACGCCTCGTTTCCCCCGGTTTCCGGCATCGCAGCGGTGTCGGCCCGGAACAGGTTCTTCCGGGGCTGCGCCAGCGGCGACGGCAGCGTCCGATCGCCGTTGATCGGGGCCGGGCCAGCCGCGAACCTTCGGACGGGTCAGGGCCAGGCGGGCGGATTCTCGCGCCAGGCCGCCAGCACTTCGGCGAGCACGGCCCGGTCGGCCTCGCTCCAGTCCGGCAGCAGGCCGGGCAGCGCGGCAGGGTTCGACCAGCGGTCGGGATACGTGCGCACGGCGGCGGCGTACCACGCGACGGCCTCCTCCCGGCGATCGAGCTTCCACAGCGCCAGGGCCAGCGTCGGCGGCACCCATGCCGGGTGGACGATGCGGTTGGTGAACGCCTGCGGCCATTGCGCCAGCGCACCTTCGACGTCGCCCGCGCGATACAGGTCCCAGGCCTGGTTCCAGTGCACGGCGCGGCGCAGGGAGCTGCCGCTCGTGGTCATCTCCACGGCGCGTGCGTACAGCGCCTTGCCGTTGTCGATGCGGCCGGAGGCCATCGACAGGTGCGCGAGCTGCGCGACCACCTCGTCGGCATTGCGGCCGCCACGCTTCATCAGGCGCACGAGCTGCTCGATCGTCGCGTCGTCGCTGCCGGGAATGGCGACGATGGCGCGCGTCACGCTGGCGTCCTCGTCGAAATAGAACTCCGCGGGTTCCGGCAGCGACTGCGCCGAGGCGGCGGCGGAAAGGCCCGCCAGCAACAACAAGATGCACGCGTGCGACAACGCACGTGTCTTCGATTTCATCCCAACAATCCCCTGTATACGGCAACGACCTCCCACCGGGGATTGTAGCGCCGCGGCATGCGGACTGTGTCGTCGGTATCTCACAATCGGCCGGAAATGCATGATCAACCGCTTCGGTGCCGGCGCATGGCGACCGCAAGTGTTCGGGAGCATGACGTCCGGAATCGACATCGCCGGCTAGGGCACGCCCTAGCTGTCCCCGGCGCCCGGCCGCGCTAGTTTTGCCGTACCAGATGGTACGGAGACCGCCATGGGCGTCGGCATTTCACCCGTCATCGATTCCGGCTCGCGCTGGCAGCTGCCGCCATCGGCGCTGTCCACGACGCCGCCGCTGGTGTCGCCGATCACGACCTACGGCGGCTATCGCCCCGAAACCAGCTACCACCCGCAGATCCAGTCGCCGGCCACCTCCCCCGCCGGCGGCACGCCGCCGTCCGCAGCAGGCGGACAGTACGGCATCCCGTCCGGCAGCACCCTGCGCGACGTCACCAGCGGCACCCAGGCGCAGCCCTTCGACGTGACCCTGTCGCAGCTGGCGACCGCGGTCTACGGCACCCGCGGCGATCCGCCGGAAGGCTGGAGCGCGGTCACCGACACGCAGCTGCAGGAGCTGGGCGTGGCCGACCCGCAGGCCTGGCGCCTGCAGTACCTCGGCGCCAACGACAGCGTGCCGACCAACGACCAGGAGTTCCGCGCCGAGGTCTACACCGACGGCGAGGGCAACTACGTGCTGTCCTACCGCGGCACCGCCGAGGGCGCCGAGGACTGGGACAACAATTTCCGCCAGGGCCTGGGCTACGAGACCCGCGACGGCGACAAGTTCAGCGTCACCGCGGTCAACACCGCGGTCGAGTTCGCGCGCGTGTTCGGCGACAACCCCGGCGGCGAATCAAGCAACCTTGCGATCACCGGGCACTCGCAGGGCGGCGGGCTGGCTTCGGTCGGGTCGCTGGCCAGCGGCGTGCCGGCGGTCACCTTCGACGCCTCCGGCATCCATCCCAACACCTTCGACCGCATCGGCATCGACCCGCAGCGCGCGCGCGACCTGGCCGAAGGCGGCCAGATCCGCGCCTATTCGCTGTCGGGCGACGCCCTGACCAACGCCCAGGACAGCTGGATCACCGGCATCGTGGCGCCCGACGCGATCGGCACCCAGATCGTGGTCGATCCCGCGGCCGCGGACGAGCACAACATGTTCACCAACTACGGGCCGATCGAAGGCTTCTCGCCCGAACAGAGCGAGCTGATCAACACCGGCGTCGAGGTCGGCCGCCATACCCCGTTCCTGCCGATCAACCCGGTCACGGGCATCGTCACCGGCACCGCCAACCTCGCCGGCACCCTCGGCTACGCCGCGATCAGCCACAGCCCCAACGCGCTGACCGCGGCCATGATCGAGCGCGAGCCCTGGCAGGCGGGCTACGAGAATCCGTCCAGCTTCGGCCGCGACGTGCAGAACCTGCTGCCCGACGAACTGAAGGACGACTACGCGCGCAACGTGCACGACTTCGCCACCGACATCGACGCGGTGGTCGCCGGCGACTTCGCCGAGGGCCGCTACGTGCAGGGCGGCGTGAGCCTGGTCGGCGACTTCGCCGAGGGCGCCCTCAACTCCACCGGCGATACGGTCGATCGCTATGCCGACTCGCTCGCCGCGACGATCGACGAGCACGTGGACGGCTGGGTCGGCGACGTGCTGTCCGGTGCCGTCGACGGCGCCGGCGACGTGGTCGAGTTCGCGGCCGATGCCGGCGGACAGGTCGTCGAGACGCTGGCCGACGGCGCCGGCTGGCTGGCGCAGGGTGCGACCGACGCCGCCAAGGGCGTGGGCAACTTCATCGGCGGGCTGTTCGGCAGGTAGTCGCACGGATTCCGCGGTGAAGTCGATGCCCCCTTGCGCGGCGCTATGATCGGGCCTGAAATGTCGCGCATGCGCCGCCTCCCCGCGATCGTGTCCGCGCTCCTCCTCTGCTGCGCCGCTGGGTGCGCCCGACCGTCCATGAGCAACGACGCTTTCTCCAATCCCGAACTGTCCGCGCTCGCCGACGCCGTGGACCGCGGCGACGCGCCCGAGATCCGGCGCCAGCTCGAGCGCATCGACGCCGACACCCCCGGCAGCGACGGCGGCACGCTGCTGGTGGCCGCGATCAAGCGCGGCCGCACGGCGAGCGTGGAAGCGCTGCTCGAAGGCGGCGCCGATCCCAACCGCGCCGATCCGCGCGGCGACACGCCGGTGCATGCGGCCGCGTTCTCCGGCAAGGCGGAGCTGCTGCAGGCGGTGCTCGCCCACGGCGGCGACGCCAACGCGCGCAACGCCCACACCGGCGCCTCGCCGCTGGTGCAGGCGCTGCTGTCGCCTGACGCGAGGCAGTACGCGGTGCTGCTGGCCGCCGGCGCCGATCCCGGCGCCGCCGACGACAACGGCGATACGCCGCTGCACGTCGCCGCGCGCACCAACAACGGCGGCGCGATCCTGGCCCTGCTGGAGAAGGGCGCGTCGCCGCTGGCGAAGAACTCGGGCGGCGCGACGTTCCAGTCGTACTACTTCGGCTACAACCGCGCGATCCTCAACGATCGTGCGCTGGAAGAACGCAAGGCAGTGGTGGCTTGGCTCAAGGCCAACGGCGTGCCGCTGGAGGCGGCCGTCACCGCCGCCGATCAGGCCACATCGACGCCTGACTGATCGATTCGGCAGCGCGGATGCCTCGGGCCTGTCATCCCGAGCGCAGCGAGGGATCTTCCCCCTGCGGCTTCGGGGATGGAGATCCCTCGCTGCGCTCGGGATGACAGCTGTCGGGATGACAACCGCTGTGCCGATGGATAGCGGGACGAGGTCCCGTCCCGCGCGTCCCGCAAAAGAAAACGGCCGGGCATCACGCCCGGCCGGTTCCTCCCTCCCACGTCTTCGCGCGCGCCGCGTCGCGACCCTCAGGCCGCGACCGCGTGCGAACGCTCGAACTGCTCCTCCTCGGTCGAGCCGGTCAGCGCGGTCACGCTCGACGCGCCGCCCTGGATCACCGTGGTCACGTCGTCGAAATAGCCCGCGCCCACCTCCTGCTGGTGCGAGACGAAGGTGTAGCCCTTGTCGCGCGCTGCGAACTCCGGCTCCTGCACCTGCTCGACGTAGTGGCGCATGCCCTCGCCGCGCGCGTAGTCGTGCGCGAACTTGAAGGTGTTGAACCAGTTGATGTGGATGCCTGCCAGGGTGATGAACTGGTACTTGTAGCCCAGCGCCGCCAGCTCGTCCTGGAACTTCGCGATGGTCGCGTCGTCGAGGTTCTTCTTCCAGTTGAAGCTCGGCGAGCAGTTGTAGCTCAGCAGCTTGCCCGGGTGCTTCGCATGCACCGCCTGCGCGAACTCGCGGGCGAAACCCAGGTCCGGCGTGCCGGTCTCGCACCACACCAGGTCGGCGTAGGGCGCGTAGGCGATGCCGCGGCTGATCGCCTGCTCCAGGCCGTTCTTCACCTTGTAGAAGCCTTCCGCGGTGCGGCTGCCGGTGACGAAGGGCCTGTCGTTGGCGTCGAAGTCGGAGGTCAGCAGGTTCGCGGCTTCCGCGTCGGTGCGCGCCAGCACCACGGTCGGCACGCCGAGCACGTCGGCGGCCAGGCGCGCGGCGACCAGTTTCTGCACCGCCTCCTGCGTCGGCACCAGCACCTTGCCGCCCATGTGGCCGCACTTCTTGACCGCGGCCAGCTGGTCCTCGAAGTGCACCGCGGCGGCGCCGGCGCCGATCATGTTCTTCATCAGCTCGTAGGCGTTGAGCACGCCGCCGAAGCCGGCCTCGCCGTCGGCGACGATCGGCAGGAAGAAGTCGATCGCGTCCTCCTCCTTCATCTTGCCGTCGCAGATGTTCTTCCACTGGATCTCGTCGGCGCGCTGGAAGGTGTTGTTGATCCGGCGCACCATCGTCGGCACCGAGTCGTAGGCGTACAGGGACTGGTCCGGGTACATGGTTTCGGAGGTGTTGCCGTCGGCCGCGACCTGCCAGCCCGACAGGTACACCGCCTCCAGCCCGGCCTTGGCCTGCTGCATCGCCTGGCCGGCGCTGATCGCGCCGAAGGCGTTGACGTAGCCCTTCTTCGCGCCGCCGTTGACCAGCTTCCACAGCTTCTCCGCGCCGCGCCTGGCGAGCGTGTACTCGGGCTGCAGGCTGCCGCGCAGGCGCACGACGTCGGCGGCCGAGTACGGGCGCTCGACGCCGGCCCAGCGCGGGTCGGTGTTCCACTGCTGCTGCAGTGCGTTGATCTGGTTCTTCTGCGTGGTCATGGTGGGGTCCTAGGTGTCTCGATGCTGGAACAAGGTGCTGTAGGAGCGCCTTCAGGCGCGATGCGGTGGATTCCGGGAACGCCCGGCCGCGGCTGAAGCCGCTCCTACGAGGCGAGAGGAAGTCAGTCGATGCGCTCGTAGGCCGGCAGCGTCAGGAAGTCCTCGAGCGTGCGGCGGTGGGTCAGCTCCTCGAGCAGCGCGATCGCTTCCTGCACGCGCGCGGCGCCCGGCATCGGCTGGCCGGCGAGGCGCGAGGGCAGGTTGAGCAGCACGCGGTCGAACAGCGCCTCGTCGATGACGGTGCCGTCGTGCAGGTGCAGCGGCGTACCGCCCTTGTCGCCCGCGTGCAGCCACTGCCACAGCTGGGTGCGCGCGATCTCGGCGGTGGCGGCGTCCTCCATCAGCCAGTGGATCGGCACGCAGCCGTTGCCGTCGAGCCAGGCGGCGAGGTAGCGCACGCAGACCTCGACGTTGCCCTCGAAGCCGATGCGCGTGATCGTGCCCAGCGACGGCGCCAGCAGGTCGCGCTGCGAGACGATCACTTCCTCGCGCCCCAGGTGCTGCTGGTGCCTGGTCGGCATGCGCTCGTCGAACACCTCGCGCGCCAGCGGGATCAGCGCCGGATGCGCGACCCAGGTGCCGTCGTGGCCGGCGGTGACCTCGCGCAGCTTGTCGGCGCGCACCCGCGCCAGCGCCTGCTCGTTGGCTTCGGCGTCGTTGTTGATCGGGATCTGCGCGGCCATGCCGCCCATCGCGTGCGCGCCGCGGCGATGGCAGGTCTGGATCAGCAGCTCCGAGTAGGCCTTCAGGAACGGCTGGACCATCGTCACCTGGCCGCGCTCGGGCAGCACGCGGTCGCGGTGCGCGCGCAGGGTCTTGATGTAGGAGAAGATGTAGTCCCAGCGCCCGCAGTTCAGGCCGACGATGCGATCGCGCAGCGCGTGCAGGATCTCGTCCATCTCGAACGCCGCCGGCAGCGTCTCGATCAGCACCGTGACCTTCATCTGCCCCTGCGGCAGGCCCAGCTCGCGCTCGATGTGCGAGAGCACGGCGTTCCACAGCGCGGCCTCCTCCATCGACTGCAGCTTGGGGATGTAGAAGTACGGGCCGCGGTCCTTCGCCGCCAGCGCCCGCGCGTTGAGGTACGCGAACAGGCCCAGGTCGAACAGGGCGCCGGAGATCCGTTCCCCGTCGACCAGCACGTGCTTCTCGTCCAGGTGCCAGCCGCGCGGGCGCACGATCAGCACCGCGCGCTCGTCCTCGGGACGCAGCTCGTAGCGCTTGCCGTTGTCGCCGGTGAACGCCAGCGTGCCTTCGATCGCCTCGCGCAGCGCGCGCTGGCCGGTGACCAGGTTCTCCCAGGTCGGCGTGGTCGAATCCTCGAAGTCGGCCATGTAGCAGCTCGCGCCCGAGTTCAGCGCGTTGATGACCATCTTCGGGTCGACCGGGCCGGTGATCTCGACCCGGCGGTCCTGCAGCGCCTGCGGCGCCGGCGCCACGCGCCAGTCGCCGTCGCGGATCGCGCGGGTGTCTTCGCGGAAGTCGGGCAGGGCGCCGGCGTCGAACTCGGCCTGGCGGCGGCGGCGGGCCGCGAGTCGCGCCTGCCGCTCCGGCTCGAACTGGCGATGCAGCCCGGCCAGGAAGGCCTGCGCGCCGTCGTCGATCAGGTCGGCGGCGGCGGCGGAATCCGGCAGTTGGATGCCGGGAGCGATCGGGGACGGCTTCAGGACGGCGGACATTGCGGGCTCCAGTGGATATTGCGGTGCAGCACCACCATCCGCCCGCTGCAATTATTTGACAACACAGTTTTTTCAATGTAATTCATAAGTTTTCCAAATACATGTTGCGAATCAATGCCTTCGACCGGCAATTCACCCCCGAGATTCGCCTACAAGGCCGATCGCCTGAAGCCGCTGCGGGCGTTTTGCCAGACCGCGCGGCTGGGATCGGTGTCGCGCGCGGCCGAGGCGCTGTACGTCAGCCAGCCGGCCATCACCCTGCAGCTGCAGGCGCTGGAGCGGGAACTGGGCGAGAAGCTGTTCGAGCGCAGTGGGCGGCGGCTGGTGCCGACCCGCGCCGGCGAGGCGCTGTACGAACTGGCGCGGCCGCTGGTCGACGGCATCGACACCCTGCCCACTGCCTTCCGCAACCAGCTCAAGGGCATGGACGCGGGCGAGCTCAACATCGCCGCCAACAGCTCGACCATCCTCTACCTGCTGCCGCGGATCGTGGAGCGCTTCCGCGAGCGCCACGCCGACGTGCGCCTGAGCCTGCACAACACCGTCAGCGCCGACGGCACCGACCTGCTGCGCGCCGACGCGGTGGACCTGGTGGTCGGCTCGATGCACGACGTGCCGACCGACCTGGTCTACGAGCCGCTGCACCGCTTCGAACAGCAGCTGGTGCTGCCGCCCGGGCACCCGCTGGCCGACAAGCCGGACCTGACCCTGGCCGACATCGGCCAATACGGCCTGATCCTGCCGCCCAAGCGCCAGATCACCTGGCGCCTGGTGGACCTGGTGTTCCAGCAGAACCGCGTGCCCTACACCGTGGCGCTGGAGGTCGGCGGCTGGGAGGTGATCAAGCAGTACGTGGCGATGGGCATGGGCATCAGCATCCTGTCCTCGATCTGCCTGACCGAGGCCGACCGCGGCCGCATCGTCACCCGCCCGCTGGACCGCTTCTTCCCCTCGCGCAGCTACGGCGTGGTGATGCGCAAGGGCAAGCTGCCCTCGCCGCAGGCGCGCGCCTTCATGGACATGATCCACCCCGACCTGTTCCTGCGCCGCGACTACTACGAGGGCGGGCATTCGGAGCGTTGAGGAAATCGCCCGATCGCGCCTGCCGGATTGCCATCCAGACCCGACTTGATACGAGGTCGGGATGACAGGATCGATCCTTCAGCGTTGCGCGGGCTCCGGCGCCGGAACCGCATGGGTCGGGACGTCCGTCGCCTTGGCCTGCCCCATCTCCTGCAGTCGCGCCTGCGCCTGCTGCAGCCAGGCTTGCCCGGCTCCGCCGTCCAGGTAGTCACGGGTCGCTGCATCGATGGCCGCTGCGTTGCCCTGCTTCGCCTGCTCCAGCAGGCGCTGGACGAAGTCGCCGTGCCCGGAGACCGTCGCTTCGGCGGCCTGCCGCGCACCCGGCACCGGGCCGATCTCCACCTGTCGCCATGCCAGCCCGGCCGCCATCGCCTCGTTGCGCGGAACCGCGTCGCGACAGTCGATCCGGCACAGTGCCGGCGGCGCAAGCTCCTCCTGGTGGACGCGCGCGCCGTGGCGATCGAACTCCGAGGTGCGATAGAAGAACTGGTGCTGCTCGGAGCGGTGGATCACGTTGCGCTCCGGGTCCGACGGTACCTCGCGCTTGACGAGGAAGGGCCGGTCGCTGAGCGCGTTGAGGTAGTCGATCATCAGGTTGCCGCTGCGGATGGACAGGCCGTCGAGCCGGTAGCTGCCGCCGATGTCGCTGTGCGCGCCGGCGACCATCACGTTGAGGAAGCGACCATCCTCGGTGATTCCGAAATCCGTGATCCGCGTGCCCTGGAACAGGTTGCGGCGCTCGTCGCCGGCCGTGATCTGGAAGCCCGACACCACGGAGGCGGCGGGACGCCGATCGTGGTCGCGCGGCACGCCGGTGCCCACCGGGTCGAACAGGCCGATCGCCTGCACCACGCTGCCCGGCTCGCGCAGCGGCGGTCCGACATAGGTCACGCGCTCGATCAATCCATCGCGGCCGCGAATGATCTCGGCCCCCTCGGGATTCTGTATGCCGCGCTCTTCGACCATGCGCGTGAAACCCGCCGCCTGCTCCGCACCGCGGCTGAAGCCGATGGATGCAAGGCGGACATCCACGTCTGGATCCTCCGCGATCCAGCGTGCTGCCTCCGACACGAACTGCAGGTACATGTCCTCGAGTCGCGCCTCGTACGTTCGCCCGGAGATCAGGTCGCGAGTGCCGGCCAGCCCCCCTTGCGTACCGACACCTTCCACGTAGCCGGTACCGATCGTCGAATAGCCCAGTCGCTGCTCGTCTTCTTCCACGCGGCGCCGGATCTGGTCATGGATCAGAGCGACGTTGGTGTGGTTCTCGACCGCATCCCTGGACCTGCTGTTGCCTGTCCCATCGAATGCAGCCACGAACATCCGATCCCCGGGACGCCCGCTGTCCAGCAGAACGGGGGCCGGAAATGTCGCAAGCTGCGCGCTGGCCCGTTCGAAGCTCGCCAGATCCTCTTCCGTGGCCGGATATGTCGCCACGCCGTCGGGATGCCTTTCTCCACCCATCTCCAACCTCCATGTCGGACCGTGACCGATTTAGTAGCTCTTGCTCCAGGCCAGCACCCAGTCATCCCTGTGCGTACTGCGCGGGTTGCCCTCTATCTGCGGTTCTTTCGTTGGGATGAAGGCACGCATGTACACCTGGATGGTGCGGTTGTCGACCACGAGGAGCACATCGGGATTGCCGATCGACACTCCTTCCCGGATGTCTTTGCGCGGCACCTCGTGCAGGATCAGCTGATCCTTGAAGATCTCGCCGATATCGACCGTTGCCTCGTGCGGTACCCCGTCTTTCGAGCGCCAACGAACGTGCGCGGGAACGGGGAAGTTCATCACCCCCAGATAGCCCACGGATGCATTCCTGAGTGCGTCCGGATGCACGTCCGCCAATGCCGGCTTGAGCTTGTCGTCCGGCTCCGACAGGTGCCGGAAACCGTTGTAGTCCACGATGCAGCCGTAGGTCGAATAGCTGCGCACGCCGAAGTTGTGCTGCACGAACTTCAGCGGCCAGTCCGCGACCGTGTTGTCGGGCCGCGCGGGCCCCTGCGGGGGCACATCCTGTGTCGTCATTGCCATGCCCTGGCATCCGGTTGTCGCCAATGATGCAGCCATCACGGCCGCCACGATCGGACGCAGCTGCGTGCGTCCCGCGCCTGGTGCGCCTGGTGTCCCCTCCATGCAAACCTCCGTGTCCGCGCCGGAACCGCGGGCGGGTTCCAGACCCGGACCTTAGCGCTCGGGACAGGTGGATTCAAACCCGGCAGGCGGCATTCGAAAGGTTTCCACGGCGAATCCGCGACGCATGCCACGCTTTCTCACTCCCTCCATTTGCCATCCCGAGCGCAGCGAGGGATCTCGCCTTTCCCACCGGGAACCGGAAGGCGAGATCCCTCGCTGCGCTCGGGATGACCGCCAGAATGGGGCGGTGGCGACCTCGCGACAGTGGTGAGGCGGACGGCAGGAACAGGATGCTTCGACTGCGCCGGCAATTGACGCCGGCACCGGACGATCACGGCATTGGCAGCACATCCTCGCGGTACACCGCCACGTGCGGCACGCCGTCAGCGCCGATCCAACCGCGATACATGCCCGGCGTGTTGAACGGGAAGGCAACGCTGCCGTCGGCGCCGAGGGCGATCGCGCCGCCGTCGCCACCGGCCTTGGGGATGTCGCGGTCGATCACTGATTCGGCCGCACGCTTCAGCGGTTCGCCCGCGAGCCGAACGCGCGCGCAGATCTCGTGCGCGGCGGCGGCGCGGATGTAGTACTCGCCCCAGCCGGTGCCCGACACCGCGCAGCGCGCGTCGGCCCAGGTGCCGGCGCCGATGATCGGCGAGTCGCCGACGCGGCCGTAGCGCTTGTTGGTCATGCCGCCGGTCGAGGTGCCCGCGGCGAGGTGGCCTCGGGCATCGAGCGCGAGCGCGCCGACGGTGCCGAAGTAGGCCTTGCCGGGCAGTTTCGCCGTCGTGCCGTTCGACTGGGCTTTCGCCTCTTCCTCCAGTGCCTTCTGCAGCTGCCGCCAGCGCTTTTCGATGCGGAAGTACGAAGGGTCGACCAATTCGATGCCCTGCTCGCGCGCGAAGGCTTCCGCGCCGTCGCCCACCATCATCACGTGCTTCGAGCGGTCCATGATCGCGCGCGCCAGCAGGATCGGGTTCTTCACCCCGCGCAGGCCCGCGGCGGCGCCGGCCTTGCCGCTGGCGCCGTCCATGATCGAGGTGTCGAGTTCATTCCTGCCGTCGTGGGTGAACACCGCGCCGCGGCCGGCGTTGAACTGCGGGGCGTCCTCGAGCACGGCGATCGCGGCGGTCACCGCGTCCGGCGCGGGCTTGCCGGCCTCGAGCTGCGCGTAGCCGGCGCGCAGCGCGGCGGCGAGCGCATCGCGCGCGGCCGCTTCCTCTTCAGCGGTCAGGTCGCCGCGCTCGACGCCGGCGCCGCCGTGCAGGACCAGCAGCGGCGCGTCGAGCGCCACCAGCACGCCGTCGCGCACGCTGTAGCGGCGCTGGAACATCGGCCGCTCGACGCGGCCCGAGGGCAGGTGCAGCACCGAATCGACGCCGACGCCCACGGTGTCGACGCGGTCGAGCTGCATCGCTTCATCCTCGGCCTGCGCCTGCGCGAAGCCGCCGCGCACCATGGTCGCGCCCGCGCCGGGTGCGGTCGCGTACACGCGCGCGCTGCCGTCGCCTTCCACCGCGACCGCCGCGTCCTCGTCGACGCCGAGGCCGAGCACAGGTCGTCCGCCCGAGAGCGTCTCGGCCTTGGCGACGAAGGCGAGCAGCCGGCCGAGGCGACCGCGTTCGCGGAAATGGGTATCGGTGAGCACGCCCTTGAGCGCGGCGACGTGCAGGAAACCGGTCTCGATCGTGTTCGCGGTGCCGAGCGGATCGGCCAGTGCGCGCGGGCTGACCTGGCTGCCGCCGTTCATCGCGCCGTAGACGAACTCGCCGAGGATCGCGAGCCCGGCGCTGGTGCCGCCGAGCGGCTTGCCGGCACGCACGTGCGCATCCAGCGCCTCGGCCACCGGCGTGCCTTTCCAGTAGCGCACGTAGCGCGACTGGTCGCCGCCGGCGATGAAGATGCCGTCGGCCTTGCGCAGGCTGGCGAGGATCACCGGGTCACTGGCGGCGTCGCGACCGTTGAACACGAAGGTCTCCACCGACGCCACGCCGCCGACCTCGTCGTGGAACTCTTCGCCGATCTCGCCGCCCAGCGAGGCGCGCAGCACGACCACGTGGCCGTTGCCGGCCTTGGCGAGGAACCAGCGCAGCGCGTCGAAGTTGCGGTCGCCGCCGCCCATCAGCAGCAGGCCCGGCGAAGGCTTGCCGGGCGTGGGCTGGTCGGGATCGCCGATGAGGTGGCGCTGGTAGTCCGCCGCCAGCACCGGGCCGGCAAGCAGCGCGAGCAGGGTCGCTGCCAGCAGCACCGATCGTATCCCGCGTGGTGTCGTCATTCCGGTTCCTCTGGCCCAAGCTTGCAGGCCTGCAATGGTAAGGCTGTCATTCCGAGCGCGGCGAGGAATCTGCTTCTGCTACCGCCGGAAGCAGATTCCTCGCCGCGCTCGGAATGACAATCGGTTGGTGTTCCGCGTCCTGTTCGATATCCAAGGACGAACGGCGGCGCCAATTCCCTCCGCGGCAACCGCGGCCCGCGATCGGCTATGGTGCCGGCCATGCCTACGGCCCTGGACGACTGGTTCATCCGCGAGATCCTCGTCCACGAGGAGGCGCTGGTGCGCCACCTGGTCCGCTGCTGGCCGCGGCGCGACGAGGTTCCCGACCTGCGTCAGGAGGTCTACGCCCGCGTCTACGAGGCCGCCGGCAAGGCGCTGCCGAACCAGCCCAAGGCCTTCCTGTTCGCCACCGCGCGGCACCTGATCGCCGACCGCGTGCGCCGCAGCAAGGTGGTCTCGATCGAGCCGGTGGGTGATTTCGAGCCCTTGCACGTCTTGGTGGACGACGTGTCGCCGGAGCGGTGGTGCGGCGGCCGCCAGGTGCTCAAGCGGCTGGCCGACGCCTTCGACCGGCTGCCGGACCGCTGCCGCGAGGTGGTGTGGCTGCGCCGCGTCGAACACCTGTCGCAGCGGGAAGTGGCCCAGCGACTCGGCATCAGCGAGAAGACCGTGGAAAAACACATCGCCAAGGGCATGCGCCTGATCGCCGGATATTTCTACGGCGGCGACGACGCGGCGCGCCCGCCGGCGACCGGCACGGAGGCGACGGCAGGCGCGGATGGACAGCAGCAGGCCGACTGAAGCGATGCCCGCGCGCAGCGAAGACATCGAGCGCATCGCCGCCGACTGGCTCGCCCGTCGCGACGGCGAGGCGTGGCGCGCGGACGACGAGGCCGCGCTCGAGGCCTGGCTGGCGCAGGACGCCGCGCATCGGGTCGCGTTCCTGCGCCTGCTGGCGGCATGGCAGCACGCCGGCCGCCTGGACGCGCTGGGCGCGGGGCTGCGTGGCGCGGGCGTGCCGCCGCGCGGGTTCTGGTCGACGGCGGGCGTCGCCGATGCGCCGGCGCGTCCCGATCCCGCGGCGGCGCTCGACGACTTCGCCTTCGCGCCGCGGCGACCGGTGCGGCGATCGCGCCTGCCGCATGCCGCGGTCGCCGCGCTCGCCCTGTGCGCGCTGGCGCTGGGCTGGGGCTGGCGCGCGTTCGCGCCGGTCGATGCGGCCTCGCACGCCACCGCGCTCGGCGACGTGCGCACGGTGCCGCTGGCCGATGGCTCGAGCACCACGCTCGCCAGTGACAGCCGCATCGAAGTGCGCCTGTCGCGGCGCGAACGCCGCGTCGACCTGCAGCAGGGCGAGGCCTTCTTCGAGGCGGCGAAGGATCCGGATCGGCCGTTCGTGGTCGGCGCCGGCGGGCGCCGGGTGGTGGCGGTGGGCACGCGCTTCTCGGTGCGCCGCGACGGCCCCGACCTGCGCGTTGTGGTCACCGAGGGCACCGTGCGGCTGGAATCGGACCCGGTCGATGGCGTGGCGCGACCGGCTGCGCTGCTGCCGGCCGGCAGCGTGGCGATCGCCCGCCGCGACGGCGTGCTGGTGCGCTCGATGCCGCTGGCCGAGGCCGCGCAGCTGGTCGACTGGCGCAGCGGCCTGCTGGTCTTCCGCGACACCACGCTGGCCGAGGCCGCCGTCGAGTTCAACCGCTACAACGCGCGCAAGATCGTGATCGGCGACGACGCGGTCGGCGACCTGCGCATCGGCGGCAGCTTCCGCTGGGCCAATGCCGAGGGCTTCGTGCGGCTGATCGAACAGGGCTTCCCGGTGCGCGCCGAATACGGCAGCGAGCGGATCGTGCTGCACAGTCCCTAGGTCGGGTCGATATTGCCGGTCTTCGTTCGGAGTGGGGCCCGCCGGCGGAGGGATTTGCGCACCTCGTTCGTCCTGACACAGCAGGAAGGCGCCACCCACCCATTCGCCGCTTCGGGGGAATCCGCTTGAAACCGTCACGCCCGCTCCGCGTCCTGCTCCTGTCCCTGGCCTGCTCCGCGGCGCTGGCCGCGCACGCGCAGGCGCCCGTCGCCGCCGTCGACATCCCGGCCGGCGATCTCGCCGCCGCGCTCGATGCCTATGCCAAGCAGTCCGGCGCGCAGCTCGTCTACCGCGCCGACCAGCTCAAGGGCGTGCGGACCGCGGGCGCCCGCGGACTGCCGGCCGACCAGGCGCTCGACCGCCTGCTGCAGGGCAGCGGCTTCGCCGCGCAGCGCGACGCCTCCGGGGCGGTCCTGATCGTGCAGCAGCCGCTGCTGGCGCAGGCCACGCCGACGCCCGCACCGGTGGCGCCATCCGCGCCTCCACCGCCGCAGCCGGCACCGGAACCGCCGGTCTCCGAACTCGACACCGTGCAAGTCACCGGCTCGCGCATCGCCCGCGCGCAGGTGGAAGGCCCGGCGCCGATCACCGTGATCACTGCCGAGGACATCCAGGCCGGCGGCTTCACCAGCGTCCCGGACGTGATGCAGTCGCTGACCCAGAACGGCGGCCAGACCCAGAGCCAGCAGTCCGCCGGCGGCGCCGACTTCTCACCGGGCGCGCAGCAGGTCGACCTGCGCGCGCTCGGCCCCAACCACACCCTGGTGCTGGTCAACGGCCGCCGCATCGCCGACTTCCCGCTGCCGTTCGGCGGTCGCAGCAACTTCACCGACGTTTCCAGCCTGCCGCTGGGCATGATCGAGCGCATCGAGGTGCTGACCGGCAGCGCCTCGGCGATCTACGGCTCGGACGCGATCTCGGGCGTGGTCAACTTCATCCTCAAGCGCAAGGCCGACGGCACCACGGTCGACTACCGCTATGGCCAGACCGGGCGCGGCGACGCCGAGTCGCACCGGCTCAACGTCTCGAGCGGTTTCGACAAGGGCAACTTCAGCGGCGTGTTCGGCTTCGAGTACCGCAAGCAGGAACCCCTGTGGGGCTTCCAGCGCGCCGAGCAGGACTCCGCCTTCGACGCGCCGACCGCCAACTCCCGGCTGCCGCCGCGCAACTTCCTGGTCACCGACTGGTGGGACGACTACATCGACCCGGGCCAGGACACCTGCGACGCGATGTCGCAGCTCAACGAAGGCACGATGGGCTACCACGAGCGGCCGCGCTACGGCTACTACTGCGGCAGCGACCGCGCGGTGGCCTACCGCACCCAGATCAGCAAGCGCGACGGCATCAACGCCTACGGCTCGATGAGCTACCTGTTCGGCAACGGCGGCGAGTGGTTCGCCGACGTGCAGGCCGGCCGCCACGAGGTGTCGCTGTTCCGCGCGCCGCGCAGCTGGGCGCTGATGACGCCCGACGGCGTCGAGCACGACTACTTCTACAACCGCTTCGAGGGCGACTACGACGACGAGCGCTACAACCGCCAGTACTGGCAGCGCCAGTTCACCCTGGAGGAAATGGGCGGGCTGGGCACCGGCATGGTCAACACCGTGCAGAAGACCTTCGGCCTGACCACGGGCTTCAAGGGCTCGATCTGGAACGGCTGGGACTACGAGGCGTCCCTGAGCCATTCGCAGTACAAGGCCGAGATCAGCTGGCCGCAGATCGTCTCCGAACGCGCCAACGACCTGTTCCTCGGCCCCCTGCTCGGCTACACCGACAGCGGCTACCCGATCTACAACGCCGACCCGCAGCGCCTGTGGACGCCGCTGACCCGCGCCGAGTACGACAGCATCTTCGCCTACACCACCTACCACCCGGAATCGTCCAGCCAGTCGCTGGCGCTGACCCTGACCCAGGCCGAACTGTTCACACTGCCGGGCGGCGCCGCCGGCTTCGCGGCCACCGCCGAGTTCGGCCACCAGTCCTACGACATCAACCCCGACCCGCTGGCCACCGAGTACTACTACTACAGCTGGAAGGACTCGGACGGGCACGGCAGCCGCAACCGCTGGGCCGTCGCGGGCGAGTTGCGCATGCCGGTGCTGGACACGCTGAACCTGAGCGTGGCCGGCCGCTTCGACCAGTACCGCTTCGCCGGCCGCGACCCGAACAAGTTCACCTGGAGCGCGGGCCTGGAATGGCGCCCGGTCGAAAGCCTGCTGGTGCGCGGCTCCTACGGCACCGCATTCCGCGCCCCCGACCTGCACTACGTGTTCGCCGGCCCCGGCAACGACGAGACCTCGGCACCCGACTACTACCGCTGCGCCACCGAGCAGGGCGACGTGCCGTTCGACGAATGCGACTACGACCGCGAGGGCATCATCCGCAGCCGCGACGGCAGCCCCGACCTGGCGCCGGAAACCAGCGACTCGTGGACCGCCGGCTTCGTGTGGTCGCCGGCGCGCTGGTTCGACCTGTCGATCGACTATTTCGACATCGACATGCGCAACCAGGTGCAGGACCTGCGCGTGCGCGACGTGATGATCAACGAGCGCGACTGCCGGCTCGGCGCGCAGGACATCAACTCGCCGCTGTGCGTCGACACCCTGTCGCGCATCACCCGCATGCAGGACGGCACGCTCTACGGCGTGCACGTGAACCCGATCAACATCGCGCGCGAGCGCACCAACGGCGTCGACCTGGGCAGCACGCTGCGCTGGGACACCCCGATCGGCGACTTCCGCCTCACCGGCAGCTACACCTGGGTGCGCAGCCACGACATCCAGGAATACCCGGACGAGCCGGTCACCGACATGTTCGCCATCAACAGCGGCTACGACATCCCGCGCACCAAGGCCAGCCTGCGGTTGTCGTGGTCGAAGGATGCGCTGTCGGCGTCGATCCAGGGCCGTCGCCTGGGCCGCATCCCCAACGACGATTCGTACTACGAGATCTGGTCGCCGGACGACGGCACCGACCCGTGGATCGCGGCCACCTACCGCTACAACGCCAACGTGCAGTACGAGTTCAACGCGCATTCGCGGCTGTCGCTGTCGGTGGTCAACCTGTTCGACAAGGATCCGCCTTACGACCCCACGTACACCGGCTATCCCTACTACGACATTGCCTGGTTCGACCGCGAGGGCCGCAGCTTCTACCTGCAGTACACGCACAAGTTCGGCGGCGACGGGCTTTGACGACTGCGGGCGCGGTCGACGCGAGGAGCCTGGTGCCTGCGGGCTTCTTCTTTCCGGCTCCTGTCCATGGAACGCGCCTCTTCGAAGAAACCGAGACTCCCACCATCGTCATCCCTGCGAAAGCAGGGATCCATTTGGCTTTACGCGAGGAAAATGGATCCCTGCTTTCGCAGGGATGACGGTTCTATCGGCTACGTCAGGCTCAAACCGTCCCGCGGTTCTTCCCCACCCACGGCCGGTACCACTTGCGCAGCGCCGCGATATCCGCGGCCATGTCGCCGCTGGTGGTGAACAGGGGGCCGATGCCGATGCGCTTCTCCGGATAGTGGAAGTACGCCGGCAGGATCGGCACCTGCGCCTCGTGCGCGATCTTCCAGAAGCCGCTCTTCCACTTCTCGACCCGCCTGCGCGTGCCCTCGGGCGTGAGCGCGTACCAGATGCGCTCGCTGGCGCGGATCATGTCGACCGCCTGGCCGACCGTGCCCTGCGGCGAGCTGCGGTCGATCGGGATCACGCCAAGCTTGCGCAGCAGCGGGCCCAGCGGCCACCAGAACAGCTGCGCCTTGCCCAGCACCCTCGCCTCGAAGCCGAGCGCGAGCTTGGCGGCGAAGCCCCAGATGCCGTCCCAGTTGGACGAATGCGGCGCGACGATCAACACCAGCTTCGACACGTCCGGCAGCGGCCCGACCACGCGCCAGCCGCCGAGCCGCAGCACGCTGCGGCCGATCCAGCGGGTGAAGGCATTGGGCTTCACGCGCGGCGCGCTGGGCGGCAGCGGCGGCACCACCTCGTTGCTTGCGGTCATGCGCCTCCCACGCCGTGGCCGTCTTGATCCGGTTTCAATCCCACTCGCGCCGGGTGCGCGACTGCTTGATCGTACTACGCTGGCGTTTCTCGCCCAGGCGCCGTTCCTTCGCGCCGCGGGACGGTTTGGTCGCGATCCGTTTCTTCGGCGCGTGCAGGCCGCTTTCGATGAACGCCCGCAGCCGCTCGCGCGCATCCTCGCGGTTGCGCTCCTGGGTGCGGAAGCGCTGCGCCTGGATCACCAGCACGCCGTCGGCGGTCACGCGCCGGTCGCGCTTGGCCAGCAGGCGCGCGCGCACCGGTTCGGGCAGCGATGGCGAATCGGCCACGTCGAAGCGCAGCTCGACCGCGGTCGCGACCTTGTTGACGTTCTGCCCGCCGGCGCCGCTGGCGCGGACGAAGCGTTCGACCAGTTCGTCCTCGGGGATCGCGATGCTCATGCCGGCGATTGTAGGGCCGGGCCGAACAGCCCCAGCGCCTTCGAGAACTCCGCGTCCGGCGGTGCCTCGACCGACAAGCGCTCGCCCGAGACCGGATGCGGGAACGCCAGCCGCTGCGCGTGCAGCAGCATGCGGTGGATGCCGAGCATCCGGAAGCTGCGGTTGTGGCGGCCGTCGCCGTGGCTGGTGTCGCCGACCAGGTGGTGCGAGGCGTGCTTGAGGTGTCGGCGGATCTGGCGGAAGCGGCCGGTTTCGGGCGTCGCGCGCATCAGCGCATAGCGCGAGGTGGAGAAACCCGTCGACGGCAGGTCCAGCTCGCAGGTGGCCAGCCGTTCGAAATGCGTCAGCGCCGGCTTCTTCAGCGGCTTGCCGGGGCCGCCGTCGAGCGGATGGTCGATCATGAAGCGTTCGGCCGGCCAGCCGCGGCAGACGGCGAGGTAATGCTTCTCGACCTCGCCCGACATCAGCGTCTTGCCGAGCGCGGACGCGGTGTCGCGGTCGAAGGCCAGCAGCAGGCAGCCGCTGGTGGCGCGGTCGAGGCGGTGCACGAGGAAGACCGGGCGATCGAACTGTTCGCGCAGGCGGTCGGCGAGGAAGTCGTCCTCGCCGCGCGCGAGCGCGCTGTCGTGCACCATCAGGCCTGCCGGCTTGTCGACGACGGCGAGCCAGGCATCCATGTGCATTACCTGGATCATCCGCGTTGACAGATGCTGTTCTCCGACAGAGCGATGTTTGATGTTGCTATGAGATGTCATCCCGAGCGCAGCGAGGGATCTGCTTTTCCCGCACGCGGACGGAAGATCCCTCGCTGCGCTCGGGATGACATCGGCTCGGAATGGCATCGGTTGGAATCAGCTCCCCGGTGCTCTCGTCATTCGCCGCGCACGACGCGCGCGCCCTTGAGGTTCGGCACGCCGTTGGCGACATCGGTCCAGGCGACGAACGCCACGCCGTCCACTACCGCGAGCTGCGGGAAGCCGGTGCCGCGGCCTTCGCCGCCGACCTTCGCCACTTCGATGCGCTCGTACTCGGTGGCGAGGTCGAGGCTGCGCCGCGACAGCCACAGCGACTGGCGCCCGCCTTCCTCGCGCAGCCACAGCGCCCAGGCCTGCTGTGTATCGAGCGCAAGCGCGATGCGCCCCAGCACCGCGTCGCCGCTGTCGAGCGACACCGGCGCGGCGAAGCCGTCGCCGGCATCGCTGCTGGCGGCAAGCCGCACTTCCGGCGCGCCGGCCGCCTCGGTGTACCAGCCGGCCACGACCGCATCGCCGAGCGCAGCGACATCGGGGCCGTTGACCGGGCAGGCCGGCATGATCCAGCCGTCGGCGTGCACCGGCTTCGGCGCGCTCCACGCGCTGCCGTCGAAACGTACCGCAAGGATGTCGCGCACCTCGTCCTCGCTGCGGCCGCGGTAGACCAGCAGCGGGCCCTTCGCCGTCACCGCGACCGCGGTCTGGCAGCAGTCGCAGACGCGCGCGTCGATCTCGGCCTCCGCGCTGCGCTGCAAGTCGGCGTCGAACACCGCGGCGCGCAGCGTCATCGCGCCCGCGCCGCCGGCATGTCCTTCGTGGCCGTCATGGCCGCCACCACCGGTGTTGCGCCCGTCCAGCCAGGCGAGTCCCAGCGCGTTGCCGCCCTGCGCCCACATCGACACGAAGCCGTGCTCGCTGCGGGTGCCGTCGTCGTGCGGCATCACCGGCGCCGCCCAGTTCGCGCCGCCGTCGCGAGAGCGCGTCAGCACCACGTCATAGGCGTAGGGCGCCTCGCCGCTCTTCTGCAGCCAGTGCGCCCACAGCGCGCCGTCGGGCGTGGCCGCCATGTGCGGCACGTCGGCCCAGTTGACGAACATGCTGTTGCCCACGGCGATGGTGGTCATCGCGTGCAGCCAGCGGCCCCAGGCCGGTTCGTAGCTGCTGAACTGGTAGATGTGGCGGCGACCCTTCTGCGAGTTGATCCAGCCCAGCAGCAGCTTGCCGTCTGGCGTGGTGGCGAGGCTGGGCGAGGCCGATCCCGGCAGGGTGCTGGGCAGCGCCCATTCCTCGATGCGACTGGGGGCGGTCACGTCGGCGGTAGCGGCAGGCACGGGCGCGGTGTCGCCGTCGCTGCCGCCGCAGCCGGCCAGCACTAGCGCCAGCGCGGCGGCCAGCAGCGGGGCTCGGAGTACCTGTCGGATCATCGGTTGCTTGTGCATGAGGATTGCCTCCCGTTCCGCCATTGTCCCGCGTCGCCGCCCTGCCCGTCGCGGCTCCCTTCCCGCCGCAGCTTCGCTCCCGTCATCCCGGCGAAAGCCGGGATCCATTTGGCTGTTGCTGTCCCGGTCGAGCGGCAAGATCAAAATGGATCCCGGCTTTCGCCGGGATGACGGCAAGGGCGCCGGATTGGCGATGATGATGCTTGCCGGGAGACCGCGGCACCACGATGTCGACGCCGTCGACCGCGGCACCGCGCACTAGCGTAGCCTGTCAGCCCAGCACAGGCATCCGTACCCGCACCGCATTCCGCATGTTCACCACCGTCGCCAGCTACCTCGATCCGGTCGAAGCACAGATCGCGCGCGGCCTGCTCGTGGCCGAGGGGATCGCCGCGCACGTCGGCGACGAGCACCTGGCGATCGCCAACTGGGAGTGGCGGCTGGCGATCGGCGGCACCCGCGTGCGCGTGGCCGACGCCGACGCGGCGAGGGCGCGCGCCATCCTGCAGGCGGTGGAGGCCGGCGAGTACGCGATCGACGACGAGGCCGCGCCCACCTATGCGCAACTGCACGCGCCCGATCGTGAGTCGACTTCCAGCCGGCTGGCATGGCTGGCGCTGATCCTGCTGAACATCCCGCTGCCGTGGCGGCGGCGCAATGCGGGTGATGCGGTGGTGCGCGACGCCTGAGGGGCGAGGTCGGAGTCGGCTTTTCCCGCTGACTTGTCCGGGCCTGAAACATCCCGGGGAAAAATCGACCCTGACTCCGGTTTTGCTGCGCCTGTCAACGGGTTCCGGCGCGCGCCCGCGGTTGCCACAATCGCGCTTCCGCGGCGCGACGCCGCACGCAACACGGACGACATGCCCGAGATTTCCCCGGCGCTCGCGCGCAAGATTTCGCAGACCATCGCCGACGAGATCGGCGCGAAGCCCGACCAGGCCACCGCCGCCATCGCCCTGCTCGACGAGGGCGCGACCGTGCCCTTCATCGCGCGCTACCGCAAGGAGGTCACCGGCGGCCTCGACGACACCCAGCTGCGCACGCTGGAAACGCGCCTGACCTACCTGCGCGAGCTGGAGGACCGCCGCGCCGCGATCCTGTCGAGCATCGACGAGCAGGGCAAGCTGGGCGACGAACTGCGCGCCGACATCGAGGCCGCCGACAGCAAGGCGCGGCTCGAGGACCTCTACCTGCCCTACAAGCAGAAGCGCCGCACCCGCGCGCAGATCGCGCGCGAGGCCGGGCTGGAGCCGCTGGCCGACGGCCTGATCGAGGACCCGACGCGCGTACCGGAGGAATTCGCCGCGACCTTCGTCGATGCCGACAGGGGCGTCGCCGATGCGAAAGCCGCGCTCGAAGGCGCACGCGCGATCCTGATCGAACGCTGGGGCGAGGACGCCACGCTGATCGGCGAACTGCGCCAGTGGCTCGACGCCAACGGCGTGATCCGCGCGAAGGTGGCCGAAGGCAAGGAGGCCGCGGGCGAGAAGTTCCGCGACTACTTCGACCACGCCGAACCGCTGGCGAAGATCCCTTCGCATCGCCTGCTGGCGCTCTTCCGCGGCCGCCGCGAGGAATTCCTCAGCCTCGACCTCGAACCCGGCGCCGATCCCGAGGCCGGCCACCTGTATGCCGAAGGCCGCGTCGCGCTGCACGCGGGCATCAGCGACCAGGGCCGCGCCGCCGACGCCTGGCTGCGCGGCGCCTGCCGCCTGGCGTGGAAGGCCAAGCTGCACCTGCACCTGCTGATCGACCTGTTCGCGCAGGCGCGCGAGAAGGCCGAGGCCGAGGCCATCGCCGTGTTCGGCGACAACCTCAAGGACCTGCTGCTGGCCGCGCCCGCCGGCCCGAAGGCGGTGCTGGGGCTGGATCCCGGCCTGCGTACCGGGGTCAAGGTCGCGGTGGTCGACGCCACCGGCAAGCTGGTCGCCACCGACACCATCTATCCGCACGAACCGCGGCGGCAGTGGGACGCATCGCTCGCGGCGCTGAAGAAGCTGTGCGCCGAGCACGGCGTGGACCTGGTCGCGATCGGCAACGGCACCGCCTCGCGCGAGACCGACCGGCTCGCCGGCGACCTGCTCAAGCTCGTGCCCGAATTGAAGATGCAGAAGATCGTGGTCAGCGAAGCGGGCGCATCGGTGTATTCGGCATCGGAGCTGGCGGCGAAGGAATTCCCGAACCTCGACGTCTCGCTGCGCGGCGCGGTGTCGATCGCGCGGCGGCTGCAGGACCCGCTGGCCGAACTGGTGAAGATCGAACCCAAGGCCATCGGCGTCGGCCAGTACCAGCACGACGTCGACCAGTACCGCCTCGCGCGCGCGCTCGACGCCAGGGTCGAGGACTGCGTGAACGCGGTCGGCGTGCACGTGAACACCGCCTCGGGCGCGCTGCTGGCGCGCGTGTCGGGGCTGTCGTCGACGGTCGCGGAAAACATCGTCGCGCACCGCGACGCCAACGGCCCGTTCAAGTCGCGCCGCGAGCTGCTGAAGGTGCCGCGCCTGGGCGAGAAGACCTTCGAGCAGTGCGCCGGCTTCCTGCGCATCGCCGACGGCGACGAACCGCTCGACGCCTCCGCGGTGCATCCGGAGGCCTATCCGGTGGTCGAACGCATCGTGCAGGCGACCGGCAAGCCGATCCAGGCGCTGGTCGGCGACGGCGGCTTCGTGCGCGCGCTCAAGGCGCGCGACTACGTCGATGAACGCTTCGGCGAACCCACCGTGCGCGACATCCTCGCCGAACTGGAAAAACCCGGCCGCGACCCGCGCCCCGAGTTCAAGGCGGCGAAGTTCGCCGACGGCGTCGAGGACATCAAGGACCTGCGCGAAGGCATGATCCTCGAAGGCGTGGTCAGCAACGTCGCCGCGTTCGGCGCCTTCGTCGACATCGGCGTGCACCAGGACGGGCTGGTGCACATCTCCGCGCTGGCCGATCGCTACGTGAAGGATCCGCGCGAGGTGGTTAAGGCCGGTGACATCGTCCGGGTGAAGGTGCTGGAGGTCGACGTCGCGCGCAAGCGCATCGCACTCACGCGTCGCCTGGACGACGCGCCGGCGCCACGCGAGGCACGGCAGGATGCGCGCCGCGATGCCGGCCCGCGCGATCCACGCAACCGCGCCGGCGGCGCCCCGCGCGGCGGCGCACCGAAGCCCTCCGCCGCCCCGGCCAACAATGCCCTGGCCGAAGCCTTCGCCCGCGCGAAACGCGGCTGAGCCGGTCTTCCAGGGACCCAACAGGATGTCATCCCGACCCCGGCGAATGCTGGGGGAGGGATCTGCTGTCCGGCGTCGGTGACGAGATCCCTCGCTCCACTCGGGATGACATCCTGCTGGATGCCGCAAAGGCCCCAACCCGGCCCATCCGAACACCCGGTGCAGCGCGCCGGGTGTTCGGATGGTTCGCAAACGGTGGAAAGAGTTCTCCCGCAGGAGCGGCTTCAGCCGCGACCCACGCGCGATGTGCAGGTTCATCGGCAACGCCCGTCGCGCCTGAAGGCGCTCCTACAGGACAGGGATGGACGTCGCGCCGCTTCAGCCCGCGACGATGCGCTCCCGCCCCTGCCGCTTGGCCTCGTACAAGGCCACGTCCGCGCGCTGCAGCAGCGCGTCGGGGCCTTCCTGCCGGCTGCGCGCCACCACGCCGACGCTGATCGTGCAGGTGAGCGTGTTGGCGTCGTTCGGCGCCACCCGCATCGCGGCCACGTCCGCGCTCGCGCGCTCGAGCAGGGTGATCGCCTGCGGCAGGCCGGTCTCGCGCATCACTACCAGGAACTCCTCGCCGCCGGTGCGGCCGACGAAGACCGTGGCACTGCGCAGCGAGGCCTGCAGCTGCAAGGCCACGCGCGCGAGCACGCGGTCGCCGACCTGGTGCCCGTAGCGGTCGTTGACGTGCTTGAAGCGGTCGAGGTCGATGATCGCCACGCACAGCGGCCTGGCCGACGCGTCGGCCTGCTGGATCGCGCTGGCCAGGTGCTGGTCGCTGGCGCGGCGGTTGGGCAGGCCGGTCAGCGGATCGTGGCTGGCCTGGTGGACCAGTTGCTCCATCAGCAGCTCGCGCTGGCGCGAGGCGTCCTCGAGCTGGCGGTTCTTGGCGTGCAGTTCCTGCGTGCGCTGCTCCACCTTCGACTCCAGCACGCGCGCACGCTGGCGCTGGCGACGGCCGAGCGCCTGGTGGACGGCGGCGAGCAGCAGCCCCGCGCCGACGATGCCGGCCAGCAGCGCCCAGGGCCGCCGCCACCACGGCGGCGCGACCTCGAACCGGACCTGCGCGGCGTTGGCCGGATGGGCCCAGTCGGCCGGTGCGCGCGCCACCTGCACCTCGAAGCGCAGTTCCCCGGGCGGCAGGTTGGTGTAGCTCACCTCGCCCGCCTGTCCGGCCTCGATCCAGTCCGGGTCCAGGCCGTGCATCCGGTAGCGGTAGCGCAGGCTGCCGGGATTGCGCAGGCTGATCCCGGTGAAGCGGATGCCCAGGCGCGCGCCGGCCGCCAGTGCGTGGTTCGACGCCGCCTCCCTGGCCGCGCCGTCCACCGCCACCTGGTCGACCACCAGCGACACCTCGCCGCGGTAGGCCTCCATCACCCGGCCGGGGTCGAACACCGCGATGCCCGCCGCCGTCGGCAGCCACAGCTCGCCGTTGCCCATCCGCCAGCCCGCCGGCGCGCTGCCGCCGTTGGCCTGCCGGCTGGGCATGCCGTCGTCGCGCTCGAAGGCCTGCAGCTCCAGCCGCGTCGCCTGTCCCCGGTCCACCGCATCGATGGACTTGCGCGGGATGCGGGTCACGCCGCCGTTGGCGCTCACCCAGAGGTTGTCGAAATCGTCGGCCAGGACCCGGAACAGGGCGCTGCCAGACAACCCCTCCCCGTGGCCGTAGAGACGGAAGGCGCCATCGCGATGACGCAGCAGGCCGCGGTCGCTGGCGATCCACAGCGTGCCGTCCGGGTCGGCGTGGAAGTCGAAGGCGGACACGGCCGGGAAATCCTCGCCCGGGCGCAGCACTTCGAGGCGACCGTCGGGCTCGCGGCGCGCCAGCCCGCCGAGCAGGCCGATCCACAGTTCGCCGGCCCCGGTGCGATGCAGCGTGCGCACCGGTAGCGCCGGCAGGCCGGGCAGCGGCCGCGGATCCAGGCGGCCGTCGCGCCAGGCCACGAGCCCGCGCTCGGTGCCGATCCACAGCGTGCCGTCGGGATCCTCCAGCAGCGCGCGCACCTGCTCGGTGGACAGCGGGCTGTCGTCGCCCGCCAGCGGGCGCGCCGGCGCCTGCGGGCCTGCGCCGAAATGCAGCACGCCACGGTTGTAGGTGCCCGCCCAGACCCCGCCGTCGGCGGCGCGCGCCAGCGACAGCACCGACGAGCCGCGCATGCCCGGCCTGGGGAACACCGGTTCGATGGCGCTGCCCCGCATCCGGCTCAGCCCGCCCGAATGTCCGATCCAGGCCTGGCCATCCGCCGTCTGCAGCAGACTGCGGACGTAGTCGTTGGCCAGGCCGTGCTGTTTGGCGATGCCGCGGACCGGACCGTCGGCGATGCGGAACAGGCCGTGGGTGGTGCCGAACCAGACCAGTCCCTCGCGCCCTTCGAACAGGGCGCCGGAGGCGAAGCCCTCGATGCCGTGGCGCTGGTCCAGGAGCTGCCACTGGCCGTGGCGGTAGCGCAGCACCTGGCTGTCGGTGAGCGCCACCCAGAGTGCGCCCTGCCTGTCCTGCAGCAGGCCCTCGGCACGCTCGCCGCGCAGCTGCTCCAGGCGACCCTCGCGATGGCGCCAGACGCCCTGGTCGCCGGCGATCCAGACGTCTCCCTCCCCGGTCTGCTCCAGGCCGCGCACCTCGCCCGGCGGCAGGCCCAGCCGTTCGCCCAGCGCCTCCAGCCGCCCCTCGTGCCAGCGGTACAGGCCGCGCCGGTTGCCGGCCCACAGGCTGCCGTCCGCGTGCTGCATCAGCGCCAGCACGTCCTGGTCGGTCAGGCGCTCGCCGTGCTCGACCCGGGTGCAATCGCCGCCCGGCAGCAGCCGGTACAGCCCGTCCCGCGCCGCGACCCAGGGCACGCCGTCGATGCCGCGGGCCATGCGCATGGCCTCCAGCACCGGGAACCGGGCGCAGGCCGGGCGCGCCTCGCCCGCGGCGGGGACGCGCATCAGGCCCAGGTGTTCGACGCCCACCAGCATGCCGCCGTCGGCATCCGGCCACAGCAGCCGCGAGGCCAGGCGGTGGCCGTCCGCAGGCGCCAGGCGCCCGACTTCGCGGAACTCGCGCCCGTCGAAGCGCACGGTGCCTTCCCAGGTCGACACCCAGAGGAAGCCGTCCCCGTCCTGTCCGATGGCGTGGATCTGGCTGTGCGGGAGGCCGCCGTCCGCGTTCCAGCGGGTGACGGTATAGCGCTCGGCCGGCAGCGCGGGATCGAGCGTGGAGGCCAGGGCGACGGGCGCGAGCCCGGCGCAGGCGCAGGCGCACGCGAACGCAAAGACGGCACGAAGCCGCCGTCCGCCCACGGCAACACTGGATGCACTCGATCGTGGCATACCGACTCAACGTGCCCCTGTTCACGTCTTGATGAAAGTTTACCGCGCGCAGCGCCCGCTACGCTTCTGCGACGGCGCGACCGCGCGATTCCGCAGCGCGCGGGATTGGGCGAACATGGCGACGGCCATCTTCCTCACCGGGAACGAGCACTGAACGCACCCGCGAATCCCGACGACGACCCGCGCCCGGTTCCGCCCGAGCCGCCGCTGCCTTCGGACTGCTGCGAAAGCGGCTGCGATCCCTGCGTCTACGACCTGTACGCCGATCAGCTGCAGCACTACCGCGAACGGCTGGCGGAGTGGCTGGCGCGGCATCCGGACCAGGCCTGACCGGCGCCGTGGGCGCAGCGCGTCGGGGGCGTAACCCCGACCTGCGGCAGGTCGGTCCTGCGTGGCGGACGCCATGGCCACGCGACGCGGTGCGCGCTTCAGGCGACGCGGCTGCGGCGGGCGCGCTCCAGGTGCACCAGCAGCAGCGACACCGCCGCCGGCGTCATGCCGGGGATGCGCTGCGCCTGCCCCACCGTCTGCGGGCGCACGCGTTCGAGCTTCTGCAGCAGTTCGGCCGACAGGCCACGCACCTGCGCGTAGTCGAAGCCGTCGGGCACCTTCGTGTCTTCGTTGCGCTGCTGGCGCGCGATCTCGTCGCGCTGGCGCTGCAGGTAACCGGCGTACTTCGTCTCGATCTCGACCTGCTCGGCCACGTCGGCATCCACCGGCACGTCCGGCGCGAACGCAGGCAGCGAAGCGAGCCTGGCATAGTCCAATTCCGGCCGGCGCAGCAGGTCGAGCGCGCTGTTCTCGCGGCTGAGTTCGATGCCGAGCGTCGCGACCGCCTCGCGGCCCGCGGCGTTGTTCGGCGAGGCCCACAGCGCGCCGAGGCGCCGGGTCTCGCGTTCGATCGCCTCGCGCCTGGCCTCGAAGCGCGCCCAGCGCGCGTCGTCCACCAGCCCCAGTTCGCGTCCCAGGGGCGTGAGCCGCAGGTCGGCGTTGTCCTCGCGCAGCTGCAGCCGGTACTCGGCGCGCGAGGTGAACATGCGGTAGGGCTCGCTGGTGCCGTGCGTGATCAGGTCGTCGACCAGCACGCCGAGGTAGGCCTCGTCGCGCCGCGGCGACCACGGCGCGAGGTCGCGCACGAAGCGTGCGGCGTTGACGCCGGCGAGCAGGCCCTGCGCCGCGGCTTCCTCGTAGCCGGTGGTGCCGTTGATCTGGCCGGCGAAGAACAGGCCGGCGATCGCCTTGGTTTCGAGCGAGGTCTTCAGCCCGCGCGGGTCGAAGAAGTCGTATTCGATCGCGTAGCCCGGGCGCGTGATGTGCGCGTTTCCGAAGCCGGTGATCGAACGCACCAGCGCCAGCTGCACGTCGAACGGCAGCGAGGTGGAGATGCCGTTGGGATAGATCTCGACCACGTCCAGCCCCTCGGGCTCGACGAAGATCTGGTGGCTGGCCTTGTCGGCGAAGCGCACCACCTTGTCCTCGATGCTCGGGCAGTAGCGCGGGCCGATACCCTCGATCTGGCCGGAGTACATCGGCGAGCGATGCAGGGCGCCGCGGATGATCTCGTGGGTACGCTCGGTGGTGTGCGTGATCCAGCACGAGACCTGCGCCGGATGGTCGTCGCGCGAGCCCATGAACGAGAACACCGGGCGCGGATCGTCGCCGGGCTGCTCGGTCATCGCCGCGTAGTCGAGCGAACGCCCGTCGATGCGCGGCGGCGTGCCGGTCTTGAGCCGGTCGACCCTGAGCGGCCGCTCGCGCAGCCTCGCGGCCAGCGTCGTCGCCGGCGGATCGCCCATGCGCCCGGCGGCGTACTGGGTTTCGCCGATATGCACCTTGCCGGCGAGGAAGGTGCCGGCGGTCAGCACCACCGCGGGCGCGTCGAAGCGCAGGCCGGTGTTGGTGATCGCGCCGCGCACGGCGTCGCCATCGATGACGAGGTCGTCGACGGCGGACTGGAACACGGTCAGGTTCGGCTGCTGCTCCACCGCGCGGCGGATGAAGGCGCGATACAGCGAACGGTCCGCCTGGCAGCGCGTCGCGCGCACCGCCGGTCCCTTCGAAGCGTTGAGCCGCCGCCACTGGATGCCGGCCGCGTCGGCGGCCCGGGCCATGATCCCGCCGAGCGCGTCGATCTCGCGGACCAGGTGCCCCTTGCCGATGCCGCCGATCGCCGGGTTGCAGCTCATCGCGCCGACGGTCTCGATGCCGTGGGTGAGCAGCAGGGTGCGCGCGCCGGCGCGCGCGGACGCCAGCGCGGCCTCGGTGCCGGCGTGGCCGCCGCCGATCACGATCACGTCATGGCGATGGAAATCCGGGGTCATGGCGGGATTATCGCGCGGGCGGGTCCAAGGTTGGCACGCTTCCTGCGTGCATCCACCTCGCACCCGGGCTGGCAAGCGTCAAGGGGGGCGCGGCCGGAGATTGGAACAGGGCTGGCCATGCACAACCCGGGGAAGCAAAGGGGCCGGATGTCGGGGGACATCCGGCCCCATTCTTTTGGGTGGGCCCCGGTGAAAGGGGCGGGGCCCGGCGCCTCGGGACGGTGTCCACGAGAGGCGCCGACGCCCGGCGGGAGCGGAACAGGGGGGATCCGGTATCCCCCGCCGGGTGTCGACAAGCGAAAACTTTTGTCGTTCCGGACCTGATACGTCGAATTCCGACGCAACCGGTCAGTTCGGGTAGCTTGAACTCCGTCCGCCCCCCATGCAAGGGGTTTGCGGCCTAATCTTCTTGACGGCGGCCTCGTTCCGAAGATTCCATCCGGGGTGCCCGCGGCGCACTGCGGGGCTGGGGCGCGGCCCGGGGTGCCGACATCCGCGGCGGGGGCGCCGGCTGGCTCTCGGCCCGCGGGGCCGGCGCAGGCGCCAGCGGCCGCGACGGCAGGCGCTGCGACGGCAAGCGCTGGATGGCCCGCTCCTGCGGCGCGGCCTCGACCGGACGCGGTGGCCGCATCAGCGGCTGGCCGCTGTTGCGGCGGATCGGCTGGGCCTGCTGGGGCTGGGGCTGGGGCTGCGGAACGGCGACGCGGCGCGGCGGCTGGCGGCCGCCGGTACCGCGCTCCACCGTCTGCGGCGGCTCGGGCGTCTCCGGCCGGTGCGGGGGACGCGGCTGGTGCGGACGGTAGTAGTAGTAGTACGGCCATCCGTATCCGTAATAGGGCGAATACCCGTAGCGGGGGCCATAGCCATAGCCGTAGCGGTAGGGCGACCCGTAGCCGTATCCATAGCCGACGCCGCCATACCAGCCGCCGTAGCCGTAGCCCAGCGAACTGTAGGGCGCGCCGTAATAGGTCGTGGAACCGGGGCTGCTGTAGTAATAGTCGCCGCCGCCATGGCCACGGTAGTAGTAGTCGCTGGCACAGCCCGACAGCGCGGCCGCGGCCACCAGCGGGATCAACAACTTGCGGATCATGACGAGCCCCTGTTCGTACAACACCTGCAGCATCGGCCCGGGGCATTGAATCCGTGCTTAATCATCCGGGCCCGCGGTTTCGCTAGCTGAACATGCTATCGCGTCGATCGGATAGTCTCTCGGAATGCCCCTGGACGCGCCGCTCCCGCAGTTCGACGACGTGCTGGACGCAGCGGCGCGCATCGCCCCGCACGCGCGCGCCACCCCGGTGCTGCGCGCCGCCGCGCTCGACGCGGACGCCGGCTGCACGCTCGCGTTCAAGGCCGAATGCCTGCAGCACGGCGGCGCGTTCAAGTTCCGCGGCGCCTGCAATGCGGTGTTCTCGCTGGACCAGGCCAGTGCCGCGAACGGCGTGGTCACCCACTCCTCCGGCAACCATGGCGCCGCGCTGTCGCTGGCCGCGCGGCTGCGCGGGATCGCCTGCCACGTGGTCGTGCCCGAGGGCGCGGTCGGCTCGAAGCTGGCCCTGATCGCGGGCCAGGGCGCGGTGCTGCACCGCTGCGCGCCCACCATCGCCGCGCGCGAGGCGGCCTGCGCGCAGGTCCAGCGCGCGACCGGCGCCGCCCTCGTGCACCCCTATGCCGATCCGCGGGTGATCGCCGGCCAGGGCACGGCCGCGCTGGAGCTGCTCGGCGAGGCGCCGGACCTGGACGTGGTGGTGGTCCCGGTCGGCGGCGGTGGCCTGGCCTCGGGCACCGCGATCGCGCTCGCCGGCCTCGCGCCCGCGGTGGAGCTGGTGCTCGCCGAACCCGCCGGCGCCGCGGAAACGCTGCTGTCGCTGCAGCGCGGCGAGCGCGTCACCGACTTCGTGCCAGACACCGTCTGCGACGGCCTGCGCGGCACCCTCGGCGAGCCGAACTTCCGCATCCTGCGCGAACACCGCGCGCAGGTGCTGGCGGTGGACGACACCGCCACCGTCGCGGCGATGCGCCTGCTGCTGGAGCGGCTGAAGCTGCTGGTCGAGCCCTCCTCGGCGATCGCGCTGGCGGCCGTGCTCGGCCAGCGCGAACGCTTCGCCGGGCGTCGCGTCGGCATCGTGCTCTCGGGCGGCAACGTCGATCCCGACCGGCTGCCGTGGATGGCGCATTGAATCGGCCACGCACCCGGCGCCGCCGCCTGCCCCGCCTGCTGCTGCGGCTGGCGCTGCTGTGCGCGCTGTGGCTGGGCGGCGTCGCGGCGTGGATCACCTGGGTGGGCGAGCGCGACCAGGCGGCCAAGGTCGACGCCATCATCGTGCTCGGCGCCGCCGCCTACGACGCGGCGCCGTCGCCGGTGTTCAAGGCGCGCATCGAGCACGGCCTCGACCTGTACCGCAGCGGCTACGCCGGCACCCTGGTCTTCACCGGCGGCTACGGCGGCGGCGGCGCACGCTTCGCCGAATCGCAGGTGGCGCGGCGCTACGCGATCCGCGAGGGCATCCCCGAGGACGCGATCCTGATCGAATCGACCTCGCAGACCACCTACCAGAACCTGTTCGAAGCGCGGCGGCTGATGCAGGAGCATGGCCTGAAGCGCGCGATCGTGGTCAGCGACCCGCTGCACATGGCGCGCGCGCTGCGGCTGTGCCGCGGCATGGGCATCGACGCGCTCGGCTCGCCGACGCCGAGCACGCGCTTCCGCTCGTTCCGCACGCGCTGGGAGTTCCTCGCGCGCGAGGTGTACTTCTTCCATCGCGACCTGTTCGTCGACCCGTAGGAGCGGCTTCGGCCGCGACCCGGCATTCCACGGCACCGGGCGCAGGAGGTCGCGCCTGGAGGGGCTCCTGCAAGTTGCGGGCCGGATCCCGATATCATCCACGTGCGCGGACCGACGCGCCGCAGGGAGCACACGATGCGCATCGACGGCAACCGCCTCCACGACCGCGGCACCGAACTGGTGCTCGCCTACTACGCGGCGTTCAACCGCGGCGACTGGGACGGCATGCTGTCGCTGCTCGCCGACGACGTGGTGCACGACCTCAACGAGGGTCCCCGCGAGACCGGCCGCGAAGCCTTCGCCGCGTTCCTGCAGCGCATGCACCGCAGCTACCGCGAGCAGCTGCGCGAGATCGTGGTAATGGCCACCGCCGACGGCACGCGCGCCGCCGCCGAGTACGTGGTGCACGGCGAGTACCTCGTCGCCGATGAAGGACTGCCGCCCGCACGCGGCCAGCGCTACGTGCTACCGGGCGGGGCGTTCTTCGGAATCGAATTCGCCGAGGGCGGCGCGGGCAGGATCACGCGCGTGACCAACTACTACAACCTCGAGGACTGGTTGCGGCAGGTGCGTTGAGGTCGTTGGTCGCGCCTGAAGGCGCTCCTACAGGTGTTTCGATGTCTGTAGGAGCGCCTTCAGGCGCGACCCGCGGACATGCGGCGGACAGCGAATCGAGTTCCATCGCACCAGCAACGACAAATCGCCGTACGCACAACGGCGCAATGCCTTGGCCAGCGACACGTGATGACCGCACCGTGGCCTCATTCGTCCGACGCGAGCCACGCCGGGACGGCGTGATTCTCCGGAAAATCGCCGACGAACCATTCGTTCGCGTTTCTGTGACATCGATAGCTGCATTTTCCCCGCCCCTGTTCTGGAATGCCTGCCTGCCCGCGGCGGGCAGGTTTCCATCCGGCACAGGGAAGAGCACATGAATCCGTTGAATCCGATCCTCGTCCGCATCGCGTCGGCGACGTTCAGCGCACTGCTGGCCTGCGTCGCGGCCGACGCCCGCGGCGTGGTGTACCAGGCCGAGAACTATGGCGCGTATTACGACACCACGCCGGGCAACAGCGGCGGCGCCTACCGCGCCGACGACGTCGACATCGAGCCCACCACCGATACCGGCGGCGGCCACAACGTCGGCTGGATCGTGGCCGGCGAATGGCTGGCCTACGCCGGCCTGTCGATTCCCGCGAGCGGCAGCTACACCATCCGCATGCGGGTCGCGAGCCCGGTCGGTGCGACCGCCTCGGTCGACCTCAACGCCGGCTCGATCGTGCTCGGCAACTTCACCATCCCCAACACCGGCGGCTGGCAGAACTGGACCACCGTCAGCAGGACGGTGAACCTCAGCGCCGGCACCTACAGCCTCGGCGTGTACGCGCAGAGCGGCGACTGGAACTTCAACTGGATCGAAGTGGTGCCCGGCGGCAGCTCCGACGCCCGCGCCGTCATCCACGAGCACTGCAACTACGGCGGCTGGTCGGCGACGCTCGACGCGGGTTCGTACAACCTGGCCGCGCTGCGGTCGCGCGGTTTCGTCAACGACGCGGCGTCGTCGATCCAGGTGGCGCAGGGCTATGAGGCGGTGCTGTACGAGCACGACAATTTCGGCGGCGCCTCGATCGTCGTCCGCGGCAACGACGACTGCCTGAACAACGAGAACTTCAACGACCGGGCGACTTCGGTCGTGGTCCGCCCGGCCGGCCGCAACCTGGCGTGGTCGGACGAGTTCGACACCGCCAACCTCGCCAACTGGACCTTCGAAACCGGCGGCGGCGGCTGGGGCAACAACGAGCTGCAGTACTACACGAACGGGCAGAACGCCGTCATCCAGTACGACGCGTCGATCGGCAGCAACGTGCTGGTGATCGAGGCGCGGCGCGGTGCGCCCGCCGGCGCGAGCTGCTGGTACGGCAGCTGCCAGTATTCGTCGAGCCGCATGATCTCGCGCGACAAGCGCTCGTTCCGCTACGGCCGCATCGAGGCGCGAATCAAGCTGCCGCAGACCCAGGGCATCTGGCCGGCGTTCTGGATGCTGGGCAACAACCTCGGCCAGGTCGGCTGGCCGCAGAGCGGCGAGATCGACATCATGGAGCACGTCGGCTACGAGCCCACGCTGACGCATGGCGCGATCCACGGACCTGGCTATTCCGGCAACACGCCGTTCGCCGGCACCTACAACCTCAACCAGCCGGCGGACGCCAGCTACCACGTCTACGCGGTGGAATGGGACGCCGGCGGCATCCGCTGGTTCGTCGACGGCCAGCCGTTCTACAGCGTCACCCGGGCGCAAGTCGAGGCGCGCGGCCCGTGGGTGTTCGACCAGCCGTTCTTCCTGCTGCTCAACGTCGCCGTGGGCGGCGACTGGCCGGGCAGCCCGGACGGCGGCAGCGTCTTCCCGCAGCGGATGTACGTGGACTACGTGCGGGTCTACCAGTGACCGGCCGATGCCGGACGCTGCAGCGTTATCCCGATCGAGGCCCGGCGCATCGCCGGGCCTCGGTAGGCCGCATCCGGGAAGCGTCACTGCAGGAGCGGCTTCAGCCGCGACCTCGCGCCGAAGGGCGTGAAAGCGAAGGTCGCGGCTGAAGCTGCTCCTACAGTCGCCTTCGGAAGATTCACACGCGATCCTGCAGGGCCGGTAGGATCGTGACTGTCGCAGCGGCACGCGACGGTTCGACAGCCTTGCATCGACACGGGAGCACGCATGCAGCGCACGACAGCTTCGATCCGCCTTCTCGCGTCCGCACTGTGCTGGCTCGGCTTCGGTGCGGCGCCGGCCGTGGCCGCCACCGACTTCCCGGCGAAACCCGCCCGGACCCACCATGCCGCGCCGATCGCGCCGATCGCACCGTCCGCGGCCACCGCGCTGGTCTGGTCCGACGAGTTCGACACCACCGACCTCGACAGCTGGACCTTCGAAACCGGCGGCGGTGGCTGGGGCAACAACGAGCTGCAGTACTACACCAACGGCCAGAACGCCTTCATCCAGTACGACGCCATGGCCGGCAGCAACGTGCTGGTGATCGAGGCGCGCCGCGGTGCGCCCGCCGGCGCGAGCTGCTGGTACGGCAGCTGCCAGTACAGCTCCAGCCGCATGATCACGCTCGACAAGCGCGAGTTCCGGTACGGCCGGATGGAGGCGCGCATCCGCCTGCCGCAGACGCAGGGCATCTGGCCCGCGTTCTGGATGCTGGGCGCGGACATCGGCCAGGTCGGCTGGCCGCAGAGCGGCGAGATCGACATCATGGAACACGTCGGCTCCGAGCCGACGCTGACCCATGGCGCGCTGCACGGGCCGGGCTATTTCGGCAATACGCCGTTCTCGGGCACCCACGACCTGCGCCACTCCGCCGATGCCGCGTACCACGTCTATGCGGTGGAGTGGGACACGAACGGCATCCGCTGGTTCGTCGACGACCAGCCGTTCTACAGCGTCACCCGCGCGCAGGTCGAAGCGCGCGGGGCCTGGGTGTTCGACCAGCCGTTCTTCCTGCTGCTCAACGTCGCGGTCGGCGGCGACTGGCCCGGCAGTCCGAATGCGGCCAGCGTATTCCCGCAGCGTATGTACGTGGACTACGTGCGGGTGTACCAGGCGTCCGGACCGCGGCTACGCAGCGTGGGCAGCCAGCCGCTGGCGCCGCCGCGGCAGGGCGCGGTGCCGGCGCCGGCGCAATCGCGTCCGGTGCCCGTGCGCAGCACGCCGGTGCCGCGCAGGGAACTGCCGCGGCGGCCGGCATCGCTCGACTGATCCCGTGCATCTGTTGTAGGAGCGGCTTCAGCCGCGACCGGAGTTCGACGGCGCCGGGAAAGCGGTCGCGCCTGAAGGCGCTCCTACAATCGTTGCCTCGGATCGACGGGGTCTTTCAGAGCTCGCCGCCGTAGCGCGCGAGTCCTTCGCTGAGCAGGTAGCGGGTCGCGGCGACGCGCTCGCCGAGGCTGAAGCCATCGAGCACGTCGACCAGCTGCCGGAAGGCGGTGCAGCGCGCGTCGCGGCTGGCGGCGTCGCGGCCGGTGCCGGAGAGGCCGAGCAGGAAGCCGTCGTGCAGCATCATCCCGGTCACCGTCGCGGCCTTGAGCGCCTGCGCGCCGACCGCGGGATCGTAGGCCTGCCGCTGGCCCTGCAGGCCGTTGACCGCAACCGCGGTCACCGCCTCGACGAAGCGTGCGCGGCTGGCTTCGCCGAGCGCGTTCGCCGCGCGCTGCAGGCCCATCAGGCTGCGGTCGGCGTCGGGTTCGAACAGTTCGCACAGGCCGCGCGCCTCGCCGTCGTTGCGCGATGCGGCGTGCACGGCCTTGAACAGCCGATCGATGTCGCCGTCGGGCGCGCGCAGCAGCACGTCGTTGGCACCGGCGATGACCTCGATCGGATCGATGCCGGACAGGTCGATGCGCGAGGACTGCGCGTGCAGGGTCGCCATCGGCAGCAGGGTCAGGCACAGGGCGGCGAGCAGCGGTTTCATCCGGCGGGTTCTCGACAACGGCATCGGCAGGAGTCTAGGCGGGGCGATCTGAATCGATGCCCTCGCGTTGACGACGCCCCCGATCCCTCCCCGGGTGTCATCCCAATCCATGGCTGTCATTTCGACCGGAGGGAGAAATCCCTCCCTCCGGCGCCGTCCCGCTCCACGTCGGGCGGATGCGGGAGATTTCTCCCTTCGGTCGAAATGACAGGAATCGGGAGTCGAAATGACAGGAATCGGGAGTCGAGGTGACGGGAGGGACGGCATCGCGGGCAGGGTCGCCGACGCGAATCGGCTCAGCGCCGGCGCACCCGGATGCGGTCGGCCGGAAAACTCGCGATCTCGGCCCCATCCTCGCGGATCGGCGCGCCGGGCTCCGGCGCCCAGGCCATCGCGGTGATCACTTCCCAGCTCGCCGGCAGTTGCGCACCCTGCTCCGCCGGCAGGCCCGCGCCGCGCAGCGGCTCGTACGCGGCCGCCGCCGCCGCGAAGCGCGCGCGGCCGGTGAGCGTGTGCCGGCGCGCGTGCAGCGCGTTGGTCGCGCCGATCGCGCGCAGTTCGCGCATCAGCGCCGGCAGGTCGGGGTGGCCGCGCAGCAGCAGGTCGCGGTCGAGCACCGGATCGCGGAAGCCTGCGTGCATCAGCGCGTCGCCGAACTGCGCGATCGTGGCGAACGGACTGACGTGCGGCGCGTCGTCGGCGCGGGCGAAGGCCTCGCGCAGCTCCCACAGCGTGTCCGGCCCGAAGGTCGAGCACAGCAGCAGACCGCCGGGCTTGAGCACGCGGCGGAAACCGGCGAAGGCGGCGGGCAGGTCTTCGATCCACTGCAGGCACAGGTTGGAGAACAGCACGTCGACGCTGGCGTCGGCCAGCGGCAGCGCGCGCAGGTCGGCGCAGACGCGGTCGAGCGGACGCCGCAGCCCCAGCGTTTCCCGGAGTCCCAGGCCCTCGCGCGGCGCCGCCTCGCGCAGCATCGGCAGCGACAGGTCGAGCGCGACCACGCGCGCCTTCGGCCAGCGCCTGCGCATCGCCCGCGAGGCGTGGCCGGGGCCGCTGCCGACATCCAGCACCACCCCGGGCGACCAGCGGTCGCCGCGCTCGGGGGCGAGCGCGAGGAAGTCCAGTGATTCCAGCAGGCGCGCCTCGACCTCGCGCTGCAGCTGCGCCGCCGACTCGTAGCCGGCCGAGGCGCGCGAGAACGCGCGGCGCACCTGGCGCGCGTCGAACACCGGCGCGGCGGGCCGCCTCATCGCGCGCCACCGTGCACGGCGTCGGCGAATCCTTCCAGCGCGCCGGCGACTTCGTCGACATGCGTCAGGAACGGCGCATGCCCGGCGTGTTCGACCACCACTACCTCCGATCGCGGCACGCGTTCGGCCGCCGCCCGCATCGCGCGCGGGTCGACCAGGCGGTCGCGGCGCCCGCCGAGCCACAGCGTCGGCATCGGCAGCGACGGCAGCGCGTCGCGCAGGTCGCTCGTTTCGAGCAGGCCGAGCCCGTCGGCCAGCACGTGCGCGGCCGGCTCGCCGCGCGCGAACACCTCATCGCGCAGCAGCCGCATCTCGCGGCGCGCATCGTCCGAGCCGAAGGCCTCCAGCGCGATGAAGCGCTCCAGCGTCGCGCGGTAGTCGCTGCGCAGGCCCAGCGCGAAGCCGCGGAAGATCTCCGGCGACATGCCCAGCGGCCAGTCGCCGCCGCGCACGAAGCGCGGGCTCGCGCACAGCATCGCCAGGCCCGGCACCGCGTCCGGCCGCGTCGCCGCCGCGTGCAGCGCGAACAGCCCGCCGAGCGACCAGCCCACCCACGGCGCCCGCGGCACGCGCGTGACGAGCGCGTCGACCACGGGTTCGAGCGCCAACGGCAAAGCGCTGTCGCGGCTATGGCCGTGCCCGGGCAGGTCGACCAGGTGCAGGGTGAAGCGCGACGCCAGGCGTTCGGCGAGGCCGGCGAACACGCCCGCGTGCATCGCCCAGCCGTGCAGCAGCACCAGGTCCGGCCCGCGGCCGGTGGTGTCGACGTGCAGTGCGTTCATGCGCCCTTGTCCGTGCGCAGCGCCTGCGTCTCGCGCCCGCTGCCAGCGGCCGGGCGCGCGACCACCCAGGCGAAGGCGACGATGCCGGCGACCACGATCGCGGCGCCGGCCAGCGTCGTGCCGCGCGGCCACGCCTCGCCCAGCAGCAGCACGCCCAGCAGCACCGCGAACACCACCTCCGCGCCCTGCATCGCCTCCACCGCGCCCAGCGCCAGCGGCTGGTCGCGGACCATGCCGGTGGCCTGGAAGAACAGGATGGTCGCGACCACGCCCGCCGACAGCGCCACGCCTGCGGCGAGCCAGACCTGCGCCATCGTCGGCGGCCCCGCGCTGAACGCGGCGTATGCCGCGACCGCGAACCACAGCGGCTGGCTCGCCAGGGTCAGGCCGAACACGCGCTGGGTGGCGTTGAGCGCCTCGCCGCTGCGCTCCAGGTGCAGCAGCAGCAGGCGGTTGCCGAGCGGGTAGGCGATCGCCGAGACCAGCACGCAGCCCAGCGCGATCCAGGCCGCGCGACCGAGCGCGCCGCTGGCGTGGCCGAACTGCATCGTCAGCACGCCGGCGAAGATCAGCGCCGCCACCGCAAGCCCCGCCGGCGGAATGCGCCGGCGCGCGTCGCGGTACAGCAGCGGCGCGCACAGCATCCCCGCGATCACGGTGAACTGGAACGAGCCCGCGACCAGCCACGACGGCCCGCTCGACGCGGCGAAGCTCAGCAGCACGTAGAACAGCACGAAGCCGATCCCGGCGCAGCGCAGCCACGCCCACGGATGCGCCGCGATCGCGCGCAGCACCGGGCGCATCCCGCCCTGGAATCGCATCAGCGGCAGCATCAGCGGCAGCGTGATCAGGTAGCGCAGCGACGCCAGCCACGCCCAGTGGCCGCCGCCCGTCGCACTGGCGCGATTGAGCACATAGGTCATGGTGAAGAACAGCGCCGACAGCAGCGCCAGGCCGACCGCCGCCAGCGCGACGCGGCCGCCTCCATCGGGGCGGGTCATGCGACGCGGCTGGACGCGGAATCGACGGCGCGATCGCGGGCGATCGCCAGCGCATCGGCCAGCGCATCGACCTGCACCGGTTCGTGCGCGGCGGTGAAGGTGATCCGCAGGCGCGCCTGCCCCTCCGGCACCGTCGGCGGGCGGATCGCGGCGACCCAGTAGCCGTCGCGCTCGAGCGAGGCCGACATCGCCAGCGCATTGGCATTGCTGCCGCACAGCACCGGCTGGATCGGCGTATCCGACGCCAGCAGCTGCAGGCCGTGGCGCTCGGCGCGCGCGCGGAAGCGCTGGACCAGTTCCTGCAGCCGCTCGCGCCGCCAGTGTTCGCGCCGCGCCAGCTTCACCGCCGCGAGCGCGGCCGCGGCCTGCGCCGGCGGCAGCGCGGTGGTGTAGACATGGGGGCGCGCGGTTTCGGCGAGGTGGTCGACGAGGTCCGCGTCGCCGGCCACCGCCGCACCGTAGCCGCCCAGCGCCTTGCCGAGCGTGGCCAGGCGCAGCGGCGCGGAGGCGATGTCCAGCCCCGCCGCCGCGACCGAGCCGCGTCCGTCCGGGCCGACCACGCCGATGCCGTGCGCATCGTCGACGTACAGCAGCGCCTGCTGCACGCGCGCGGCGACCGCGAGTTCGCGCAGCGGCGCGACGTCGCCGTCCATGCTGAACACGCCGTCGGTCGCCAGCATCGCCGCGCCCTCGGCCATGCTGCGCAGCTGGCGCAGCGCGCCTTCGACATCGCTGTGCGGATAGCGGCGCAGGCGGCAGCCCGCGAGCCGCGCGGCGTCGATCAGGCTGGCGTGGTTGAGGCGGTCCTGCACGCACAGGTCGTCGTCGCCGAGCAGCGACTGCAGCACCGCGAGATTGGCGAGGTAGCCGCTGCCGAACAGCAGCGCGCGCGGGACTTCGAGCCAGTCGGCGATCTCGCGTTCGAGCGCGCCGTGCACGGCGTGGTGGCCGCAGACCAGGTGCGAGGCGGTGCCGCCGGCGCCGTCGCGCGCGGCCGCGTCCTGCAGCGCGCCGACCACGGCGAAATGCTGCGACAGGCCGAGGTAGTCGTTGCTGCAGAAGTTCAGCAGCTTGCGCGTGGCGCCCTGCGCGTCGGCGACTTCGCAGTGCACGCCGTCGCGGCGCAGCACCTCGCGGCGCGTGCGCCGTCCGGCGTCGGCGCTGCGCTGTTCGCGCTGCGCGACCACGCGGGCATGCAGGTCGGGGCGATCGGGCATGGCGGCGGTCCCGTCAGGCGGCGCTGTGGCAGTCGGCGGCGGTGCCGCCATCGGGTCCGGCCTGGACGATGCCTGCATCGAGCTCAGCCGAGATGTCGGCGTGCACGGTGCCGCCGTGGTCGTGGCCCTCCGCATCGACCGTCACCCGCATCGGCCGCAATCCCAGGCGCGCGAACAGCGCCAGGTCGCGTTCCGTGTCCGGATTGCCGGTGGTGAGCAACCTTTCGCCGTAGAAGATCGAGTTCGCCCCGGCGCTGAAGCACAGCGCCTGCAGTTCATCGCTCATGTCCTCTCTCCCCGCAGAGAGTCGGACCATAGAGTGCGGCATCAGCAGGCGCGCAACCGCGATGGTGCGCACGAATTCGAACGGATCCAGCGCCTGGGTGCCGTGCAGCGGCGTGCCCTCGACCTGCACCAGCCGGTTGATCGGCACCGAGTCCGGGTGCGCCGGCAGGTTGGCCAGGGTGCGCAGAAAGCCGGCGCGCTGGCGCCGGGTCTCGCCCATGCCGACGATGCCGCCGCAGCAGGTCTTCATGCCGGCGTCGCGCACGTGCCCGAGCGTGTCGAACCGGTCCTGGAGTTCGCGGGTGTGGATGATGTCGCCGTAGAACTCCGGGTCGGTGTCGATGTTGTGGTTGTAGTAGTCCAGGCCCGCGGCGCGCAGCGCCTGCGCCTGGTCGCCGCTGAGCATGCCCAGCGTGGCGCAGGTCTCCAGGCCCAGCGCCTTCACCTCGCGGATCATCGCCGCGACCTTGGGGATGTCGCGGTCCCTGGGCGAGCGCCAGGCCGCGCCCATGCAGAAGCGCGAGGCGCCGGCGGCCTTCGCCTGCTTCGCCTTCTCGACCACCGCCTCGGTCGACATCAGCTTCGTGGCCTCGACCCCGGTGTGGTAGCGCTGCGCCTGCGGGCAGTAGGCGCAGTCCTCCGGGCAGCCGCCGGTCTTGACCGACAGCAGGGTGCTGACCTGGACCTCGGCCGGATCGAAATGGCGGCGGTGCGCCTCGGCCGCGCGGAACAGCAGCTCCGGGAACGGCAGGTCGAGCAGGGCCTCGACTTCGCGCAGGCTCCAGTCGTGGCGCAGGGGCGCATCGCCGGCGGGCGGGACGGTCGCGGGGCGGAGCGGGCTGACGGCGGGCATCGGGGTTCCCTGACGGACGGGCGGGGCCTGGCCGGGCAGTCTGGAAAGCATGCCCGGGCCTGTCAACCGAACCGACTCCGCCCCGGTTGACGGCTGGTGGCGGCGGCTGGGCGTGCGGCTGTGTCCGCCGCGCTGCCTGGTCTGCCGCGAAGCCGCGCCGCCGGGCGCCGACCTGTGCCGCGCCTGCAGCGCGGGCCTGCCCTGGAACCGCGTCGCCTGCCCGCGCTGCGCGATGCCGCTGGCCGCGGCCGGCGAGACCTGCGGCGACTGCCTGCGCCGTCCGCCGCCGCTGCAGGAAGCGCACGCCGCCTTCGTCTACGGCTTCCCGCTGGACCGGCTGCTGCCGCGCTTCAAGTTCCACCGCGACCTCGCCGCGGGCCGGCTGCTCGCGGGCTGCATGGCCGAACGCTTCGCGGCGCTGCCGCGTCCCGATGCCCTGCTGGCGGTGCCGCTGCACCGCGCGCGCCTGCGCCGCCGCGGCTACGACCAAGCGCTGGAGCTGGCGAAACCGCTGTCGCGTGCGCTCGACCTTCCGCTATTGGCCGGCACGCTGGTTCGCGGACGCGGGACCGCGCCGCAGTCGGAGCTGGATGCGGCGGCGCGCAAGCGCAACCTGCGCGGCGCGTTCGCCGTCGACGCACGCGCCGCCCTGCCCGGGCACGTGGTGCTCGTCGACGACGTGATGACCACCGGTGCGACCCTGCATGCGGCGGCGAAGGCGCTGCGGCGGGCCGGCGTGAGGCGGGTGGACGCGTGGGTCTGCGCGCGGGTGCCGTGAGGATTCGCTGGATGGGTCTGCGCGCGGCCCCCACCCCAGCCCTCCCCGACACCCGCGCAAGCCACCGCCGCGCGCCATCAGCGCAGGTAGTCGATCGCGATCCCCGCGAAGATCGCCGCCCCCACCCAGTGGTTGTGCAGGAACGCGCGGAAGCAGGCGTCGCGGTCGCGATGGCGGGCGAGGAAGAACTCCCACGCCACCAGCAGCGCCGCAGCGCCGAGCCCGTACCAGTAGGCCTCGCCCAGCCCGGCCTCGCGCCCCACCAGCGCCAGCGCCGCGAACGTCATCGCGTACAGCACGCCCTGCGCCATCAGGTCGAGCTCGCCGAACAGGATCGCGGTCGACTTCGCGCCCATGCGGATGTCGTCGTCGCGGTCGACCATCGCATACCAGGTGTCGTAGGCCGTCGCCCAGAAGATGTTGGCCACGTACAGCACCCAGGCCACCGGCGGCACCTCGCCCTGCACCGCGGCGAAACCCATCGGGATGCCCCAGCCGAAGGCCATGCCCAGGTACACCTGCGGCAGGTAGGTGTAGCGCTTGAGATAGGGATAGCTGGCTGCGAGGACCACGCCGACCACGCTCATCAGCACCGTCAGCCGGTTCATCGTCAGCACCAGCGCGAACGCGGCCAGCATCAGCACCGCGAACACCATCAGCGCCTCCCGCCCCGACACCGCGCCGGTCGCCAGCGGCCGGTCCTTCGTGCGCTCGACCTGCGGATCGAGCCAGCGGTCGGCGTAGTCGTTGATCACGCAGCCGGCCGAACGCGTCAGCCACACGCCCGCGCTGAACACGAACAATGTCCACGGCGGCGGCACGCCGTCGGCTGCGATCCACAGTCCCCACCAGGTCGGCCACAGCAGCAGCAGCCAGCCGATCGGGCGGTCGCCGCGGACCAGCTTCCAGTACAGCGCCAAGCGCTGGCGCCAAGGCGGCAAGGGCTGCGGAATCGGGGCGCTGTAGCGTTCGTAGGCCATCGCCACCAGCGTAGCAAGCCCGTCAAGGCTCGCGCCGCCCCGCGGACCGTGGGAGAATGCGCGGCTCGCGCCTGTAGCTCAGCCGGATAGAGTAGTGGCTTCCGAAGCCATTGGTCGGGGGTTCGAATCCCTCCAGGCGCGCCATCTTCCCTCGCCAGGCCTCCGCCCATGGCCCAGGACCAAGATCTCCGCGAATTCCTCGTCCTCTCGCGCGGCCAGTGGCAGCGCGACGCTGCGCCCGAAGCGATCCAGGCCGCGATCGACGCGTTCTATCCCTGGCTCGAAGACCATATCGCCGCCGGGCGGATGAAGACCGGTGAACGGCTGGCGCGCGAGGGCGCGACGGTGTCGCGCAAGGGCTTTGTCGTGGACGGTCCGTTCGGCGAAACCAAGGAGCTGGTCGGCGGCTACTGGTTCGTGCTCGCGCGCAAGCTGGAGGACGCCGCGGCGCTGCTCTCGACCAGCCCGACGCTGGAGCACGGCCTGTTCTACGAACTGCGCCCGCTGGAGCTGGAGCGGGCCAGCGCCTACGTCCGCGCGAACGAGACGCCCGACTGATCGTCGTGGCGACGAAGAAGATCCCGGCCGCGCGCCACGCGACCGTTGCCGACACGAGCGCCGCGGTCGATGCGCTGATGGCGCGGCTCGAGCATCCGCACAAGACCGGCATCGAGGCGCTGCGCCGCGCGATCCTCGCGGCCGATCCGGCGATCGCCGAAGGCGTGAAGTGGAATGCGCCGAGTTTCCGCACGCACGAATACTTCGCCACCTTCCACCTGCGAGCGAAGCGCGACATCGCGTTGATCCTGCACCTGGGCGCAAAAGCGCGCGAACTGCCGGAGGGCGGATTGGGCATCGACGATCCCGACCGCCTGCTGGCGTGGCGGGGCAGGGATCGCGCACAAGTGGCGTTCGCCGACGCCGCCGACGCGCGCGCGCGTATTCCCGCGCTGCAGCCGCGGCTGCGGCAGTGGATCGCGCACGTCTGAGCGGGAAACCGGGGGCGGAGTCGACTTTCCCCATGATCGCTTTCGGTCGCCACAGCGCTCGCGGAAAGTCGACTCTGACCCCGATTATCCCCTCGGGCATTGGCATCCCCGCCCCACCTTCGGTCACACTCCGCACCCAGCGCAACCGCAGGACGACCGCATGACCGCCAGCACGCCGCTGCTCGTGACCTTCGCCGCCTACCTGCTGCTGATGGTCGGCGTCGGCTTCATCGCCTGGCGCCGCACGCGCACCTTCGACGACTACATCCTCGGCGGACGCTCGCTGGGCAGCTACGTCACCGCGCTGGCGGCCGGCGCCTCGGACATGAGCGGCTGGCTGATGATGGGCCTGCCCGGCGCGCTCTACCTGGGCGGCGCCTCGGAAGCATGGATCGCGGTCGGCCTGGTCCTCGGCGCATGGGCCAACTGGAAGTACGTGGCCGGGCCGCTGCGCGTCTACACCGAACGCACGCGCAACGCGCTGACCCTGCCGGACTACTTCACCCACCGCTTCGAGGACCACAGCCGCGTGCTGCGGATCCTGTCGGCGCTGGTGATCCTGGTGTTCTTCGCCATCTATTGCGCCTCGGGCATCGTCGCCGGCGCGCGCCTGTTCGAGAGCGTGTTCGGGCTGCCTTACGCGCAGGCGATGTTCTGGGGCGCCGTGGCGACGATCGCCTACACCTTCGTCGGCGGCTTCCTCGCCGTCAGCTGGACCGACACCATCCAGGCCACGCTGATGATCTTCGCGCTGCTGCTGGTGCCGGTGTTCGCGATCGTCGGCGCCGGCGGACCGGCGCAGGCCGTCTCGCTGGTCGAACAGGTCGACCCGGCGCGACTGCAGTGGATCGGCGCCGGCGGCCTGGTCGCCGTGGTCTCGGCGCTGGCCTGGGGGCTGGGCTACTTCGGCCAGCCGCACATCCTGGCGCGGTTCATGGCCGCCGACAGCCTGGCGACCATCCCGCGCGCGCGCCGCATCGGCATGACCTGGATGATCCTGTGCCTGGCCGGCGCGGTGGCGACCGGCTTCTTCGGCATCGCCTGGTTCGCCGCGCACCCGGAGGCCGCGGCGCCGGTGGAGGCGAATCCCGAGCGCGTGTTCATCGTGCTGTCGGAGCTGCTGTTCAATCCGTGGATCGCCGGCGTGCTGCTGTCGGCGATCCTGGCCGCGATCATGAGCACGCTGTCGGCGCAGCTGCTGGTGTGCTCCAGCGCGCTGACCGAGGACTTCTACCGCGGCTTCGTGCGCCCGAAGGCGGGGCACGCGGAGCTGGTATGGGTCGGCCGGGCGATGGTGCTGGGCGTGGCGCTGCTGGCGATCTGGATCGCGCGCGATCCCGACAGCCGCGTGCTGGGGCTGGTGGCCTATGCCTGGGCGGGTTTCGGCGCGGCGTTCGGGCCAGTCGTGGTGCTGTCGCTGTTCTGGCAGCGCATGACCCGCAACGGTGCGATCGCCGGCATGGTGGCCGGGGCCGCGACGGTGCTGCTGTGGAAGCACGCCGGCAGCGCGCTGTACGAGATCGTGCCGGGCTTCATCGCCGCGACGGTGGCGATCGTCGCCGTGAGCCTGCTCGGCAAGGCGCCCTCGCCGGCGCTGCAGGCGCAGCACGAGCAGGTGCGGCTGGCGCTGCGCGAGCAGGGCTACTGACGCGACGCGAACGCGAGCTCCGCTACGCTCGGCACATGGACATCCGCCTCAAGCGCGCCTACGAGCCGCCCGCCCGCGGCGATGGCGCGCGCATCCTCGTCGACCGGCTGTGGCCGCGCGGGGTGAAGAAGGAGGCGCTGGCGCTGGACTTGTGGCTGAAGGACATCGCGCCCAGCCCGGAGTTGCGCAAGTGGTTCGACCATCGCGCCGAGCGCTTCGGGGAGTTCAGGCTGCGCTATCACAAGGAGCTGGCGGCGAATCCCGCCGCGGTGGCCGAGCTCGAGGCATACCTCGGCAAGGGCCGCACCACCCTCGTCTACGGCACGCGCGATCCGGAAAAGAACAGCGCCGCGGTGCTGCGAGACTGGCTGCTGCAGCGCCATTGACGCGAGCCGCGGATTGCAGAGGCGCCTTCAGGTGCGATGGCTCACGGTCGCATCGGGTGTGCGGTCGCGGCTGAAGCCGCTCCTACGAGGGCGGAAGAAATGTAGGGGCGCCTTCAGGCGCGATGTCGGTCCGCTCACGGTTCATTCGCCCGCGAGCACCTGCTCCGCGTCCACGACGTCCACGCCCTGCAGCTGTGCGAGCCAGCGATCGAACCACGGCTTGTGCGAGGCGCCGACGATCGACAGCACGCGTGCGCCGGGACGTTCGCGGAAGGTCGCGCCGATGTTGGCGACCATGCGCAGGTTGCGCAGGTCCCAGCCGGCGACGTACTGGCGGCCGAAGCGCTGTGGCGAGGTTTCCTTCAGCGCCATGCCGAAGTCGCAGGCGGCCGGCATGCGCTGGTAGTCGCGGCTGTTGGTGAGGCGGTACAGCGGCAGCAGGTCCGATGCGGCGCGCAGCACCTTCTCGCGCTCGCGCAGGGCGCCGCATTCGGCCGGCGCGCTGTTCCATGCGCCGCGGATCGCGCGCGCGAATCCGTCCATGTCGTCGATGCGCAGGTTGTCGCCGGTGTGGTCGTCGACCGGATGCACGCGCTGCAGGCCGAGGCGCACCGCCAGCGCCGCGGCGATCTGCGTGTCCTCGTTGGCGGAGGCGGCGCGCTTGCGCAGGGCCTCGACGAGGGCCGCGTCGAGCCCGTCGCCCTCGATCCGCCCTGCTTCGGGCAGGGACAGCCACTGCACCAGGGCCGACGCGGGATCGCCGGCGGCGAAGAATAGTGCGGCGAGGTGGCGACGCTGGGCAGGCGTCGGCGCGGCCGGCCACGTCGCCAGCCGCTGCTCGACGGCCGCGATCGCGGCCGGCACGTCCAGGCCGGTGGCCACCTGCGCCGCGGCGGTGTCGGGGCAGTAGCTCGCGCCGCCTTCCGGATCGTAGACCGTCGGATGCCGCGCCATCAGGTCGCAGGTCTCGCCCGGCATCGCCTCGACGGTGATGATCTCCGGCCGGAACGCTTCGAGCCGCTGCAGCACGGGCGCAAGCGCGGCCGGATCGAACGCGTCCGCGCCGTCGCCCTGCGCGAGGTGCACCGTGCCCAGCACCAGCACCTGCGTGCGCGGGCCGGGCATGGCGTCGTCGAGTTCCGACAGGTCGACCTGCGCCTGCACTGCGAAAGGGAGAAGAGCGCCGAGCAGCAGGGCGGGCAGGACGGTTCGATGCTTCATGGTTCTCCTCGCGGGCGGTGATGATCACAAGATTCCGGGTTCGACATTGCGGTGTCTGGACGTGCCATCCCGAACGCAGCGAGGGATCTCCCCTCAGGTGTCGCGCCCGCCGCTGCGCCTGACCCGGGATCCCTCACTGCATTCGGGATGACAGGTTTGAAGTGCGGCGCGCGGGATGACGCGCTCCCTGCGCAACGCCTGCAGCGCTCGCAATCCCAAGCCTGGTGCGCTGCGTGCGGCATGACATGCCGTACCGGCGTTCATGTCGCCGGAACGACAGGCGCGGCGGGGACATGATTCCAATGCATTCCCGTGCCGCAAGCATGACCTGATGGTCACCGTGACCATCGGCGCAGGTCAGCGCGATGCGCGATCCGTTCCCGTGTCCGGCAGGGGCAGGGCCTCGTCGACCAGCGTCACCGGCAGGTCGCGTGCGCCGATCGCCGCGTTGCCGCTCGCGTCCTCGCCGAAGGCGCGCACGAGGTAGTCGCCCGGCGGCAGCTGCGACGGCTGCCAGTGCGACACCGCGAGCTCGCCGGCGCGCACGCGGTTGCTCGCCACGTACAGGAAACGCGTGCGCGCGGCGCCGTGCACGGTGATGCCGCTGTCGGCGGCATAGGCGAGCTTCACCGCGTCCGGATGCGCGGGCATGCGCGAGAAGTCGAGGTTCATCGCCGGCACCTCGAATCCCGGCGCCGGCGTGCCGTCGGCGCGCAGCACCTGGTAGCCGACGCGGTGCAGGCCCAGTCGCCGCCGCGGCAGGTTGCCGTCGACCTGATCCCAGGCGTCGACCACGACCTGCATGCCGCCGCCGTTGCGCGGTACCCGCACGCGGCCGTTGGCGCGCGTGGCGATCGGCCGGTCGTATTCGTCGAGCAGCGCGATGCCGTCGATGCGCGGCGGCACGGTGTCGACGTAGTCGCGGAAGCCGAGCCGGATCGCGTTGTGCTGGTGGCCGTACAGACCGACGATCAGGTGCACGTGCGCCTGCGCGTTGATCGTGCCCAGCGGCTCGCCGGCGCGGAAGCGCGTGCCGCGCGCGATGCGCACCCGCGACGGCCTGCCGTCGTCGTCGTAGGCCATCAGGAACCGCGCGGGATCGAGGTTGCGGCCCTGCGGCGTGCGCCCGGCGCGCATGTGCAGGTAGGTGAGCTCGTCGACCGACACGCCCTCGGCCTGTCCGCCGAAGCTGAAGGCCGCGAGCGGACTGGTGATCTTGGCGTCGGCGATCGACAGCACGGTCGCGCCGACGTCGCCGCGCACGTCGAGTCCGTTGTGCAGGTGGCTGCGGCTCTCGCCGCTGAAGTTGCCGCGCACCTCGCCCAGGGTGCCGACCACTTCATGCCATGCGTCCTGCGGGAACAGCGGCCAGCGACTGCGCGTGTCCGGCAGCGGGCGGTCCGGGCGCGGTCCGACCGGGCCGTCGGCGAGCGCGTTGTCGCCGATGACGCGCGGCACGACGCGATGCAGGCGATGACCAGCCGCATCGGCGAGCAGGAGGCTGCCATCGGCCTCGAGCCACAGCGCGGACGGGCGCGCGAACCACTGCGCCGGATCCATGTCGGTCAGCGCGCGCACGCGGCCGTCGCGGTGGAGCTGCAGCACGCGGCCCGGCGACAGGTCGGCGACGTACAGCACGCCGTCGTGCGTGACCGCGAGCGCGAGCGGACGGCCGAGGTCGATCCCTCCTTCCCGCGCCGAAGGCACCCAGGTCCGCACGTCGCCGTCCGGGTCGATCCTGCGCAGCGCGCGGTTGCCGGTATCGGCGACCCAGAGCGTGCCGTCGCCCGCGACCGCCAGCGACGTCGGCGTGTCGAAGCGCGCGTCAGCGCCCTGTCCGCTGACGAAGCCAGGGCCCTCGCCACCCGCGAGCGTGCGCACGCGGCCGTCGCGCTCGATCACGCGGATGCGGTCGTTCCAGGTATCGGCGACGTACACGCGCCCCACGGCGTCGACCGCCACGCCCATCGGTGCGTGGAACTGCGCCAATGCCGCATCGCCGTCGCGGAAGCCGGCGATGCCGGTGCCCGCGAGCGTCGTCACCGCGCCGTTGCGCGAGACCTTGCGGATCGCGTGGTTGCCGGTGTCGGCGACGTAGAGGTTGCCGAGGCGGTCAATCGCGAGCGACGAGGGCGTGTGGAACCTCGCCTGCGCGCCGATGCCGTCGGCGAAGCCTTCGCTCGAACCGGCGAGCGTGGCCACCCTGCCGTCGGGCGCGATCCGGCGGATGCGGTTGGCTTCGCCACCGTCGGCGACGAACAGGCTGCCGTCGGTACCGCGCACCAGCCCCCAGGGTTCGTCGAAGCGCGCCTCGAGCCCGTGCCCGTCGCGCGCGCCGCGCAGGCCGGTGCCGGCGAGCGGCACGATGCGCGCGCTCCAGTCGAACGATGTCGGCGGCGGCGGGGGCAACGGCCCGCGCAGCCAGTCGCGCAGCGGTCCGAACAGGAATGTCGCTGCAAAAGCGAGCGCGGTCAGGGCAGCGACCGCGGCCAGCGCGCGCCGCACGCCGGCCGGCACGCGGCGACCGGCGCGCCGGTTCAATCCAGCACGCGGCAGAACACCGCCTTCAGGTAGCGCGATTCCTGCACGTTGGCGAGGAACGGATGGTCGGCGCCGGCGCCGGCGACCTTGAGCACCTGTACGCTGCGCCCGGCGTAGAACGCGGCGCGGCGCAGCATGTCGAGGAACTGTTCCTCGCTGACCAGGCCGGTGCACGAGAACGTCGCCAACAGGCCGCCGGGTTTCACCACGCCCAGCGCGAGCTTGTTCATGTCGAGGTACTTCTTCAGCGCGCTGATGACCTGGTCGCGGTCGCGGGTCATCTTCGCCGGGTCGAGGATCACCACGTCGAATTGCTCGCCGTTACCGGCCGCGTCGCGCAGCCACGGGAAAATGTCGGCCTGCACGAAGCGCGGGCGCACGTTGTTCAACTTCGCGTTGCCGCGGGCGATCTCGAGCACCGCCTCGTCGATGTCGATGCCGACCACCTCACCGGCGCCGCGCGCCGCCGCGTACACGCCGAAGCCGCCGGTGTTGCAGCACAGGTCGAGCACGCGCTTGCCCGTACAGCGGTGCGAGAGCCACTCGCGGTTGTCGCGCTGGTCGGCGAAGAAGCCGGTCTTGTGCGCGCCGGCGGGATCGGCGCGGAAGCGGATGCCGTTCTCGGCGATGATCGCCGGCGCCGCGGGTTCGCTGCCGCGGAAATCGAACGATTCCTGCTTCTGCACGTGCTCGTCGGCGAAGCTGTGGAAGCGGCAGCCAGGGAACTGCCCGCGCAGGGCGTCGTAGATCCACTCGCGGTGGCGGAACATGCCGGCGCTGAAGAATTCGACCACCAGCAGGTCGTCGTAGCGGTCGACCACGAGGCCGGACAGGCCGTCGCCCTCGCTGTGCACCACGCGCCAGGCGTTGCTGGTGGCATCCAGCCCGAGCACCTCGCGGCGCAGGCGCACGGCCTCGGCGATCTTCGCCGCGAACCAGCCGGCGTCGACCGCCACGTCCGGATCGGTCTCGAGCACGCGCAGCGCGATCCGCGAGTGGCCGTTGTAGAAGCCGCGGCCGATCCAGGTGCCGTCCACGCCGACGATGTCGACGATGCTGCCGGGCTTGGGGCGCTGCGCGGGCTTGTCGACCAGCTTCTGGAAGATCCAGGGGTGGCTGGAGCGCCAGGCATTCTTGAGGCGGACGGTGGGGCGGGGGTCGGTCATGCGTGGATTTTACGTGGTTTGGCGGGGAGACCTGCCGCATGGGCGTTGGTGGTTGGTAGTTCGTGGTTGGTGAAAAGCGGGAAGCCAACCCACCAACTACCAACCACCAACCCGGGCACCACCCGCCTCGCCACGCCAGCCCTTGCATCCGCCGGATCAGCCGCCATCCTCCCCGAATGCACCTCGACACCCCCGAAGCGCCCATCGATCCCGTCGCGCAGCGCGCCGCCGACCGTCGCCGCCTGAACCGTGCGCTGCAGGCCAGCATCGCCTTCGTCCTGCTGCTGGTGATCGCGTTCGGCGCGCAGGGCCTGTTCGACTGGCATCGGCTGGCGGTCGCGCCGCTGGCGCCGGCGGGCCTGGCCGGGCTGCTGACCGCGCCACTGCTGCACGGCTCGCCCGCGCACCTGATCGCGAACGCGAGCGCGCTGCTGCTGCTCGGCACGCTGGCGCTGGCGGTGTACCCGCGCGCGACGTGGCGCGCGCTGCCGCTGATGTGGCTGGGTTCGGGCCTGGGCGCCTGGCTGCTGGGCGATGCCGGCTCCTACCACCTCGGCGCCAGCGGCGTGACCCACGGGCTGATGTTCCTGGTGTTCGTGCTCGGCCTGCTGCGCCGCGACCGGCCGTCGATCGCCGCCGGCATGATCGCGTTCCTGTTCTACGGCGGCATGCTGCTGACCGTGCTGCCGCAGGAGCCGGGCGTGTCGTGGCAGTCGCACCTGGGCGGTGCGCTCGGCGGCATTGCGGCCGCGTTCTTGTTCCGCCGCAGCGATCCGGTGCCGGCGCGTCGCCGCTACAGCTGGGAGATCGAGGAAGAAGAGGCCGAGCGCGCCGCGCAGGCCGAACGCGACATGTTCGAGCCCGAGTCGCCGCGCGACGTGCCGGTGCTGTGGCATCGCCAACCGCGCGACGAGGATCGCGGGGTGATCCTGCCGTTCCGGCGCGACCGAGAGGACTGAGCGACGGGTCGAGCATGCGGCATGCCATGCCCCCGCGCAGGCAAAAGATCATTGTCATTCCGTGGGGACACCTGCAATCCGTGGCAGGTGCTTACAATGGACCGATGCGAACGGCCGCCGCACTGCTGATGTGCCTGTTGACGGCCTGCGCCAGCGGAGGCGACCCGATGCAGTCCACGACCGGGCAGGTCGATTCGATGATGTCCGCCTACACCGGCGATGCCCCCGGCGCGGCGCTGCTGGTCGTGCGCGACGGTGAACAGCTGCTGCACCGCGGCTACGGCCTCGCCGACGTCGAACGCAAGATCGCGGTCACGCCCGCGACCAACTTCCGCCTCGCCTCGGTCAGCAAGCAGTTCACGGCCGCCGCGATCCTGCTGCTCGCGCAGGACGGCGCGCTGTCGCTCGACGATCCTGTCCGCAAGTGGCTGCCCTCGCTGCCTGCCGCGACCGACGGCATCGCCCTGCACCACCTGCTGAGCCACACCTCCGGACTCGTCGACTACGAGGACGTGATGCCCGACCACGTCGACGGCCAGCTGCACGACGCCGACGTGCTGCGCCTGCTGGAGGCGCAGGACCGGCTGTATTTTGCACCGGGCAGCGACTATCGCTACAGCAACAGCGGCTATGCGCTACTGGCCCTGGTCGTGGGCAAGGCCTCGGGACGCGACTTCGCCAGCTTCCTGCGCGAGCGCATCTTCGGGCCGCTGGGCATGGACGGCACGGTCGCCTTCGAGGACGGCGTGTCGACCGTCGCACGGCGCGCCTACGGCCACAGCGACGTGGACGGCGCGTGGACGCGCACCGACCAGAGCAGCACCAGCGCGGTGCTCGGCGATGGCGGCATCTATTCCTCGATCGACGACCTCGCGAAGTGGGACGCGGCGTTGCACGACGACCGCCTGCTCTCAGATGCCTCGCGCAGGCTGGCGTTCAGCGCGCACACGCCGACCGGCGAGGACGACGTGGACGGCTACGGCTACGGCTGGCGCATCCACGACAGCGGCCATGGCCGGCTGCTCTGGCACTCGGGCGAGACCATCGGCTTCCGCAACGTGATCCTGCGCTGGCCGGAGCGGCGGCTGACGGTGGTGCTGCTGAGCAACCGCAACGATCCCGAGCCGTATGCGCTGGCGCGGCGGATTGCGGACTTGTACCTGCAGCCGCAACCGTAGCCGTGTCCTCGGTTCCGTCATTCCTGCGCAAGCAGGAAGTTCTTTACAACAGCCGAAGGCTGGTCATCCATTTGGCTTTGGCCGCGGCTCTTCCACTCTCCGGAACATCAAAATGGATTCCCGCTGTCGCGGGAATGACGATCGATGGTTTCGCGGAGCGCATGCGGAAGTGACCGTGCGGCCAAGGAACAGGCTCTACGCCGACCGCTGCACCCCCAGCGCATCGCGCGCCGCTACCCATTCCTCGTTAGTCGGCTCCACGCCGACCAGCACGCGGCTGCCGCCCGACGAGATCACCGCCGCGTCGGCGGCGTTGGCCGCGTCGTCGAGTGCCACGCCCAGGAACGCCAGGTCGCGGCAGACGCGCTCGCGGACGAAGGCGTTGTGCTCGCCGACGCCGGCGGTGAACACCAGCAGGTCGAGGCCGCCGAGCACCGCGGCCAGTGCGCCGATCTCGCGCACGATGCGGCGCACGTACAGCGCCAGCGCGAGGCGCGCGCGTTCGCCGGTCTCGCCGTCGTCGGCCTCGTGCGTCACGATCACGCGCGGTTCGGACGAAATGCCGGACACGCCGAGCAGGCCTGAGCGGTGGTAGAGGGTACGGCCGACTTCTTCCAGCGACAGCTTCTCGATCTCCATCAGGTACAGCACCGCGCCCGGATCGAGCGAACCGGTGCGCGTGCCCATCATTAGCCCGTCGAGCGCGGAGAAGCCCATCGTGGTCGCGACGCTCCGCAGGTCCCGCATCGCGCACAGGCTGGCGCCGCTGCCCAGGTGCGCCACCACGGTGCGCCCGCGCGCGGCGTCTCCGTAGCGCTCGGGCAGCGCGGTTGCCATGTACTCGTACGACAGGCCGTGGAAGCCGTAGCGGCGCAGGCCGCGCTGCCAGGCGTCCCAGGGCAGCGGCAGCAGTTGCTCCACGACAGGCAGGGTGTGGTGGAAGCCGGTGTCGAAGCAGGCCACCTGCGGCAGGTCCGGGCGTTCGCGCAGCAGGATCTCGATGGCTTCCAGCGCGAACGGCTGGTGCAGCGGCGCCAGCGGGATGTATCCCTTGAGGTCGGCGAGCACGCCCGCGTCCACGCGTATCGGCGCAAAGTACTTGCTGCCGCCGTGCACCACGCGGTGGGCGACGGCGGCGAGCCGGCGCCCGTCCAGCCGCGCCAGCACGCCTTCGCGGATGCGCTGTAGCGCCGAGCGGTAGGGATGGTCGGCATCGAGTTCAACCGGCGCCGGTTCGACGCCGGTCTCGCCGTAGGTCGGCGACGGACCGCCGATGCCCTGCACCTTGCCGTTCCACGCCGGCGCGCGCGGCAGCGGGTCTTGCCCGCCGTCGAACAGTGCGAACTTGATGCTCGACGAGCCACAGTTGAGCACGAGGACGAGGTCGCCCTGCGTGGCATAGCGATCGGTGACGTGGGTCATGCGTGACGTTCCTTCGCTGCATCGGGGACCGCGAGCCGCTGTCCGCGCAACCGCAGCGCGTTGCCCACCACCGAGGCGGAGCTGAAGCTCATCGCCAGCGCCGCGATCATCGGCGACAGCAGCAGCCCGGTGAACGGATACAGCACGCCGGCCGCGAGCGGTACGCCGAGGCCGTTGTAGACCAGCGCGAAGCCCAGGTTCTGGCGCATGTTGGCGACCGTCGCCTGCGACAGCGCGCGCGCGGTGGCGATGCCGCGCAGGTCGCCCTTGACCAGGGTCACCTGCGCGCTGTCCATCGCCACGTCGGTGCCGGTGCCCATGGCGATGCCGACGTCGGCGCGCGCCAGCGCCGGCGCGTCGTTGATGCCGTCGCCGGCCATCGCCACCACGCGCCCTTCCGACTGCAGGCGCTCGACCAGCGCCAGCTTGTCCTCGGGCCGCACTTCGCCGTGGACTTCGTCGATGCCGAGCCTCGATGCCACCGCGTTCGCCGTGGTCAGGCCGTCGCCGGTCGCCATCACGATGCGCAGGCCGGCCGCGTGCAGCGCCGCCAGCGCATCGGGCGTGCTCGCCTTCACCGGGTCCGACACCGACAGCAGTCCCGCCAGCGCGCCGTCGACGGCAAGATGCATCACGCTGGCGCCCTCGCCGCGCAGCGCCTCGGCACGGTCGGCGAGCGGCGCGGGATCGACGCCGGCTTCGCGCATCAAGGCCGTGTTGCCGAGCGCAAGCCGGCGGCCTTCGACGCGGCCGCGCACGCCGATGCCCGAGGTCGACTCGAACTCCTCCACCGGCGCCAGCGCCATGCCGCGCTCGCGCGCGGCGGCGACGATCGCGTCGGCCAGCGGATGCTCGCTGCCCTGGTCGAGGCTGGCCGCCAGTCGCAGCACCTCGCCGGCGTCGAAGCCCTCGGCCGCGACCGCCTCGCCGAACGCCGGGCGTCCTTCGGTCAGCGTGCCGGTCTTGTCCACGACCAGCGTGTCCACCTCGCGCAGGCGCTCGATCGCCGCGGCGTCGCGGAACAGCACGCCCTGCGTCGCGCCGCGCCCGGTCGCGACCATGATCGACATCGGCGTCGCCAGTCCCAGCGCGCAGGGACAGGCGATGATCAGCACCGCCACCGCGTTGATCAGGCCGTAGACCCAGCCCGGCTCCGGCCCCAGCAGGCCCCAGGCGAAGAACGCGACGATCGCGATCGCCACCACGGCCAGCACGAAGCGGCCGGCGACCACGTCGGCCAGCCGCTGCATCGGCGCCTTCGAACGCTGCGCCTGCGCCACCATCCGCACGATCTGCGACAGCAGGGTCGCCGAGCCGACGCGTTCGGCGCGGATCACCAGCGCGCCGCCGCCGTTGAGGGTGGCGCCGATCACGCGGTCGCCGGCCTGCTTGCGCACCGGCAGCGGTTCGCCGGTGAGCATCGATTCGTCCACCGCGCTGCCGCCTTCGAGCACCGCGCCGTCCACCGGCACCTTCTCGCCGGGGCGCACGCGCAGGCGGTCGCCGACGTGCACGTGTTCGAGCGGCACGTCTTCCTCGCCGCCGTCGTCGCGCAGGCGGCGCGCGGTCTTCGGCGCGAGGCCGAGCAGCGACTTGATCGCGGCCGAGGTCTGCGCGCGCGCCTTCAGCTCCAGCAGCTGGCCGAGCAGGGTCAGCGACACGATCACCGCCGCCGCCTCGAAGTACACCGACACCCGGCCCATCGACGCGAACGAGTCCGGGAACACGCCCGGCGCGACCATGGCGACGACGCTATAGGCGTAGGCGGCGCCCGTGCCGAGGCCGATCAGCGTCCACATGTTGGGGCTGCGGTTGACGACCGACCGCCAGCCGCGCACGAAGAACGGCGCGCCCGCCCACAGCACCACCGGCGTGGCCAGCACCAGCTCGATCCAGCTCTGCGCCGCCATGTCCATCAGGTGCAGGTAGTGGCCGAACATCGCCAGCACGAACACCGCGGCGGTCAGCGGCAGGGTCCACCTGAAGCGGCGGGAGAAATCGCGCAGTTCCGGGTTGTCGTCGTCCAGGCTCGGCAGCTCGGGCTCCAGTGCCATGCCGCATTTCGGGCAGGAGCCCGGACGGTCCTGGCGGATCTCTGGATGCATCGGGCAGGTGTAGATCGTGCCCGGCGGCAGCGCTTGCGGCGGCGCGGACGGTGCGTCGCGGTCGCCGCCGAAGGCCGTCGGCGCAGTGCTGCCGTCGTAGCGCGCGGGATCGGCAGCGAACTTCTCCGCGCAACGGGTGCTGCAGAAATGCCAGCTGCGTCCGCCGTGTTCGATGCTGTGGGGCGCGTCCTCGCGCACCGTCATGCCGCAGACGGGGTCGCGGTGCGCGGTGGGTTCGTGATCGTGCGGCTCATGCATCGTCATCTGCGTCTTGCGGTTCCCCGGCGGCTCAACGAAATGTCATTCCGAAGCGTAGCGAGGAATCTGTTTTCAGGCGGGAGCTGCGACAAAAGCAGATTCCTCGCTACGCTCGGAATGACAGTTCCGTGTTTTTCCTTCGGAATGGCCATCCCGCCTTTCAAGGCGGCATCGTGCGGTAGCGGTGCGCGAGCATCAGCGCGATCGCGCACGAGGCCAGGCGCGATTCGCGCGAATCGGCGCGGCTGGTCAGCACCACCGGCACCTTCGCGCCGAGCACGATGCCTGCGCTCGCCGCGTCGCCCATGTACATGACCTGCTTGGCGAGCATGTTGCCGCTTTCCAGGTCCGGCACCACGAGGATGTCGGCCTGCCCCGCGACCTCGGACACGATGCCCTTGGTGCGCGCGGCGGCGATCGACACCGCGTTGTCGAACGCGAGCGGCCCGTCGAGCACGCCGCCCTCGATCTGGCCGCGGTCGGCCATCTTGCACAGCGCGGCGGCGTCGAGCGTGGCCGGCATCGACGGAGTGACGGTTTCCACCGCGGCGAGGATCGCGACCTTCGGCGCCTGCACGCCGATGACGTGGGCGAGGTCGATCGCGTTGCGGACGATGTCGGCCTTCTGTTCGAGGTCGGGCGCGAGGTTGATCGCGGCGTCGGTGACGATGAACGGCCGCGGGTAGTGCGGCGTCTGCAGCACGAAGCAGTGGCTGACGCGGCGCTTGGTGCGCAGGCCCGATTCGCGCGCCACCACCACCGACATCAGTTCGTCGGTGTGCAGGCTACCCTTCATCAGCGCCTCGACCTCGCCCTCGCGCGCGAGCTCGGCCGCGCGCGCGGCGGCGGCGTGGCTGTGCGGCACGTCCTCGATCGCGAGGCCGGACAGGTCGAGCCCGGCCTCGGCGGCGGCCGCTTCGAGTTTCCCGCGCGGCGCGACCAGCACCGGCTCGATCAGGCCGGCGTCGCGCGCGTCCAGCGCGCCCGCCAGGCTCAGCGCATCGCAGGGATGCACGACCGCGACGCGGATCGCCTCCATCGGCGCGACGTGCGCGAGCAGGCGTTCGAGGCCGTCGTTGCCGGCGACGTCGAGGCGGATCTCCGGAAGCGCGGTGCGCACGCGCTCGATGCGCTCGTCGGGCGCGACCACCTCGGCCTCGCCCTCGATCGCGAGCGTGCCGTCCTGCCGGGTGCAGCGGCAGGCCAGGGTGACGCGGCGCGTGGCCGGGTCGAGCGCGGTCACCGTCACCGCTATCGTGAGCCGGTCGCCCGGCTTCACCGGCGCGAGGAAGCGCAGCGTCTGCCCGAGGTAGACCGTGCCCGGGCCGGGCAGGCGCGTGCCCAGCACCGCCGAGACCAGCGCCCCGCCCCACATGCCGTGCGCGATCACGCCGGCGAAGCGCGTGGACGCGGCGAAGTCGGGATCGAGGTGCTGCGGGTTGACGTCGCCGGAGAGGATCGCGAACAGCTGGATGTCCTGCTGCGTGAGCGTGCGCTCGATGCAGGCGGACTCGCCGATGGCGAGTTCGTCGAAGGTGCGGTTGCGGAGGATGTGGAGGTCGTCGGTGTCGTTCATGGGGATGCTTCAGGCCTCGTTTTTCGGCCCCTCCCCCCGCCTGCGGGGGGAGGTTGGGAGGGGGGCGCTTTTCGCGGCTTCGGTGGCCCCCACCCCAACCCGCCCAGCCCGGCGCAGCGCGCCGGGCGTTCGGATGGCCCGCGCGACAGTGTCGCGCAAGCAGGGCCACCTCACCCCCCGCACGCGGGGGAGGGAGCAGTTCTGCGCGGCGGTGTCATCCACGAACCACCAGCGCATCCGCATCCGCCGTGGTCAGGATCCTCCGCGCCACGCTGCCCACCACCAGCTCGTACACCGCGCCGCGTCCGTGCGTGCCGAGCACGACCAGGTCGTCCTCGAAGGTGTCCAGATGCTGCTGCACCAGCCGCGCGGGGTCGCCGTGTTCGACGCGCAGTTCGATCTCGCCATCCTCCAGCCCGGCCTCGCGCAGGAAGGCGCGGCCTTCCTCGCGCAGCTGCGCGGCGGTCTGCGCGACGGCCTGCTCCTGCGAGCTGTCCATCAGCCCCAGCATCGGCACCTGGAAGCCGTGCAGCACGGTGATCCCCGCCGCGGGAAACAGCGCGCGGGCGCGCTGCAGGGCGTGCCGGCAAGGGCTGGAGAAATCGCTGGCGACCAGCAGGCGACGGTAGTCGCCGTGCACGCGCCGACGCACCATCAGCAGCGAGGTGCCTTCGCGCCGCAGCAGCCGGTCGACGGTCGAACCCAGCACCGTCGGCCCGATCACGCCCTCGCGCACCGGGCCGGTCACGACCAGCGCGTCGCCCTCGATGCCGTCGAGGACCGGCGCCAGGTGGTCGCCGGCCCGGCCTTCGCCGACGCGCAGCTCCCAGCGGCCTTCTTCCCCCGCGAACTCGCGGCGCAGCCGGCGCTCGGCCGCCAGCAGCGGCGACGGTTCCCGGTACCACGCCGGGATCTCGTGGCGCGGCACCTGCTGCGCCAGCAGTTCCGACGCTTCCACCACGGTCGCGGCGATGGCCGCGCCGCCGAAGCCGCGCGCCAGCGCGATCGCGCGGTCGGTCGCGCGGTCGCAGCGGAAATCCAGGTCGGTCGCCAGCAGTACGGCGTTCGCTCCGCTCATGTCGTCGCTCCTCGGGGTTCGGCCGGCATCGGCGCCGCGGCCTTCAGTTCATCGAAGACGTCGAGCCGGCGCAACAGCCATTTCTCGATCTCCAGCAGCGCCATCATCGCCGCTCCGCCCGCCACGATCACCATGCCCTCGGCCAGCGGCACCGGCCGGCTGTCGAACAGCGCGTGCATCCACGGCAGGTAGGTGAAGGCGAGCTGCGCCAGCACCACCGCCGCGATCGCCCACAGCACCGCCGGCGTGCCGCGCAGGCCGCGCAGCGAGAACGAGGTGCCGTGCAGGTAGCGCACGCTGAACAGGTAGAAGATCTCCATCACGCAGAACATGTTGACCACCATGGTGCGCGCGGTCTCGATGTCGTGCCCCCGCGCCTGCGCCCAGCCGAAGATGCCGAACGCGCCGGCGCTGAACAGCAGCGACACCAGCACGATCCGCCACAGCATGAACGGCGACACCAGCGCCGCGTCGCGGCGCCGCGGCGGACGCGCCATCACGCCGGCTTCCGGCGGCTCGAACGCCAGCGACAGGCCCAGCGTCACCGTCAGCACCATGTTGATCCACAGGATCTGCGGCGGCGTCATCGGCAGCACCCAGCCGAACGCGATCGCCAGCACCACCGCCAGCGCCTCGCCGCCGTTGGTCGGCAGCGTCCACGCCACCACCTTGCGGATGTTGTCGTAGACCGCGCGGCCCTCGTGCACCGCGGCGGCGATCGAGGCGAAGTTGTCGTCGGCCAGCACCATGCCGCTGGCCTCCTTGGCCGCCTCGGTGCCCTTGTGGCCCATGGCGATGCCGATGTCGGCCTGCTTGAGCGACGGCGCGTCGTTGACGCCGTCGCCGGTCATGGCCACGGTGTGCCCGCGCGACTGCAGCGCGCGCACGATGCGCAGCTTGTGCTCGGGCGTGGTGCGCGCGAACACGCTGGCCGAGGTTGCGAGCGCCGGCAGGTCGGCGTCGGCGACGCCTTCGAGCTCCTGCCCGATGACCACGCGCACCTCGTCGGCAAGATGCAGCTGGCCGGCGATCGCCGCGGCGGTCGCGGCGTGGTCGCCGGTGATCATCTTCACGGCGATGCCGGCGGCGCGGCAGTCGGCGACGGCGTCGATCGCCTCCTCGCGCGGCGGGTCGATGAAGCCGACGATGCCGGCGAACACCAGTTCGCCCACGTCCTCCAGCTCGAACCGCTCCGGCACGCGTTCGAGCCGCCGCCAGGCGAAGCCGAGCACGCGCTGGCCCTCCGCGCCGGCGTCGTCGATCGCGCCCTGCCAGAACGCCGCATCCAGCGATTCGGCGCAACCGTCGCGCCCGGCCTGGCGCACGCTGAGCGCGAGCACCTGCTCGGGCGCGCCCTTGACGCAGACCAGTGCGCCGGCGTCCTCGGCATCCGCGTGCAGGGTCGCCATGAAGCGGTGCGCGGCGTCGAACGGCACCTCGTCCAGGCGCGGATGCGCATTGCGCATCGCGGCGCCGTCGAAACCGGCCTTGCCCGCCAGCGCCAGCAGCGCGCCCTCCATCGGATCGCCGTCGACGCGCCAGCGCGCGCCCTCGCCTTCGTGCAGCTGCGCGTCGTTGCACAGCAGGCCGATGCGGGCCACGCGCTGCGCGGACGCCAGCGTCGCGTCGCCGCCGTCGCGCGCGGCCAGCGTGCCGATCGGCGCATAGCCGCCGCCGTCGGCCAGCGCCCGTCCGGCGGTGGTGGCCACGCTGCGCGCGCTCATCTCGTTGCGGGTCAGGGTGCCGGTCTTGTCCGAGCAGATCACCGTGGTCGCGCCCAGCGTCTCCACCGCAGGCAGCCGCCGCACGATGGCGTTGCGCGCAGCCATGCGGCGCACGCCGATGGCCAGGGTGATGGTGATCACCGCCGGCAGGCTCTCCGGCACCACGCCCACCGCGAGCGCGACCACGATCATCAGCGCGTCGAGCCAGCCGTAGTCGCGCACGCCGATCGCGAACGCGAACAGCGCCGCCGACGCCACCAGCGCGACCGCGGTGAACGCCCTGCCGAAGCGCGCGATCTGCTGCAGCAGCGGCGTGGTCAGCGTCTCGACCTGCTCGAGCAGGGCGCCGATGCGGCCCATCTGCGTATGCGTGCCGGTGGCGACCGCCACCGCCGTCGCCTGCCCGGCCGCGACCAGGGTGCCCGAGTACAGCATCGAGGCGCGGCCGCCGAGGTCGGCGTCTTCCGCGACCGGATCGGCCAGCTTCTCCACCGGCACCGATTCACCGGTCAGCACCGATTCGTCCACGCGCAGGCCGCGCCCGCGCAACAGGCGCGCGTCGGCCGGGATGCGGTCGCCGGCCTCCAGCAGCAGCACGTCGCCGGGCACCAGCGTCTCCACCGCCACCTGCGCGCGCGCGCCGCCGCGCAGCACGCGCGCCGATGGCGCCAGCATCGAGCGCAGCGCCGACAGCGCCTGCTCGGCGCGACCTTCCTGCACGAAGCCGACGATGGCGTTGATGGCGACCACCGCCACGATCACCGCCGCGTCGACGCGGTGGCCGAGCGCGAACGCGACCACGCCCGCCGACAGCAGGAACAGGATCAGCGGGTCGTTGAACTGGCGCAGCAGGCGCCGCCAGCCCGGCGTGCGCGCGGGACTGGGCAGCGCGTTGGGGCCGTACCGCTGCAGCCGGCGTGCGGCCTCGGCCGGTTCGAGCCCGTTGCGCGTCGCCGCAAGCTGCCGCAGGACCGCTTCCGCATCGATCGCGTGCCAAGCGGCGGAACCGGCTGCCGCCTGCGCCGCGATCGCCGCGGATTCAGCCGCCACGCCCGCGCGATCCCTTCTTCGCCGCCTTCTTCGCGGCGGTCTTCTTCCTTGCGGGAGCCAGCTTCTTCGCCGCGGGCTTCTTCCTTGCGGGCGCCGGCTTCTTCGCGACGGGCTTCTTCGCGGTGGACGCCTTCCTCGCCGACGCCGCGGGCTTGCGCGGCGCGCGCGCGGCCGGGACTGCCGGCGCCACCGGCGCCAGCGCCGCGATGCCCGCGTCCCAGTTCGACAGCAGCGACCGCCATGCTTCCGCCAGGCCCGGGGCGGCATCGAGGCCAAGGTCGAGGTCGACCTCGTTCCAGGCTCCGGCCAGCGCCTGCTGCCAGTCCTGCAGCGCCTCCAGCACGCCGCTGGCGAAACTGTCCTGCGCATGCAGCGCGATCTGGTTCAGCGCCTGGCCGTCGCCCACGCGCTGCTCGGCCTGCCGCCAGAACGCCTCCACCGGCAGCGCCGCCAGCGCCTGCCAGTCGCCGCCGCGCATCAGCTTGCGCAACCCGGCGTCGAATTCCACGGTGCCCTCGCCCGCGGCGCGGGTGCCGAGTTCCAGCCAGTCGCGGCCGCTGTCCTGGATCAGTTGGCCGATGCGCAGCTGCAGGTCCAGGTTGGCCTTCCACAGCGCCAGTGCCAGGTCGGAGGCATTGCCCATGTCGTCACCTCGTGCGTTCGATGGTGGGGGAGGATGCGTCATCGCGGACGCGAGCGGCCGTTTGTCCGCTCCCTGCGTCCGGGACGATGTTGGGACCCGCGCGCCGGGGCCGCATTGACCACGATCAAGCCGGCGGGCCGGCATCGCGCATTCATCGCCATCATAGGCGGGGGATGTTGCCGCGGCGTGTTCCCGCCGCATTGTCGCGCGCGGGGCCCGGTGCTAGCGTCGACCTTCCCGCCGAACCCATGCCGCCGGAGCCGCAAGACCCATGACCCTTCGCCTGCCGCCGTTCCTCCTGCTGCTGTCCTGCCTCGCGCTCGCCGCCTGCCAGCGCGAGGCGGCGCCCGCGGCGGCGGCGGACGCGGCGGCCGAACCCGCCCTGCCGGCCACGCCGAAGCCGCCCAACGACACCCCGGCCGGCCAGCGCATCGAGGCCGACGTGCGCGCGCTGGCCGACGACGCGATGGAGGGCCGCGAGACCGGCACGCCGGGCTACGACCGCGCCGCGGAGTACGTCGCGAAGCGCTATGCGGAGATCGGCCTCGAACCGGGCGGCGGCGACGGCACGTTCTTCCAGTCGGTGCCGCTGCTCAAGGCGACCCTGCAGGCGGACGGCGCCCGCTTCGAGATCCTGCGCGACGGCAAGGCCACCGCGCTGGCCTTCCGCGACGAGTTCCTGCCGTCGCCGAACTACAACGCGCCCGAGGCCGAGCTCGAAGCGCCGGCGGTGTTCGTCGGCCAGGCCGTGCACGCACCGGACCTGGGCCACGACGATTTCGCCGGGATCGACCTGCGCGGCAGGATCGCGGTGATCTTCGGCGGCGCGCCCGCGAGCTTCGGCGATACCCAGCGCGCATTCCACTCCTCCGGCCGCGAGAAGCTGCGCAACGTCGTCGAGCGCGGCGCGATCGGCGTGGTCTACGTCAATACCGCCGAGGACGAGGTGCGCTACCCGTGGGCGCGCGCGGTGCAGAACGCGGACAAGCCGTCGATGCGGCTGCGCGGCGCCGACGGGCGCGGCATCGATACCTGGCCGCAGCTGCAGGCCGGCGCGGTGGTCAGCGCCGCGGCGGCGGACGCGCTGTTCGCCGGCGGCGACCAGTCGGCGGCGATGCTGTTCGACGCCGCGCGCGAGGGCAAGCTGAAGGGCTTCGCCCTGCCCGGCACGCTGCGGCTGGCCGGACGCACGAGGATCGAGCCGCTGGAATCGCGCAACGTGGTCGGCCGCATCGCCGGCGGCGATCCCGCGCTCGCGGCCGAGCACGTCGTCTACACCGCGCACCTTGACCACGTCGGCATCGGCGCCGAGGTCGAGGGCGACGGCATCTACAACGGCGCGCTCGACAACGCGCTGGGCGTGGCGATCCTGCTCGAGGCCGCGCGCGAACTGAAGCAAGGCGCGCCGCCGAAGCGCTCGCTGGCGTTCGTCGCGCTGACCGCGGAGGAGAAGGGCCTGCTCGGCGCGGAATGGTTCGCCAGCCACCCCTCGGTCGACGGGCCGCTGGTCGCCAACCTCAACATGGACATGCCGATGCTGACCGCGCCGACCACCGACGTGGTACCGATCGGCGTCGAGCATTCCTCGCTCAAGGCCGTGCTGGAGGAGGCCGCGCAGGAGGTCGGCGTGGCGCTGTCGCCGGACCCGTTCCCGGAGGAAGTGGTGTTCGTGCGCAGCGACCAGTACGCCTTCGTGCGCGCCGGCGTGCCGGCGGTGTACCTGAGCGGCGGCGTGGTCGGCGCGAACAAGGACCAGGATCCGAAGGTCGCGATGACCTGGTTCCTGCGCAACTGCTACCACCAGCCCTGCGACGAAGCGGACCTGCCGATCTACTACGGCGACGCCGCGCGGCTGGCGACGCTCAACGCGCGCATCGGGCGGATCGTGGGCGATGCGGCGCAGCGGCCGCGCTGGAACGACGGGGACTTCTTCGGGAAGCGGTTCGGGAAACCCTGATATCGCAGATCGGCGTGCCGGTCGGACCTGCGTCCGGAGCAAGTTCACGCCCGTGCTTGCAGTTCCGTCGTCCCCGCGAAGGCGGGGACGACGGTGCTTTGCCAGCGTCGCTGAAGGTGGATCCGGCCGTCGTCCGCATCGACCGCCTCAGGCGTCCTGCACGCGACGCGCCCCACCGAGCAGGCGATTCAGCCACTGCACTCCGTCGTCGATCGCCCCGCGCGCCGTCGCCGACACCGCCACCGCCTCGATGAAGCTGTGCGGCGCGCCGGGATACACCTTCGCCTGCACCTGCACGCCGGCCGCGAGCAGCGCACCGGCCATCTGCAGGTTCTGCTCGCACACCACGTCGCATTCGCCGACCTGCACGAAGGTGGGCGGCACATCGTGCAGGTCCGCCAGCAGCAGCGCCGCGTACGGGTCGCGCTTGCTCGCCTCGTGCGGGACATAGAGGTTCCAGAACTCGCGCACCTCGTCGCCGGTGAGCATGTCCGCAGCCGTGCCGTAGCGCTGCAGCGAGGCTGGCGGGCAGTCCGGGCCGAAGCCGCCGTAGAGGCTCAGGATCGCCTTGATGATCTCGCCCTCGCCGGCGTCGCGCAGCTTCAGCGCCGCGCCCAGCGACAGGCTGCCGCCGGCCGAATCGCCGCCGAATGCGAGGCGTTCGCCGTCGATCCCGTGCTCGCCGCCGTGCGCGCGCAGCCAGCGCGCGACCGCGACCACCTGGTTGAGCGCAGTGGGATACGGTGCCTCCGGCGCCAGCGCATAGTCGACGCCGACCACCGCCATGCGCCCGCGCGCGGCGTATTCGCGCATCACGCGGTCGTGGGTGTCGAGGCTGAACATCGCCCAGCCGCCGCCGTGCAGGTACACCAGCGTCGGCTTGGCCTCGCCCGGTGCGGGGTCGTGGATGCGCAGGCGCACCGGGCCGGCCTCGGTGGCCGCCTCGATTTCCTGCGTGCGCGCCATCTCCGGCCCACCCTCGCGCCACGGCCTGCGCGTGAGTTCGGCGAGTTCGCGGCGCGTCGGCCAGTCCAGCGTGCGGCCCTGCGCCAGCCGCTGCCACTCGGCGCGCACGTCGTCGATGAAGCGCATGATCTCCGGATCGAACGGCGCCGGCGGCGGCAGCGCCTGCGCGATCGCCCCGGGCGGGCGCGATGCGCCGAAGCGCCGCATCCAGTCCGCGAGCTGCGCCTGCCCGGTGACGTCGAGCGCGCGCAGGATGTCGTGGAAGACGTCGTCGCGCTCGTCCTGGCCGAGCTTGAAAGTGCCGCGCACGCTGCGCACGTGGGCGTGGAAGCCGACGACGCCCTGGACCAGCTGCTCGTAGCGTTCGCCGACCTCCTCGATACGCCACGGCGACGGGTTGCCGTCCTCCACCTGCGCCACCAGCCGCTCCAGCAGCGCATCGGCGTCGGCGCGCGTGTCGCGCAGTTCGACCTCGACCTCGAACACCGCGCAGGCGTAGTTCCAGGTCGGCGCGCGGGTGCGGTCGCGGAACCACGAGGGCGAGATCGCGCCCTGCGGGCCGAGGAACAGGATCGTCGCGCGCGGATCCTCCGCCAGCGCGGCCACCTGCGGGTTGCGGCGGGCGAAGTGGCCGACCAGGCGCACGGGGTTGCCGTCGTCGTCGCAGTCGAGCTGGATCGGCAGCGGCGTGGCGCCAAGTGCGCCGGCGTGGCCGGTGACGATCCAGGCCAGCGGATGCCGTGCGACGAGGTCGGCGAAGTCGGAAGGACGTTGCGGGGAGAACGGCGTGCTCATGCAGGGGTCGAAAGAAGCGGAACGGAAGGTCAGGCGTGCGGCGGCGGCGCCACCGAATGCGCCGGCCAGCGGTCGCGCCACGGCAGCGCGGCCTCGAGCTCGTAGGCGAGCGCGAGCAGAACGTCCTCGCGGCCGCGGTCGGCGGCGAACATGCTGCCCAGCGGCAGGCCGTCGCCGTCGTGAAACAGCGGCAGCGAGATCGCGGGCGTGCCGGCGAGGTTCTGCAGCGGGGTGTAGCTGATCCAGTCGAACATCGTCGGCATCAGCACGTCGACCGGCACCGAGGGGCCGTAGCTGCCCAGCGCCGGCGTCGGCCCGTTGACCACCGGCGACAGCAGCACGTCGTATTGCGCGTGGAATGCGGCGAACTGCGCCGGCAGCCGCGCGAGCTGTTCGTAGCCGCGTTCGAGCGCGTCGGTGGACAGGGTCATCGCGCGTTCGCCGAGCGCCAGCGTCCACGGCTCCAGCGCGTCCTCCAGCCGGCGTCCGCCGAGCAGCGGCCGCACCGCATCGACGCAGTCGGCGCCGAGATGGGTCCAGATGTCCCGGAACGCCGTCAGCATCGCGCCGCCGTCGACCGGCCAGTCCACGGCCTCGACGCGATGGCCGAGCGAGGCGCAGAGGTCGGCGGTGCGGCGGATCGCGTCGGCCACGTCGGGATGCGGCGCGGCGCCGAGCAGGCTGGTGTCGACCACGCCGATGCGCAGCCGCGCCGGCGACGCGCCGGCCACCATCGCCCGCCGCGGATCCGCGTGCGCGGCGGCGAAGCCCCAGGCCACGTCGCGCACGCTGCGCGCCATCAGGCTGTCGCCGACCAGCAGGTCCTCGATCATGTGCCGCGCCCGCACGCGCACCGTGCTGTCGCGTCCGGGCTTGAGGCCGACGATGCCGCAGCACGCGGCGGGAATGCGGATCGAGCCGCCGCCGTCGCTGCCCTGCGCCAGCGGCACCAGTCCCGCCGCCACCGCCGCGCCAGCGCCACCGCTCGAACCGCCGGGCGAATGCGTGAGCGACCACGGGTTGCGCGTGACCGGACCCAGCAGCGGTTCGGTCGAGCCGAGCAGGCCGAACTCCGGCATCGTCGACTTGCCGACCGCGACCAGCCCCTGCGCCTGCAGGCGCTCGACGTAGGCGTAGCCGCTTGCCGCGAGCACGTTGCTGCGGCTGCGCGAACCGCTGCGCGTCGGCATGCCGGGCACGTCCAGCGAATCCTTCGCCAGCCACGGCACGCCAGCCAGCGGCGCATCGGGCAGGCCGGCGTCCAGCTGCGCGCGCGCCAGCGCATCGGCGCGATGGCAGACCGCGCCCAGCGCCGGATCCAGCGCCTCGATGCGCAGCAGCGCCGCTTCAACCAGTTCGCGCGCGGAGACGTCGCCGGCGCGATGCAGCGCCGACTGCGCGTGCGCGTCGAGCCTGCCCAGTTCGAAGGCCTCGCGCAGACTCATGCGATTTTCGTTCATCCGTCCCTCGATTCCGTTGCTCTGGTCCGCAGATTGTTTGTAGGAGCGGCTTCAGCCGCGACCATCTGCACGGATCCGTCGAATGCTCGGTCGCGGCTGAAGCCGCTCCTACAAAATGCGGGCGGAACTGGCGATGGCGGGCACACGGTTCCCACGACACTCGTCATCCCGGCGAAAGTCGGGATCCATCTTGATTTTTCGCCGAAGGGCAACAGCACAATGGATCCCGGCTTTCGCCGGGATGACGACAGAGAAACTTTCGGGATGGATCGGGGCAGGTCCATCATGGCGTTCCCGCTTCCGCATCCCGCGCCAGCGCACGCTCGCGCCCGTAGTAGCGGTACAGCAGCCAGCCGGCCAGCGCATAGCCGCCCAGCAGCAGCGCCGGCAGCCAGTCGCCGCGGCGCGCCTGGCCGAGGATGTCGAGCGCGACCGGCACCACCATCGCCACGCTGGCGAGGATCGCCACCACCGGCACCACGCCGAACCAGATGCCGCCGATCGTCAGGCCGCCCAGCGGCACGCGGAAGCGTCGCTCGAGGTCCGGGTGCGTGCCGCGCAGCCGGATCAGGCTGATCGCGACGACGACGAACATGAAGGCGACGCCGAACGAGATGATGTCGGCCATCACCGCGATCGGCAGCACCGCGGCATTGAACGCGGCGATCGCAGCGAGGATCAGGTTCGCCTTCCACAGGCTGCCGCGCCGGGCGTGGACGTGGGTGAGCACGTCCGGCAGCAGGCCGTCGCGCGCCATCGCGTAGCACACGCGCGAATGCCCGAAGGCGTTCGCCAGCAGCACCGAGCCCAGGCCGGCGAGCGCGCCGATCTTGATCAGCACCGCGAAGCCGGGCCAGCCGATGCGGTCCACCGCCAGCGCGATCGGATCGGGCACGCCCAGCTCGCGGAACGGCACCAGCCCGGTCAGCACGATCCCGGTCGCCACGTACAGCAGGGTGCACACGGCGAGTGCACCGAGGATGCCGATCGGCACGTCGCGCTGCGGGTCGCGCGTTTCCGCGGCCGCGGTCGAGACGGTCTCGAAGCCGAGGAAGGCGAAGAACAGCAGCGAGGCCGCGCGCACCACGCCTTCCCAGCCGTAGGTGAAGCCGCCTTCGTTCGCGGGGACGAACGGCGTCCAGTTCGCCGGGTCCACCGCCGTCGCGCCGATCGCGATGAAGCCCGCCAGCACCGCGACCTTGACCACGACCAGGATCGTGTTCGCGAGCGAGGAGCGCGAGATGCCCAACGCCAGGATGCCGCCGGCCGCGAGCACCGCCAGCGCCGCCACCAGGTTCGCGCCGGCGCCGCGCGAGAGCACGATGTGGCCGTGCTCGAGGCTGGCCCGCACCAGCGGCGTGCTGATCGCCTCGGGCAGGTGCAGGCCGAAGCCGGCCAGCAGGCTGCCCAGGTAGCCGGCGAAGCCCACCGCCAGCAGCGACGCGGCCACGCTGAATTCGAGGAACAGCAGCCAGCCCAGCGCCCACGCCGGCCCCAGCCCCAGCGCTTCGCGGCAGTACGAGTACGACGAGCCGGACACCGGCATGGCCGCCGCCAGTTCCGCGTAGCACAGCCCGACCAGCACGCAGGCGAATCCCGCCAGCGCGAACGACACCGTCACCGCCGGCCCCGCGAACTGCGCCGCCGCGGTGCCGGTCATCACGTACACCCCCGCGCCGAGGATGTTGGCGACGCCCAGCACCAGCAGCGCGCGCCAGTCGAGCAGGCGTTTGAGTCCGGTGTCCGTCATCGCCCGCCTCAGCCGCGGCCGTCGTCGGCGTCGGGCGCGCGCTGCGGTACCTCGCCCCAGCGCCGGTCGACCGCCCAGATCGCGAAGGCGAGGTAGGCCGCCTGCTGTTCCGGCTGCGGGAACGCCCCCCACGCCGACAGGTGCCCGCCCGACGGCGCGGTATGCGACAGGATCGGCTGGCCGCCGGTGGTCAGCGAACGGGCCTTGATCGCGAACTTCACCGGCTCCCAGAACGAGACCGCGTCGTCGTCCACCACCGCGGTGGTGAACCAGGCCGGCAGCGGCGCCGCCGGCAGGTTGTCGCAGGGCGAGAAGCTTTCGACGAAGGCATGTTCGACCGGATCGGCCGGATCGCCCCAGACCGGGATGCCGGCGCCGCCGAGCGGATGCTCGTCGTAGCGTTCGAGCGTGCTGAGCACGTCCATGAACGCCACCGGCGCGATCAGCCCGGCCCACAGCTCGGGGCGGCGGTTGCCGACCACGCCCATCAGCGTGCCGCCGGCCGACAGGCCGAAGGCGACGATCCGCCCGCGGCTGCCGTAGCCGGCGTCGGCGAGGTGCTCGGCGCAGGCGATGAAGTCGTCGTGGGTCGCCTTCTTGCCGGTGCGCATGGTCGGCAGCCACCAGCCGGCGCCGCGTTCGCCGCCGCCGCGCACGTGCGCGATGGCGTGGATCCAGCCCTGCTCGACCAGCGCCACCGCGGCGACGTCGAACCGCGCGTCGATCGACAGTCCGTAGCCGCCGTAGGCGATCTGCATCAGCGGCACGCTGCCGTCGAGCGCCTGCCCGGCGCGCATCAGCACCGTGACCGGCACCTGCGCGCCATCCGCGGCCGGCACCACCAGGCGGCGGACCTCATAGCGCGAGGGATCGAACGCGGGCGCGGGATCGAGCGCTTCGTGGCGGCCGCTGGCGAGGTCGAGGCGGCGCCGCACGGGCGGCGTGCGCGGTGATTCGAAGCTGAAATCCAGGTGCGCGCCGCGGCCATCCTGCGCGGCCGGCACCTCGAGCGCGTAGGCGGCCTCGTCGAAGGCGACGTCCTGCTCGCGGCCGTCGCGCGGCATGAGCACCAGCCGCGGCAGCGCGTCGCGCAGTTCCTCGCGCACCAGCACGCCATCGAACGGGTGCATGCCGGTGATGACGCGGCCGGGCACGTGGGGCACCAGCGGCCGCCAGTGCGCGCGGCCGGGCCGGTCGAACGGCGCGGTCAGCAGCTGGAAGTCGAAGGCGCCGTCGGCGTTGCTGCGCACCACCAGGTCGTCGTTCCATTCGTCGACGTCGTATTCGTGCTCCGGCGCGCGCGGCTCGACCAGCACCGGCGGATCGAGCGGACGCGCGGTCGCGAGCAGTCGCACCTCGCTGCTGCGCTGGCCCTGGCTGCGCAGCACGACGTGGTTGCGCAAGGCGCTCGGACGCAGGGTGACGGCGAACGCGGGATCGGATTCGGCGTAGACGACGGCGTCGGTGCCGTCGGCGACATCTCGGCGCAGCACCGTGGCCGGCGCGCCTTCGGAGGCGGGACGCAGCCAGAACACGTGGCGGCCGTCGGGCGTGGCCACCGACTGTCCCGGCGCAGCGCCGTCGATGGCGGGCGCGTCGGGTGCGTCGGCTTCGGGCGGACGCAGCGCATTCAAGGCCTCGATGCGCGCGCGCAGCTGCGCCTGCAGCGGCTGCGTCGGCGCCAGCATCGCCTCGGTGTAGGCGTTCTCGGCATCGATCTGGGCGCGGATCGGCGCCTCCAGCGTCGACGGATCGCGCAGCACCGCGAACCAGTCCTTCGGCCGCAGCCAGGCGTAATCGTCGATGCGCGCATGGCCGAAGCGGCCGACGGTTTCGGGAATCCGCGCGGCCGCCGGCGGCAGCGGCCAGCGGGGCGCGACGGCGGATGTCGCCGCGGCGATCGCGCGGGGCAACAGCGCGCCGACGAGCGCGACGGCGGAACCGGCGAGGAAATCGCGGCGCGTGCTCATCGGTGGCTGTCCCGTTGCTCGCGTGTCGGATGGGTGCACATGTCCGGCTCGTCCCCCTTGCGTCTGTGCGACGGACCCGATACGTCGTCGCGGAATGGTCGAAGTCCCGCCCGGCGGTCATGCCTCTGCGCGGGATCGGAACCGGGGTTGTAGCGCGATCCGGCGCGCACGTGCGCCGATGCCGGCGGACTTACCCATCGTTTTCCTGCCCTTACCCGGTCGCCGGCGTGTCGCGGCACCATGCCCATCGTCTGTAGGAGCGGCTTCAGCCGCGACCGGACATTCGACGAGGCCTGGACGCATGGTCGCGCCTGAAGGCGCTCCTACAACGGCGCCGCCTCGAACTGCGCGATCGCCTGGCGCATGGCCTGCGCGATCTCCGCACGCCGCTCGAGGCAGCGCGACACCGGCCCGGCCACCACGATCGCCAGTCGCCGCGCCGGGAACGGCAGCGGCAGCGAGACGCCGGCGAGGTCGGGCAGGAACTCGCTGTCGCTCTGGTGGTAGCCGCGTACGTCGGCCTCGCGCAGCCCCAGTTCCACCGCCTCGGCCGACAGCGGCGTGGTGTCGGAATAGCGCTCGAAACCGAGCTTGCGGTACAGCGCCGTGCGCTCGGCCGGCGTGGCCTGCACCAGCAGCGCACGCCCGAGCGAACTGGCGTGGAGCGGGATGCGGTCGCCGACGCGGGCGAAGAAGCGCACCGCGTGCGCGGACTCGACCACGTCCAGCAGGCTGGCGTGGGTGCCGGCCATGGCGCCGATCGCGGTGGTCTCGCCGGTGGCGCGCGCGATCGCGATGGCGAGTTCGTGCAGCGATTCGGGCAGCGGCTCGCCGTCGGCGACGTCCTGCGCCAGCAGCAGCCAGCGGCGCGTGGGGTAGTAGGCGCGGCGGACCTGCGGCTCGTACAGGAAGCCGGCGTCGACGAGCGTGCCGACGAGGTTGTGGGTGCTCGAGCGTGGCCAGCCGAGGTCGTCCGAGATCTCGGCCAGCGTCGCCGGGCGCTGGCGCCGCGCGAAGTATTCGAGAAGTTCGAGGACGTTGGCGGCCTGGCGGACGTGCATGCGCGGGATCGATGGAAGGGGCTGGAACTCTAGCCGTTTTCGCCGGCGGCCGATGGGAGCAGCAGCACGCCTTCGTCGACCAGCCCGCGGATCGCCGCTTCGTCGAGGCCGGCTTCGCGCAGCACTTCGACGCCGTGCTCGCCCTGGCGCGGCGCGGGCGATGGCGGCGCCGGCAGGCTGTCGGACCAGTGCACCGCCGCCGCGGTCCCGCGCAAACGGCCCTCGCTCGGATGCTCGAACTCCTGGAAGAAGCCGACCGCGGCCAAGTGCGGATCGGCGAGCAGGCCCGGCACGTCGTGCATCGGCATCGCCGGCACGTCGATGCGTTCGAGCAGCGCCAGCCACTCGCCGGTGGCACGCTCGAGGAAGCGTTCGCCGAGGAAGGCGTAGACGTGGTCGATGTTCGCGCTGCGGCTGGCGAAGCTGGCGAAGCGCGGATCGCGTTGCGGCAGGTCGGCCTCGCCGAGTTCGGCCAGCAGCGCCGCCCAGTGGCGGTCGGTATAGACCAGGGCGCAGACGTGGCCGTCGCGGGTGCGGTAGGGGCGGCGGTGGCGCGAGAGCAGCCGCGCGTAGCCCTCTCCTTCGAGCGGCGGTTCGAAGCTCGCGCCGGACAGGTGGTCGGCGAGCACCAGCGCGGCCATGGTCTCGAACATCGGGATCTCGATCTCCTGCCCGCGCCCGCTGCGCTCGCGCGCGAGCAGCGCGGCGCAGATCGCGCCGACCGCGGAGATCCCGACCACGCGGTCGGCCAGCGCGGTGGGCACGTAGCGCGGGGTGCCGTCGCCGGCTTTCGCGATCCAGTAGGACAGGCCGGAGGCGCCCTGGATCAGGTCGTCGTACGCGGGCCGTCCCGAGTAGGGGCCGCCGCGGCCGAAGCCGCAGAGGCTGGCGTACACCAGCCGCGGGTGGTCCGGCGCCAGCGTGGCGTAGTCCAGCCCCAGCCGTGCGATCGCCTGCGGGCGCAGGTTGTGCACCAGCACGTCGGCGCCGCGCAGCAGCGCCAGCAGGGCGTCGCGTCCGCGCGGGTGCTTGAGGTCGAGGCAGAGCCCACGCTTGCCGCGGTTGGCGTTGAGGAACAGCGCGCCCATGCCGTCGTGGCGCGCGGGGCCGACCTGGCGGATCACGTCGCCGTCCGGCGCTTCGACCTTGACCACGTCCGCGCCCATCTCGGCCAGCGCCTGGGTCGCGTGCGGGCCCATCAGCACGGTGGACAGGTCGACGACGCGGACTCCGTCTAGCGGACCCATGGCGGGTGCTCCTGCGGGAGGTCCGGACGCCAGCCGTCATCCCCGCGAAGGCGGGGACCCAGCGTCTTTGCTTTTGGAAACCTGAAGACGCTGGATCCCCGCCTTCGCGGGGATGACGGAATGCGCGGGGATGAGGGAATGGGGATCCCTCCCCTACGGCCGGCCGCGGGAAGCGCGCATTGCAGTGCAGCAGGCAGGACGCCGGGGCGATGCATCGGAATGCCTTGTCGATCAATCGGTTGGCAGGAAATCCCAGCCGCCGGACCACGACCGGGGAACGCTGGAACTTGACCAATAGTCACATACATGTATTTTTAATTCACCATTTGGAATTTATTGACGGCCATGACCACCCCGGGCACCTCCTCCCTGCTCCGCCACGAGCACCTGTTCATCGGCGGCAGCTGGGTCGCGCCGCAGGACGGCGCCATCGTCCAGAGCCTGGATCCCAGCACCGGCCGCGCCTGGGCCAGCGTCGCCTTCGGCGGACCGCGCGACATCGACCGCGCCGTCGACGCCGCGCGCACCGCGCTCGCCGGCCCCTGGCGGCGGCTGCCGGGCCACGAACGCGCCGCCCTGCTGCACAAGCTCGCGGAGCTGTACCGCCAGCATGCGCCGGAACTGGCCACGCTCGAAACCCGCGACAACGGCCGCGCCCTGCGCGAGACCCGGCTCGACACCGGCGCGCATCCGCGCTGGTTCCAGTACTACGCCTCGCTGGCCGAAACCATGGCCGGCCGCACCATTCCCGTCGACGACAGCGTGCACGCCTTCACCACGCGCGTGCCGGTGGGCGTGGTCGGCGCGATAACGCCGTGGAACGTGCCGCTGATGTCGGCGGTGTGGAAGCTGGCGCCGGCGCTGGCCGCCGGCTGCACGGTGGTGCTCAAGCCGGCCGAGCAGACGCCGGTGACCACGCTGGAGCTGGCGAAGCTCATCGAAGCCGCGGGCTTTCCCCCCGGCGTGGTCAACGTGGTGCCGGGCGGCCCGGAAGTCGGCGCCGCGCTGGTCGCGCATCCGGACGTCAACAAGATCAGCTTCACCGGCGAAGGCGCGACCGCGAAGGCGATCCTGCGCAACGGCGCCGACAGCCTCAAGCGCTTCGGCTTCGAGCTCGGCGGCAAGGCGCCGCACGTGATCTTCGCCGACGCCGACCTCGAGCAGGCGCTCAACGCCGCCAGCGGTTCGGCGTTCGCGCTGTGCGGGCAGAGCTGCGCGCTGGGCTCGCGCGTGCTGGTCGAGCGCCCGGTGTACGAACGCGTGGTGGAGGAGTTCGCGCGCCGCGCCGGACGCGTGCGCGTGGGCATGCCGCTCGACCCGGCCACGCACATGGGCCCGCAGGCGCACGAGGCGCAGCTGCGCAAGACGCTGTCGTACATCGACATCGGCAAGGACGAGGGTGCGCAGCTGGTCGCCGGCGGCGCGCGCCTGACCGAGGGCGCGATGGAGGACGGCTACTTCGTCGCGCCCACCGTGTTCGCCAACGTCGACAACGACATGCGCATCGCGCGCGAGGAGATCTTCGGCCCGGTCGCGGCGCTGATCCCGTTCGACGGCGAGGACGAGGCGGTCGCGCTCGCCAACGCCTCCGACTACGGCCTGGCCGCCGGCCTGTGGACGCGCGACGCCAGCCGCGCGCACCGCGTCGCCGCGCGCATCGAAGCGGGCATCGTCTGGGTCAACACCTACCGCTTCCTGCGCTGGTCCACGCCCTACGGCGGGCTCAAGCACAGCGGCTGGGGGCGCGAGAACGGACTCGAAGGCCTCGATGGCTACCTGGAGACGCGCACCACGGTCGTCAGCACCACCGGGCAGTTCGCCGATCCGTATGCGCAGTAGGCGCGACGCGTGCAGCTACCTCCACCTGTCATTTCGACCGCAGGGAGAAATCTTCTGTCCGCCGCGTCTGAGCAGGATTTCTCCCTGCGGTCGAAATGACAGGGGAATGGATTCCGGCGGCCGCAACCCCTGGCCCCGATGACAATCGATTTTTCTCAGGCGCCCCCGCGCCCGGCCAACGGAGAACACCACATGCGCCTGCAAGGCAAACTCGCCGTCATCACCGCCGCCGCCTCCGGCATGGGCCGTGCCGCGGTACTCACCTTCGTGCGCGAGGGCGCGCGCGTGGCCGCGATCGACATCAATGCCGATGCGCTCGCCGCACTCGCGGCCGAGGTACGCGAGGCGCACGGCGTCGAGATCGCCACCGTGCAGGCCGACCTGTCGAAGGCGGAGGACGCGCGCGCCAGCATCCACCGCGCCGCCGAGGCGCTGGGCGGCATCGACGTGCTGTGGGCGCACGCGGGCATTCCCGGCCCGGCGTCGGTGGAGGACATGGACCTGGCCGAATACGAGCTCGCGATGAACCTCAACGTCACCTCGGCGGTGCTGGCCGCCGGCGAGGCCGCGCCGTACATGCGCAAGCGCGGCGGCGGCTCGCTGATGTTCACGGCATCGGTGTCGGGCCTGGTCGGCTCGATGATGAGCCCGATCTACTCGGCGGCGAAGTTCGCCGTGGTCGGCCTCACCAAGTCGCTGGCGCAGCGCTTCGCGCCCGACGGCATCCGCGTCAACGTGATCTGCCCGGGCCTGAGCGAGACGCCGATGAAGAAGGGCTTCATCGGCCGCAGCGGCGATCCGGAGGAAATGGCGGCGAACGAGAAGAAGCTGCTGGCCGCGATCCCGATGGCGCGCTTCGGCCAGGCGCAGGAGATGGCCGACGCCGCGCTGTGGCTGGCCTCGGACGAATCGTCGTACGTGACCGGCGTGGCGCTGCCGGTCGACGGTGGCTACACCTGCCGGTAGGCGCCACTTCCCGAAGGAGGCGGCAGATGACGGATGCGGACAACACGGGGCGCGAAGCGCCGGCTGCGGCGATCGCCGCGCCGTCCGTTTCGCGGCGGAACGTCCTCAAGGGGCTGGCGACGGCCGTGGCCCTGGCCGGCATTGCGCCTGCCCCGGCCAGGGCGCGAACCCCGGCCAGGTGGGATTCCATCGTGGTCGGCGCGGGCGTGTTCGGCGCCTGGACCGCCTGGACCCTGCAGCGCAAGGGGCACAGGGTGCTCCTGCTCGACGCCTGGGGCGCGGCGCATTCGCGCGCTTCCTCGGGCGGCGAGACGCGCCTGATCCGCACCGAATACGCGGCCGACCCGCTCTACACCCGCTGGGCCTGGGAATCGCTTGCCGACTGGCACGCGCTGTCCGGGCGGCTGGCGGACCCGATCTTCCACCAGACCGGGGCGCTCTACCTCTACCCGGAAGACACCGACGGAATCGACCGCAGCATCGCGATGCAGCGGGCCCTGGGCATTCCCATCGAAAAACTCGCCGCGGGCGAAATGGCGCGACGCTGGCCGCAGATCGACTTCGACGGCATCACGGTCGGGATCCTGCAGCCGACCATGGGCGCGCTGATGGCCCGGCGCAGCGTGCAGGCCCTGGTCGCCGGGTTCCAGGAAGCGGGCGGCGGTTTCCGCCGGTTCGCGGTCGATCCACCGCGTTCGCAGCGGGCGTCGCTGGACGCGGTCACCGGCAACGGTGGCGAGATGCTGCGCGCCGACCGCTTCATCTTCGCCTGCGGGCCGTGGCTGCCCAGGCTGTTTCCGGAGGCGGTGGGCGCACGGATCGTCCCGACCCGCCAGGACGTCTTCTTCTTCGCCCCGGAAGCCGGCGATGCCCGCTTCGACGGCGCGCACCTCCCGGCGTGGGTGGATGCGGGCAGCAAGGACCTGCACTACGGCTTCCCGGACATCGAAGCGCGCGGCTTCAAGATCGCGCTCGATGTCCATGGTCCCGAATTCGACCCGGATGCGTCCGACCGCCGGATCGGCGATCGGGCGCTTGCGGACGTCCGCGCCTATCTCGCGCGGCGTTTCCCCGATCTCGCCCGGCGCCCGCTGGCCGAATCCAGGGTCTGCCCGTACGAGAACACCGACGACGGCAACCTGCTGATCGACCGGCATCCGGCGTGGGCCAATACCTGGATCGTCGGTGGCGGCAGCGGGCACGGCTTCAAGCATGGCCCCGCGGTGGGACGCTACGTCGCCGGCCTCGTGCTCGGCGAAGGCAGGGCCGAGTCCCGCTTCGCACTGTCGTCCCATCGGGTCCACGGCGCTGCGGCGCCATGAAGGATTGGCGGCTGGCGAACGCCACCTGATCTTCCGGCGTGCGCAGCAAGGAATCTGTTCCTGCCGCGGCTTCCGACCACCGCAGGCCCCTCGCGGAACCTGTCCGGCGCGGAGCCGGAGGACCCAAGGTGACGGGTTCCGGCGTCGGCCCGCCGGACCCCATACTTGCGGCCCGCACACTGGTTTCCACCGGAGATTCCCGATGCATGCACGCCCCGTCCATCGCATCCTGTTCGCCGCCTGCCTCGCCGCGCTGGTCGCGGGCGCCGGCGCCGGCCACGCCTTCGCGCGCGAACGTGCTCCCGCGCAGGCGGCCGCCTCGCATGCGATCTCGCAGGAACGGCTCGCGCGCATCGACAGCGTCTGGCAGGACTACGTCGACAGCGGCCGCCTCGCCGGCGCGGTGCTGCTGGTGCAGCAGGACGGCAAGCCGGTGTTCTCACGCGCCTGGGGGCAGCGCGACCGCGAGGCCGGCGACCCGATGCGCGAGGACACGATCTTCCGCATCGCCTCGCAGACCAAGGCGCTGGTCAGCGTCGGCGCGATGATGCTGATGGAGGAGGGCAGGCTGCTGCTCGACGATCCGGTCGGCAAGTACCTGCCCGAATGGTCGAAGACCACGGTCGCCGCGGCGAAGGACGGCGGCGGCTACGACACCGTGCCGGCGAAGCGGCCGATCACGATCCGCGACCTGCTCACGCACACCGCCGGCATCTCCTACGTCTACGGTAACGAGGCCGCGAAGCAGGCCTGGCAGGATGCGGGCATCGAGGGCTGGTACTTCGCCGACCGCGACGAACCCATGTCGGCGGTCGTCGCGCGCATGGCGGCGCTGCCGATGGTGGCGCAGCCGGGCGAGCACATCGTCTACGGCTACTCGACCGACATCCTCGGCGTGGTGATCGAACGCGCCAGCGGCCAATCGCTCGACGCCTTCCTGGAGGAACGGCTACTGCGGCCGCTCGGCATGCGCGACACCCACTTCTACCTGCCGCCGGAAAAGGCCGGCCGGCTGGCGACCGTCTACGCCGCCGAGGGCGCGGCGATCAGGCGCGCGCCCGACGTCGGCAGCGAGGGCGGTGACGGCGCGACGGGCCAGGGCCTCTACGTTGAGGGTCCGCGCGTGGCCATGTCCGGCGGCGCGGGACTACTGTCCACCGCGCGCGACTACAGCCGCTTCCTCGAGATGCTGCGGCGGGGCGGCGAGCTGGACGGCCATCGCTATCTCGGCCGCAAGTCGGTCGAACTGATGACCGTCGACCACCTGGTCGAGGCGGAATACTGGACGCCCGGCGCTGGCTTCGGCCTCGGTTTCCAGGTGATCGGGGATCCCGGCAAGTTCGGCGCGCCGACCTCGGCCGGCGCCTACGGCTGGGGCGGCGCCTACCACAGCGAATACTGGGTCGATCCGGCCGAAGGCCTGACCGTGGTCTACCTCACCCAGCTGATCCCTGCCGGCGACATCGACGACCAGGGCAAGCTGCGCGCGCTGATCTACCAGGCGATCGAATGACGGTCGCGGCGGGCGGTTGACAACCGGCGCGACGCCGGAAGGGACCTGTCATCCCGAGCGCAGCGAGGGATCTGCTGCCCGGAGTCGCTACAGGAAAGATCCCTCGCAGAATTCACCATGAGCGCAGCCGAAGGGCTCGGGACGACAGGTTCAAGGTTGCCTGGCGATGGGATGGATCGCGCGACCGCCGGCACAAGCGGACAAGCGACGCGTGGGGCGCCTCGATGACAAGCCCGCACACGCTGCCGGCTCCCGGTGAAGGCGTCAACGCTCCCCGACCTCCAACTCCCTCGCCAGCTTGCCGAACTCGCGCGCGCTTTCGCCGGCGGCGCGGTCCGCTTCCGCGGTGACCGCGGTCTGCTGCAGAAAGCCGTGGGGAAGGGAGGGATATTCGAGGAAGACCATCCTGACGCCCGCCTTCTCCAGCGCCCGCGCATAGGCGCGGTCGGAATCGCGCAGCGGATCGAAACCGGCCGAAGCGACCAGCGTCGGCGGCATCCTCGCGATGTCGTCGGCAAGGAGCGGCGAGATCTCGGGCTGGGACAGGTCCTGGCCCGGGAACACGCGGCGGTGCACTTCCTCGGTGAACGGCACGTCCAGGCCGAACCCGCTCCAGAACAGTCGCGCCGAGGCGTAGTCGACGCGCATCTCCGGCACCGGCCGGTTGTCGACCGCCGCGTAGTAGAGGAGCTGGCATGCGGGGCTGGCCTTGCCCGCGCGCTGCGTCCGGGTGGTCACCGCGATCGAGAGGTTGCCGCCGGCGCTGTCGCCGCCGACGCAGATGCGGGACCCGTCGCCGTCCAGCCGATCGGCGTTCGCGACCGCCCAGTCGAATGCATCCTCGGCGTCGTTCCAGCTGCCGGGATAGGGGTGCTCGGGCGCAAGGCGATATTCCGTGGAGACGATGATCACCTCCGCCTCGTGCGCCAGCCGCCGCATGGAGCGGTCCACCGCCGCGATGTCGCCGAACAGCCAGCCGCCGCCGTGGTAGTAGACCAGGATCGGCAGCCTGCCCGATGCCTTGGGACGATAGATGCGCACGGGGATCGGCTGGCCGTCGCGTGCGGGCACCTGCTCGTCGCGCACCCATGCCAGATCGGGGCCAGGCCGGGTCCGTCGGCTCCAGCGCTGGTTGGCCTCGCGCCGGACCGCCGCGCTGCTCTCGGGCGTGACAAACGGATCGGGCTGCGGCTGCTCGGGCTGCGCCTGCGCCTGTTCGGCTTCGCGACCCTTGTGGAAGAGATACTGCATTCTCAGGTCCAGCATCTGGCCATCGAGCACGATGCGCTCGCCCCCGACCTGCTGCAGGACCCAGCTGTCGGGTTTCGCGGCCAGCTCGGCGATTTCCCGCGCCTCGGGATCGCCCTGCGCTGCGGCCGCGTCGATCGGCCTGTCCTGCGCCGGCGCGAGGGCGGCAAGGACGAGCGTGGGCAGGGCGAACGAAAGCCTGAGCAACATGCTGGTCTCCCTTCGTGGATGGCCCGATGCTGCATCGCCTCCGGTCGACCGGCAACGCGTCATCCGGGTCAATGGCCTGCGCAAAAGGGTAAGCCGGCCGTTCCTCGCGTCACGCTGGCGACAGGCGCATGGGCCGGGTGATCCCGACCTGTCCAAGGTCATCGCAGCCTGTCATCCCGCTCGCTGACCGCGTTGCCGTCGGGAAGAACGGGACCGATGATCAGATCAATCACCGGTGAAGTCGAAGTCTCCGGACACCGGCTTTCCCCCGAACAGCGTCAGCAGCACCTTCGTCGTACCGATCTGCTCCGCCGGGATCTCGAAGATGTTGCGGTCCAGCACGACGAGGTCGGCCTGCTTGCCGACCGCGATCGAGCCGATCGCGTCGTCCATGCGGTTCACCCAGGCCACGTCGATCGTGTACGCGCGCACCGCCTGCTCCAGCGTCACCGCTTCGCCGGGCAGCAGCGGGCCGCTGTCCGGATTCTCGGGATTGGTGCGTGTCACCGCGACCTGCAGGCCTTCCAGCGGATTGGCCGAGGCCACCGGCCAGTCGGCGCCGTAGGCGAGGCGGGCGCCGGCCTCGAGGATCGAGTTCGCCGGATAGATGTAGGTCGAGCGCAGCGGCCCGATTGCCTGCTCGGTCAGGTCCATGTAGGGATAGTGGCTGGCCCAGAGCGGCTGGAACTGCGCGGCCACGCCCAGCTGCGCGAAACGCGGCTGGTCGGCGGGATCGACCACGTTGAGGTGCGAGATCATGTGCCGGCCGCCGGCCGCGCCGTTGGCCGCGCGCGCCGCCGCGAATGCGTCCAGCGCCTCGCGCACGCCGCCGTCGCCGATCGCGTGCGCGTGCAGCTGGAAACCCTGCGCATCGAGCCACACCGCCGCCTGCTCGAGCGCCTCGGCGGCAATATGCGGCTTGCCGCGTTCATGACCGCCGTGCGCATAGGGTTCGAGCATGTACGCGGTCTTCTGCGGGATCACGCCATCGACGTAGAACTTGACCGAACGCGAGACCAGCCCCGTCGCTTCGGCGCGCCCGGAGGCGCGCACGAGATCCGGCAGCTGCTCCAGTCCCTGGTCGTTCTTCCAGGTCATGGCCACCGCGACGCGGGCGGTGAGCCGGCCGCTCTCGCGCACCGCGCGATAGGCATCGAGCGTCTCGCTGGCGCCATCGGCGCCGAACGGGATGCCGGCATCGTGCCAGCTGGTGATGCCGAGGCTGTTGAAATGCCTAGCCGTGTAGACGATCGCGGCCTCGCGATCGGCCGCGGTGGGCGGCGGCACCAGCTTCTCGGCCAATGCCATCGCCGCTTCCTGCAGGCCGCCGACCGGTTCGCCGGTGGCCGGGTCGCGATCGATGTGGCCATTGGCCGGATCGGGCGTGTCTTTGGTGATGCCCGCCACTTCCAGCGCCTTCGAATTCACCCACAGGCTGTGTCCGCCCACCGACTCGAAGATCAGCGGCCGCGTCGTGCTGACTGCATCCAGCACCTCCTTGCGCGGCACGCCGTTGGGCGGGAACAGCGCGTCTTCCCAGCCGACGCCGTAGACCACGCCGTCGCCGGGACTGGCCTCGACGCAGGCGGCGATGATCTTCTGGTAGTCCTCGAGCGTCTTGCCGTCGTGCAGCGGGCAGCGCGAATGGCTGATGCCGCCGAACTGCGGGTGCGCGTGGGCGTCGCCGAACGCCGGTAGCAGCAGCCGTCCGCGCAGATCCACCACCCGCGTGCCGTCGCCGCGCAGGGACGCGAGTTCGGCGTCGTCGCCGACCGCGACGATGCGGCCGTCGCGGATCGCCACCGCCTGCGCCCATGGCCGCGTCGGCTCGACCGTGTACACGCGCGCGTTGGTCAACAGCAGGTCCGCCGCCGGCTCCGGCGCGGGCGCGCCGCCGCAGGCGACCGTCGACAGCAGCAGCGCCGGCAGCAGCGCGCGCGGGAACGGCGGCCTGCTGGCCGCCGTGGATGAAGGCTTGTCGGGCACGCATCACTCCCTCGGCCATGCGCGGCGCCCGCGCGGGGCGCCGCCTGGCCTTCGTTCGTCGTTGCTCAGAAACGATAGCGCACGCTGGCGAGCACCGTCCGCGGCGTGACCGGATAGCAGGCGCCGTCGCCGGGATTGGTCGCCAGGCAGTAGACGAAATATTCCCGGTCGAACAGGTTGGAGACGTTGAGCGCGAACTTCCAGTTCCCGCGCTCCAGGTCGACCATCGCGTCGGTGACGGTCGCCGCCTTGGTGGTGTGGGTGAACGTGGAGTCGATCTTGTCGCCGGTGTAGCGCAGGCCGCCGCCGAAACGCAGCTTCATCGAATCGCCGATCCACAGCGACTTGGTCGCCCAGACCGAGGCCGTCGTCTCGGGCAGCGCGGGGATGCGGTTGCCGTCGACGTCTTCGGCCTTGATATAGCTGTACGAACCGTTGAAGTCGATGCCCTTGTAGTGGACGCCTGCCTCCAGCTCCAGGCCCTTCGAACTGACCTCACCCACCTGGATGAAATTCTGCAGGAAGTCGGGGTCCTGCACGACATAGTTCGACTCCACGATGTCGAACACCGACAGGCTCAGCAGCGACGCGCGGTTGACCTGCCACTTCACGCCGACCTCGTACTGCCTGCCCTCCTGCGGCTTGTACGGCTCGCCGAAGTAGTTGACGCCCGACACCGGCTGGAACGATTCCGAGTAGCCGATGTACGGCGACACGCCGTTGCCGATCTCGCCGATCAGGCCGACGCGATAGGTGGTCGCGTGCTTGTCGGCGTCCTTCACGCCGTTGGCTTCGGTCGTGGCCTTGTCGCGGCGGGCGCCGACCACCATCGACAGCCGGTCGCCGTACTTGATCTGGTCCTGCACGTACACGCCCAGCTGCGTGCTGCGCGAGGTGAAGGCGTTGGTGTAGCCGTAGTCGAAATCCTCGCGGTAGTTCGGATTGGCGAGGTTGAGCGGCGGCGGGCTGCCGCCCGCGAAGCAGCCGTAGAGGTCCTCCCAGACCTGGTCGGCGAGGCCCGCGCACGAGAAGCCTTCCCTGCGCTCCTGCTCGAACCGCATGTAGTCGACGCCGGCGAGCAGCTGGTGGCTGAACGGGCCGGTCGCGAACTTGAAGCTGAAGGTGTTGTCGGAGCCGTAGCCCTCGTAGGCGTCATCGAGGATGTAGAACTCGCGCGGCAGCAGGTCGCCCTCCCAGACCACGCCCACGTTCGCCCAGAGTTCGGCGTAGTCCACGTCCTGGTCGTAGCGGCGCGTGCGGCTGCTGAAGGACACCGCGTCGTTGAAGGCGTGGTCGACGAGCAGGGTCAGCGACCGGTACTCGGTCTTCATGCGGTTGAAGTCCTTGTCGCCGCTGAAGAAGTCCATCGGCAGGCGGTCTTCGTCGCTGGCGCTGAGCGTGCGCTGCATCGGCAGGAAGCTCTGGGTGCCGAGGTCGTCCTTCTGGTACAGGCCGATCAGGGTGATGTCGGTGCCTTCCCTCGGGCTCCACTTCACCGACGGCAGCAGCGTGACGCGGTCGTCCGCCTGGTCGTCCCACTGCAGCTCGCCGTCGCGCTTCATCGCCACGATGCGCCCGGCCAGCGTCTCGGTCAGGCCGCCGTTGATATCGACCTGCAGCTCCTTGCGCGTGGGGCTGCCGAAGACGAGGCCCACCTCGCCGGCGAAGTCGTGCGTCGGCCGCTTGCTGACCGCATTCACCAGGCCGCCGACGCCGCCGGCGCCGTACAGCACCGACGAGGGACCGCGCAGGATTTCGGCGCGCTCGAGGGTGAACACGTCCATGCGCGCGCCGTAGATGGTGCCGGTCGGCATGCGGTTGATGCCGTCCAGGTACTGCGCCGCCGCGAAGCCGCGCGCCGCGATGCGTTCGACGCGCGTGTCCACGCCCTCGAGCTCGGTGGCGACGCCGGCGCTGTAGCGGAAGACCTCCTGGAAGTTGGTCACGGCGCGGTCGTTGAACTGTTCCGCGGTGACCACGCTGATCGACTGCGGGATCTCGGTCAGCTTGGTGTCGGTCTTGGTGGCGGTCTGCGCGCTGTCGGCGATCACGACGATGGTGTCGAGTTCGGACGGCGTCCTTCCGCTGTCCTCCGCCTCGGACGGCGTCGCTTCCTGCGCGTACGCCAGCGGCGTCAGCGCCAGCGCGCAGCCCATGGCCAGCCGCGCCAGCCGCAAGCCGCGCAAGTTGCCTGCGCCGCGACATCCCGGCGCGGTCCTTTCCGTTGTGGTCCCGATCTTCATGCAATCTCCCCTTTGCGTTGTCTGGATGATGTGCGCGCTTCGGATCGCGCGTCCGGCGTGTTGGCGCGCCGGCTCCCTTCGAACGATTAGTACTACAGGCCGATCGCGGGATCGGCCTTTTTTCGGGGTAAGTCGGGGGGTAATTCGGGTAAGTCCCGAAGAGCGCCGCGGTGGCGCCGGCTACCCGGCGGCGTGCATCCGTTCGCGCGGGCGCGGCCGGTGAACCTGCGCATCGCGCGGGTCGCGGCTTCAGCCGCGACCGCAATCCCGACCGCGCGGTTCGCCTACCCGGGTGCGCCGACGTCCTGCCCGCCGTCCTCGGCCACCAGCCCGCGCTCGTGCAGCACGCGCACCGCGTCCTGGCGGCGGTGCACGCCGATCTTGCGAAACAGCGCCTTGAGCCGGTACTTCACGGTGTCGGGCGACATGCCGATGGCGCGCGCGATCTCCTTGTTGGACAGGCCGCGGCACAAGGGTTCGATCACCTCTACCTCGGCGTCCGACAGGAAGCCCTGGCCGGCGTTGTCCATCGGCCGCGCGGCGAACGTGCGCGACAGGCCCTTGAGGAACTGGTCGCGGAAGCGGTCGGCCTGCGGCGCGTCGTGCACGCAGGCCTTGAGCAGCGGTTCGACGAAGCGCTGCGCGTCGATGAACGGGCGCACGATGCCCTGGAACATCGCCATGCCCACCGCGCTGTCGAAGCACGCCTGAGCCCTGGCCTCGTCGCCGAGGCGGACGTGCGCGTGCGCGAGCAGCAGGTTCGCCTCCAGCAGCAGGCGGCCGATGCCGTGCCGGCTGGCCCACTGCCGCAGAAGCTCAAGGTCTTCCAGCGCGTGCTCCGCATCACCCTCGACCAGCCGCAGCCGCGCACGGCACAGCGTCGCGGCGATCGCGACCTGCCGGTATCCGGCCGCTTCGAGCCGCATGTCGTCGGCGAGCGCGTCGAGCCCGATCTCGTCGGCAAGCGCCCGTGCGCGTTCGTCGTCGCCGCCGCCGTGGAGCAGCAGCTGCAGTTCGCACAGCCGCGTCAGCAGCTCGAGCTGGCGCAGGCGCCGCCGCCGCGCCAGCCGCCACCCGCGCGAGAGCATCGCCAGCGCCTCCTCCATCGCGCCGCGCGCGGCCTCGATGCGTGCGGCGGTGGCATAGGCGGCGGCGTAGACGTCGACCCAGCCGTCGGACTGCTCCATGTGCGGCAGCGACCACGCCAGCAGCTCCGCGGCCTCGTCGACGCGGTCCTGCTCGTAGAGCAGCTCGGCCTCGAACGCGGCGCAGTTGGCGGCGAGGTCGGAGCGCTCGCCGAAGTTGTCGACGATCTGCCGGTGTGCCGCGGCGAGGATGTTGGCGGCGTCGCGCGCGCGCCCCTGCGCGCGGCGGATGCGCGCCTCCAGGAAACGAGTGAACAGGTCGCTGTAGAGCGAACCGAGCGCCTGGTAATGCTCGCGCGCGGCCAGCGTCGGCTCCATCGCCCGCTCCAGCCAGCCGCCCTCGTAGTACTTCGCGCCGAGCAGCTCGCAGATGTTGGCGAGCAGCAGGTGGTCGTTGGTCGGCAGGTTGCGCAACAGGGTCTCGCGCTCCAGCAGGTCCTCGAGCGTGAGCGGCGCATTCTCGTAGTCGAGCAGCAGGTCGCCGACGATGTTGATCTCGGTGCGCAGGTCGGCATCCGCCTGCGCCTCGCTTTCGGCCGCGAGCAGGCGGTCGTAGTCGGCACGGGCGGCGCCGAGTTCGCCGCGCTTGATCGCGAGGTAGATCCGCGCCAGCGCCAGGCGCGGGCGCGCCGCGACCGCGTCCCCGGGCAGCGCGTCCAGCGCGCGCGCGGCGACCGCCTGCAGGCCCTGCGGGATCAGCCTCCAGGCGCCGGCGCGCTCGACGATGTCGGCCAGCAGCGCGGGATCTTCGGCCTGGATGGCGTGGTTCACCGCCTCGGTCACCTGGCCGCGTCCGGCGAACCACTGCGCCAGCGTGCGCTGCAGCGCGCGGTATTGCGCGGCGTCGCGGCGCGCCAGGCGCTCGCGCATGTATTCGGCGAACAGCTGGTGGTAGCGGTAGGCCGCGCCGCCTTCCGACAGCGGCGCGAGGAAGATGCCCTGGTGCTCGAGCCGCTCCAGCACCAGCCAGCCATCCTCGCGCTCGCACAGCAGGTTGACGATGTCGCCGGTCAGGCGGTCGACCAGGGCGGTGCGTACCACCGCTTCCTGCACGTCCGGCGGCAGCGCCACCAGCACCTGTTCCGACAGGTAGCGCGCCAGCTCCGAGCCCGAGCCGCTGAAGCGCGCCACCAGCGCGTTGGGGTCGGCGCCGCGCTTGAGCGACAGCGCGACCAGCTGCAGCGCGATCGGCCAGCCCTCGGTGCGCTCGAAGATCCGGCGCAGGTCGTCGTCGTCGAGCGCCGCGGCGCGGTGCCGGGCCAGCAGCGCCCCGGTCTCGGCGGCGGAGAAGCGCAGGTCCTCGGCGGTGAATTCGAGCAGCTGTTCCTCGGCCGCCAGCACCGACTGCCCGAGCGCGGGATGGTCGCGCGAGGCGACGATGAAGTGGCAGTTCTCCGGCGCCAGCCGGATCAGGGTGGCGATGAAGTCCGACAGCGCCGGGCTTTCGGCGCGATGGAAGTCGTCGAACACGATCACCACCGGCCGCGGCTCCGAGGCCAGCCGGTTGATGATCGCCGACAGCGCCGCGCGCGGCGGCAGGTCGGACGGCACCGGCGCGGCCTCCTCGCCGGGCGCGCCGCCGGACATCGCCAGCGACAGGTAGCCGGCCAGACGCTTGAGGTCGGCGTCGTCGGTCTCCAGCGTGAGCCAGGCGATCCGCACCGCCGGGCCTGCGTGGCGCTGGCGCCATTGCGCGAGCAGGCTGGTCTTGCCGTAGCCGGCCGGCGCCTGGATGAGGGTGAGCCGGCGCGCGAGCGCATCGTCCAGGCGCGCCAGCAGCAGGTCGCGCCGGATCTGGTCGCCCAGCCACACTGGCGGCGCGACCTTGGCGCGGATCAGTCCATCCGCGGCGGCGATGCTGTCCTGGGCGATCACGCTGGATTCGATCTCCATCGGGCGTGGACCTGCTGCACTGACATCTTGATTTCTTCGGCTTCGTCATCCCGGCGAAAGCCGGGATCCATTGTGACCTTGTGTCTTTGACTGTTCCGCTCGGCCATGCAAAGGCAAATGGATCCCTGCTTTCGCCGGGATGACGGATCGTGGCCATCATAGCCATGCGGTCGTGCCCGTCCCCACCCACGGCACCCGACTTACCCGAATTCGCCGATCCGCTTACCCGCCCCGGCCGCCGCGCCACCCGTTTTATGCGTTGCGCACCCTCGCGGCGCGCCCCTACCTTGAGCCCTCCAAGGGGATCCGGAGTGCCGTGGTGCGATTGGGCGTGGACGTGGGCGGCACCAACACCGACGCCGTGCTGATGGCCGGCGACACGGTGGCGGCGTGGACCAAGCAGCCCACCACCGGCGACGTCGGCTCGGGCGTGGCCGCCGCGGTGACCGCGGTGCTGGAGCAGGCCGGTGTGCGCCACGACGCGGTCTCGCGGATCACCATCGGCACGACCCACTTCGCCAACGCGCTGGTCGAGCGCAGGGCGCTCGAGCGCGTCGGCATCCTCCGGCTGGCCAGCCCGTCAGGCGAGGCCCTCCCGCCGCTGACGGGCTGGCCGGCGGACCTGGTGGCATGCATCGGCGAACGGGTGTTCCTGCTGCCGGGCGGCTTCGAGGTCGACGGCCGCGAGATCGCGCCGCTCGACGAAGCCCGCGTGCGCGAGGCCGCGCGCGCGCTGCGCCGCGAAGGCATCGACGCGATCGCCATCACCAGCGCCTTCGCGCCAATGAACGCGGCGATGGAGGAGCGCGCCGCCGCCCTCGTGCGCGAGGAACACCCGGGCGCGAACATCACCCTGTCGCACGCCATCGGCCGCCTCGGCCTGGTCGAGCGCGAGAACGCGGCGATCCTCAACGCCGCGCTGTCGAAGCTGGCGGTGCGCGTGGTGGACGCCTTCGGCGACGCGCTGCAGTCGATCGGCCTCGAAGCGCCGCTCTACCTCAGCCAGAACGACGGCACCCTGGTCCCGCGCGCGCAGGCCGCCGCGCACCCGGTGACGTGCATCGGCTCGGGCCCGACCAACAGCATGCGCGGCGCGGCGTTCCTGACCGGCGTCGACGACGCGATCGTGATGGACGTCGGCGGCACCACCACCGACATCGGCGTGCTGGCGCACGGCTTCCCGCGCGAATCCTCGATCACCGTCGACATCGGCGGCGTGCGCACCAACTCGCGCATGCCCGACATCCTCTCGCTCGGCCTCGGCGGCGGCACCCGCGTCCACCTCGACCGGGCGCTGTGGCAGGCCGGCGCGCCCGATCCGGCGGCGCTGCGCGTGGGCCCGGACTCGGTCGGCTACCGCATCGCACGCGATGCCTTCCTGTTCGGCGGCGACACCTTGACCGCCAGCGACGTCGCGGTCGCGGCCGGCGATGCGGCCTTCGGCGACATCGGCCGGCTGCCGCCGCTGTCGGCCGAGGTCGTCGCCGCGATCCTCGCCTGCTTCCGGCAGCTGCTGGAGGACGGCGTCGACCGCATGAAGACCGCGCGCGGCGACGCCACGATCCTCGCCGTCGGCGGCGGCGCTTTCCTGATTCCCGAGACCCTCAAGGGCGCCGCGCGCGTGCTGCGGCCCGAACACGCCGCGGTCGCCAACGCGGTCGGCGCGGCGATCGCGCAGGTCGGCGCGCAGGTCGAGAAGATCGTCACCTACGACACGGTGCCGCGGCCGGTTGCGCTGGAGCAGCTGCGCGCCGAGGCGCAGGCGCGCGTGGTCGAGGCCGGCGGCGATGCGCGCACGGTGCAGGTGGTGGAGGTGGACGAGGTGTTCCTGAGCTACCTGCCGGGCCGCGCGGCGCAGGTGCGGGTCAAGGCGGTGGCCGATCTCGCCTCGAATCCGTCACCGGTGCCCGCCGTCGTGGCAACCTCCGCGGATGTCCACCATGCGCATTGAACGCGACACCCTGGCTGATCTCGCCACCGGCGCCGCCTTCCTCGGCTCCGGCGGCGGCGGCGACCCCTACTACGGCAAGTTGATGGCCGAAGCCGGGCTCGCGCGGCACGGCGCGGTCGAACTGCTGCCGCTGGACGCGCTGGACGACGATGCGCTAGTGGTGCCGCTGGGCTGGATCGGCGCGCCCACCGTGTCGGTGGAGAAGTTGCCCGGCGGGCACGAGTCCGTCGCCGGCCTGCGCAAGCTCGAAGCCCTGCTCGGCCGCCGCGTCGACGCGGTGCTGCCGATCGAGATCGGCGGCGGCAACGGCCTGGCGCCGCTGGCCGCCGCGGCCCGGCTGGGCCTGCCGCTGGTCGACGCCGACGGCATGGGCCGCGCCTTCCCCGAATCGCAGATGGCGATCTTCAACATCCGCGGCGTCTCCGCCTGCCCGGCGGTGATGACCGACGCCGGCGGCACGACGGTGACCATCGAGCACAGCGACAACCTCGCCCATGAGCGCATCGCGCGCGCGGTGTCGGTGGCGATGGGCGGCATCGCGCACATGGCCGAGTATCCGCTGTCCGGGCGCGAGGCCAAGGCGCACGCGATCGGCGGCAGCGTCTCGGCCGCGGTCGCGGTCGGCGCCGCGATCCGCGCCGCGCGCCAGGCGGGCGACGACCCGTTCGCGGCGCTCTACGCCGCGCTGCGCGCGAGCCGGCTGTATCCCTTCGCCGGCGAGCTGTTCGACGGCAAGATCATCGACGTCGAGCGCGAGACGCGCGGCGGCTTCTCGCTCGGCCGCGTGCAGCTCGAAGGCTTCGGCGGAGAGGGCGCGATGGTGCTGGAGTTCCAGAACGAGAACCTGGTCGCCCGCCGCAACGGCGACACCGTGGCCATGGTGCCCGACCTGATCACGGTGATGGACCGCGAGACCGCCGAGAGCATCACCACCGAGCGCCTGAAGTACGGCCAGCGGGTCAAGGTGGTCGGCGCGGCCGCGCCGGCGATGCTGCGCGAGGCGCGGGCGATGGCCGTCGTCGGCCCGGATGCCTTCGGCCTCGGCGAACCGTATCGTCCCATCGAAGCGCTCAACGGCTGGACCACGTCTTGAAGGAAACCTCCGCCACCGACCAGTACGCCGACCGGCCGCTGCCGGACCACGTGCTGACCTCGGGCTGGCGGGTCGCGCTGATCATCGCCAGCTTCTCGATCTCGCTGCCGGCCTTCCTCAACGGCGCGCAGACGAGCATGGCGCTGGGCTTCGGCGACGCGGTGCTGGCCGCGCTGCTCGCAGGCCTGATCCTATGCCTGGGCGCCTGCCTGACGTCGATCATCAGCGTGCGCACGCGGCTGACCACCTACCTGCTGGTGCAGCGCTCGTTCGGCCGCCGCGGCGCGGCGCTGGTCAACCTCGTGGTGGCGCTGGTGCACTACGGCTGGTTCGGGGTCAACGTCTCGTTCTTCGGCGGCGCGATGGTGGCCGCGATCGCGCAGCTGTACGACGTGCAGGTCTCGTTCGCGACCTGCGTGGTCATCGGCAGCGTGCTGATGACGGTGTCGACGATCTACGGCTTCCGCACCCTCGAGCGCCTGGCGCTGGTGGCGGTGCCGCTGCTTGGCGCGATCCTGATCGCGGTCTGCGTCGCCGCGGTGCGCAAGCACGGCGTGGTGCTGGCACCGAGCGGGAGTCCGCCGGTGCCGATGAACTTCGGCATCGCGCTGTCGGCGCTGATCGGCGGCAACATGCTCACCGTCGCGGCGATGCCCGACCTGTCGCGCTACATCCGCAGCACGCGCGGCGCGGTGTCGGCGATGGCGCTGTCGTTCCCGTTGGCCGCGCCGCTGCTGATGGTGCTGGCCGCGCTGCCGGCGCTGGCCACCGGGCAGACCGACATCATGGCGCTGATCGTCGGCTTCGGCTTCGGCGTGCCGGCGCTGGCGATGCTGGTGCTCTCGTGCTGGACCATCAACGCGGCGAACCTGTACTCGGCCAGCCTGTCGCTGACCGCCACCTTCCCGAAGGTGCCGACCTGGGCCTTCACCCTGCTCGGCGGCGCGATCGGCGCCAGCTTCGCGCTGGCCGGCATCATCGATGCCTTCATCCCGTTCCTGCTGTTCCTCGGCCTGATCATCCCGCCGATCGCGGCGATCTACGTGATCGACGGCTTCACCCGCTTCCGCGGCGTCGACGCCGCGACAACGCTGCGCGAGATGCCGCTGGTGCGCTGGCCGGCGGTCGCGACCTGGGTCGCCTCGGTCACGATCGCGCTGGGCGCATCGAAGCTCGAACTCACCCTGACCGGCGTGCCGGTGTTCGACGCGACCCTGATCGCGGCGACGGTCTATGGCGGACTGCTGCTAGTGCTGCGAAGCCGCAAGCCCGCGGCCGCCCCGATCCAGGACCCACCCCTGTAGGAGCGCCTTCAGGCGCGATTGCGTCCGCTGCAGGAAAAGCATCGCGCCTGAAGGCGCTCCTGCAAACATCTGCCCCGCTGCAGATGCACAGATTGGAGTGAAGCCCAACCTGTTGGCTGACCTGATTGTCATCCCGAGCGCAGCGAGGGATCTTGCGTCCGATGTCGCAGATGCCGGATCCCTCGCGAAGCCTGACCTGAGCGTAGCCAAAGGCCCCGGGACGACAATACTCCTGGATCAACTTGCCGCTTCGTCCACCCGCCCGGTGGCATCGCTCCCGCTCCGTGTCCGCACCCGCCCCAGCAGCACCAGCATCGTCGCCGCCACCAGCGCACCGGCGCCCATCGCGCCCGACACCACCAGCAGCGCACTGCCGCCGGCGAGCAGGCCGCCCGCCGCGATCGGCCCGACCACCGAACCGCCGCGCCCGACCCCGATCACGAAGCCCGTGCCGCTGGCGCGCAGCAGCGCCGGATAGGTGCGCACCAGCACCGGATACATGCCGACCACGCTGGCGTTGGTGAAGAAGCCCGCCAGCACCGCCACCGCCGAGAACCACGCCAGGTCATGCGGCAGCAGCCCGTAGGACGCGATCGTCGCGAACGACAGCACCATCGCCCCCACCACCAGCGGCTGCAGCCGCATCCGCTGCGAGGCCAGCCCCATCGCCACCGCGCCGATCACGCAGCCGATGTTGACGAACACCAGCACCCGCCCGGCGCTGGCGGCGTCGAAGCCCATGTCGACCAGGAGCTTCGGCGTCCACTTCTGGATGAAGTAGAACGCCATGATCTGCGCGAAGTAGGCGATCGTCAGCAGCACCGTCGGCCGCGCGTAGGTCGACGAGAACAGCGCGCCGAACGAGGCCTTGGCCACGTGCGCGTCCGCCGCGGGCAGCGCGTCCACCGGCGCCATGCCCAGGCGCCGCAGCGTGCGGTTGACGCCTTCGAGCGCGCCGCGCGGACGGCGCGCGATCTGCGACTCGATCGACTCGGGCATGCACACGTACACCAGCGGCAGCAGCACGGTGGTCGCGGCCGCGCCCAGCAGGAACACCGAGCGCCAGTCGCCGGTGCGCTCGAGCAGCATCGCGGCGATCAGGCCGCCCACCACCGCCCCCGCCGAGTAACCGGCGATGTTGAGCACGACGTTGAGGTTGCGACGGCGGTCGCTGGAGAACTCGGCCACCATCGCGCTGGTCGAGGACAGCATGCCGCCGATGCCGAGCCCGGTGAACAGCCGCGTCGCGGACAGCGCCGCCACGCTGTCCGCGAAGGCGGCCAGGAACATGCCCAGCGTCATCGTCACCAGGCAGCCCAGGATCACCGGCCGCCGGCCGATGCGGTCGGCGAGGTTGCCGATCAGCACCGAGCCCAGCGCCATACCCACCAGCTCCATCGACAGCACCACGCCGAGCACCGCGCGGTCGATGCCCCATTCGGCGGCGATGCCCGGCGCGGCGAAGCTGATCGCCAGCACGTCGAAGCCGTCGATCGCGTTGAGCGCGATGCACAGCGCGACGATCGCCACCTGCAGCCGGCCCATCGGCGCGTGCTGGAGCGCGATGCGTGGATCCGTCGTCATCCATCCTCCCCGACCGCGGTGGTCCCGCGTCGCGGATTCCCCGGGTCATGCGTTGTTGGTGCCCCGATTGCCCCACAGGCCAGGGGGAGGGTCAACGGCGGCGGCGGGTGATTGGGCGGCGGATTCGGGTAAGCGGTCGTGGTCGCCCATGCGCCAGGAGTTCGATCACCCGATGCACAAAGTCGTCATCCCTGCGAAAGCAGGGATCCATTTGGATTTTCGCTCGTCGACGAACAAACAATCGCGGCAGGCGAACCCGCATTCGGCATGAAAGGCAAAATGGATCCCTGCTTTCGCAGGGATGACGACTCGGGGGAGGGGGTGTCGCTTGCCGGCCTCAGAACGAATCCGCCGGCACCCGCACCGCGCCTTCCATCAGCACGCGTGCGCTGCGGCTCATCACCGCCTTGCCCACCGTCCACTGGCCGTCGACCTGCCGCACCGCCGCGCCCACGCGCAGCGTGCCGGAGGGATGGCCGAAGCGCACTTCCTCGCGATCGCCGCCGCCCGCCGCCGCGTTGACCAGGGTGCCCGGCACCGCTGCCGCGGTCGCGATCGCCACCGAGGCCGTGCCCATCATCGCGTGGTGCAGCTTGCCCATGGACAGCGCGCGCACGTTGAGATCGATGTCGCCGGCGGCGATGCGCTTGCCGCTGGAGGCCGCGTAGTCCTTCGCCGGCGCGACGAAGGCCACCTTCGGCGTGTGCTGGCGCGTCGCCGCCTCCTCCGGCGCCCGGATCAGGCCCATTCGCAGCGCGCCGGCGACGCGGATCGCCTCCAGCTTCGCCAGCGCCGCCTTGTCCCCGTTGATCGCCGGCTGCAGCTCGGTGCCGTCGTAGCCGAGGTCGGCCGCGTTGACGAACACCGTCGGGATGCCGGCGGTGATCATCGTCGCCTCGAGCGTACCAACGCCCGGCACGTCGAGTTTATCGACCAGGTGCCCGGTCGGGAACATCGCGCCCCCGCCCTCGCCCTCGTCCGCCGGATCGAGGAACTCCAGCACGATCTCCGCCGCCGGGAAGGTCACCCCGTCCAGCTCGAAGTCGCCGGTTTCCTGCACCTGCCCGTCCGCCACCGGCACCTGCGCGACGATGGTCTTGCCGATGTTGGCCTGCCAGATGCGCACCGTGCACGTACCATCGCGCGGCACCCGCGCCGGATCTACGAGGCCGTTGGCGATCGCGAAAGGCCCCACCGCCGCCGAAAGATTCCCGCAGTTGCCGCTCCAGTCAACGAAGGCGCTGTCGATCGACACCTGCCCGTACAGGTAGTCGACGTCGTGGTCCGACACCGACGCCTTCGCGATGATCACGCACTTGCTGGTGCTCGACGTTGCCCCGCCCATGCCGTCGGTATGCTTGCCGTAGGGATCGGGCGAACCGATCACCCGCATCAGCAGCGCGTCGCGCGCTGGGCCGGGCGTGCGCGCGCGTTCCGGAAGATCCTCGAGCCGGAAGAACACGCCCTTCGACGTGCCGCCGCGCATGTAGGTGGCGGGGATGCGGAGCTGCGGTGTATTCGACATGCATTCCTCGGAAGGTTCAACTGCGTTACGGGCGCGGTGCGACTTTGCCCGCCATGTCTCCCGGCAAAGCGCTTCACAACAGCCGAAGGCTGGTCAGGCCGGGATCCATTTTGCTGTCGTTGTCGCCGAACGGAACGCCAAAGACAAGATCAAAATGGATCCCGGCTTTCGCCGGGATGACGGAATATTCCTTGCAGTCGCCCGCGATCACTCAGGCCCCGTCGGGGATCTCGGGCTCGACCAGCTTCGCCAGCAGCTCCAGCGATTCCTGCCAGCCCTGGTAGCAGTAGTCGACGGGGATCGCGGCGGGAATGCCTTCCTGCACGATCTGCAGCTCGGTGCCGGCGATGCTCTTCTTCAGCGTCACCGTCACCTGCATCTCGCCGGGCAGGCCGGGGGCGTCGAAGGTATCGGTGTGGCGGATGCGCTCGTTCGGCACCAGTTCGACGTATTTCACCGTGAACGAATGGCTGGAGCCGGTGCCCAGGTTGGTGAACGACATCCGGTAGCCGCCGCCCACGCGCGCGTCGAACTCGTGCATGGTGCCGGTGAAGCCGTGCGGCGGCATCCACTTCACCAGTGCGCCGGGGTCGAGGAAGGCGCGGTAGACGCGCTTGGGCGGCGCGCGCAGGACGCGGTGCAGGCGGACGGTGCCGGGGGTCTGGGTGTCGGACATGATCGGTCTCCTGTGGTTGGGTTGCACCGATACGACGAACGGATCAGGCCGCTTTCGACATCGCGAGGAAATCCTGCGCGAACCGCTGCAGCACGCCGCCGGCCTCGTAGACCTGCACTTCTTCGTCGGAGTCGAGGCGGCAGGTGACGGGCACTTCGACGCGCTCGCCGTCCCTGCGCCGGATCACCAGGGTCAGCGCCGCGCCCGGCGCAGGCTTGCCGACGACGTCGAAGGTTTCCGTGCCGTCGATGCCGAGCGTCAGTCGCGTGGTGCCGGGCTGGAACTCCAGCGGCAGCACGCCCATGCCGACCAGGTTGGTGCGGTGGATGCGCTCGAAGCCCTCGGCGACGATCGCCTCCACGCCCGCCAGGCGCACGCCCTTGGCCGCCCAGTCGCGCGAGCTGCCCTGGCCGTAGTCGGCGCCGGCGATGATGATCAGCGGCTGGCGGCGGTCCATGTAGGTCTCGATCGCCTCCCACATGCGCACGACCTCGCCCTCGGGCTCGATCCGCGCCAGCGAGCCCTGCTTCACCTCGCCGTCGACCACCGCCATCTCGTTGACCAGCTTCGGGTTGGCGAAGGTCGCGCGCTGCGCGGTGAGGTGGTCGCCGCGGTGCGTGGCGTAGGAATTGAAGTCCTCTTCCGGCAGGCCCATTTTCGCGAGGTATTCGCCCGCGGCGCTGCTGGCGAGGATCGCGTTCGACGGCGAGAGGTGGTCGGTGGTGATGTTGTCGCCGAGCACGGCGAGCGGGCGCATGCCGGTGAGCGCGCGTTCTCCGGCCAGTGCGCCTTCCCAGTACGGCGGGCGGCGGATGTAGGTGCTCATCGGGCGCCAGTCGTAGAGCGGGCTCACCCGCTCGCCGCTGTCGACGTGCAGCTTGAACATCGGGCCGTAGACCTGGCGGTACTGCTCGGGCTTGACGCTCGCCTTGACCACGGCGTCGATTTCCTCGTCGCTGGGCCAGAGATCCTTGAGCGTGACCGGGTGGCCGTCCGCATCGACGCCCAGCGCGTCCTTCTCGATGTCGAAGCGCACGGTGCCGGCGATGGCATAGGCGATCACCAGCGGCGGCGAGGCGAGGAAAGCCTGTTTGGCGTAGGGGTGGATGCGGCCGTCGAAGTTGCGGTTGCCCGACAGCACCGCGGTGGCGTACAGGTCGCGCTCGATGATCTCCCGCTGGATCGCCGGGTCGAGCGCACCGCTCATGCCGTTGCAGGTGGTGCAGGCGAAGCCGACGATGCCGAAGCCGAGCCGCTCCATTTCCGGCAGCAGGCCGGATTCTTCCAGGTACAGCTGCACGGCCTTCGAGCCCGGCGCCAGCGAGGTCTTGACCCACGGCTTGCGCACGAGCCCCTTCGCATTGGCGTTGCGCGCGATCAGGCCTGCGGCGATGACGTTGCGCGGGTTGGAGGTGTTGGTGCAGGAGGTGATGGCGGCGATGATCACCGCGCCGTCGGGCATCAGGCCCTGCGCTTCCTCGCTCCTGCCGGACTCGAGCTTGGCCCCGTCGGCGATGCCGCGCTCGGCCAGCGCCGAGGTCGGCAGGCGGCGGTGCGGATTCGACGGGCCGGCCATGTTGCGCACCACGCTCGACAGGTCGAAGTGCAAGGTGCGTTCGTACTGCGCATCCTTGAGGTCGTCGGCCCACAGGCCCGCGGTCCTGGCGTAGGTCTCGACCAGCGCCACCTGCTCGTCCTCGCGGCCGGTCAGGCGCAGGTAGTCGAGGGTGTTGTCGTCGATGAAGAACATCGCCGCGGTGGCGCCGTACTCGGGCGCCATGTTCGAGATCGTCGCGCGGTCGCCCACGGTCAGCGCCGCCGCGCCCGGCCCGCGGAACTCGAGGTAGGCGCCGACCACCTTCTGCTGGCGCAGGAATTCGGTCAGCGCCAGCACCACGTCGGTGGCGGTGATGCCGGGCGCGGGCCTGCCGGCGAGCTCGACGCCGACGATGTCCGGCGTGCGCATCCACGAGGCGCGGCCGAGCATCACGTTCTCGGCCTCCAGCCCGCCGACGCCGACGGCGATCACGCCCAGCGCATCGACGTGCGGGGTGTGGCTGTCGGTGCCGACGCAGGTGTCGGGGAAGGCGACTCCGTCCTGCACATAGACCACCGGCGACATCTTCTCCAGGTTGATCTGGTGCATGATCCCGTTGCCCGGCGGGATCACGTCGACGTTCTTGAACGCGAGCTTGGTCCAGTCGATGAAGTGGAAGCGGTCGGCGTTGCGGCGGTCCTCGATCGCGCGGTTCCTGGCGAACGCATCGGGATCGAAGCCGCCGCATTCCACCGCCAGCGAGTGGTCGACGATCAGCTGCACCGGCACCACGGGATTGACCTGGGCCGGGTCGCCACCCTGCTGGGCGATGGCGTCGCGCAGGCCGGCGAGGTCGACCAGCGCGGTCTGGCCGAGGATGTCGTGGCAGACCACGCGCGCCGGGAACCACGGAAAGTCGATCTCGCGTTTGCGCCCGATCAGCTGGCCGAGGTAGTCGGCGATGCGCGCGGGATCGGCGCGACGGACGATGTTCTCGGCGTGCACGCGCGCGGTATAGGGCAGGGTGGCCCAGGCGCCGGGCCGGATCGCCTCGACGGCTTCGCGCGCGTCGAACCAGTCGAGCTTGGTACCGGGGAGGGGTTTGCGATGCTGGCTGTTCATGGCTGGCTTGAAGGCTGGAATTCGGGATTGGGGACTGGGGATTCGGAGGATTCGGATTCGTCTTTTTCGAATCCCCAATCCCGAATTCCGAATCCCGCCGCTTGTCAGCGCTGATCGATCGGCACGAAGGCCTGGTCCTCCGGACCGGTGTAGTTCGCGCTCGGCCGGATGATCTTGCCGTCGATGCGCTGTTCGATGACGTGCGCGCTCCAGCCGCTGGTGCGCGAGATCACGAACAGCGGGGTGAACATCGCCGTCGGCACGCCCATCATGTGGTAGCTGACCGCGCTGAACCAGTCGAGGTTCGGGAACATCTTCTTGATGTCCCACATCACCGTCTCCAGGCGCTCGGCGATGTCGTACATCCTGCGGCTGCCTGCTTCGTCGGACAGTTCCCGCGCGACGGCCTTGATCACCTCGTTGCGCGGATCGCCGGTGGTGTACACCGGATGGCCGAAGCCGATCACCACTTCCCTGCGCTCCACGCGCGCACGGATGTCGGCTTCCGCCTCGTCCGGCGTGTCGTAGCGCTTCTGGATCTCGAACGCGACCTCGTTGGCGCCGCCGTGCTTGGGCCCGCGCAGGGCGCCGATCGCGCCGGTGATGCAGGAGTGCATGTCGCTGCCGGTGCCGGCGATCACGCGCGCGGTGAAGGTCGATGCGTTGAACTCGTGCTCGGCGTAGAGGATCAGCGAGGTGTGCATCGCCCGCACCCAGGTCTCGCGCGGCGGTTCGCCGTGCAGCAGGTGCAGGAAGTGCCCGCCGATGGAGTCGTCGTCGGTCTCCACGTCGATCGCGCGTCCGTTGTGGCTCCAGTGGTACCAGTACAGCAGCATCGAGCCGAGCGACGCCATCAGCTTGTCGGCGATGTCGCGCGCGCCCGGATGGTTGTGGTCGTCCTTTTCCGGCGACACGCAGCCCAGCGCCGAGACGCCGGTGCGCATCACGTCCATCGGGTGCGCCGACGGCGGCAGTTCCTCCAGCGCGGCCTTGACCGCGGCGGGGATGCCGCGCAGCGACTTCAGCTTCGCCTTGTACGCGCGCAACTCGGCGGCGTTGGGCAGCTTGCCGTGCACCAGCAGGTGGGCGATCTCCTCGAACTCGCTGGTGGTCGCCAGGTCGAGGATGTCGTAGCCGCGGTAGGCCAGGTCGTTGCCGGTGCGGCCGACCGTGCACAGCGCGGTGTTGCCGGCGGCGGTGCCGGACAGGGCCACCGACTTCTTCGGCTTGAACGGCGTGGCGGGAGTGGCTTGGCTCATGGATCTGTCTCCTGGACTGCGTGTCGTTTGCTGCTTGTCTGGTTGGCCGTTGGCGCGGCCACGATGCGTTGGTCTGGATGAAGCGGCCGCGAGGCCGCGCCCGCACGCGCCGGAGGGCACCGGACGGGGCGATCGCCCGTCCGGCCCGCCGGCCGACCATCATCCGGGCGGCTCCGGCGCCGGCAGCAGTTCGTTGTCCACGAACTCGTCCCCGCCGGGCGCCGGGCAGGCCTTTATCTCAGCGCGCCGGCCCGCGCGCGGGGATTCGCGTTCGTCGAACATCCAGCATTCGTCCAGCGTCGAGCAGTAGCACGCCTGCAGCCGGATGCGCGGGTATTGCCGGTAGAAGCGCTGGAACGCCGCCTCGTCGTCGGCGAACGACAGCTGCTGGATGGTCTCGCCCGCGGCGATGACGATGCCGTTGACGGTCGAGGCGGGCGTGTCGCGCAGGTCGGGCAGGCCGAGCGCATCCATCACCTCCGGCCAGTTCCGCATCACCTGCCCGTCGACGTACACCTTCAGGCTGCGCACGATCGCCGGCCCCACGCCCTTGTTCTCGATGCTCACGCTGCGCCTGCTCGGCGAGATCGCCGGCTGCAGCATCGGCCACACCTCGGCGCGCACCTGCTGCCGCTGCAGCACGGCGGTGTATCCGGACACGACCAGCGCGAGCAGGCCGATCAGCGCCGCGATGACCGCGGCCACCGCGTCCCATTCCGGCTTCCTCGCCGGCGGCGGCGTGGGCGACGGGGGCGGCACGACGGTCATTTCCTCGCGAACAGCGCGTCGAGTTTGCTTTCGAAGGCGTGGTAGCCGATGCGCTCGTACAGCTCCTCGCGGGTCTGCATCGCATCGACCACCGACTTCTGGTGGCCGTCACGGCGCACGGCCTCGTACACCGCCTCGGCCGCCTTGTTCGCGGCGCGGAACGCCGACAGCGGGAACAGCTGGATCGCCACGCCCGCCGAGGCCAGCTCGTCGCGTGTGAACAGCGGCGTCTTGCCGAATTCGGTGATGTTGGCCAGCACCGGCACCTGTACCGCGTCGACGAACCTGCGGTAGGTGTCTAGGTCGTAGGCCGCCTCGGCGAAGATGCCGTCGGCGCCGGCCTCGACGCAGGCGACGGCGCGCTCGATCGCGGCGTCGACGCCGTCGACCTGGATCGCGTCGGTGCGCGCGATCAAGAAGAAGTCCGGATCCGTCCTGGCATCGGCGGCGGCCTTGACCCGATCGACCATCTCGCCCTGCGACACGATCTCCTTGCCCGGCCGGTGTCCGCAGCGCTTGGCGCCGACCTGGTCCTCGATGTGGCAGGCCGCCGCGCCGGCCTTGATCAGCGACTTGACCGTGCGCTCGATGTTGAACGCGCTGGGGCCGAAGCCGGTGTCGATGTCGACCAGCAGCGGCAGGTCGCAGACATCGGTGATGCGGCGGGTGTCGATCAGCACGTCCTCGAGCGTGTTGATGCCGAGGTCGGGCAGGCCCAGCGAGCCCGCGGCGACGCCGCCGCCGGACAGGTAGATCGCCCGGTACCCGGCGCGCTGCGCGAGCAGGGCGTGGTTGGCGTTGATCGCGCCGATCACCTGCAGCGGTGATTCCGCGGCGAGGGCGGCGCGGAACTTTCTGCCCGGAGAAGCGGGGGCGCCGGCGGAAGCAGTGGTCATGGCCTGGCTCGCAGGGGGCGGCGGGGATTCCCGGATGGCGCGCAATGTGGCACTCTTCCTCGGGTTGATCAATCTTGATCAAACAAATCAACCTGTCACCCATGAGCACGCCCGCCGACAGCGACCTGATCCCCGCCCCCGAGGCCTGCGCCCTGCTCGGGATCAGCCCGGCCACGCTCTATGCCTACGTCAGCCGCGGCCTGGTCGAGTCGCGCCCCGGTCCCGACCACCGCAGCCGCGTCTACCTGCGCCGCGACGTCGAACGCCTGGCCCAGCGCAAGAAGGCCGGCCGCGGCGCCGCGCGCGGGGCGGCGCAGAGCCTCGACCGCGGCCTGCCGGTGATGGAAACCGCGATCTCGCTGATCCGCCCCGACAGCCCCTACTACCGCGGCCGCGCCGCGGTGGCGATGGTGCGCGACGGCGCGACGCTGGAGGACGCCGCGCGCCTGCTGTGGAACTGCGGCGAACTCGATCCCTTCGACCCGCCGCCGGCGAGCGGCTGGCCGGCGCGGGTGGCGCCGATCGCGACCGACGCCGCGCTGCCGCCGCTGGAACGCGCGATGTCGGCGATCCCGCTGCTGGCCCTGGACCAGCGCCATTCGCTCAACGCCGCGCCGCCGATCAAGCGCCGGCTCGCCGCCACCCTGCTGCGCCAGAACGCGGCGCTGCTGGTCGCCGGCACACCCGACGCGCGCCCGGTGCACCGGCTGCTCGCCGACGCCTGGCGCCCCGGCGACGACGCCTTCGCCGACCTCGTTCGCGCCGCGCTGGTGCTGTGCGCCGACCACGAGCTCAACGTCTCCGCCTTCGCCGCGCGCGTGGTCGCGTCCACCGGCGCGCACCTGCACGCGACCGTCTGCGCCGGCCTGGCCGCGCTGTCGGGCCCACGCCACGGTGGCGCCACCGCGCGCGCCTATGCGCTGATCGCCGATGCCGCCGAGGCGGCGTCGCCATCCGCCTTCATCAGCGAGCGCTGGCAGCGCGGCGACGACCTGCCCGGCTTCCACCACGTGCTGTATCCCGAAGGCGACCCGCGCGGCGCCGAGGTCCTGGCGATGCTGCGCGCGCGCTGCGCCGGCCGCCCGCGCATGGCCCACGTCGAGGCGCTGGTTGCCGCCGCGGCCGAGACCAGCGGCCGGCTCCCGAACATCGACGGCATGCTCGCCGCGATCTGCTACGTCCACGACCTGCCCGCCGCGCCGGCGCTGGCGATGTTCGCCGCCGGGCGCCTCGCCGGCTGGCTGGCGCACGCGCAGGAGCAGCAGGACCTCGGTCGCCTGATCCGCCCGCGGGCGCAGTACAACGGGGTGCTGCCGGAAGTCGTGGCCGACTGAGGCCGGTTTCCTGGACCGCCATCCCCGCGAGAGCCAGGGAGCGGTCATCCCGATGAAGACCCGGAAGTCGTCCCGGCGAAAGCTCAAGACCGTCATCCCGGCGAAAGCCGGGATCCATTTTGCCGTTGGTCCCGTTGCGGAAGGCCAAAGTCCAAATGGATCCCGGCTTTCGCCGGGATGACGCCGCACGGGGCCGCACCTGTCCCGATACCGACCGACACTTGCGCCTGCACCTGCAGCCCGCACCTTGCCTCTGCCCCTGCACCAGACCCGGCCACCCCCACCTTCGGCACACGACCCCGCCCCCAATTCCTGTACCCTCCGGTTCAGCGACTCCGGCAGGGTTCAGCCGCCGTTGGCGATCCTTGCCGGCTGCCGGCCCTGCCGGCCCCCGTTGCTCCTTCTTCCCCCCATGACAGACGCCGCCGCCAACGACGCCCCCGCCGTGCGCCTCGCCGGAGTCCGCCTGGACCGCGGTGGACGCACCATCCTGTCCGGCATCGACCTCGAGGTGCCGCGCGGCAGCATCACCGCCGTGCTCGGTCCCTCGGGCAGCGGCAAGTCGACCCTGCTCGCCGCGCTGACCGGGGAACTGGTGCCCGCCGCCGGCACCGTCGAGGTCCTCGGCCAGCCGGTGCCGCGGCGCCAGCGCGAGCTGCTGGAGCTGCGCAAGGGCATCGGCGTGCTGCTGCAGGGCAACGGCCTGCTCACCGACCTCACCGCCGCCGAGAACGTCGCCCTGCCGCTGCGCGCACACACGAAGCTGCCGCGCGAGGTGATCGACCGGCTGGTGGAGATGAAGCTGCACGCGGTCGGCCTGCGCGCCGCGGCCGACCTGTTCCCGCGCGAGCTGTCCGGCGGCATGGCGCGCCGCGTCGCGCTGGCCCGCGCCATCGCGCTCGACCCGCCGCTGATGGTCTACGACGAGCCGCTGACCGGGCTCGATCCGATCGCCTCGGGCGTGATCATGAACCTGGTCTCCGAACTCAACGACCGCCTCGGCCTGACCAGCATCATCGTCACCCACCACGTGCACGAGACGCTGCCGATCGCCGACCGCGCGGTGGTGATCGCCAACGGCCGCATCGTCTACTCCGGCACGCCGGACGAACTGCAGGCGAGCGACGACCCGCTGGTGCGGCAGTTCCTGCGCGGCGAACCGGACGGGCCGATCGCCTTCGACAGCGCCCCGCGCGCGGAGGTGGCGTGATGCCGCTGGCCGAATCCATCCGCTCCATCGGCCGCGCCGGCCTGTTCTCGCTGTCGGTGCTGCGCGCGTCGAAGCCGACCGCCGACTTCTTCGCCGAGCTGCTGCGCGAGATCTACAAGATCGGCGCGCGCTCGCTGCCGATCATCGCCGTCGGCGGCGCCTTCGTCGGCCTGTCGCTGACCCTGCTCGGCTTCCGCGCGCTGGAAACCTACGGCGCGTCCAACCAGGTCAGCGTGCTGATCGGCCTCGGCCTGTACCGCGAGTTGGCGCCGGTGCTGACCGCGCTGCTGTTCGTCGGCCGCGCCGGCTCCTCGATCGCCGCCGAACTCGGCCTGATGCGCGCCACCGACCAGATCACCGCGCTCGGCCTGATGGCGATCGACCCGGTCGCCAAGGCGGTCGCGCCGCGCTTCTGGGCGGCGGTGCTGACGGTGCCGCTGCTGGTCGGCTTCTTCGCCACCTTCGCCATCGCCGCCAGCTGGTTCCAGGCGGTGCAGGTGCTGGGCATCGACAACGGCATGTTCTGGCAGACGATGAAGGACGCGGTCGATTTCCGCGACGACTTCGTCCCGGCCTTCGTCAAGGCGGCCGTGTTCGGCGGCACCGCGGCGCTGGTGGCGTCCTACGTCGGCTACCACGCCGAGCCGACGATCGAAGGCACTTCGGTCGCCACCACGCGCGCAGTGGTCAACGCCTCACTGCTGGTGCTGATGTTCAACTTCGTACTGTCGGCGTTCCTGTTCCGGTGAGCCCCATGCATCGCATTCAGCCGCCGTCCGTACCCTTCGCAACATGCAACCGGCCGCCGCGCGCGGCATCGAGGTAATCGACATGGCAACCCGTGGCCCCCGTCTCGAATTCGCCGTCGGCGCCTTCCTGGTGCTGGCGCTGGGCTCGCTGCTGGTGCTGGCGATCGCCTCCACCAACGGCAAGTTCGGCTTCGCCCGCGACAGCTACGAGCTGACCGCGCGCTTCACCAACCTCGGCCAGCTGCGCCCGAACGCGCCGGTCAAGATCGGCGGCGTGACCATCGGCCGCGTGGCGAAGATCGACCTTGATCCGCTGAAGTTCGACTCCATCGTCACCCTCGCCATCGACGAGCGCTTCAACGAGATCCCGATCGACACCTCGGCCGGCATCCTCACCGGCGGCCTGCTCGGCGAGAGCTACGTCGGCCTGCAGCCGGGCGGCGACATGGAAGCGCTGCAGCCCGGCGAGGAGATCCCGTACACCACCCCCGCCGTCGACCTGATCCAGATGGTCGGCAAGTACATGTTCGGCGGCGGCGGCGATGCGCCGCCCGCCGCGTCCCCCGCAACACCCGCTCCGGAAGAAGGAACGCCCCCATGACCCCACGTACCCCCCTCCGCAAGGCCCTTGCGCTTGCGCTCGCGGCGACGCTGCTGGCCGCCGCGCCGGCGCTGTCGTTCGCCCAGGCGCAGCCGGCGCCGGCCGCGGCCGTCATGCAGGGCGATTCGCCCAGCCAGCTGGTGCTCGACAACACCAAGCGCGTGCTGGAAACGCTGGAATCGCGCCGCGCCGAGTTCACCCGCGACCGCGCCGCGCTGCAGCGCTTCGTCACCGGCGAATTCAACACCATGTTCGACCGCGACTACGCCGCGCGCCAAGTGCTGGGCCGCCACGGTCGCGGCGCCTCGGACGCCGACGTCAAGGCCTTCGGCGACGCCCTCGCGGACGGCCTGATGCGCCGCTACGGCACCTCGCTGCTGGATTTCAACACCCAGCTGCGCGTGCGCATCAAGTCCGAGTCGCCGCTGCCGCGCGGCCTCGGCGTCAAGGTGTCGAGCGAACTGCTGCGCAGCGGCGGCGAACCGATCCCGGTCGACTACCTGATGCGCCGCGCCGGCAGCGGCTGGCGCGTGTTCGACGTGATGGTCGAGGGCGTGTCGTTCGTGCAGACCTTCCGCCAGCAGTTCGACGCCGAACTGCAGCGCAAGTCGATCGCCCAGGTCGCGCAGGAACTGCGCAGCGGCCAGATCGCGGCGGACGCGAGCACCGACTGATGGCGGCGGCTTCCGTACGGCGCGACGGCGACGCGCTGGCGTTCGCCGGCGCGCTGTCGCGCGACGCCGTGGCCGCGCTCTGGCCGCAGGCGCGGCAGGCGCTGCCGGGCGTGCAACGCTTCGATCTGTCCATGGTGTCGTCGGTGGACAGCGCCGGCCTTGCGCTGCTGGTCGAGCTCGCGCAACGTGCGGGAGGCGTGTCCGTCGACGGCGATCCCGCCGGCCTCGACGGCCTGCGCCGGGCCTACCGGCTCTCTTCCACCCTGTCCTTCGCGCAGGCATGACGCCCGCGCGGCCATCCCGACGGATCGCCACGATGACGCAGTTCCCCCGCCTGCTTCCCGCCCTGCTGTCGTCGCTGCTGCTGGCCGCCTGCGCCGGCAGCGGCGGCACCCGCGATGTCGCCACTGCAGGCGTACAGATCGCGCCCGTGCAGGATCCTGCCGCGGCGTTGCCTGCGGCCGATGATGCCGCGCCCGCCCCGGCCACCGAAGCCGGAGCCACGGCGGCCGTTCCCGACGACGCACTTGCCGCGCCCTTGCCCGAAACAGGCGACGACGCGCCGGCCACCCTCGCCGAAGGCGAAGCACCCACCCAGGCCGAACTCGACTTCGCCGCGATCTACGACCCGGTGGCAGACCCGACCCTGCCCTCGCCCGCGTTGCTGCCGTCGAGCTACGACCCGTGGGAGAACTGGAACCGCAAGGTCCACCGCTTCAACAATGCCGTCGACCGCGGCATCGCCACGCCGCTGGCCAAGGCCTACGCCAAGGTCGTGCCGCGTCCGATGCGGCTGGGCGTGAGCAACTTCTTCAACAACCTCGGCCAGCCGGTCAGCGCACTCAACGCGCTGCTGCAGGGCCGGCCGAAGCAGGCCGGGCAGTCGCTCGGGCGCTTCCTGCTCAACAGCACGGTCGGCATCGGCGGCCTGTTCGATCCCGCCTCGGCCGCCAACATCCCCAACCGCAGCGAGGACTTCGGCCAGACCCTCGGCGTCTGGGGCTGGAAGAACTCGCGCTACGTCGAGCTGCCGCTGTTCGGCCCGCGCACCCTGCGCGACAGCTTCGGCCTGGTCGGCGACGCACCGCTGTCGCCGCTGCGCCAGGTGGAAAACGACGGCACGCGCTACTTCCTGCAGGGCCTGCAGCTGGTCGACCTGCGCACCCAGCTGTTCGCGCTCGACTCCATGCGCGAGGGCGCGACGGACGAATACGCACTGGTGCGCGACGCCTGGCTGCAGCGGCGCAACTACCAGATCCAGGCCGACCGCCGCCGCCAGGACGAGAACGAGCTGCCCGACTACCTGCTCGAGGACGACAGCAACCCCACCGTCCCGGTCGACGTGATGCCGATCGTGCCCCTGTCCCCGACGCCCTGAGCCGCGTTCAACCGGCGCCATAGGTCGGGGCTGCGCCCCCGACGCCCATGCGTCGAAATCCATGCGCCGCGGATGCGAACCCGGGCGTCGGCCACGCAGCCCCGACCTACGCCGCGAGACGCGACCGGCTCATTCCCCGGCAGATCGCGGCTCCTCCCCCGGCGCCGCGATCTGCCGCACCACCTCCTCCGGCTGCAGCTCCGCGGGCAGCGCCCGCTTCGCCTTGGCCCCCAGCTCCGACAGCCGCCGCGCGCGCACGATCGCCGACTGCGGCGAATCCAGCAGGTGGTTGCGCGCATCGTCGAACGCCTTCCTCGCGTCCGCCAGCTTGCGGTCGACCAGGTTGAAATCGAACACGAACGCCGACAGCGCATCCAGCACCAGCCCGCCGACGCGGCTGATTTCCAGCGCCTGCTTCTGCACCTTGTCGCGCGTCCACAGCCGCTCGACCACGCGCAGCAGCGCCATCAGCGTGTTCGGCGACGCGAACACCACGCGCTGGTCGAAGGCATAGGTCTGCAGGTCGCCATCCGCGCCCAGCGCCGCCGACAGCGCGCCCTCGATCGGGACGAAGGCGACGGTGACCTCGAGCGCATCGGTCCCCAGCGCCTTCGGATAATTCTTCTCCCCCAGCTCGCGCACGTGCTGGCGCAGCGCCACCGCATGCCGGCGCAGCGCATCGTCGTGCTGTTCCGGGGTCTCGGCGTTCATCGCCTCCTGCCACGCGATCAGGTTGACCTTGCTGTCGACGGCGACGCTGCGCTCGTCCGGCAGCCGGACCACGACGTCGGGCCGCAGGCGGTCGCCCTCGTCGTCGACCGCGTGCACCTGGCGCTGGTAGTGCACGCCTTCCTCCAGCCCGGAGCCGCGCAGGACGTTGTCGAGCATCAGCTCGCCCCAGTCGCCGCGCACCTTGGCGCTGCCCTTCAGCGCCCGCGTCAGCGCGGACGCCTGCGCCGCCATCTCCTGGTTGAGCGTCTTGAGCTCGCCGACCGCCCCGGCCAGGCTCGCCCGCTCGCGCGCCTCCTCGCCGTACACCGTGTCGACCCGCGTGCGGAACTCGTGCAACCGGTCCGCGAACGGCTTGAGCAAGCCCTCGATGTCGGTGCGCGACTGCGCGGTGGCCACGCGCACGTTGTGCGCGAACTGCTGCCCCCGCTCCTCGAAGACCTTGCCCGCCAGTTCGGCGAAGGCGCCGGACAGCTTCTCCTGCGCGGTGTCGAGATAGGTGCGCAATTCCGCGCGCGCGCGCTCGGAGTGCTCCAGGTTCGCCAGCGCCTGCGCCTGCGCATTCTGCAGCTGCTGGTGTTCGATCCGCAGCGCCTGCAGCGCCTGCTCGAGCCGGTCGCGCTGCGCCTCCAGCTGCCGCAGGTCGCGTTCCAGCGCCACCAGCCGCGCATCGCGTTCGGCCAGGCCCGCCGCATCCTGCTGCAGGCGCGCCGCCAGCGCGGTCGCCTCCTGTTCGTGCGCCGTCGTCCGCAGCACCAGGCCTTCCTTCTCCGCCTGCAGCGCCTCCAGCCGCCCGCGCAGCTCGCCCGCCTCCACCTGGCTCGACCGCAGGCGCTCGCGCTCCGACGCCAGCTCGTCCGCCAGCCGCCTGCCTTCCGCAGCCTGGTCGCCACGCCCCGCCGAGCGCCGCAGCAGCAGCACGACCAGCAGGACCAGCACCGCAAGCAGCAGGCCGGAAAACAGCAGCAGCAGGGTTTGCACATCCATGGGGAGAGTGTAGCCGGCGCCGTCTCAGGGGGTGCGCCGGCGATTCGCGCGGCCCGCAGCCGATCCATTGCCAGCGAGCCGCACGCGGGACCCGGCTTCCGCGATTCCGGTCCCGCACCGAAGCGGCGATCATCGCGACCGCCCGTGTATCGCGGAATCGGCGCATCGACACAACGCGTTTGCAACCGTCGCGCTACCGTCCGTCTCCCCGTCCCAAAGATCCGGAGACGCGAGCCATGTTCTTCCGACCCGCCCTTGCCGCCCTCGTGCTGTCGTGCGCGACGACGCTCGCCTGCGCGCAGGCCGCCACCAACGACGACTACGCCCGCGCACGCGCCGTGGTCGAGGACCTCGTGCGCATCCCGAACCCCGCCGGCGTGCAGGAAACCTACACCGCGCGCATCGGCGGCATCGACCAGTGGATCAGCGTCCGCGGCCAGGACCGCGCGAATCCGGTCGTCCTGTTCGTGCACGGCGGCCCCGCGTCGCCGACCCTTCCCAGCCTGTGGCAGTTCCAGCGTCCGCTGGAGGAATATTTCACGATGGTCAACTACGACCAGCGCGGCGCGGGCAAGACGTATCGCGGGGACCACTCCGACGCGGTCGCGGACAGCCTTCGCATCCAGGCCTATGTCGACGACCTGGTCGCCATCGCCGAGCACGTGCGCACGAAACTCGGCAAGGACAAACTGGTCCTGATGGCGCACAGCTGGGGCACCATCCCGTCGATGCGCGCCGCGCTGGCGCGCCCCGACCTGTTCCACGCCTACGTCGGCATCGGCCAGGTGATCAACGTGCGCGACAACGAGCGCATCAGCATCGAGTACGGGCTGGCGCAGGCGAGGAAGCACGGCAACGCCGAAGCCATCGCCGAGATCGAATCGATCATGCCCTATCCGGGCGACCGGCCGATCACGCGTGAACGCATCGTCGCCGCGCGCAAGTGGCCGCAGCACTACGGCGGCATGGCCGCGTTCCGCGACGAAACCAACCTCTGGTTCTACGGCGCCGCGCGCCTGTCGCCCGACTACGATGCCGGGGACCGCGCCGCGCTCAACGCCGGCAGCCTGTTCACCCTGGACCGGCTGCTCGCCGAGTTCGTGCAGGTCGACTTCAAGCCGGTGCGCGAATTCCCGATCCCGGTGGTGATGTTCATGGGTCGCCACGACTACACCACGCCCTCGCAGCCCATCGAAGAATGGCTGCAGCGCGTGGACGCGCCGTCCAAGCGCGGCATCTGGTTCGAGCGCTCCGCGCACATGATCCCGTGGGAGGAGCCGGGCAAGACGCTGGTGAGCCTGCTCGAATACGTGCGGCCGCTGGCGACGGACTGAGCGGATCGGTGCGCCCGGGTGCCTGCAAGCCCCGAACGACGCCGGTCCCATCCGGCCACTTCCGGCTATACGGACAGGGCGTGCCGTCCTTGCGGACGAACCGGCCATCGGCGCTGGATCCCGTCAGGTCGATGTCCGGGCAGGCCCGAGCTCGTCCAATCTCTGCGTGAGGCGGCTTCCGGATGGATGGCCATCCCCGGGATCGGCGCTTCGGCAGGCAACCTCCGTTGCTGCGAGCGGCGCAGCTAGACGAACGCCCCCGGCCGGTCCATGCCCGAATCAAGCCCCGATCCACGAAGCGGCGTCGACTTGAACGAGTTCTCAGGCCGTTGCCGGCTAACCCTGTGGATTGTCATTCCGGAAAAACTCCCATTCCTCCACAACAGTGCCGTCCGGTAGATGGCACAGGCCCTTCTCCCCGGATTCATCCTTGACGATTTCCAGCTTGCCGCCCTTCTTCACGCAATGCTCGGAAGCAGGATTGGCCATTTCCGCAGATGGACCCGATTCCCTGGAGCCGCAGCCGCTGAGCAGGGCAAGCGCGAAGATGCCGGGGAACAAGGCACATTTTCCTGACTGAATCTTCATGGAACCTCTCTGCAGGTTGACAAGCGGATGCCCGGATTGGGCCGCGCCGCGGAACGGCGTCGGCCCGAATGAACTGTCAGGCTTCGTCCGTGTAGCCATTGGCTGCCGCCTGATCGGCATTCTCAAATATCGCCATGGCCGTCCTCATGCGACGGAACCCGAATCTGCGATAGAAATCCTCCTTGCCCGGAACGGCGTAAAGGATGATCTTTCTGTGGCCTTGGGACGCAGCGATGAGGCGCTCGATGACTTCGCGTCCCAGGCCTCGCCCTTGATATGAGGGGTGAACGGCTATGTCGCAGATGTAGGAGCAGTCGACGCCGTCGGCAACGGCACGCCCGGCAGCAACCAGCGCGTCGTTCTCCAGTGCGAAGACCCTGAACATGCTGTTCGAGAATGCAGCCTCCAGCCAGCCAGGTGATTTGTTGCCAAGGGGAGCCAGTCGATACATCTCGGAGAGCTCCGACCAGTTGACTGAATCCGTTGAACTGCTCCACTGGATCACGACATAGCCTCCTAATGAAGCTGACGCCCGGACTTGGCCACGCCGCCAAGCGGCTTCGGCTCGAGTGAATTGCCGATCGTCATTCCATTGGCTGGCGAATGATGGTTTTCCATTTCTCCGGCGCCGCCTTGCGTATGTCACTCAGATAGATTTCATGGTGCTTGCCTCTCAGCCTCGAGCGGCTTGATATGTAGTCATGCACCCGCTGGATTGTCGGTCCCTCTGCCGAAAACGGACCGACATGCAAAACTTGCGCGCAGCGGCCCTCCTTGAACTTCTCGAATCGAATCCTTCCGAGCCCGGGCAGGCCCTTCTTCTCCTGGACGCTGGCGATCGCCCGATTGGCCATCCGCTCCAACACTTCCGGCGGCTGCATGATCATCATTGTCCATTTCCAGCTCTCCTTCTCATCACGGTTGAAGCTGGCCAGGTCGTCCGCCCACCACAGGCCTTCAAGTGGCATCACCACGTAGTCGAGTTGTTTCTCCCTCTTTAGAGCGAATTTTATGGTGTATGAGACGGAATAGAGCGCTTCCACGGCCTCTTTGTAACGCCTGGACGTATTGGGGTTCCCCTCTCCATCGACCATGAGGAAATTGAACACCGGGACATCAACTTCGGCTACCTCCTTCGCGGATGGCTTGTACAGGGCCTTCAGCCTGCTCTTGAGGTCGATCTTGTCCACGAACTCTCCAATGACGGCCAACGCGCGAGTCAGGTCGCGCCGCGAAGCTGCGTGGGATTGAATGGATTGTTGGACATCAGAGGCGATGGATGACCCTATCGCTTCCTCGTCCCCGGCAGAACGCCGGAAAAGGTACCCGCCGTGGAAAGTAGCAACGCGCCAACGACAATCGGCAGACGATACTTGGCCATGAACCGCTCCGAAGCCATCTTCCCGCAGTCGTATCCAACAGAGAACTCTTCTGTTTCAGGACAGCCATTAAATGCAACGAAGATTCCTGAAGCAGCCAGCGCAACAACCGCAAGTAGTGCGAACCAGAACAGACAGAACAACAGTTTCCGCATATCTTTGCCCCGATGTCCAAAGCTTGGGTTAACCCCACCCGCTTCCGCGGCAACCGTGGGCTTGCATTGGCACACACGCCACCTGTTTGAACGAAGCGCCAAGGCGGATTCCGGTTGGACCAGCTGTTGGGCCGCGACCCGTCAACCATTATTCCGCGCCTTGCATTGGAACGTCGTCAAGGGCAACTCAAGCGCGATGAATAGAACGCAAGGGCCGTCTTTTGCACAGGCTGCCGTGGACGATGGTTACTGAGGCTTTGACTGCCAGGGCGATCACCGCTGCCGCCGCCGCTGCTGCATTCACGAGAAACTCTCCTTAGTGGCCAACGCCCGAGCTAAGCCGCGCCGCGAAGCGGCGTCGGCTTGAACGAATTGTTATGCCGTGGCGTGGGACCTCGATCCAACTGCCACACGCACAAATACACGGTCGATGAATGGCTCTTGAGTCCCTGCTACCACACACGACTGCTCGCCCGAATATACAAATCCGGCCTTCTCAGCAACACGCAGGCTAGCCACGTTATGCGCGCTAATCCGCAGCTCCACACGTGAACAATCATCCCGGCCCAGCAACCACTTGGTTGCCAACAATACAGCACGGGTCGCAATGCCCCGCCCCCGGAATGGCGGTGCAATCCCATACGACAACTCGACCGATGCATCACCGCGCGACCCCAAGTACAAGAACCCAACAAGCCTACCCTCCAGCACCACCGACAACGACGCGCCCGACAAACTCCCCGGAGGCGACCAACCAGCCAACGCATCTTCAACACGATCAAATGCCCAGGCCCGGGAGTCTGGCCAGCTCACTCCGCCACCCGAAACCCAAACTCCGTCCAACAGCGCCTCGTCAGATCCATACACAGCAAGATCATCAGCATCCGACAGAATTGGCACACGAACACCAACTACGCCATCCGATAGCACACCAACTGGTGGATCGGCCATCCAACTCACCGTCGCGCGGACAGTTCGTTTACCCATACGTCCAGTTGCCCTCATCGGCCTAACACCTGAGTTAAGCCGCGCCGCGAAGCGGCGTCGGCTTGAATGAATTGTTAGGCCGGCTTGGCCTGTAACACTGCTTCTGCAATGAGCTTATCAAGGCGACGAACGTCAAGCCCCTTATTGAGATTGACCTTAATGTGACCGGCCTTAGTCCAGAGCTCAATCTCCGAGTTGAAGTTGAAGATGCCATGCCCGTTCTCCGATGACCACATGAAGATCGACGAGTACGGTAGCGAGTAGATCTCCACCTTCTTTCCGGTGAAACCTTGAGCGTCCCTAACGATGAGTCGTTTGTTGGTGAAGATTGCCGCGTCTCTGAACGTCTTGTAGGCGGCAATCGCGGTCTCCCCCGTAACCAAAAGATCGCTCACGTCACCAGGAATCGGGCACTCCGATACCAATGTCCACGCCAGAATTCCGCTTGTCTCAGCCATAAAACTCCCCCTGAAAAGTTGCCGGATTGCTAGGTGCCGGCCTAACGCCTGAGTTAAGCCGCGCCACGAAGCGGCGTCGGCTTGAATGAATTGTTAGGCGTCACCCGACGCCCGCTCCCACGATGCTATCAGGCCGGGCCTGCGACGAAACAGTGGGTGACAGCCTGGAACAGCCATGCCAGCCCAGTGCGACAGAACACCCGGACTGCGCACCGCGAGCTTGCGTTGCAGGTGTTGCCACTCATACGCAAGTTGACCTGACGTTACGGGGATAGAGAGGACTTTCCGAATCGGCCCAACCTTGGAACGGTTGAAACTGTAGCCGCGCTGCAGGGCCTCGCCGTGGATTGTTGCCAAGTACGCGTTCATGGCCGAGCGCGGGTGGGGGTGGGCCTTGAATCGCGTCAGTTGTGGGTGATGGAGGTACCCCCGCGTCTCGCCGCGCAGAACCGCTTTGGCCAACAGGGCCTCACGCCACAATGCGACCAGGCCTTGTGCGTCTAAGTACCTAGGATGCATTGACCAGAGACGCATGAAGTGACGCCTAACGCCTGAATTAAGCCGCGCCACGAAGCGGCGTCGGCTTGAATGACTTGAATGAATTGTTAGGCACCATAGCCAGAAGCCTAATGCCACGAAAACTGGTTTGCCAAGCGCTCAAAGACCACAACTGCATCACTGGCCGGAATGATGTATGTCTGGTCGCCGGGCCATTGCAACTCCAGTAGGTCGGTGTCAGGTACTGGGCAAACTTTAACAACGGTCCCTGCGTAAGGATAAGTGGTTGGGACTTGTGCAACACACAGATCAAACATGGACGTCCAAGCGTGGAGAGTAGTTTTGGACAGGTGATCTACCAGCGCAAGCATGCCATCTGTCCAGGCGAAGAATGGTGCGTCCGTATAGCAGGATCGGACCTCTGGCCAGGGGCGAGACATCATCTGTGTCATGGTGCCTAACGCCTGAATTAAGCCGCGCCGCGAAGCGGCGTCGGCTTGAATGAATTGTTAGATTGCTCGCGGTGTACTATCACTATCTCATTCCGCAGCTAATCGATTGATCAGCAGATCTATACCTTATCCATGGGCCATCAAAACCTATAATGATCGAGTTCGGTGGCGGATGAACAGGTTCATACACGCCCTCAGTTGAGAATATTTCAAACGAATTTCCATCGTTGTAAATCAAAGATGGATATCCTCCTAAGCTAAGGCCAATTTCTGAGTCTGTTGGGAGTCTCCCAGGCCTCTTCTCGAAAGAGTGCACCATATCGGCATAACTGCGTACTAGATCAATTTCTTTGCTGAGAAGTCTCTTGCATCCTTCAGGGCCGCTATAGATCCGATATCCGACAGAGATGAGTGCAAGAAGCACCAGAAAAAGGAATAGTGCTCGAAAGAAGCGATGCATGTGCAATCTAACGCCTGAGTTAAGCCGCGCCACGAAGTGGCGTCGGCTTGAATAAATTGTTAGACCGCTGAGCGGCCCTATTTTGATACGTCCGTGAGGTACCAAGTTCTGCGGTTGAGGAAATACGGTGATCGAGCATCATCAAATGTGGAAACTCGATCCAGAACGATCTTATAACGTTCTCCGACCCGGACTGGGCCTTTCTGACCAAGGCCATCGTCTACTCGATCTATCTCAACGCATGGTACGGCCAGCTTGATCTTCTTTCCTGTGTCATCAACAACGAAAGTGGCTTTTGATGTAAAGACGAAGATGCCGCATCCCGGCCGAGAAGTGTCTAGGTAGGAGAACTGGCCAATCAATGTCTTTTGGCTTTGCTTGGGAAGCACTGCACATCCAGGCAGACCGATAGCAATTGCCATGAATGAAGCGAGTACGGCGCGTGCAAGTTTCATCTGCGGTCTAACGCCTGAGTTAAGCCGCGCCGCGAAGCGGCGTCGGCTTGAATGAATTGTTAGGGCCCATTACCGAGAGCCTACAACTGCGAAAGCGGAAATGGCGAGATGCGCCATGTGCCGTCAGGAAAGCGATAAGCGATGACACGAGAGCCAACAGCAGTTGCGGCTCCAGTGCACCTGAATACCTCAACTGTCTGTACCGGAATGAAGGGTCCTTTTTTGGCCTCCGTTACAGCGATACGAAACACGCGGTGGCTGTTGACGCTGCGCTCCTCAGCTAGATCATCCTTGCTACCGGGCGCAAGAGACTCCAGTTCCGGGACAGAGACATTAGATATCCAGCCGACATACACAACATCCGCGATGTCGAACTGCATGTCTTGCGGTAACTCGCGACAGGCCATGGCTTGAGGTGAAAGTGCGAGAAGCAGTGCTAGGAGCAGTAGGAATTTCATCTATGGGCTCTAGCGCCTGAATTAAGCCGCGCCGCGAAGCGGCGTCGGCTTGAATGAATTGTTAGGCCCCGCCCACCTAGACAGACATGGCCACCGACAGGAATCCTGAGCCCAGCCAGATGAGAAAGCAAAGACCGGCACAAGGCAACAGGAGCGAGCGAAATATGGCGCCAACCACAGCAATAGCTGCCATTGCCAAGGTGGAGCCCCAGAACATGGGGCGGGCCTCAACACCCCAGACAAGCCAATGGGGCGGGCCAACGAGGGAGGCATGAAGGATAGAGCTAGTAGGTAGCCACCCAGGCCTGTACAGCACGACAAGACAAAGAGTGCTGTATGAAAGAACGAACAGAAGCAGAAATACCGCTGCAATTACTGCGAACAAGCGATCATCTGAAATTCTGGAAGATTTTGCGGTCATCCGAGAAACCTGATGCGGGGCCTAACGCCTGAATTAAGCCGCGCCGCGAAGCGGCGTCGGCTTGAATGAATTGTTAGGCTGCACCTTTACGCCAGCCCCTGAACCAGCTTTGTGGCATGAAGCACACGACGGCCGATAGCGCGCCATACATGGCTAGAGCATAAGGCAGCTTTTGCGCGAGAGACCAATGCGGGGTTAGGGCCCCAACGGCGCTGGCGATCAAGAACAACGCCGAACTCCATACGGTAGACAGGAGCCAGAGCATGGCACTTGGCACTGCAGTGACCGGCGCTGTTCTTGATCTGTAGGTGAGGGAGCCAATGAATCCACCGCACGATGCGGAGAAAAGTGCCCACTCTGTCGGCGGCGGCAAACTGTCTCGATCAATCAGTGCAATAGCGCCGCTGACTACTGCAAGAAGGGTTGACGAGTATAGGCACTGCCGAAGCCATCTCTGAATTTCTGGGCCGATCTGCTTCATATGCAGCCTAACGCCTGAATTAAGCCGCGCCGCGAAGCGGCGTCGGCTTGAATGAATTGTTAGGTGCCACTTGCGCCGAAGATTGGACGACCAACTGCCCTTCAGGTAAGCAAGAGACGATGTAATCCCCTGGCGAATTAATCTCTAATGAGTGCTCAGATGAAGTTTTTGACAACGCCAGAAGACAGATGTAAGTGATTGATACCAAGCCAACAGATACCTCTGCGGATCTTACTGGGCCTCGAATACCCACCAAAAGACCAGCACCAGAGGATACTTGTATGACGTTGATAGAGTTATCCATTGTGAGACGAACTGTAAGTTCAGGCTGATGGGATGTCTTAGAGGTAGCACAGCCCACGGCTAGCAACGCTGTAAAGCAGGAAAGTGATCTTGCGAGGTTATTCACAGTGGCACCTAACGCCTGAGTTAAGCCGCGCCGCGAAGCGGCGTCGGCTTGAATGAATTGTTAGGCCGCAGGCTACACGGCAATGAGAGTTGGGTCTTACCAGACGTCCGTTTGCTCGGATGCGAGCAGGACGCGCCAGCCCGGTGCAAGCCCAAGGTAAGGAACCAACTGCGGCACGTGCTCCACGATGTGATGGACATGCAGCGCCTGGAAGAACTCAGGATCCTCCGAGTAATCGCCGCCCCAGACGTACCAGCCGCACGTCCCACGCTCCGGCGTATGCCGAAGAGCGTTGAGAGGCAGTTGCGAGAGCGTGGAGAGCGCGACACCCAAGCGATCGTCCTCAGCGGGAGGCTGAAAAAGAGAACCGAATTTTTTACATGTATCCGATTGCGACAATTGCTTCATGCGGCCTAACGCCTGAATTAAGCCGCGCCGCGAAGCGGCGTCGGCTTGAATGAATTGTTAGGCGCACACACGGACACGCTCCAAGCGACCGGGCATTCCGTTGCTAACTGGCACCCACGTGTCTTCACGATATGCCTCATAGCTGTCAAAACAACAAGGCAGGCCAGAAGCTACGCGGGGATCTGGCTCGGTCATTAGATGAAAGTGCAGATGAGGGGCTGTGGAGTTACCGGAGTGACCTAAAGCGCCAAGCACCTGACCAGCGAGCACTCTGTCTCCCTTTTGTACCGGGACGGAGCCGGTCTTGAGGTGCGCCAAGAAGGCGAAGCAGTTCTTGCCCTCCACGATCAGGTAGTTGCCCGCTAACTGCCTTAGGTCTTGCAGATTCTTTTCGTTAAGGAGTAAGTCATTCTTCAGTGCAACGAGGACGTCCCTGACCATATGGACGGTTTGTCTTTCTGGCCATCCATCCGCTACATCCACAACTGTCCCGGAGAATGGAGAAAGGATCGGCTGAGACCAGGCGAAACAATTATGGAGTTTCACGCGGCCTAACAAGTACTCAGCGCCATTCTTGCTGTGGAAATCAGGTTTTCCATTCTTCCAGCTTAAACGTGTAAAGTCGTACGCATACGTTTGAGCCAAAAAGTCTGTGCCGTGGCTCGGCACTTTGTGGGCGGGCGTATTGACGGCACACCACTCGCCGCGCAAGGGGAACCCGACAGATATTGGTGAAACGTCCATGTGCCCTCCTGTGCGCCTAACGCCTGAGTTAAGCCGCGCCACGAAGTGGCGTCGGCTTGAACGAATTGTTAGGCGCAACTCCCAGTCTGCGCCCACCCAAGAATACACGCTGCCTTTGGTGCTGCGATTGCAGCCGAAAGGCCAAGGAGGATAGCCACAACGGATATGAGACGCGCTGTGATGCCTGTGAGGTATCCAGATGGCTCTCGACCCTCAATGCCGTATGGAATGCTGCCCTGCAAGAATGAGTAGAGGCCACCCGCTGCCAGTACGATGCCCACGGCACGTGTCAACATGACTGGCCCAAAAGCAAAGAACACAACGACGAGCGCCACGAACACGGCGTAGCCAAGGATCTTCTCGAAGCTGCTGCGATTCATGACTTGCGCCTAACGCCTGAATTAAGCCGCGTTGCGAAGCAACGTCGGCTTGAATGAATTGTTAGCCCTCATGCCGCAGAGCAGACCAGACTGCTTCAATGATAGCCATGGATGTGTCATCCGGATGGCAACCTTTGCCGCACGCCGACTCAATGAGTTTGTCGTTACCCCGCCAGAGTCCGTAATGGTTACGAATGCCTGTGCCCCAGCCGTGATGGAACATGATTAGGTCGTCCTTCTTAGTCTTGCGCAGAGTGGCCTTATCCTCGTCAGACAGCGCCCCTAAGATGTCTACAACTGTCGCTTCGACTGTGGTAGGCCAATTTTCAGGGTCCAACTCTGGCTCTTCTTGAGCGAGAAGCGGGGTGGTAACGGAAAGAAGCAACAAGAGCAGAAAGAGTTTCTTCATGAGGGCTAACGCCTGAATTAAGCCGCGCCGCGAAGCGGCGTCGGCTTGAATGAATTGTTAGGGCTCAGGCCCGTCATACGCGCCGCCGCTGGCTTGCCCGTCAGATAGCCTGATCTTAAAGGCGTGCCATGAATCATCAAAGTGAGCGGCCTCGCCAAATGCCTCCTCGCCACTGACCCCAAGAATACGCAGCCCGTCCCAGGCGAGCCGGCGGCTCCTCCAAGCATGACCCTGTGAGTTGACCAGTTCTACCCACAAGCCGTTGGCAAGAAGTAGCCCTTGAGTAACGGGAGTGCATGACTCGATCTGACCGCCAAAGGATTGAGTTACAGACTGGACGCGTGGATTGATCACGTAAGCGGTACCGCCTGCGATGATAAGGATGTTCTCGCCATCGGGGTGCGCAACAGCACAATCATACGAACAAAGGCCGCGCTGGAAGTTACCAACCCACTCCGCATCTGTGCCCGTAAGGAAGCGCACAACAAAACCCTCCCGATACACAGGAGAGCCAGTGTCGCTGACCAGCTTGGGAAGGGCTCCGTATGGCGGAAGTCCAGACAATACCTCAAACATCATTGATCTCGCCCCTGAGCCCTAACGCCTGAATTAAGCCGCGCCGCGAAGCGGCGTCGGCTTGAATGAATTGTTAGGTGCCGGCTCAGTGAACCGCAAGGTCAAGCTCCTCAACCTTCAGCGTTGCATTGTTGTCCAGCACCCAGTCTCTTGAACGGTGAAGAAGATCATATGCCTCCGGAGCCGACGCCGGGTGCAGTAACACCTTGATAGTGGTGTTGCTGCAATTTGGTGAGCCCGCCTCAGCTTGGAACTCGCTGGACTGGATGTGGCGCAAATAGCTCTCAATCTTGTCTAACAGGCGCGTGAGGGAGCGATGGTCGGCGGCTAACGGTGAGGCAACGACAATGGACAGGTCGGCTCCGCCGCCCTTGAGGATTGTGACCACGTCCAGCACGACGAGCGACGGGATTGGATGATCTGGGTCGTCATCCGGATGCGGTTGAGTCTGATGCTTTGTGATTGGCGCTGACATTCAACAAGGCACCTAACGCCTGAGTTAAGCCGCGCCACGAAGTGGCGTCGGCTTGAATGAACTGTTAGGCCCCACTTCCCGGATGGCAAAGTGTGAGCACATCCAGGTCACCCGACCATTGCCCATCCTGCTCTTGGAAATCATAACTGGTGGTCCCGCAGCGCTTGTAGAGGCAGGCTTTAAGTTCGCTTTGCTGCCTCTGATACCAGAGCGCCTTGCCAGATGGAGCCTTGACCAGCCTAAGTAGTTCCGCGGAATTTTGAGGTGCCGCCACCGGCTTCCATTCTTCAGTTGACGGAGCAATGGCACCGCACGCCACGACGGCAACTGTCGACGCGCAGCCAGAAACGCCGAAGCTTATGAGAAGAAGCAGAATGGCAGGATGCTTCATGTGGGGCCTAACGCCTGAATTAAGCCGCGCCGCGAAGCGGCGTCGGCTTGAATGAACTGTTAGGGCGCATGGTGCTGACCCAAACAAGATAGTACGCAGTTGCGCCAAAGAAGCCATGCGCGGCAAAAGCCAGGATTGACTGAAAGTAGCTTAGCCAGCCGTACAGCGTTGGCTGGCCTGCCACAACGAAATCAACATGCTTTCCGTACCAATTGCCACCGGAAGAAAAGCCCGGATCCCCGCCCGGCGCGTCCCAGCCAACCAGCAAGGAGCCTGCTACGGCACCAGCCAATGCAAGTGGCCACCACCTAAGTTTCCCGAACTTGTGTAAGAGGATAGAGAGGGGAACACCGAGGAATAGCACGAACGGAACAGCGAACAGAACCGTGTAGAAGAAGATTGGGCCAAGCTCCAGCCATGGAATTTCCGCACCCATCAGCACGTGAGGTAAAAAAAACCATACGAACATCACAATAGGCTGAACCGCCAAAGCGGCAAGTGATGAAACGATGACCGTAAGGACTGTCTTCATGCGCCCTAACGCCTGAATTAAGCCGCGCCGCGAAGCGGCGTCGGCTTGAATGAATTGTTAGGCACCACCCGCCGATGGTCTAAGAACAAAGAGTGCGAATGCGGCAGCGCCCCTAGCAATGGCCTGAAGATAGAACGGGACCGAGATGTCTGCAAGCGCGGACGGTCCGCGTAACGCGACAGTGTCAGAGAAAGCTACTAATAGAGACGCCACCAGTGCCAAGCATGCGAATACAAACGCACTAGGCTCAAGAAGCAGTGCGGCGGCACCGCAGATTGCCAACAGCGAAATATCCACCAACAAAAGCAACGCTTTTAGACCCCACTGTGCCCGTGGAAGCTCAATACCGGAATTTTCACTTAAAGCATGTGTCAGCACCCCGAAGATCAACCAGCCGTAGATCAAGTGCATCACACCCAGAACTCGGAAGGAGGTTTCCATAGTGGCGCCTAACGCCTGAATTAAGCCGCGCCGCGAAGCGGCGTCGGCTTGAATGAATTGTTAGATTGCATGCCGGTTGACATGCCTCACCACATTGAGCACGAGATGGAATTGTCTAGAGACTTGTA
>Ga0160439_1000035_pt1 | contig 156284 bp, 162 predicted proteins | sample HID1975M_E0MG_FD_108201 | JGI IMG/M metagenome (GOLD analysis project Ga0160439, IMG submission 108201) | Enriched soil microbial communities from UW Madison campus, WI, USA - HID1975M_E0 MG | ecosystem: Environmental > Terrestrial > Soil > Unclassified | place: USA: Madison, Wisconsin...
GCGATCGCTGTATTGCTGCTCGGACGGCGTGCGTGGTCGTGGCGTTCCCGTGACGAACCTGCCCCATAAAGCTTCCTTCCATTCCAATGAAAGGATCGCACCATCAAACCGGGGAATCAAACACATTGCACGAGTGCCACCCACTCGACAGGTCGATCCTATGACGTCTAGAATAGAGGCCATGGAAATAATCGGGGAACTGACCTTCACTTTTGACGCCCCCATGCGCATTCCAACCCCTGGCAAGGATACACTCTGGTCCCAACTTCGCCAGTCATGGAAAGCGCTTGGCATCAACGATAGGCCGTTTCGTCAGCGGCAGATCGCATTTTTCAGCGCACACCCGTTGCCGGGGATCCTGTGCGACGATCTTTCGGAGGATCTTCTGACTTTCATTCCGGAAGAGGCAAACGAGCACCATGGCCTTTTCCAATTCCCGGCCAAGATAAACAATCTCGTCGGAAAGCAGAAGAAGCGCCCGCCCTTGCGGTTTTTCCTGTTCAAGAATGTCGACATTCTGATGGAGAACAGGATTTTTTCGGTCATGAAAGGAAATGATCGTTTCGATCCGATCTCCGGGCGGGTTCCATGTTCTAGCGATCTGAAAAGGCCAGCGGACGGCCATATATCATCGGCTATCATTACGATGGACCGCTATGGCCTGTCCAATATCAGCCATCATCTATTCGACGTGCTCGGCCGCCATATTGCCATGACAGTGTCCGCCTCGGAAATGGTGGTGTTTCCGAATGCTCCGATGCTCGTGCCTGCAACAAACGGCGCCTATCAAAACCACGTCATGACTCGGCTCGACATCCCCCATGAGGTGTTGCTGCCATCGCGTAAAACCCATGTTGGTACGCTACTCATCTGCAGCCAGGTGACTATCGATGAGCAGGAAGGCTTTACCCACCCGGCGCATATGGCGCATCGCGAAACACTTCAGGAAATGCGCAGCCGGATTAACCTCGATGCGCCGGCACAGTCCCAAAATAGACTTTATGTTTCGCGCCGCGATTCCAACCGACGGCAGATGGTGAACGAAGCCGAACTTGAAGACAGACTCTCTTCCTATGGGTTCCAGGTCATCGTACCTTCAACAATGACGCCAAACCTCCAGCTACGTGCTCTTTCGGAAGCGAAAGTCGTCGTGGCCCCCCATGGTGCCGGACTGACGAACCTCATCGCTTGCCAGAGCGGCACCATGGTGCATGAATTATTTCATCCGATGAAGGGCACGGATGCCTATGCCGGCCTCTCGCATGCATTGGACCTACCCTATTCCTTCTCGGTCCTGACCGACAAGGGCGGCGACTATAAAGGGCATCTGGATATCGAGGCGTTGTGCGATCAACTCTCCGACACGGGTATGCTTTAGGCGTTCATCGAAGATTGGTGAAACAGGCGGACCCAACCATCTCGGGACGGATCCAACTGTTTCATTCCGACCATCGCCTTATTCCGGCAAGCCCTCCTCGCTCGCGGCATAACCCGTCGTGCCCAGCAGACTGCGGCCACGGCTATAGGCGAAATAAAGAGCCAGGCCGACGAGGTTCCACAGGCCAAAGCGCAGCAGCGTCTTTTCCGGCAGGCTGATCAGCAGATAGATACAGCCGACGATCGCCAGCGTGCCGACCAGATAAGGCTGCGGGCAGCGGAAGACGCGCTTCATCTCGGGCGCCCTGCGGCGCAGCGCCATCATGCAGCCGGCGACCGCGATGAAGGCGATCAGCGTGCCGGCATTGGCCAGTTCGGCGATCTCGTCGAGGCGGAAGAAGCCGGCGACGGCGGCGACGAAGACGCCGGTGATCGCCGTGATGCGCGCGGGCAATCCGGTCTTTTCCGACACTTTGCTGAGCGAACGCGGCAGCAGCCCGTCGCGCGCCATCACGAAGAAGATACGGCTCTGGCCATACATCATGACCAGAATGACGGAGGGCAGCGCGACCAGCGCGGCGCCCGCCACCAGCCAGGCGGCCAGCGGATGATCCAGCGAGCGCAACACCAGCGCCAGCGGTTCGGATGAACCGGCCAGCGCCCGGAAATCAAGCGCACCGATCGCCGCGACCGCGACCGCCATGTAGATGAGGGTGCAGACCGCCATCGATCCGACGATACCGATGGTGAGGTCACGGCCGGGATTGCGCGCTTCCTCGGCCGAGGTCGCGACCGCATCGAAGCCGTAGAAGGCGAAGAAGACGATCGCCGCCGCGGCCATCACGCCGCGCGTCATACCGCCCTCCACATGGCTGACGAAACCATAAGGCATGAAGGGCTGGAGATGGTCGGACTGGAAGGCGGGCAGCGCCAGCGCGACGAAGGCGGCCAGCGCGGTCAGTTTGATGACCACCAAAACGATGTTGAGCGTCGCACTTTCGCGCGTGCCCGCGATCAGCATGCCCGCGATCGCCAGAGCCACCAGCACGGCCGGCAGGTTGACGATCCCGCCGCCATGCGGCCCGGCCAGCAGCATCGGTGGCAGGCTGATCCCCGCCTGCTGGATCCAGCCGACCAGATAGCCGGACCAGCCGACCGCTACGGTGCTGCACGCCAGCGAATATTCCAGAATCAGGCTCCATCCCACGACCCATGCCAGCGTCTCCCCCAGCACCGAATAGGTGTAGGTATAGGCGCTGCCGGCGGTCGGGATCAGCGTGGCAAGTTCGGCATAGGCCAGCGCCGCGCAGGCGCACACGGCCCCCGCAATGGCAAAGGCCAGGATCACCGCCGGCCCCGCCCGGTCAGCACCCACGCCGGTCAGCGTATAGATGCCGGTGCCGACAATGGCCCCAACCCCCAGCGCGATCAGATGCGGCCAGGACAATGTCTTGCGCAACTGCTGATGCTGCGCGTGATGGCTGGCGCCGATCGGCTTGATCGGTCCCCAAAATCCAGTGCTCAACCGAAATTTCCTTCCCTGTTCTTATGGACGTTCCGGTTGCACGGGAATGGTTCAGTCGTCGGCGTCGAGCTGAACCATGAGATCGTCCATGGTTTTGCGGATATGTGCGACCGTGAGTTCGCGGATCAGTTGGCCGTCGCGGGCGAGCCAGGCGTCGAGCATCTCGCGATGTTCGTCATTGGCGCGTTCGTCGCGGCCAAGCGGCTCCAGATGCTTGCGGACGTAGCGTTCCGACAGAATATGGAGCCGTTCGAGAATATTGACCGACAGCGGCTGGTTGCTGGGACGCAGCAGCGCCATGTGGAAGGCGCGGTTGAACGCCCCCACCCCGTCGCCGCCTTCGTCGGTGACCTGATAGAGGGTGGCCAGCGTGTTGATCGCCGCCTGATGCTCCGCCTCGTCCGCCCGTTCGGCGGCCAACGCCATCACATCGGGTTCCAGCTTCAGGCGCAGCGCATAGACTTCGTCTGCCTCCACCCGATTGAGGCTGCGCACGAAAAAGCCGCGATTGGCCTGCGACTTGAGCAACCCTTCCTGCTCCAGTCGGGCCAGTGCCTCGCGCAGCGGAATCTTGCTGATCCCCAGTTCGGCGGCCAGCGCGTCCTGGCGGATCGGTCCGTCGGGCGGCACCCGGCCGGACAGGATGCGCTCACGGACAAGATCGACCAGCTGGTCGGACAGATTTCGGATAACTAGGCTCATGTAGCGAACATAGCACAGAGCGGACGACGGAATACAACTTCGTATATGATGGACGATCCTGTCAGCCCGCTCTGTATTGACTGCCTCATACGACCGTGAAGCCGGCCCAGAATGGGTCTGCGCGATCGACCCAGATGGTGTTGAAGCCGGTGGCGATCGCCGATCCCTCGATCGAGGGGATGATCGCCTTCTTGTCGCCGATCATCGTCTCGGCCTCGACCCGGCCAATAAAGCGGCTGCAGATATAGCTTTCATGCACGAACCGGTCGCCGACCTTCAGCCTGCCCTTGGCCGCCAGATGCGCCAGCCGCGCGGATGTGCCGGTGCCACAGGGGCTGCGGTCGATCGCCCGCTCGCCATAGAAGACGGCGTTGCGACCATCCGCCCCCTCGCCCTTGGGCTGATCGGCCCACAGGACATGGCTGACCCCCTTGATGCTGGGTTCGAGCGGATGGACCGGCTGATATTTCTCGCGCACGAGTTCGCGAATGGTGCGGCTGAGTTCGACGATGCGCGATGCCCCGAGGTCGTCGAGGCCGGTATAGGCGCCCTGCGGTTCGACGATCGCATAATAATTGCCGCCATAGGAAACATCGACGCTGAGCGGGCCGAAGCCCGGCACGTCGATTGCGATCCCCTCCGCCGCCAGATAGGCGGGGACATTGCGGATCTTGACCGACGTCACGCGCTTGCCGTTGCTCGTGTAATCGATGTCGATGATGCCGGCGGGCACTTCCACCCGCAGCTTGCCCGGCGTCGCCGGCTGGATCAGGCCATTTTCCAGGCCGAACGTCACCATGCCGATGGTGCCATGGCCGCACATCGGCAGGCAACCACTGGTCTCGATGAAGAGAATGCCGATGTCGGCATCCGCCTGCGTCGGCGGATAGAGGAAGCCGCCCGACATCATGTCATGGCCGCGCGGCTCGAAGCAGAGACTGGTGCGGATCCAGTCGAAGCGATCGAGAAAGTCCAGGCGGCGTTCCGCCATGGACTTTCCCTTGAGCAGCGGCGCGCCGCCCGCGACCAGACGGACGGGATTGCCCGCCGTATGGCCATCTATGCAGAAGAAGGTGTGGCGCACCGCGGACATCAGGCCGCCGTCAGGCTGGGCTGGGTGGCGGCGCACTGCTCGACCCAGCGGATGACGTCGGCGCGGCGCTGGCCTTCCAGCGGCATGCGCGGCAGGCGGACATGCTCGGTGCCGCGTCCCATGATGCTTTCGGCGAGCTTGATCGACTGGACCAGATCATGATCGGCATCGAGATGCAGCAGCGGCATGAACCAGCGATAGATGCGCAGAGCTTCTTCCAGATCGCCCCGGTTGATCGCCGCGACCAGCGCCACGGATTCGCGCGGGAAGGCGCTGGTGAGGCCGGAAATCCAGCCATGCGCGCCGAGCAACAGGCCCTCGAACGCGACATCGTCCAGGCCCGCCATCAGGATATAGCGGTCGCCGAAGGCGTTGATCAGGTCAGTGAAGCGACGCGGATCGGGCGCGCTTTCCTTGACCGCGACGATGTTGGGCGTGTCGGCGAGGCGGGTCAGCGCGTCGATGCCGATATTCACGCGATAGGCTGGCGGGTTGTTGTAGAGCATGATCGGCAGCGACGTCGCCTTGGCCACCGTCTCGAAATGGGTGCAAAGTTCGCCGACGGTCGGCACATAGACCATGGCAGGCAACAGCATCAGCCCGTCGACGCCCAGCTTTTCCGCGTCCTGCGCGAAGGCGACGGCGCGGCGAGTGGTGAATTCGGACACGCCGACCAGGATCGGCACGCGGCCATCCACGACCTCGACCGCCGCCTTGACGACAGCGCGCTTTTCGTCGGGTTCCAGCGAGTTGTTCTCACCGCAGGTGCCGGCAATAATGAGGCCGTCGACGCCATCCTTCACCAGCGCATCCAGGACAGCCTGGGTTGCGGGGATATCAACGTCCAGATCGGGGGTGAACTGGGTGGTGGCGGCAGGGTAGACACCACGCCACGTCAATTTTGAGGAATTCACATAAGCCTCCGTTGAAACTAAGGATCGTATACGGTATCTAATCGTCATCGCCAAGTGAAAAGAAGTCAATTGACCCAACACGCAATCATCATCGGCGGCGGCATCGTCGGAATATCCTGCGCTATCCGATTGCAGGAAAAGGGAATTTCAACGCTGCTGATCGAGCGGGAAAGCCCGCTGCGCGGCGCATCCTGGGGCAATGCAGGCCATGTCGCGGTGGAGCAGATCGATCCGCTCGCATCGATGGCAACGGTGAAGAGCTTCCCTCGACGCCTGTTCTGGCGCGGCGGCGCTCTCGGCCTGCCCTGGCGCGATATCGGTCGCTGGCTCCCCTTCTCGCTACGTCTGTTGAGCGCCGCGCGCCCGTCGCGCTTTGCTGCCGGACGCACGGCGCTGAAGGCGCTGCTGGGTGAGGCGATGCCGGCATGGCAGCGGATCGATGGGCTGTGCGCCGGTCCAAGCCGCCTGATCGAGGATGGGCATTTCATCGTCTGGGAAAGCGAGGCGAGCGCGCTGGCCGGGCGCTGCGCCTGGATGGCGGCCGATTGCGGCACGGCACGCTTCCGCGACGCGACGCCGCATGAGCTTACCCTGCTCAAAGCCCTGTTCCCGCATCCGATCATTGCCGCGATTCGCTGCGAGGGCAGCGGCCGTATCGCTGACCCGACCCGGCTGGCGCAGGATCTGAAGGATACGCTACTGGCGGCAGGTGGGCGGATCGAGCAGGCAGATGTCACCGCCCTTCCCACACATGACGGACAGGCACAGGTGCAACTGGCTGACGGCCGGACGCTGGACGCGGACCATATCATCGTCGCGACCGGTGCCGCATCGGACGCGCTGCTGCGCCCGCTGGGCCACAAGGTGCCGATCATCGCCGAGCGCGGCTATCATTTGCACACGCCACACCCGCCCGCAGGCTGGCCGATGGACATGCCGCCGGTGGTGTTCGAGGATCGATCGATGATCGTCACCCGGTTCGAGAGCGGCCTGCGCGCGGCAAGTTTCGTCGAATTTTCCAGCCTCTCCGCCCCGCCCGACCTGCGCAAATGGCAAAGGCTGCGCGCCCATGCGACCGCGCTCGGCCTGCCGATCGAGGCGGACGCCAGGCCCTGGATCGGCGCGCGCCCGACCCTGCCCGACTATCTCCCCGCGATCGGCCGGAGTGACCGCGCGGACAACCTGCTCTATGCATTCGGTCACCAGCATCTGGGGCTTACATTGGGACCGCTGACCGGGGAAATCATCGCCGCGCTCGCCACCGGCGCACCGCCGCCGGTCGACGCCACGCCCTTTTCGCTCCGCCGCTTTGAAGGATAGGATTATGACACAGCAGATCGGCGGTTCGGACGCCGCCACCGAACTGGCCAGCCTCCAGCCCTGGTCCGATCGCGCACCGGCCATCGGCGCCGCCGAATATCAGGCGCGCATTGCCAAGGCCCGTACCCTGATGGCGCAGGAGGGACTCGACGCGCTGCTGATCGATGCCGGGACCAGCCTCGCCTATTTCGCCGGCGTCCCCTGGGGCGCGAGCGAGCGACTGGTGGCGATGCTGCTGCCGCTCAGCGGCGAGCCGATCCTGATCTGCCCGCGCTTCGAGCGCGGATCGCTGGAAGCCGATCTCAAGATCGATGCCGGTGACCTGCGCCTTTGGGAAGAGGATGAAAGCCCGTCCGCGCTGGTTGCCGATGCGCTGAAGTCATTGGGCGTCGCCCGGCTGGGGATCGACCCGGCCATGGCCTTCCTGTTCGTCGAGCGCATTCGCGCTGCCGCGCCGGGCGTGACGCTGGTCGCCGCCTCGGCCGTGATCGACGGTTGTCGCAGCCGCAAGTCGGCCGCCGAACTGGCGCTGATGCAGCAGGCCAAGTCGATGACGCTGGAGGTCCATCGCCGCGCCGCCCGCATCCTGCGTCCCGGCATCACCGCGACCGAGGTGCGTCGCTTCATCGAGGCCGCGCACCGGGTGCTGGGTGCGTCGGGGAGCAGCTTCTGCATCGTCCAGTTCGGCCGATCGACCGCCTATCCCCACGGCCTGCCTGGCGAGAGCGTGCTGGCCGAAGGCGACATGGTGCTGATCGATACCGGCTGCACCATCGGCGGCTATCATAGCGACATCACCCGATCCTATGTCTATGGCGACGCGGACGCCGAGCAGCGGCGCATCTGGGCACTGGAAAAGGAAGCGCAGCAGGCCGCGTTCGATGCGGTCAAGCCCGACGTCGCCTGTGGGGCGATCGATGCGGCGGCGCGGCGCGTGCTGGAAGCGGCCGGCCTTGGTCCCGACTATCGCCTGCCCGGCCTGCCGCATCGCACCGGCCATGGCATCGGCCTGTCGATCCATGAGGCGCCCTATCTGGTGCGCGGCGACATGACCCCATTGGAGCCGGGCATGTGCTTCTCCAACGAGCCGATGATCGTCGTGCCCGATCGCTTCGGCGTGCGGCTGGAGGATCATCTTTACGTGACCGAGACCGGAGCGGCCTGGTTCACCCCGCCCTCGGTCGCGATCGACCAGCCTTTTGCCTGAATTATTGGCGGCGCCTAACTGAGTGCCGCCAGTTCCTCATAGAGCGCACGGGGAATGCGGCAGCCCTGTTCGGGGGTGCGACGACGCGCCGCGAAGCGCCGCTGGGATGGCAGGCGCGCGCCCTGGCCGGTAATGCCGTCGAACAGCGCCTCGGCCCGCTGCATATGCTCGGCGGCCGTCGCGCCCAGGAAGCCTGCCGGATCGATGGCGATGATGAGTTCGCCGCCATAGGGCGATGCTTTCGCGCCATCATCATGCGCCAGTGATTCCGCGCTGGTCATGTCGCCGATCAGCGGCCCGGCAATCAGCTCAACCATCGCCGACAGTGCCGATCCCTTGTGCCCGCCAAAGGTCAGCAATGCGCCGGCGAGACCCGCTTCCGCATCCGTTGTCGGATGGCCCTGTGCATCTATCGTCCAGCCTTCCGGGATCGGCTTGCCGGCGCGGCGATGCAGTTCGATCTCGCCACGCGCGACCGCGCTGGTGGCGAAATCGAAGACGAAGGGATCGCCGCCGGGACGCGGCCAGCCAAAGGCGATCGGGTTGGTGCCGAACAGCGGGGAAGTGCCGCCGGCCGGCGCGACCCAGGCATGGCTGGGGGTGCAAGCGAAGGCAATGAGGCCCTGATCCGTGAGCGATTCGATCTCCGGCCAGAGCGCGGCAAAATGGACACAGCGATTGATGCCCATGGCGGCGATGCCCATCGCCCGCGCCTTTTCCACCAGCAGCGGCAGGCCGGTGGCGAAAGCTAGTTGAGCGAAGCCGCCGGCCGCGTCCACGCGCAACAGCGCCGGCGAGACGGGGTCGACCACCGGCACGGCGTCCGGCACAACCTTGCCGCCGTTCAGCGTATGGACGCAGTTGAGCAGGCGATAGACGCCATGCGACGCGCATTCGTCGCGTTCACCAGCGATGATCGTCGCGGCAACCGGGCCGACATGCGCCTCCGCCAGACCATGGCGGCGCAGCACGGCATGGGCCAGATCCGCGACCTGCTGCAACGTCAGCGTGACGCTTTCGTCAGCACTCATGCCGCTATTGCCCATGCCGCGGCGTTGAATATAGACATGCATACTCCGTCTTGATCACGAACCGTAATCGCAATATCGTATACGGTATAACAATTACAGACAAGCCGGAGCCGACATGTCCCACCGTCACACGCCCCTCAGCCGCAGGGCCATGTTGCTGGCCGCGACCGCCGCCGTAGCCGCCCCCGCCTGGCAGGGATGGAGCAGCGTCGCCCATGCCGCAACCAGCAGCGCCCTCCCCGAATCGGCACGCGCCTTGCCGCTGCAGGCGACCCGGCTTCTTCCCTCGCCCTTTGCCGACGCGGTCGAGGGAAACCGTCTCTATCTGCTGCGGCTGGAGCCGGACCGGCTGCTGCACAATTTCCGCAAACATGCCGGGCTGACGCCCAAAGGCGCCATCTATGGCGGCTGGGAAAATGACACCATCGCCGGCCACACACTGGGCCATTATCTGACCGCGTTGGCGCTGATGCACGCCCAGACCGGCGACACCGAATGCGCGCGCCGGGCCGCCTATATCATCGACGAACTCGCTGCCTGTCAGGCGGCGGCGGGCGACGGCTATGTCGCGGGCTTCACCCGCCGCCGCGACGATGTGATCGAGGATGGCAGGTTGATCTTCCCGGAGATCATGCGCGGCGACATCCGATCGGCCGGTTTTGACCTCAACGGCTGCTGGGTGCCCTTCTATAATTGGCACAAGCTGTTCGCCGGCCTGTTCGACGCCGAGACCCATCTGGGCAACAGCCAGGCGCGCGGCGTAGCGCTGGCCCTGGCCGCCTATATCGACACCGTGTTCGCGAAACTGGACGATGCGCAGGTGCAGCAGGTGCTCGACTGCGAACATGGCGGTATCAACGAGAGCTTTGCCGAACTCCATGCTCGCACCGGCGATCCGCGCTGGTTGGCGCTGGCGACACGCCTGCGCCATCGCAAGGTGCTCGACCCGCTGGCGCAGCGGCAGAACAGCCTGCCCTGGATCCACGCCAATACCCAGATCCCCAAGCTGATCGGGCTTGCCTGCCTGCACGAGATCACCGGCAATGCCGCCGATGCGATTGCCGCCAACTTCTTCTGGGAAACGGTGGTCGGCCAGTATAGCTATGTTATCGGCGGCAATGCCGACCGGGAATATTTCCCTGATCCCGGCACCATTTCCAAGCATATCACCGAACAGACCTGCGAAAGCTGCAACAGCTACAACATGCTGAAGCTGACCCGGCATCTCTATGCCTGGAAGCCCGAAGCGCGCCTGTTCGACTATTATGAGCGCGCCCATATCAACCATATCCTAGCGCACCAGAACCCGGCCACCGGCATGTTCGCCTATATGGTGCCGCTGATGTCGGGGTCGCATCGCGTCTGGTCAGAACCGTTCGACGATTTCTGGTGCTGCGTCGGCAGCGGCATGGAAAGCCATGCCAAGCATGGCGAATCCATCTGGTGGGAAGATGCCGACTGGCCAGCCGACATGCTGATCGCCAATCTCTATATCCCCAGCGAAGCCGACTGGGCCGCGCGGGGGGCAAAGCTGCGGATCGAGACCGGCTATCCCTTCGACGGCCACATCGCCCTGTCGATACCGAAACTGGCGCGCGCCGGCCGGTTCACCCTGGCGCTGCGTATTCCCGGCTGGTGCCAGGGCGCGCGCATCGCCGTCAACGGCACGCCCCTGCCCACTCCACGCATCGTCGATGGCTATGCCCTGATCGATCGCAAGTGGAAGGCCGGCGACCGGGTGACGCTGGACCTGCCAATGGCATTGCGGGTTGAAGCGACGCCAGATGATGCCCGTACCATTGCCCTGCTGCACGGCCCGATCGTGCTGGCCGCCGATCTGGGCGCGGCCGACCAGCCCTTTGACGGTCCGGCCCCGGCGCTGGTCGCCGCCGATGTAACGCAGGGCTTTGCCGCCAACCCCGGCGCCCTCCCTACCTATCGCACCGCCGGCATCGGCAAACCTGCCGACCTCAGCTTCGCGCCCTTCTTCCAGCAACGCGACCGGCGCACCGCCGTCTATTTCAAGCGCTTCACCCAGCAGGAATGGGGTGTCGAGCAACAGGCCTTTGCCGTCGAGCAGGCCCGGCTCCGTGATTTGGAGCGGCGCTCGGTCGACGTCATGCACCTGGGCGAGATGCAGCCCGAACGCGACCATGCGCTGGAGGCGAAACTCTCCTACACCACCACCTATCGCGGACGACATGGGCGCGACGCGCGTACCGACGGCCATTTCCAGTTCCGCATGAAGGTGAAGCCCGGCCCGCTGATCCTGCAGGCCACCTATTGGGGAGAGGAGCGCAACCGGCTGTTCGACATATTGGTCGACGGCCAGAAGATCGCGACGCAGAAACTGGATGCCGACCGGCCCGGCGAATTTTTCGACGTCACCTACGCCATTCCCGAGGCACTGACGCGCGGCAAGAGCACGGTGGTCATCCGCGTCCAGCCGGCCCCCGGCATGACGCGCGCCGGCCCGATGTTCGGCGCGCGCATTTTCACGCCGGCCGGCGAAACGCACACTTGACCCGCCCCAATCCAAGTATATCGTATACATTATTGACAGGAGCGGGGCGCCGGATCGCTTCGCCGAACAGGGAAGAGAGACATTCATGAAAATGCCCCATGCCGCATCCTTGCTCGCCATTGCCTGGCTCGCCGGCACGGCCCCGGCCGCTCTCGCCCAGACGGCGCCGGCCACCAATGCACCGGCCGCACAGCCGACCGCCGCCGACCTGAAGCTCAAGGCGCTGTATGACGCCGAATGGACCTGGCGCCAGAAGGAATTTGCCCGCCTGCCCGGCAGCGGCCGGACCGAAGGCGGCGCCGACGATCATCTGCCCAGCGTGACGCCCGCCACCCAGCAGCGCCGCTATGCCTATTGGAGCGACATCCTCAAACAGCTCGACCAGATCCCTGACGCCCAGCTGTCGCATGAGGAATATATCAACAAGGCGGTGTTCAAGACCTCGGTCTGGGAGAATGCCACGAAGATCAAATACAAGACCTATGAGGCGCCGTTCAACAGCGACACCTTCTTCTGGACCGGCCTCAACCCGCGCACGCCCTTCTCCACTGCCGACAATTATCGTCGCTATCTCGGCCGGATGAAGGATCTCCCGCGCTATTTCGACGAGCAGATCGCGAACATGCAGGCGGGCTTAAAGCGCGGCTATACCGTGCCGCGCGTGTCGATCGAGGGACGTGACAAGACGATCGAGCCGTTCCTGGCCGCCGGCACCGACAATCCCTTCTACAAGGCATTCGCCGCAATGCCGGACACCATCCCGGCCGACCAGCGCCAGGCGATGCAGGCACAGGCACAGGCACTGATCCGCGACGCCATCGCCCCCAGCTATCAGAAGCTGCTGACCTTCATGCGCGGCGAATATATGCCCAAAGCGCGCAAGACGATCGACGCCTATTCGCTGCCCGACGGCAAGGCCTTCTACCAGGATCAGATCCGCGAATATACGACGCTCGACCTGACGCCCCAGCAGATCCACGAGATCGGCCTCAAGGAAGTCGCGCGCATCGACGCAGACATGAAGAAGACGATGGCCGACGCAAAATTCCAGGGCAGCTTTGCCGAGTTCCTGGAATTCATGCGTACCGATCCGCAATTCTACGCCAAGACCCCGAGCGAGCTGCTCTCCTATTCCGCCTATGTCACCAAGAAGATGGACGGCAGACTCAAGGACACGTTCAACAACCTGCCGCGCTATCGCTTCACCATCCTGCCGGTGCCGGACGAGATCGCGCCCATCTATACCTCGGGTCGCGGCGGGCTCGAATCCTGCCTGATGAACACCTATGACCTGCCCTCGCGGCCGCTCTACAATCTGACCGCGCTGACGCTGCACGAATGCAATCCCGGCCATAGCTTCCAGGCCGCCTATGCGCTGGAAGCCCCCAACCGCCCGGCCTTCCGTGGCCAGACCTATTTCTCGGGCTATGGCGAGGGCTGGGGCCTCTATACCGAATGGCTGGGCACCAAGCTCGGCATGTATGAGACGCCCTATGAGGAATTCGGCCGCGAGACGTTCGAGATGTGGCGCGCGGTCCGGCTGGTGATCGACACCGGCATGCACTCCATGGGTTGGACGCGGCAGCAGGCGATCGACTATATGGCCAGCCACACCGCACTTGCGAAGCTCGATATCACCAACGAGGTCGATCGCTATATCGCCTGGCCGGCGCAGGCGCTGGCCTACAAGCTGGGCGAATTGTCGATCCGCAAGATGCGCGCCAAGGCGGAGGCGGAACTGGGCGACAAGTTCGACCAGCGCCCGTTCCACGACACGCTGCTGACCATGGGGTCGGTGCCGCTGCCGGTGATGGAGGCGGAGCTTGACCGCTTCATCCAGGCGGAAAAGGCCAAGGCCGCAGCCGGGGCTTCCGGTGCGGCGCAGTAAGCGCATTCTCCTCTCCCTGATCGGCGCGGCGCTCTGCATGGGTGCCGCGCCGATCCCCCCTTCGGCGGAGACGGAGAAGGCGGCGATCCGGCAGGTGATTACCGACATGGAAGCGGCCTGGAACCGGGGTGATTTTCGCGGCTATATGGCGGGCTTTCTCAACCCCGGCGTCACTTTCGTGTCGCGCGGCCAGTTCCAGCGCGACTGGCAGGGGACGCTCGATCATTATGTCCGCGACTATGGCACCTCCCCCGAAACGCGCGGCACGCTCCATTTCTGCGATATCAGGATCGAGATGCTGGCGCCCGACGCGGCCCAGCTCATCAGCCGCTTCCACCTTGCCGCCAAACCCGGCCAGTCCGGCATCAACACGCGGCTGATGCGCAAGGTCGAGGGCCGCTGGGTGATCGCCCTCAACCATGTGTCGGCGTTCGAGCCGGACGCGACCCACCCTGCCTATTGCCAATGAGTGACATGTCCCCAGCCAATCATCACGCCACTGCCACCTTCCTCGGCCATCCGCGCGGGCTGTTCATCCTCTTCTTCACCGAATTGTGGGAGCGCTTTTCCTTCTACGGCATGCGGGCGCTGCTGATCTTCTACCTGACCAAGCAGTTCCTCTTGTCCGACGAGCGCGCGGGCATGCTCTATGGCGCCTATATCGCGCTGGTGTTCGTCAGCCCGCTGGTCGGCGGCTGGCTGGCCGATCGCTACCTCGGCGCGCGCAAGGCGGTGCTGTTCGGCGGCATCGTCATCGCTTGCGGCCATATCCTGCTCGGCCTCGATGCGCTGGGAGGAGACCGTGAAAGTGCGACCCGCATCTTCCTCGCCGGCATGGCGGTGATCGTGGTCGGCACCGGCTTCCTCAAGGCCAATGTCTCGGTGCTGGTCGGCCAGCTCTATCCCCGCGACGACATGCGACGCGATCCGGCCTACACCATCTTCTACATGGGCATTAACCTTGGCGGCGCGCTCGGTCCGCTTATCTGCGGCCTGCTCGGCGAAACGATCGGCTGGTCCTGGGGCTTTGGCGCGGCCGCACTGGGCATGATCCTGGGCATCATCGTCTTCGTCATGGGCAGGCCATCATTGCAGGGCCAGGGCGAGGCGCCCGATCCTGATTGGCTGGCGAGCCCGCTGTTCGGCATCCCCCGCGAATATTGGCTTTATGCCAGCGCCCTGCCCTTCACCGCGGCGATGCTCGCCCTGCTCGCCAGCCCCGCGACGGTCGGCTATCTGCTGAGCGCCAGCGGCCTTGCCATGGGCGTCGGCCTGGTCGCCTATGCCTGCCTGAAGCTCAATCCGGCGGCGCGCGGGCGGTTGCTGGTGGCGATCTTCCTCCTGGTGGTGCAGCCCGTCTTCTGGGGCCTGTTCGAACAGACCGGCTCCTCGCTCAACCTGTTCATCGACCGGCATGTCGACCGCACCATGTTCGGCATCACCGTGCCGGCCTCGCTGTTCCAGGCGGTCGGTCCCTTCTCCATCTTCCTGCTCGCGCCCTTCTTCGCCTGGTTGTGGCTGAAACTCGGCCGGCGTGGGCTGGAGCCATCCACCCCCGCCAAGTTCGGCCTGGCCATCATCCAGGTGGGGGCTGGCTTCCTGCTGCTGGTCGGCGCGGGCATGATGCTGCCGGGGGCGAAGATGCCAATGCTCTTCATCCTGCTGCTCTACCTGCTCCACACCATGGGCGAGCTGTGCCTGTCGCCGGTCGGACTGGCAGCGATGTCGCGCCTGTCGCCGCCCCATATGCTGGGGCTGATGATGGGCACCTGGTTCCTGGCGACGGCGGGCGGCAATTTCATGTCAGGCGTGATCGCCGCCGCCATCGGCGCGTCGGCGGGCGCGGACCAGGCCAGCACGGTGCTCGCCGCCTATGGCCGGATTGGCGGCCTTGCCATGCTGATCGGCCTTGCCGTCCTGGCACTTTCTCCGCGGATCGGCCGCCTCATCCAACAAGGCGGCCGATAGAGGTCAGTTACTCCGCGCCAGCAGCGCGATCAGCTCTTCCTTCCAGAATTTCGCCCAGGTGTGGGTGCTGTGCCCCCGCGTCTCGGGCGAATAGGGGATAAGCTTGTAGCGGGTGGTCTTGAGCCGCTTGGCCGCCGTTTCGGCCATGCCCATTTCCGGCGGATTGATGAAATCGTCGGAGGAGTTGATCCAGGTCATCGGCGCGCTGATCTTCTCCAGATCGGCGGACGGATCATAATCGCGCGAGGAATCGAGCTGGTAGAGATAATCATTGGCGTCGCGGCTGGCGATGTCGCGATCGAACCGCTCCTTCCAATAGGCGTCGACCGCGTCGCGCGTGGGAAATTGTACCTGCATGTACCAGGCAGCGGCACCGGCAATCTGCGACAGGCTGGATGCGGTGCGCAGACCGAGCAGCGGCTGCGCCTTGTAATTGCCATCCTGCCAGGCGGGATCGGCGCGGATGCCGTCCATCGCCGCCTTGCGCCACATCCGGTTGCGCCCGGCAATCGGTGCCGCCTGGCACGCCATCGGCATCAGCGCACTGGCAAAGCCGGGATGTTTCTCGCCCCAGACGAAGATGTGCATGCAACCCATCGAGGTGCCGAAGGTCAGCCGCAGATGATCGACCTTCAGTCCGTCGACCAGCATGCGGCGCTGCGCCTCGACCATGTCGTCATAATCATAATGGGGGAAGGCCATGCGCAGGCCGTCGCTGGGCTTGGAGGAATCGCCATGGCCGATATTGTCGGGCAGGATGATGAAATAGCGGCGCACGTCGAGCGGCTGGCCGGGGCCATAAAGTTCGTCGGCAAATTGCGGCTGCAGGAATTGCGCGCCTGATCCGCCGGTGCCGTGCAGGATCATCACCGCATTGTCGATCCGCCCCTTGGCATCGCGATGCGGCGTGCCGATGGTGCGATAATGCATCCGCAGTTCCGGCAGCGTCTCGCCTGAACGAAAGGCGAAATCGCGGATGACATGGTCGCCCTGCTTGACCTGCGCGGCATCGAAGCCCTGCGCCAGTGCCGGCGTGGCGAGCAGCAGTGCGGCAGCGGCGGCGAGCCGGGGCCATTTGTTTTTCATATTCTGGTCCTCCCTTGGAACTTTACGAAGATGATGCATATGCGCATTTGACAGATTTGGTATACGATGTACGGTTCGCCGCAAATGAAGGCAACAGGCAGAGTCATGATCCCGAAAAACATCGCATATTCCGCCCTTCCCCTGCTGCTGACGGCAATGGCTGCGCCGTCGATCGCCGCCGACAAGCCCGCCCCGGCGGAGAAGGAAGAGACGAAGAAGAACGATAGCGCCGTCGCCCCGGTCGAGGAACAGGCGATGCCCAGCCGCGCGTCGGTGACGATCGCCGGCAAGCTGATCCACTACACCGCGACGCCCGGCACGCTGACGATCCGCAACGATGCCGGCGAACCGATCGCGAGCATGTCCTACACCGCCTATGTCGCCGATCGGGCCAAGGGCGCGAAGGAACGCCCCGTCACCTTCCTGTTCAACGGCGGACCGGGTTCGTCGACCATGTGGCTGCACATCGGCTCCTTTGGCCCGGTGCGGGTCGATACCCCGACCGCCGATACCGCCCGTCCCGCCCCCTTCGCCATCGGCCCCAATCCCGACAGCCTGATCGATCGCAGCGACCTGGTCTTCATCGACGCGATCGGCACCGGCCTGTCGCGCCCGCTCAGCAAGGCGCAGGGCAAGGATTTCTGGGGCGTCGATCCGGACATCGCCGCCTTTGCCAGCGCCATCCAGCGCTATCTGACGATCAACAATCGCTGGAATGCGCCCAAATTCCTGCTTGGCGAAAGCTATGGCACGCTGCGCGCCGCGGGCCTGGTCAACACGTTGCAGGAACGCGGCGTGCAGATGAACGGCGTGGTGCTGCTGTCGTCAATCCTGAACTATGGCATCCGCAATCCGGGCTATGACCAGATCAACGTCACCTATCTGCCCAGCTATGCGGCCACTGCCTGGTATCATAATCGCCTGCCCAACCGGCCGGCGACGCTGGAGCCGTTCCTGAGCGAGGTCCGCGCCTTTGCCCTTGGCCCCTATCTGTCCGCGCTGGCCAAGGGCGACGACCTGCCTGATGGTGAGCGCGATGCGATCGCGACCCAGCTGGCCGCCTACACCGGCCTGTCGAAGGGCTTCATCCTGCAGAACAAGCTGCGCATCGATCTCGGCCGGTTCCGCAAGGAGCTGATGCGCGACAGCAGCCGCACAGTCGGCCGGCTGGATTCCCGCTTCGTCGGCATCGATGTCGACGACAGCGCCGCCGATCCCGAATTTGACGCGGCCGACACCTCGATCAGCGGCGCCTATATCGCGGCGCTCAATTCCTATCTGTTCGGCACGCTCGGCTACAAGACGCCGCTCAGCTACCGCCCGAATTTCTACAAGGAGATCAGCCCGGCCTGGGATCAGCGCCATCGCGCACCGGGCGGCGGTGGCCGGCCGATGCCGGCAGCCGACACCGCGCTGGACCTGGCCCGCGCGATGCGCACCAACAGCCATCTCAAGGTGCTGTCGCTCAACGGCTATTATGACATGGCGACGCCCTTTGCCGGCGCCGAATATGACCTGAAGCACATGCAGCTCGACAAGGCGCTGCAGGCCAATATCAGCTATCGCTATTATGAATCCGGGCACATGATCTACATCCACCCGGAGTCCATGAAGGGCCTGCGCCGCGACCTGCTGGCCTTCTACGACAGCGCCATGTGAGCCATCGGCGCCGCGTCCATGAGGATGCGGCGCCGCTTATGCTCAGCGCTTGTCCGTGACCACGAACATGTCACTCGGTATCAGACGATCGACAATGCGAGGAAGCGACCTGCCCCCGCCCCAGCGCACCGACAAGGTGCATAGCCTCCTAAGCCAGCCGCGCAGCGTGCCAGCGCAGATGATCGTCCATGAAGCTGGAGATGAAATAATAGCTGTGGTCATAGCCCTCACGCAGATTGAGCGACAGGTCGATGCCCGCCGCGTCACAGGCCGTGCGCAGCAATTGGGGGCGTAGCTGCTCCTCCAGGAAGCTGTCCCCCGCGCCCTGGTCCACCAGCAGCGCGTCGATCCGTGCACCATCCTCGATCAGCGCGACCGCGTCATGCTTGCGCCAAGCCGCCCGGTCCTCGCCCAGATAGCCGCCCAGCGCCTTCTCGCCCCAGGGCACCTGGCCCGGCGCCACGATCGGCGCAAAGGCCGACACCGCGCGATAACGCTCGGGATAGGTGAGGCCGATGGTCAGCGCGCCATGGCCACCCATGCTGTGCCCCATGATCGACTGGCGATCCATGTCAGCAGGGAACTGGTCCGCGATCAGCGCCGGCAATTCCTGCGTCACATAGGACCACATGCGATAATGGGCAGCGTAGGGCGCCTGCGTCGCGTCGACATAGAAGCCTGCGCCCAGGCCAAAGTCCCATGCACCATCCGGATCGTCGGCCACGCCCTCGCCCCGCGGCGAGGTATCGGGCGCGACGAAGATCAGGCCCAGTTCCGCGCAGGCCCGGCGAAACTCGCCCTTTTCCGTCACATTGGCATGGGTGCAGGTAAGGCCGGAAAGATACCAGACCACCGGCAGCTTCGCCCCCGGCGCATGCGGCGGCACGAAGACGGAGAAGGTCATCTCCGTTCCCGTCTCGCGCGAGGCATGGCGATAGACGCCCTGGATGCCGCCAAAGGCCCTGTTGGTCGAAACCGTCTCCACCCGCTCTTCCTTCCTCAGCCGATCCGATGCAGGCCGCACAGCTTGTTGCCGGCGGGATCGCGCAGATAGGCGAGATAGAGCTTGCCGAAGCCGCCCTCGCGCACGCCCGGCGGATCTTCGCAAGCCGTGCCCCCCGCTGCGACGCCGGCCGCATGCCAGGCATCGGCCTGCTCGGTCGATGCCATGCGGAAACCGATCGTGCCGCCATTGGCATGACAGGCGGCTTCCCCGTCGATCGGTTTGGTGACCATGAACAGCGCGCCGTCATGCATGTAGATCAGCCGCCCCTTGTCGTCCTGCATCGCCGGCTTGCCGCCGACCGCACCGAACAGCACATCATAAAAGGCGCGCGAAACGTCGAGATCGTTCGATCCCACCATAACATGGCTGAACATGGTCTCTCTCCTGCTGGATTATCGGTTCAGAAGACGACGACGCTGCGGATGCTCTCGCCCGCATGCATCAGGTCGAACCCCTTGTTGATGTCCTCCAGCCCCATGACGTGGGTGATCATCGGGTCGATCTCGATCTTGCCGGTCATGTACATGTCGACGATCTTGGGCACGTCGGTGCGCCCCTTGGCACCGCCAAAGGCCGTGCCGCGCCAGTTGCGGCCCGTGACCAGCTGGAACGGACGGGTGCTGATTTCCTTTCCGGCTTCGGCCACCCCGATGATGATGCTGGTGCCCCAACCACGATGGCAGGCCTCCAGCGCCACGCGCATCACGTCGGTATTGCCCGTGGCGTCGAACGTGTAATCCGCACCGCCATCGGTCATCGCGACGATCGCGGCGACCACCTCTTCACGGCTCATGCCCTTGGAGTTGAGGAATTCGGTCATGCCGAACCTGCGGCCCCATTCCTCGCGATCGGGATTGATGTCGACGCCGATGATCTTGTTCGCGCCGGCTAGGCGCGCGCCCTGGATGACGTTGAGGCCGATTCCGCCCAGGCCGAAGATCACGACATTGTCGCCCACCTGCACCTTGGCAGTATTGATCACCGCGCCGACGCCCGTAGTGACGCCGCAGCCGATATAGCAGCTGCTCTGGAACGGCGCGTCCTCACGGATCTTGGCCAGCGCGATCTCGGGCAGGACGGTGAAGTTGGAGAAGGTCGAGCAGCCCATATAATGGAAGATCGGCTGCCCCTTGTAGGAAAAGCGGGTCGTGCCATCGGGCATCAGCCCCTTGCCCTGGGTCGCGCGGATCGCGGTGCACAGGTTCGTCTTGCCGCTCAGGCACGACTTACACTGGCGGCATTCGGGGGTGTAGAGCGGGATGACATGGTCGCCCGGCACCAGACTGGTGACGCCGGCCCCCACTTCGCGGACGATGCCCGCACCCTCATGGCCCAGGATCGAGGGGAAGATGCCCTCGCTGTCGAACCCGTCGAGCGTATAGGCGTCAGTATGACAGATGCCGGTCGCCATGATCTCGACCAGGACTTCGCCCGCCTTCGGGCCTTCCAGATCGACTTCGACGATTTCGAGGGGCTTTTTCGCTTCGAAGGCGACGGCGGCGCGGGTTTTCACGGCGGGCAACTCCCATGACTGGCGTGAACGGGCGCCCCGGGGACGCCCTGTTAAAAGCATTCCCGGCGTTCATATCGGTTCCGGCAGCAATTGCCAGCCGATACCGCGGTCAAAAGGAGAGGAAAATCCAGAATAAATTGAAAAAAACAAAACACATCCAGCGACTTGCATCGCCAAATGGGTCGTCCTGCCTTTCTCGGTCGCGGCCTGTTTAGAAGGACACGTTGTAAATGAACCAGCCCAGGATCAGCAGGCTGCTCACAAGACAGATACGATCACCAAAGACATCAATCCGAGACATCTGACACATCCTTCACCCAAAAGACGATCTGCGCCGCCTGTTGAGGAAGAATACATCAGATAAAAGGGCGTGGGAACAGCAATCTCGCGACAGACCGTTCCGCCGGAGCGATGAATGGAAATCGCAACATCTTGAAATTTTCGCCGCCGCGCACGGCGATCATTCAACTAATTGAATAGCATCAGAAAGCCGAATAGTAGCAGGCACTTACCGCAGTTCAGCGAAATGCTGCACCGCGGTAGCGCAGAAAGGATGCGGTCGCCTCCTCCGGCCCGCGATAGGCTTCCTGAAACTCGGCGCTCCAATATTTCAGGTCGTCGAGGTCGATTCGCGCACCCGATACGGCGCAGAGCACGAACTGCCCCGGCCGTACCATGTCGAAATGCGGCGTGTCATAATGCAGCACCGCAAGGCCCTGGATATCGCCTGTTGTCATCGACGCCATCAGTCGCCGGTCAGGATGCGGTCGACCAACTGCTTCACGGTCGGCACGAACCCGTTCGAATAGAAGGGGTCCTGCTTGAAGCGATAGGCGGCATGGCCGGCGAACAGCAGATTCTTGTCCAGATCACCGCCATGCACCGATTCCTGCAGCGACTTCTGGATGCAGAAGCTGCGCGGATCGGCCAGGCGACCGGTCGAGTTGGTCTCGCTGTCCATCCAGCTGGAGAAGCTGCACTGCGACAGACAGCCCATGCAGTCGGTCTGGTCCTTGCGGATTTCCGCCTTCTCTTCCTCGGTCACGAAGACGAGCGTGTTGTCCGGCGTCTTGAGTGCGGAGGTGAAGCCCTGGCCCACCCATTCGCGCGCGCGCAGCAGGTCGCCGACCGTAACCCAGAAATTCTTGCCCTTCACGCCCGCGTCGAGCTGATGGGTATGGTCGCCCGCCTGCTCGGTGCTGAACGGGATCTGGCGGTCCGACCGCGCTTCCAGCGAACGCAGGAAGGGATTGCGGATCGCCGAGCTGTAGAAGCCGGTGGGGGAGAATTTGTGCAGCAGCACGTCGCCCGGCTCCAGCTGCATCAGCCGGTCCTTCCAATCCTGCGGGATCGGGCTTTCCTGGGTCAGCAGCGGGCGGGTGCCGAACTGGAACATGATCGCGCCGAGTTCGGGATTGTCGATCCAGTCATTCCAGTCCTTGAGCGCCCATACGCCGCCGGCCATGACGATCGGCACTTCGTCGGAAATGCCGCCCTCGCGCATGGTGGCGCGCAGGTCACGAACACGGGGATAGGGATCCTGCGGCGCGCGCGGATCTTCCGCGTTCGACAGGCCGTTATGGCCGCCGGCCAGCCAGGGATCCTCATAGACCACCGCGCCCAGCCATTCCGACGCCTTGGAGTAAGCCCGCTTCCACAGCGCGCGAAAGGCGCGGCCCGACGACACGATCGGCAGATAGCTGACATTGTAGGAGGCAGCGATTTCGCTGAGCTTATAGGGCATGCCCGCGCCACAGGTGACGCCGGCGACCATCCCCTTGGTCTTTTCCAGCACGCCGTGCAGCACGCGCTGCGCACCGCCCATTTCCCACAGCACGTTGATGTTGATCGCGCCCTTGCCGCCGGCAATCTCATAGGCGCGCTTCACCTGCTCGACGGCACCGTCGATGGCATAGGCGATCAGTTCCTCATGGCGGTCGCGGCGGGTGCGGCCATGATAGATTTGCGGGATGATATTGCCCATGGAGTCATAGCTGTCGGCGTTGACCGCCGATACCGTGCCGATGCCGCCGGCAGCCGCCCAGGCGCCCGAGCTGGCATGGTTGGAAACAGCAACACCCTTGCCACCTTCGACCAGCGGCCAGACTTCACGGCCACCATAGACGATGGGTTTCAAACCCTTGAACAACGACTTCTCCCGCGAAATGAACCGGCCTCCCCAGACCGGTTGAAATGTCGTCCTATAACAGTTTTTGTCAGGGATGACGAACTGACGCGCGCCCTAGCGCAAAATATGGGGGCTGGCCAGAGCCTCGCCATATAATGCGGCATAGGCATCAACCATGGTCTTCTCGTCATAATCACGCTGCGCCCGCGCCCGATTGGCGGCACCCAATGCGGCACGCAATTCCGGGTCGGCCGCCAGTACCCCCAGCGCATCCGCCAGCCCCGGCTCATCAGCCGCAACGAAGGGCCGGTTGGCGGGCGCCACCATATTGGCGACGTCGCCGACATCGGTGGATGCCACCGGCAGCCCGGCCGCCATCGCCTCCACCAGCGAGATCGGGAACTGCTCGCTGTCCGACGACAGGGCAAAAATGTCGAACAGGCCGACAAAGCGCCAGGGATCGGTCATGAACCCGGCCAGGCAGATATCGTCCAGCCCCTGCGCCGCCGCCTCAGCCAATATTGCGTCGCGCTCCGGCCCCTCGCCCACCACCACCAGTTGCAGCCGCGCGCGATGGACCGCCACGGCGCGCACCAGCCGCGGGATATTCTTGACCGCGCGCAGCCCCGCCAGCGTGCCCACCAGCAGCTTGCCCGGCGTGCGCACCAGCCCCGGTATCGCATCCGGTGCCGGCGCCTCGGCATAACGCGCCACATCGATGCCGTTGCGGATCAAATGGACCTTGCCCGCTGGCTGCTTCCACGCCTGATGCGCGATCCGTTCCAACCGGGCCGACGGCACGACCAGTGCCTGCGCCCGCCCCAGCGCCATGCGCCGATAAAGATTGCGCTGCGGCTTCAGTCCCGTAGCCTCATCGGCATTGAAGCCATCCTCATGATGGATCAGCGGCGGCAGGCGCATCGACCGGGCGAACAGCCGGTGCGCCATCACCCCGTCCATCGCCCCCCAATTATAGCCCAGCACCAGGTCATAGCCGGACAGGAACTGCGCGATCGCGCGAAACCGCGCCAGTCCCGGCCGCCCCGCAAAGGGCGGCGCAGCGGGAAAATCGACCGCGACCTGCGGCTCGATCGCGCTGCGGGCACTGAGCGCCTCGGGCGCCGCGCTGACGATGCTGTGCCGTGCCCGCTCCCCCCAGATGTTCATCAGCCGGATCGCGCGGGCTTCCTTGCCGCCCAGCGTGAAGCTGCCATGGATATGCAGGATGCGCGGCGGATTGCCCCGCTTCACGCCGTCGCCATCAGCCACGCAGCACGCGCGCCAACAAACGGTCGATCCCGGCCGCCGCTTCCGGCTCGTCCAGAGCCGGCGCATGACCGACATCGGGCACCGTCGCCAGTTCCGCGCTTGGCCCCACCTCGCGCGCCATCCGTTCCGCCGTCGGCGCGCTCAACAAGTCCGACCGATCCCCGCGCAGCAACAGGGTCGGAATGCCCTGAAACGCCGCCATCACCGGCCACATGTCGACACCGGCCTCGCCACCGGGCGCGCGTAGCGGCTCGGCGATGCGCATGTCATAATCCAGCACGATGCGCCCGCCGCTGTTCAGCCGATAGAGCCGCTTGGCCATCGCCAGCCACTGCTCCAGCCCATAGGCCGGATAGACATCGCCATTCGCTTCCTCCAGCGCGCGGGCCGCATGGACCCAGCTCGGGTGCGACTGACCCACGCCCACATAGCCGCGAATCCGCTCCAGCCCCACCTCGTCCAGCGTCGGCCCGACATCGTTCAGCACCGCGCCCGCCAGCCATTCGCGATGGGTCGCAGCGATCAGCATCGTGATGATCCCGCCCAGCGACGTGCCAACCGCCACGAAGCGGGTGATCGCCAGGTCCGCCAGCAACCGGCCGATATCCTGCAAATAGGTCAGCGGCACATAGCTCATCGGATCCTTGGCATAGGCGCTTTCCGCGCGCCCGCGCATATCCGGGCATATCACCCGCCACTCGCCCGCCAGCCGCTGCGCCAGCGGCTCGAAATCGCGCGCATTACGGGTCAGCCCCGGCAGGCACAGCAAGGGCGGTCGCCCGTCCTCGCCGCCCGCATAGTCGCGATAATGCAGCCGCAGTCCATCCGGGGACCACCAATATCCGTCACTATAGCCGGTCAAGCTTGATCCTTCCGCCCATACTCCCCCATATCGCCGCATGGACAACAAGCCGCAAGCCGCCAATTACAGCCCCGCCACGGAAATCACCGCGCTGATGTCCGACATCGCCGATCCGGTGCATGCTGCGGACTTTCCCCAGACGCTGCTGCGTTTCCGCAATGACCGCGCCGCCGCCACCGTCGGCCTCGATCACCTGAGCGACGCGGAATGGATCGCCCATTTCGGCCGCTTCACGCCCCTGCCCGACACACTCCCCCAACCGCTCGCCCTGCGCTATCATGGTCATCAGTTCCGCCATTATAATCCCGACATCGGCGACGGTCGCGGCTTCCTCTTCGCGCAGTTGCGCGATGCGGACGGCCGCCTGCTCGACCTGGGCACCAAGGGATCGGGCCAGACCCCCTATAGCCGCTTCGGCGATGGGCGCCTGACGCTCAAGGGCGGCGTGCGCGAGATATTGGCGACGGAGATGCTCGAAGCACTCGGCGTCAACACGTCGAAGACCTTCTCGATCATCGAGACCGGCGAGGCGCTGGAGCGCAATGACGAACCATCCCCCACGCGCGGCGCGGCGATGGTCCGCCTCAGCCATTCGCATATCCGCATCGGCAGCTTCCAGCGCGCCGCCTATATCGAGGATAATAGGTTGCTCGAAAAGCTGACCGACTACGCCCTCACCCGCCTCTATGGGCAGCAGCCCGGCGACAATCCGCCCGCCCAGTTGCTCGGCCGCGTGGTTGATCGCACCGCCGACCTTGCCGCCAGCTACATGGTCGCCGGCTTCGTCCATGGCGTGCTCAACAGCGACAATATCAATGTCACCGGCGAAAGCTTCGACTATGGTCCCTGGCGCTTCACGCCGCTCTGGGACGCCGGTTTCACCGCCGCCTATTTCGACCATGCCGGCCTCTACGCCTTCGCGCGCCAGGCCGAGGCGATCCACTGGGACGTCGCCCAGCTCGCCGTATCGCTGCGCCCGCTGACGCAGGCGCAGCCGCTGATCGAACAGCTCGAACGCTTCCCCGCCCTCTATGCGCAGGCGATGCAGCGCCGCTTCTGCTGGCGCCTCGGCGTCCGGCCGGGTGCGGACAGCGCCGCCATGACCGAAACTGCCGTGCGCGCGATGATGACCACCGCGACGCCGATCGACATCTTCTTCCACGACTGGCGCGGCGGCACGCCCCGTGATCCCGCCCGCTACAGCGCGCCGATCTGGGCCGAACTGCGCGACACGCTGGCTGACCACCCGCCCACTCCCGGCGCCCGCGACCACGCCTATTGGTCGGACGAAGCGCCCTGCTCCATGCATATCGACGAGGTCGAAGCGATCTGGAGCGCGATCGACCAGTCCGACGACTGGTCCCCGCTCCAGGCCAAGGTCGCCGCCATCCGACGCATGGGCGAAGCGCATGGAGCAGCCCCGGACCTGCCGTGAGAGGGGGCACGAGCGAAGCAATATATCGCTCCCTCATCCAGGACGCGGCAGACGGGTCAGCTTTCGATCAGGTCGAGATAGGCGACGACATCATTGTCGGTGGCGAGGAACAGCCCCTCCTGCACCTCCTGCGGCTGTTGCTCGGCGACGCGCAGGGCCTCGCTCAAGGGGCCATACATAATGGTCATCGCCGCGCCGTCGTCGCCCAGATGATAGAGGCGGACGGTCGCGTTGTCATAGGTGGTGCGCATGGCTCCTCCCTATCAGATCGGCGCGACCACGTCAGCGCCGATCCTTGATCTTCATGCTGGGGGCGAGCTGGTTCTGGCCGATCCGCACCGCATCGTCGGTGAAATTGGCGACGAAGGTCGAACCGCGTGCGAGGCCCGGCACGAAGCCGGCCTTGTTCCCCTCGATCACCAGGGCGCTGCTGTCATGCTCGCGGCCCTCGGGCGCGACGGTGATGAAGGCGGACCAATTATCCTTGTCCTTGCCCTGCACCATGTCATTGCCGACGATCTGGCCGTTCGCCCCGTTGCTGAGGTCGATCATGTAATTGGTGAGGTGGCCGCCGCTGTCGTCGAAACTATTGTCGCGAATGTCGACCTGTGCGGCGCGGCTCTTGAGATAATGGCCGCCATCGCCCTGGTCGAAGCGCGAGCGGGTGACGGTAAGGCGCGCGACCCGGCCGATATAGATGCCATGGGCGCAGTCGAGATCACGGTCGCAACGGCCAAGGTGGCGGAAGGTCGACTTGTCGATCAGGATCGTGGCCGCCCGATCCTCATTGCTCAATATGCCCTGCTCGCTGTTGCGGAACAGGCTGTTGCTGACGGTGAGATTGCCCTTTTCGAGGCGGATGCCCGACCCATTGCCGTCGGGGACACGCAGATTCTGGAAGATCAGGCCATCGACCATGGTGGCCCGGCCGCGCAGCACCAAGGCCGCCTTGTCCTCGCAAATTGCCCCGTCAAAGATCACGCTGCCCGGCGTCGCCGCCTTGATCGTCACCTCGCCGCCATTCTGCACGGCGCACTGGCGATAGGTGCCGGGCGCGACGACGACCGTGCCCTTGCCATCGCCGATCGCGCCGATCGCATCGGACAGGGAGGCGAAGCCCCGGCCATTTTCGGCAAGGGTGAACGGGGCCGGCGCGCTCTGCGCAAAGGCCGATGCGGTGATGGCTGCGGACACCAGCAGCAGGGTCGAGAGGATGCGCATGACCGGAACGATAGGCCGATATCGGATGCAGGCCAAGGCACTCGGACCGTCCAATCGCGCTTGCCCCGCAATGGGACAAAGGGGATCGGGAGAGGCACGGATCAGGGTCATCATCGGGTCATTCTGGCAAAGTTCACACCGTTGATGCGGCGCAAGAATGGGGAAAAATGACGCTCCTGCGCCTGCGACGCGTCGCCCGTGCGCCAGTCGGGTCAGGCCGGTGCGCCCCCAGGGGCACAGTCACGCGCCGGCGACGCGTCAGCGACGCACCGGCGTGGTCACGGCCCGGGCCGCCGGATCGGCAAAGGGATCAGCCAGACTCTGGGCATGAAGCGCGAGCGCACGCGCCCATGTCCGATCGAACGGCGTGCCGGCCAGCCGTTTGCGCAGGCGATGTGCGCTGGCGGGCGACATGCCGGCCGCCCGCGCAGCCTGCGTCACATTGGCGGTAGCCAGCAAGCTGGTGAGAAAGAGCCTCTGCCGCTCCGGCGTCCAGCGGACGCGCTCGGCGGGCAGGCTGATGGTCGGGATCGCGCCGAGCGCGCGCGGTTTGGGGCTTTGCTGTTCCATCGACAAGGATAGATCAGACGAAATCCTATTTTGAAAGAGGGCAGATTCTGCCGCACCGCTCACGCCCACTCTGGTTACGGCCTTTGGCCCGCATGGAAAAATTCGAACGAGCCGAAAGCGACCATTTTCCAACGTCAACCCGGCCTCGATCCGGGATCCCACTGCTTTTCTGTTGGACGAAGAAAAGCGGGATGCCGGGTCAAGCCTGGCATGACGGATTGGGGGATGGCAGGAAGCGACCAAAGCTTGCCATTCAGCTTTGACTTTGGCTTTGCCAAAAGCTGACATTGACTTTGGACTGGTTCACAGCAAGTTTTCGGTATGACGTTGAAGCAAGACTTGATGATTTTTGGGGCGACTGCCCTCCTGTTTGTAGGCTGCTCAATTACAATGGTTACGGCGCATGAAGCGCTCTCTCGTTTTCCGATTGTCACCTACGGGTTTCTTGGGATTTACGGTGTAAGCGCAATTGGCTGGCCTGTATTTTTTGTTCGGTCGATCCAAAAAGCCATATGGTCCGCTTTTCGCAAACGGCGATCCTAAACCCGCCGTTCCGCAATCCACCCAACTCCGCCATCCCGGCCTTTGGGCGAGCACCGGACTTGTCCACGCGGCCTGGTCAATGTCCCAAACAGAAAAAGCGTCCCGCCTTTGCCCCGGAAGGCGGGACGGGACGCTCCATCGGTCGCAGGCCGCCCCGTGATAACCATGCGCGGGCCGCGTCCGACGAACCAACGGCATGGGAGCGATACCGTTCCGGCGTTGATCGCGGGCCTGGCGCGACCTGCCGCAAAACCTGGCCCATTCGGGCAGCCGCCCGACTTCGTATTGCCGGGAGGCATTGCGGCTCAGCGCCGGGCAAGCTGGACAGCCGGCTTGCGGTTGATGGCCAGACCAGCTTCAGCCCAGTCCTGCTTGCTGCGGCAATCGACGCGCGGCACCAGTGTGCCGGGCTGCACTTCGCGGAAGCAATAGCGGTCGGTCTTTTCTTCGTAGCGAACGGTAGCGTTGCCGAATTTGCCTGCCGGCTGAGCAAAGGCGGGCGCGGCGGCGATGGTCATGGCGGCAGCGGCGGCGATGATGGCGATGGTCTTCATCGGTAAATTCCTTCCCTGATCTTGTTTGATCGAACGCGCAGTATCTCAGCGCTGGGCAAGCTGGACGGCTGGCTTGCGGCTGATGGCCAGACCGGCGTCAGCCCAGTCCTGCTTGCTGCGGCAATCGACGCGCGGCACCAGCGTGCCGGGCTGCACTTCGCGGAAGCAATAGCGGTCGGTCTTTTCTTCGTAACGGACAGTGGCGTTGCCGAACTTGCCTGCCGGCTGGGCGAAGGCGGGCGCGGCGGCGACGGTCATGGCAGCAGCGGCGGCGGCGATGATGACGATGGTCTTCATGTGTAAATTCCTTCCCTGAAATCTCGATCCATGACCCCGATCGGGTCATACCAGGAGCATTGCAGGGGCCGTGCCAATTTGCCGAAAGCCCGGAAAATTGGCCCCATCGTCACGCATTTCATATTAATCGCATGAAAATTACACCAATAGTCGGTGCCATATTATTATATTTGGCATTTCATTCACACATCCACTCAACCCACCTTCGCCACGCATCAGCAAAGCTTTATTGTCAATCAAATGAGTAGTGATAATATCGCTCCATAGATTTGGAGGTGCAGATGACGATTCACGCACAGTCGCATGACCAGACCCCCACCATCCTGACCGTTCCCGGCCTGATGAACAGCGGCCCGGATCATTGGCAAAGCCTTTGGGAACAGGCGCTTCCCGATTGCCATCGGGTCGAACTGGGCAGTTGGGACGTGCCCCATCGCAACGCCTGGATCACCAATCTGGGCCATGCCATCGCCCAGGTCGACGGCCCCGTAATTCTTGCCGCACACAGCCTTGGCTGTCATGCGGTCGCCTGGTGGGCAGCGTTCGAAACCGGACAATTGCGGGATAAGGTGGCCGGCGCCCTGCTGGTCGCCCCACCCGAAGTGGACAGCGGCGCGGTCGATCGCCGGCTGGTCGGCTTTGGCCCCACGCCCAAGGACTTGCTCCCCTTTCCCTCGATCGTCGTCGCCAGCCGCAACGATCCCTATATCGATTTTGCCAGCGCCCGGCGGCTCGCCCAATTCTGGGGCAGCCAGTTCGCCGACGCAGGCGAGAGCGGCCATATCAACGCGGCGTCGGATCTGGGCGAATGGAGTTTCGGCCAGTTCCTGCTCAATCGCCTGACCGATCGGACAGCGCCGACCGACCTTGCCGCCGTCCGCAGCGAAGAGGCCCGGCGCAGCGCCGAAATGTCGATCCGCTACGGCTTCTGAGCGCCGTTTACAGGCGGCAGCGCTGTCCTATTCGGCAGCGGGATGCTACAGGATCGATCCGGCATGGGCGCCCATCCCGGCCGGATCGACCCGGCATCATAAAATTTCCAACTTCGGTTCTTAAATGTCGAAATCTGCGGGAAATATGGGAAGTTAAGCGGAACATTTCCTATGGGCCGAACGTAGACGGGCGCCCTCCACACCGCGCTCTTCCTTCGTTAACCATTTTCGGCCATATCCTTCACCATGCCCGCCTCGCTGACGTCCCATGAACCCGCGACCGGCGCCCTGCTGTGGCAGGGCGAAAGCGGCGACGTGGACGATATCGTCGCCCGCGCCCGTACCGCCTGGCCGCGCTGGGCCGCCCAGCCGGTCGCCTTCCGCATCGAAACGTTGCGCCGCTTCGTCAATGTCGTGCGCGCCCATGAGGAGGCACTGGCCGACCTGATCGCGCGGGAAACCGGCAAGCCGTTATGGGACGCCCGGACCGAGGTGACGGCGGTGATGGCCAAGATCGACACGTCGGTCGCCGCCTATTCCGAACGCACCGGCCAGCGCCGGCTGGAGGCCAATCTGGGCGCCCGCCAGTCCGTCCGGCACAAGCCGCATGGCGTGATGGCAGTGCTTGGCCCCTATAATTTTCCGGCCCACCTGCCCAACGGCCACATCATCCCGGCATTGCTGGCGGGCAATGCCGTCATCTTCAAGCCATCGGAAAAGACGCCGGCCGTGGGCGAGATGCTGGTGCGCTTCTATCATGAGGCGGGCGTCCCGATCGACGCCGTCCAGTTGCTGCTCGGCGGCGCGGAGGAAGGCAAGGCGCTCGCCGCCCATGCCGATGTCGCGGGCATCCTATTCACCGGATCGGCCCAGACCGGCATCGCCATCAACCGCCAGTTCGCCACCCAGCCGGGCAAGATCCTGGCGCTCGAAATGGGCGGCAACAATCCGCTGGTGGTGTGGGACACGCCGGAGATCGGCGCCGCCGCCGCGCTGGTCATCCAGTCCGCCTTCCTGTCGAGCGGCCAGCGCTGCACCGCGGCCAGCCGGCTGATCGTCCGCGACGCCATGGCCGACACCTTGATCGCAGAGGTCAAGAAGCTCGCCGACCGGCTGATCGTCGATCATCCCCATGCCGATCCGCAGCCCTATATGGGGCCGGTCATCGACAATCCGACCGCCGATGGCCTGACCGAAAGCTTCCTCTATCTGATGAGCCATGGCGGCCGGCCGATCAAGCATATGGTCCGCCCGCAAAAGGGCCTGCCCTTCCTGACGCCCGCGATCATCGACGTGACCGCGATGAAGGAACGGCCCGATGTCGAGCTGTTCGGCCCGCTGCTTCAGGTCGTGCGCGTGCCGGATTTCGAAACCGCCATCGCCGAAGCCAATAGCAGCCGCTACGGCCTGTCCGCCGCGCTGGTCGGCGGCAATCCCGAACATTATGCGCAATTCTGGGGCAATGTCCGCGCCGGCGTCATCAACTGGAACCGGCCCACCAACGGCGCATCGGGCACCGCGCCGTTCGGCGGCGTCGGCGTGTCCGGCAACCACCGCCCCAGCGCCTATTATGCGGCCGACTATTGCGCCTATCCGGTCGCATCGGCCGAAATCGAACAGCCCCGCGCCACCATTGGCATCGGCCTCAAGGATATCGACGTCAGCGCCATGGGTGATTGACAACCCGGCTACTGGACAAAACATTTCCTAAGCCCCTCCATATCCATTCTGAATTGAACTCCGCCCGCCCTTTCGCCATGTGGCGAGCATGGCTGACATTGCACCTGCTACCGTCCACCTGGTGGGCGCGGGACCGGGCGACCCGGAACTGCTGACCATCAAGGCCGTGCGCCTGATCCGTGACGCGCGCCTGATCGTGCATGACGGGCTGGTGTCCGACGATATATTGGCACTGGCCGGGCCGCAGACCGAACTGGTGTCGGTCGCCAAGCAGCGCAGCCGCCACTCTATGCCGCAGGAGGCGATCAACGCCCTGCTGGTCCGCTTCGCCCTGGCTGGTGAGCCGGTCGTCCGCCTGAAGGGCGGCGATCCCTTCATCTTCGGCCGTGGTGGCGAGGAAGTCGACGCCTGCCGCGCCGCTGGCGTGCCCGTCGAGGTCGTGCCGGGCATCAGCGCCGCGATCGGTGCCGCCGCCCAGGCGCAACTGCCGCTGACCCATCGCGAGGCGTCGAGCGCGGTCAGCTTCGTCGCCGGCCAGTGCAAGGGTCTTGCCGATCAGAACTGGTCCGGCCTTGCGGGAAAAGGCCGCACGCTCGTCATCTATATGGGCGTCGCGACCGCCGCCGACATTGCCGACAAGCTGATCGCCGACGGCGTGTCGCCGGCGATCCCGGTCGCGGTGCTGGAAAATGGCACGCGCGCCAATATGCGCAGCCTGCGCACCCTGCTCGCCGATCTGGGCGACATGGTGGCGCGTGAAGAAGTCAAAAGCCCGGCCCTGATCGTGGTCGGCGACGTGGCAGCCCATGCCCTGGCACATGATGTGCTGGCGGACTGGGCGGCAAAAGGGGAGAATATTTCGGAGATGCGTTCGTGAAGATCCTGACGGGCAATGATCTGGTGACCGGTGATGTCATCTGGTGGGCCGGCGATGGCTGGTCGCGCCAGGTCGGCGACAGCGCCGATGTCGGCGAACAGGGCGACGACCTCGTCCGCACCGAGGAAGCGGCGCTGCGCGTCGTCGGCGCCTATGTGATCGACGCGACCGTCACGGAAGAGGGCGTGCGCCCGGCCCATATCAAGGACCGCATCCGCGCCCTTGGCCCGACCGTGCGTCCCGACCTCAATTTGAAACCGAATGACGCCGACGCCGGCAACTGGGTGATCTGACATGTATCGCTACGACAGCTATGACCAGTCCATCGTCGACGCCCGCGTCGATGAATTTCGCGATCAGGTGCAGCGCCGCCTGACCGGCGCGCTGACCGAGGATCAGTTCAAGCCGCTGCGGCTGATGAACGGCCTCTATCTCCAGCTCCACGCCTATATGCTGCGCGTCGCCATTCCCTACGGCACGCTCAGCGGCAAGCAGATGCGCAAGCTGGGCGAAATCGCGGCGAAATATGACAAGGGCTATGGCCACTTCACCACGCGCCAGAACCTGCAATATAACTGGATCAAGCTGGCCGATGCGCCCGACATTCTCGCCGAACTGGCGAGCGTGGAGATGCACGCCATCCAGACCAGCGGCAACTGCATCCGCAACATCAGTTCGGACCAATATGCCGGCGTCAGCGCCGACGAGGTGGCGGACCCCCGCCCCTGGGCCGAACTGCTGCGCCAATGGTCGAGCTTCCACCCGGAATTCACCTATCTGCCGCGCAAGTTCAAGATTTGCGTGATCGCCAGCGACGATGATCGCGCGGCGATGAAGCTCCACGATATCGGCCTTAAGCTGGTGTCGAAGGATGGTGTGATCGGTGCCGAAGTCTATGCCGGCGGCGGCATGGGCCGCACCCCGATGGTCGCGCCGCAAATCCGCGATTTCGTGGCCGAAGAGGAGATCGTCTCCTATCTGGAAGCCTGCCTGCGCGTCTATAATCGCTACGGCCGCCGCGACAACAAATATAAGGCGCGGATCAAGATCCTGGTGCACGAAATCGGCGTCGAGGAATATAAGCGTCAGGTCGAGGAAGAGTTTGCGCATATGCGCGAACTGGGCCTCAACCCGCCGACCGAGGAACTGGACCGCATCCGCGCCTTCTTCGCCAATCCGGCCTATGACACGGGCCTGAGCGAAGACATCGACCGTGCCGATCCGGCCTTCGCGCTATGGGTCGACCGTCAGGTCGCAGCGCACAAGGCGCCGGGCTATGCGATCGTCAATATCAGCCTGAAGCCGCTGACCGGAATCCCCGGCGACGCGTCGGCCGAGCAGATCGAACTGGTCGCGTCGTTGGCCGAGCAATATTCGCTCGACGAACTGCGCGTCACCCATGCGCAGAACCTGGTCCTGCCGCATGTGAAGAAGGCCGATCTCTACGCCATCTGGCAGAAGCTGGAAGACGCCGGTCTGGCCGAGGCCAATCTTGACCTTATCACCGACATCATCGCCTGCCCTGGCCTCGATTATTGCGCGCTCGCCAATGCCCGCTCGATCCCGCTGGCGCAGAAGATCGCGCAGCGCTTTGCCGCAGCCGAGCGTCAGGCGGAACTGGGCGAGCTGAAGCTCAAGATTTCGGGCTGCATCAACGCCTGCGGCCACCATCATGCCGGCCATATCGGCATTTTGGGCGTGGACCGTAAGGGCGTGGAGAATTTCCAGCTTCTCCTCGGCGGATCGGGCGCGGAGGATGCTTCGCTCGGCCAGATCACCGGCCCCGGCTTCTCCGAGGACGGCGTGGTCGACGCGATCGAGAAGGTCACGGACATCTATCTCGCCGAACGCACCGACGGGGAGCGTTTCCTCGACACTTATCGCCGCATCGGCATGAAGCCCTTCAAGGAGGCGATCTATGGTTGAGTGCAAACAACAACCGTTCGCCCTGAGCCTGTCGAAGGGCTCCACCGAACGTAGTGAGGTGTCTTCGCTCCGCTCAGTTCAAGCGAGGCACGTGACTCGCTTGAAGGGCTTCGACTTCGCTCAGCCCGAACGGAATTTTTAATATGGTTGAATTTCTCTCGTTCCGCGACGGTGAATCCGGCCAGGAACCGGCCGTCACGGTCGAATCCTTCACCGGGCAGTCCAACGCCACCGCCGTCCGTATCGAGCCGGGCGAAGATGCGCGCGAACTGCTGCCCCATCTCGATCGCCTCTCGCTGGTCGAAGTGAACTTCCCGGCCTATGGTGACGGGCGCGGCTATTCGGCCGCCCGTATCCTGCGGGAATCAGGCTATCAGGGCGAATTGCGCGCCGTGGGCGACGTGCTGGTCGACCAAATCAACGCCATGCGCCGCTGCGGCTTCGACAGTTTCCACCCCGCCAAGGCCCTGGATGACGCCGCCGTGGAGCGTGCGCTCACCCGCTATGCCGACGTCTATCAGAAGACGATCGATGGCCGTCAGCCCGTCTGGGCGAAACGGCATCCGGAGAAAATTGATGGCTGAACCTGCCCGCCAGATCGATGTGATCGATGCCCGTCCCCTCTTTACCCAGGGGCAAGCCGACGCGCTTAACGCGCGTTTCGAGGGCGTCGATACGCTGACCATGCTCAAGACCGTGTTTGCGGAAGGCCTCGCCGGCAATGTCGGTGTCGTCTCTTCCTTCGGCACGGAAAGCGCGGTGCTGCTCGATCTGGTGGCCAAGGCCGACAAGGCCATCCCGGTGATCTTCGTCGATACGCAAAAGATGTTCGCCGAGACGCTCAATTATCGCGACACGCTGGTTGCGCGGCTGGGCTTCACCAACAGCAGCGTGGTCGCGCCCGATGCGGCGGTGCTGGCCAAGAAGGATGAGACCGGCCTGCGCTGGTCCTATGATCCCGACGGCTGCTGCGAAATCCGCAAGGTCGAGCCGATGAAGCGCGCCAAGGCAAGCCTGGACGCCTGGATTTCGGGCCGTAAGGCGTTCCAGTCGGTGACGCGCCAGAACCTGCCGCGCTTCGAGGTCGAGGACGGCCGGCTCAAGATCAATCCGCTGGGCGACTGGACCAAAACCGATCTGGAAGCCTATTTCGAGGCCGAACAATTGCCCCGCCACCCGCTGGAGGCGCAGGGCTATCTGTCGATCGGCTGCGAGCCCTGCACGTCCAAGGTTCTGCCGGGCGAAGATCCCCGCGCCGGTCGCTGGCGTGGCTGGGACAAGGTGGAATGCGGCATCCATTCGCCGATTTCGCCTATTCCCGTCATCGATCCCGAAGACCCGGCAAACCTGCCTGCCTTCTGATCGGACCGGGCGCCCTGCGGGGCGACCGGCCCTATCTTATTGTAACATTGCGTAACAAGCGCGGGCGCGCGCTGGACCTGTCGTGTCAGCAGCGCAATACACTCCCCCCTTTCCCACGGGACTTAAGGGAGTCGCCCCATGGATCGTCGTCAATTCCTGCTTTCCTCGGGCGCGGTTGCGCTCGCCACCGCTGCGCCCCGCGCGCTGGCCCAAGCCGCTGGCGCCGATGATGCGCGCCTGTCGGCAGCCTTCGCCACCGCCTTCGAGCGCCAGCTCGACCTGTCGCCCGCCATGGTCACCAGCCTCGGCCTCGACAAGGGTGCGCGTTCCGCCGCCAAGAGCCAGCTCGATGACAACAGCAAGTCGGGCACGATGAAGAAGCTGGCCGCGACCCAGGCCGCGATCAAGGAATTCAAGGGCTATGAAGGCGCCGCCTTGTCGGATGCGCAGCGCCTGAACCTGGAGGTCATCCTCTATTCGCTCGACCAGCAGACCGTCGCCCCGGCGAAATTCGGTCTCAACAGCGTCCAGCGCCCCTATCGCATCTTCCAGCAGGGCGGCAGCTATTTCCAGACGCCCGATTTCCTGAACACTGCCCACACCATCAACACTGCCGGTGATTGCGAGGCCTATGTCGCCCGCCTCGACGCCTTCGCCCGCAACCTGCGGACCGACACCGCCCTGCAGCGGGACGAAGCCGCGCGCGGCTATCTGGCGCCGGGCTGGTCGCTCGACCTGACACTTGGCCAGATGAAGAAGCTGCGTGGCCAGCCGGCCGCGACCAGCAGCCTGGTCCAGTCGCTGGTGAAGCGCGCCGCTGCCAAGGGCGTGACCGGCGACTGGCAGGCACAGGCCGCCGCGATCGTCGAAAAGTCGATCTACCCCGCACTCGACGAGCAGATCGCCGCGATCGAGGCATTGAAGCCCAAGACCGTCGCAGGCGACGGCGTGTGGCGGACCCCGCGCGGCGATGAAATCTACGCCGCCGCCTTGAAGCAGGCGACCACCACCGATCTCAGCGCCGACCAGATCCACGCCATGGGACTGGAGCAGGTCGCCGACATCAGCGCCAAGCTGGACGTGATCCTGAACGATGCCGGCTTCACCACAGGCAGCGTCGGCGAGAAGCTCGCCGCGCTCAATGTCGACCCGGCCCAGCTCTATGCCGACAGCCCGGACGGCCGCGCCGCCCTGCTCGCCCAGCTCAACCGCGATCTCGACGCCATGAAGCTCAAGCTGCCCCAGGCGTTCACGACGATCCCCAACACGCCGCTCGAAATCCGCGCCGTGCCGGTCGAGATCCAGGACGGCGCCTCCAACGGCTATTATAACCGCGCCGCGCTCGACGGTTCGCGCCCGGCCATCTACTTCATCAATCTGAAGGATGTCGGCGACTGGCCGAAATATGGCCTGCCCGCGCTCACCTATCATGAAGGCGTGCCGGGTCATCACCTCCAGATCTCGACCGCACAGACCGCCGGCGACGTTCCCATGCTGCGCAAGATCGCCTTCATGAGCGCCTATAGCGAAGGCTGGGCGCTCTATGCCGAGCAACTGGCCGACGAACTGGGCGGCTATGCGACGCCGATCGACCGCGCCGGCTATCTCCAGTCCTTCCTGTTCCGCGCCGCCCGCCTGGTGGTCGACACCGGCATCCACTCCAAGCAATGGAGCGTCAAGCAGGCGACCGATTACATGGTCGAGAAGACCGGCTTCGCTCGCCCCCGCTGCCAGCGCGAAGTCGAGCGCTATTGCACCCAGCCGGGTCAGGCGACCAGCTACAAGGTCGGCCATGGCAGCTGGACCAAGGCGCGCGAAAAGGCGCAGGCGCTGCTGGGTGACAAGTTCGATATCAAGCAGTTCCACGCGGTTCTTGAGGAAGGCGCGATGCCGCTGTCGATCCTGGAAAAGCGGATCGAGGATCGCGCCCGGGCGCTCATTCAGGCCTGATAAAAGACAAGCGGGTCCGGCCTTCCTTCAAGGCCGGACCCGTTGCATGATCGCAAAAGAACAAAGGGGTATCGCCATGCTTCGTGCCGCACAGATTTCGACTGCCGCCCTGATGATCGCTGCGCTCGCCGCGCCGATCGCCGCGCAGACCGATCCGATGACCCCGGACAAGGTCGATGCCTATGATCCGGCGCGGCCGCAGGCGGACTATGTGCGCAAGGAAGTGATGATCCCGATGCGCGACGGGGTGAAGCTGTTCACCGTCATCGTCATGCGCAAGGGCACCAGCCATGGCCCGATCCTGCTGACCCGCACCCCCTATGATGCGGGCAAGGCGACCAGCCGCAACCGCAGCCAGAAGATCGAGGAAATCCTGCCGGTCATGGACGCGGATTTCGTCAATGACGGCTATATCCGCGTCTATCAGGACGTGCGCGGCCTGAAGGGGTCGGAGGGCGACTATGTCATGACCCGCCCGCTGCGTGGCCCGCTCAACAAGACCGACGTCGACAACAGCACCGACGCCTATGACACGATCGACTGGCTGGTGAAGAATGTGCCGGAAACCAACGGCAAGGTCGCGATCACCGGCTCCTCCTATCCCGGCTTCACCTCGCTGATGGCGCTGATCGATCCGCATCCGGCATTGAAGGCCGCCGTGCCGCAGAGCCCGATGGTCGACGGCTGGATGGGCGACGACTGGTTCCACAATGGTGCCTTCCGCAATTTCGGCTTCGGCTACAGCCTGTCGCAGACCGCCAAGAAGGGCGGCGGCGCGATCCCGATGGGCAATGGCGACGAATATACCACCATGCTGAACGCCGGATCGGCCGGCGACTTTGCCCGCGCCTATGGCCTCGACGCCTTCCCCTCGGTCCGCAAGCTGCTCGAACATCCTGCCTATGATGCCTATTGGCAGGAACAGGCGGTCGACAAGCTGCTGGCCAGGCGCACGCTGACCGTGCCGACCATGCTGGTCGTGGGCCAGTGGGACCAGGAAGACAGCTATGGCGCGCCGGCGGTCTACAAGGCGCTGGAACCGCAGGACAAGAAGAACGACATGGTCAGCCTGGTGATCGGTCCCTGGCGCCATAGCGGCGTCAATTATGAAGGGCGGAGCCTGGGCGATCTGCAATTCGAGGGCGATACCGGCCGCCAGTTCCGCGTCGGCACGATGAAGCCCTTCCTCGACCATTATCTCAAGGACAATCCGCCGGCCGGCTACACCATGCCCGGCTCGCTCACCTATGCGACGGGCATCGACAAGTGGGAAACCCGCGCCAAATGGCCGGGTGGCACGCCAACCCCGCTCTATCTCGGCGCCAGTTACAGCCTGTCCTGGGCCAAGCCGGCAGCCGCCGGCAGCGATTCCTATGTGTCCGATCCGGCCAAGCCGGTCCCCTATCTGCCCCGGCCGATCCATCAGGACCAGAATGAGGCCTGGCGCACCTGGCTGGTGAAGGACCAGCGTTTCGTCGATGGCCGCCCCGATGTGCTGACCTATGTGACGCCGGTGCTGGACAAGGACGTCCATATCGCCGGCCAGCCGATGGTCGACCTGTTCGCCGCCACCAGTGGCACCGACAGCGACTGGGTGGTGAAGCTGATCGACGTCTATCCGGAGGAAAATACCGCCAATCCGGTGATGGCGGGCTATGAACTGCCGATCGGCATCGATATCTTCCGGGGTCGCTACGCCCATGGCTTCGACAAGCCCCAGGCGCTGACGCCGGGCAAGGCGGAAAATTACAAGTTCGGCCTTCCGAACGTAAACCATGTGTTCAAGCCGGGCCACCGCATCATGGTGCAGATCCAGTCCAGCCTGTTCCCGGTTTATGACCGCAACCCGCAGACCTATGTGCCCTCGATCTTCGATGCGAAGCCGGGCGACTACAAGCCGGCGACCCAGAGCGTGCAATATGGCGCGGCGGGCGCCAGCGCGATATGGTTGCCGATCGTCAAATAAGCGGATGGCAATGCGCCGCCGCGATCAAGGGAGGGCATGATGGCAGTTGAACTGAAGATCCTGGCCTGGGCCTGCGTCCTGCTGCTGGTCCATATCTTTACGGCGGCGCACCTCAAGACCAAGCAATATGGCCTGAAATGGAATACCGGGGCGCGGGATGAAAACCTGCCCCCGCTCGATCCCGTCGGCGGGCGGCTGGTCCGTGCCCAGGCCAATTTCCTGGAAACCTTCCCGATCGCGATCATCGTTCTGTTCGGCGTGGTCGTGGCGGACCGCACAAGCGAATGGACCGCGATCGGCGGCTGGCTATGGCTGATCTCGCGCGCGCTCTATCTGCCGCTCTATGGCCTGGGCGTGCCGGTGGTCCGCTCGCTCGCCTATCTCGCCAGCATGATCGGCCTGTGCATCATCTTCAAGGCATTCGTCGCCGGTTGAGCGGGATGGCGGCGGAGGCACCCGCCGCCACGCCTGACTATTCCAGGTCTTCCAGATAGGACGTGCCCTCGGCCAGATCCGAAAAGCGGGTGATCTTGGCGTCGAACTTCATGCGGATACGCCCGGTCGAACCGTGACGCTGTTTGGCGACGATCACTTCGGCGAGGCCGTAGATGCGCTCCATCTCCTGCACCCATTCCTGATGCTCGGGGCCTTCCTTGTTGCCCGGCTCCTTGGCGGCGACATAATAATCCTCGCGGAACACGAACCAGACCATGTCCGCGTCCTGCTCGATCGAGCCCGATTCGCGAAGGTCGGACAGCTGCGGGCGCTTGTCCTCGCGCTGTTCGACCGCACGGCTAAGCTGCGACAGCGCCAGCACCGGACAATTAAGTTCCTTCGCCAGGGTCTTCAAACCACGGGAAATTTCCGAAATTTCGTTGACGCGATTGTCGCCCTTGCCGGTGCCCTGCAGCAGTTGGAGATAGTCGACCACGATGAAGCCGACATCATGGCGGCGCTTGAGGCGACGGGCACGGGTGCGCAGCGCTGCGATCGTCAGGCCCGGCGTATCGTCGATGAACAGCGGCAGTTCCTGCAGGTCGCGCGCGGCGCGCGACAGGTTCTGGAAGTCCGCCCGGCTGATCTTGCCCATGCGCAACGCTTCGCCGCTGATGCCTGACTGTTCGGCCAGAACGCGGGTGGCGAGCTGGTCGGCGGACATTTCGAGGCTGAAGAAGGCGGTCTTGGCGCCCATATTCTTTTCCGGCGGAATCCCGTCGCTATTGTCCCGCAACCAGCGCGACGCGGCATTATAGGCGATATTGGTCGCCAGCGACGTCTTGCCCATGCCCGGACGCCCGGCCAGGATCATCAAGTCGGAATTGTGCAGACCACCGATCTTCTCGTTGAGGCTGTTGATGCCGGTGGTGATACCCGACACATGGCCGCCGCTGTTGAGCGCGCGTTCGGCCACCTGCACCGCCGCCGTCGAGGCGGACAGGAAGCTCTTGACCGACCCGGTCTCCCCCTCGCCTTCGGACACTTTGTAGAGCGAGACTTCGGCCTGCTCGATCTGCTCGCGCGGATTGACATCCTCGCTGGTGTCCATCGCATTTTCAACCAGTTCACGGCCGACATTCACCAGCTGCCTGAGCAGGGCAAGGTCATAGATCTGCGCCGCGAAGTCGCGTGCGCCCAGCAGCGCCGCACCATTGCCGGTCAGCTGCGCCAGATAGGCCGCGCCGCCCAGCTCCTTGAGCGCCGGATCCTGTTCCAGCATCGGCTTGAGCGTCACCGGATTGGCGATCATGTCGCGCTCGACCAGGCGCATCACCGCATCATAGATACGGCCATGCAGCGGCTCGAAGAAATGCTCCGCTTTCAGCTTGATCTGCACATCCTCCGCAATCCGGTTGTCGATCATCAGCGCGCCCAGCAGGGCGGCCTCCGCTTCGACATTGCGAGGGAGTTCCAGCCCGCCCTCTTCGGGGGCTGCATTGAGTTTCACCAGTTCGACCATGGCGCCCTCATCGCGCCACCACGCGGGTCGCGCAAGGGCGAAGGTTGAAACGACCGCACATCGCGCTCGTCCACAAGTCGCGCTTGCTTTTCGTGGCCCGTCGCCGCACTGACAGCAGACCCGCCATGGCCGACCCGCGCATCATAGACATCAAGCTCGACGAGCGCACGATCCTGTGGCGCAACGCGGATGTCGAGCAGGAACGGCGCATCGCCATTTTCGACCTGCTGGAGGACAATCATTTCGCGCCGCAACGCGCCCATGCCGACGGCTATGCCGGACCCTATAAAGTGGTGCTGCGGGTCGAGGAAGGGCGTCTGGTCATCGAGATCAACCGTGCGGATGACAGCCCGCTGGAAGCGATCATCCTGGGCCTGGGCCGTTTTCGCCGGCCGATCCGCGAATATTTCGCCATCTGCGACAGCTATTATCAGGCGATCAGCAACGCCTCGCCAGCGCAGATCGAAACCGTCGACATGGCACGGCGAGGCATTCACAACGACGCGGCCGAGATGTTGAAGGAGCGGCTGGAGGGGAAGATTGCGGTCGATTTCGATACCGCGCGCCGCCTGTTCACACTCATCTGCGTATTGCATATCAAGGGGTAACATCATCGGGCGTTTGACTTTGGGGGGCTTGCTGGTCCGCTTGGGGGCGGTTCTGGCAATCATCATGGTGCTGGGTTCGGCACTATGGATCTATGCACGTGGATGGGCACCAAACCGCGACGAATATCCGACCCAGGGCGTGTCGGTGACATCCGACACTGGCCTGGTCGAATGGGGCACGCTTGCGGCCCAGGGGGCGGATTTCGCCTATATTCGCGCGGCCCGGGGCGCCAGCCTGCGCGACCCCCTGTTCGCCGCCAACTGGCGCGGCGCGCGCGGCGCGGGCATGCGCTATGGTGCCGCGCTGGACTATAGCCTGTGCGCCAAGGCGGTCGACCAGGCCACCCAGTTCATGACCACCGTGCCGCGCGACAATGCCGCCTTGCCCCCGGTCATCCGGCTGGGGTTCGATCCCTCCTGTGCCACGCGCCCCGGCCGCGACCAGGTGCTGTCGGAACTCAACACGCTGGTCAATCTGGTCGAAAGCCATGCCGGCAAGCCCGCGCTGCTCAACATCAGCCCCGATTTCGACGCCACATATGACATCGCGAGCGGCATCAACCGGACATTGTGGGTCGATGGCAATTTCTTCGCGCCCGATTATGCCAAACGGCCATGGGTGATGTGGACAGCCAGCGACATGCGGCATATCGACGGCGTCGACGGACCGATCAGATGGGATGTGGTGGCACCATGAGTGCAGAAGACAAGAATATCGCCGCGCTGGTCGCGGCAGCACGCGGCGCCATGGCCCATGCCCATGCGCCCTATAGCCGCTTTGCCGTGGGCGCCGCCGTGCGCCTGACCGACGGCAGCATCGTCACCGGCAGCAACTTCGAAAATGCCAGCTACGGCCTGTCGCTCTGCGCCGAAACGGTCGCGCTGGCCACCGTCAATGCCCAGGGACGCCTGACCGATGTCGCGGAGATCGCCGTCGTCGGCGGCGGCATGGCGGCGGATGGCAGCGTCGGCGGCGAGGCGATCGTCAGCCCCTGCGGCCGGTGCCGCCAGGTCATCAACGAGGCCGAACAGATGGCCGGCCGCACCCTCGCCATCTATTGCATCGCGCCCGAAGGCGACGGCCTGGTCCAGCATCGCGTTGCCGACCTTTTGCCCCACGCTTTCGGCCCGGCCGATCTTGGCATCACTCCTACTCAGAAGAGCTGACAGACCCATGTCCATCCTTTCCGACCGCTGGATCCGCGAACAGGCCCTGTCGACCCGCATGATCGAGCCGTTCGTCGAGAACCAGCGCCGCGATGGCTGCATCAGCTATGGCCTGTCCTCCTATGGCTATGACGCGCGCGTCGCCGACGAGTTCAAGATCTTCACCAATGTCGACAGCGCCGTGGTCGATCCCAAGGATTTTGCCGCCAACAGCTTCGTCGACCGCAAGACCGACGTCTGCATCATCCCGCCCAACAGCTTCGCCCTTGCCCGCACGGTCGAATATTTCCGCGTGCCGCGCGACGTGCTGGTGATCTGCCTCGGCAAGTCCACTTACGCCCGCTGCGGCATCATCGTGAACGTGACGCCGCTGGAGCCGGGCTGGGAGGGCCATGTGACGCTGGAATTTTCCAATACCACGCCGCTGCCCGCCAAAATCTACGCCAATGAAGGCGCTTGCCAGTTCCTGTTCCTGCAGGGCAACGAGCCTTGCGAGGTCAGCTATGCCGACCGGGCCGGAAAATATATGGGACAGCAGGGCGTGACATTGCCGCGCCTGTGATGCTGTGGCAGCATCGCGGGCCATGAATCGCCCATGGTCCTCCCGATGCTGAAATTCCTGCGCCGGTCCGATGGCGTGGACGGGACGCCCCCCAGCGTGGGGGATGACCGGCGCATCTATGCGATCGGCGACATTCATGGCCGGCTGGATTTGCTCGACCAGTTGCTCGGCATGCTGGTCGCCGACAATGCACTGCGCCCGACCAAGCAGCGCCGCCTTATCCTGCTAGGCGACCTCATCGATCGGGGGCCTCACTCCGCCCAGGTCATAGAGCGGGTCCGGGCGCTGCATGGATCGGGCGGCAATATCGGGCTGGTCAAAGGCAATCATGAAGAGATTTTCGTCATGGCCGCGCGCGGCGACCAGGGTGCGGTCGGCTTTTTCCGCCGCATCGGCGGCGTGGAAACGCTCGCCAGCTACGGCCTGCCCCCTTCGCTGAGCGCAGACATGGACGACCAGGCGATCGCCCACTGGATGCTGAACCATATTCCGCGCGCGGATGTCGACTTCCTCGACAGCTTCGTCGATCATATGACGGTCGGCGACTATCTGTTCGTCCATGCCGGCATCCGTCCGAGGGTGGCCATCGCCGAGCAGCGACCGTCCGACCTGCGCTGGATACGCGGCGATTTCCTCAACCATGCCGGCCGGCACGACAAGATGGTCGTTCATGGCCACAGCATCACGCCCGAGGTCGAAAATCTCACCAACCGCATCGGCATCGACACCGGCGCTTATTATTCCGGGCGCCTGACCGCTATCGGCCTGGAGGGCGCGGATCGCTGGTTCATGCAGACCGGCGAGACCTGATTCCGTTCGTCGAGACCGCCGTGGCACCGCGCTTTTGTTGCCAGCCGATGGCGGATCACCCCTGATATTTCGTTCCCATGACCAACGGCAGAAAGCGCCGATCAGCAGGGGACATATCATGCAGATACGCCATGTTCTGGCGGGCATGTCGCTCGCTACATGCCTTGCGCCGACCCAACTGCTTGCCGCCCCTGCGCCGGACACCAGCCTGTCGCAGCGGCACAAATTCTCCATCCCGTCCCAGCCCCTGAGCGGCGCGCTGCGGGCGCTGTCGGCGCAGGCCGGCATTCGCATCCTCTTCCCCTATGACGAGGTCGCGAGCATCCGCAGCCGTCGGGTCGAAGGATGGCTGAGCACCGACGAAGCGCTGAACCAGTTGCTCGCCGGCACCGCATTGCGCCGTTCCCCGGCCGGCGCAGGCGTCATCGCGCTCGTCACCCCCCAAAACCGCAGCGCCGTGCGGCGACGCCCGCTGGCGATCCAGTTCGCGCAGGCCAGCGGTTCATCCACGCTCGATGGCCTGGCCATGGCCCCGGCGCCCGAGCCGGCGGCCGAATCCGCCCCCATCATCGTCACGGGCACCCGCCAGACGACCCGCACCGTCGCCGAAAGCCTGGCGCCGATCGACGTGCTGGGCGAAAAGGATCTGGAAGCGAGCGGCAAGCAGTCGGTACGCGACCTGCTGGGCACGCTCGTCCCGTCGATCAACGTGTCGAACAATGGCGCCGGCGCCAGCTGGGCGGTGCGCACCCTGTCGCTGCGCGGTCTGGGCGGCGACCAGTTGCTGGTGCTGGTCAATGGCAAGCGGCGCCATAATACCGCCACCCTGTTCATCAACGGATCGGTCCAGAATGGCCAGTCGCCGCCGGACCTGGACCTGATCCCCGGTAATGCGATCCAGCGGATCGAGGTACTGCGCGACGGCGCATCGGCCCAATATGGGTCGGACGCGATCGCCGGCGTCGTCAACATCATCCTGAAGAACGACACCCAGGGCGGCGCGGCGCTGACCATGGGCAGCACCGCCGACAATGGCGGCTGGCAGGGCCGCTGGCAGATCGACAAGGGCTTCGCGATCGGGCCAGACGGCGGCTATATCCACCTGTCGGGCGAAGGCGTGCTGCAGGACAATACGGTGGTGAACAGCAGCCCGATCACCAGCAATCCCTTCTATCCCACCGGCGACGCGCGCAATGCCGATCCGGACCGCATTCGCGCCAGATATGGCCAGCCGCAGGTCATCGGCGGCAATGCCAGCTATGATGCGATGATGCCGGTCGGCGGAACCATGGAGATGTACAGCTTCGGCACTTACTCCAAGCGGCATGCGGCCGGCTGGCTGACCTATCGCAACCCGGCGGCGCTCAACAACATCCTGGATATCTACCCCGAAGGCTATATTCCGCGCATCCACGTCTATGACGAGGATTTTCAGGTCGCCGGTGGGCTGCGTGGCGAGATTGGCGGCGGGGTGCATGTCGACCTGTCGACCAGCTATGCGCAGGACGAGGTTAAATATGCGCAGACCACCTCGCTCAACCCCTCCATGGGGCCGGCCAGCCCCACCCATTTCTACCTCGGCAAGATCCGCTTCGACGAATGGACCAGCAATCTCGACTTCAGCAAGGAACTGGACATCGGCCTCGCCGGGCCGCTTTCGGTCGCGGTCGGTGCCGAGTATAAGAAGAACAAGTTCCTGATCGGGCGAGGCGACCCGGAATCCTATATCGATGGCGGCTATGTCTCGCCGGCCGGCAGCTGGTGGGCGGGGGCGACGCGCACCGGGGTCGGGTCGCAGGGCGTCACCGGCTTTGTCCCCGAAGGCGCCGGCAGTTGGAACCGCGACAACTGGAGCGCCTATCTCAACCTGGAAGGTGAGATCATCGAGGGGCTGGAGTTCGGCCTGGCGGGGCGGCATGAGGATTATTCCGACTTCGGCACCACCGATACCGGCAAGGCGTCGCTGCGCTTCGAGCCGGTTCGCGGCTTTGCCATTCGCGGCACCGCCAGCACCGGCTTTCGCGCGCCGACGCTGCAGCAGCAGCATTATGCGTCCTCCTCCACGATCAACGTCACCGTCAACGGCGTGAACCAGTTGCTGCCGGTACAGGCGCTGCCGGTCGACGGGGTTGCCGCGCGGGCGCTGGGGGCGCAGCCGCTGAAGCCGGAAAAGTCGACCAACTTTTCCGCTGGCATCGTCCTGACCCCGGCGCCCAATTTCAACGTTACGGTCGACGCCTATCAGATCAAGGTCAGGGACCGCATCCTGCTGTCCGAAACGCTGAGCGGCCCGGTGGTCATGAATGCGCTGGCGGCAGCGGGCATACAGGGCATTGCCGGCGGCCTCATCTTCTCCAACGCGGCCGACACGCGCACTCGCGGCCTCGATATCGTCAGCACCTATCGGGCGGGGCTGGGCGACCTTGGCACCGCGACGATCAGCCTGTCCGCCAATTTCAACAAGACCATCTTCACCCATATCGACCCGGTCCCTGACGAGATCGCCGCATCCGGGCTGGTGCTGATCGGCCGGGCCAAGCAGGGCGACCTTTCCGAAGGCACGCCGCGCGACAAGCTGATCGGCAACATCCTGTGGGAAAAGGGTGATTTCAATCTGAACCTGCGCGCCACCCGCTATGGCAAAATCTATCAGCGGGCCAGTGCGGCCGTCTATCATACCGAGGATTTTCAAAGCTGCACGGCAGGCAGCACCGGTTGCCTTTATGATTATGTCGACGAGAAACTGAGCCCCAAGACGATCCTCGACCTCGAACTGGGCTACCGACTGACGCGGGGCGTCAAGCTGTCGGTCGGGGCCAATAATCTGCTCAACACCTATCCCAACAAATTGAAGCCGGTGAACCGGACGGCCGGCAGCCTTTATAATGGCTATGCCCCCTATGGGATCAGCGGCGGTTTCTATTATGGGCGGCTGAACCTGGAATTCTGACGCGACAGTTGAAAGTTCACAGTGTCGTGCGACGTGAAATCGGCCGTTTTTGCGGCCTAGCGCGCCTGTCAGGCTTCCCTGACGCGCCACCGAAGCGACAGTGACGCGACGGTGAAGCGACACTGAGGCGACAGTCAGGCGACAGTCAGGCGACAGCGAAGCGGCAGTTAGCGCCAGCCGGCCGCCTGCGCCGCCCGCTCGCCCTGCGCATCGGCAGGAGCGCCGTCGATCAGGCCGTCGATGGTGGCGAGAAGGCGCGGATCGGCCGAAGCGGCCTGGCGGTATTCGCTCGCCTGGCCCTTGCCGGGCACCGCCTGCAGCAATTGCCAGCCGGCATCGGTGCGGCAGGCGACGCCTGCCATGGCGGCGCCATCGAAGCTGCGGCACCAGCCGCCGCCCTTGCGCCGGAAGCTGAGGCCGATGTGAATGGAACCGCCCTCCCCGGCCGAGGCCAATTGGCTGTCGAGCGCGGTGGCGAGCGATCCCCGCGCCAGCATCGCGCCATTCCTGACCGCAATCGGCCCATCCGGGCCGCCCGTCATACGACCGATGCCCAGGCCCAGCAGCAGGCTGGCGGCAATGGCCCCGCCCGTCGCCCACGCCCAGCGTCGCGAGGGTCGCGCGATCGGCACCACCGTCGGCGAGGCGAGCATGGCCTGCATCGAAGCGGGTACATCCTCCTGCGCGATCGGCGCGAAATGGCCGGCCAGCCGCGCCCGCAACCGGCGATGCTGCTCCAGCCGGGCGGCCAGCGCCGGGTCTTCCGCCACGGCGCGGTCAACTCGCCGCCGGGTCACCTCATCCAGTTCGCCATCCACCCAGGCGATCAGCATGGCTTCGTCAATGTCGGTCATGCCGCTTCCCCCAAGAGTTCGATGAGCGCGCCGCGTCCGCGCACCAGCCGCGACGTCAGCGTGCCCATCGGTATGTTCAATATCGCAGCCGCCTCCTTGTAGGACAGCCCCTCCACCAGCACGAGCGCGATCGCCTCGCGCTGTTCGGGCGGCAGCGCCTGCATCGCCCGGTCGACGTCGGACAGGGTCATGGCCTGTTCCACCGCCTTGTCGCCGGCATAACCGACGTCGGCCCCCGCCTCTTCCGGCGCGAAGGTTCTGGCGGCCCGCTGACGGGCGCGACCCTCATCGATCCAAAGATTGCGCATGATCCGATACATCCAGCTGTCGAGCCGCGTGCCCGGTTGCCACTGGTCGCGGGCGCGCAGCCCCTTTTCCAGTGCCGCCTGGCACAGATCGTCGCCATCGGCGCGATCATGCGACAGGCTGGCGGCAAAACGCCGCAGCCGGGGCAGGATCGCCAGCAGGTCGCGCTCGAACGACATTATGTCTCCAACATATTCTTACAGGGATGAAACGTCCCTGCCCGGCCGTTTCATCCTTCAGAAAGTCCAGCAACCGGAATTTTTTTGACGATGGACGATTTTGACGCTGAAAAGGCCGGCGATGACCGGCGGGAAGAGACAGAGATGAGATGGACGCGCCCGTTGCTGATCGCGGGATTGTGGCTCGCAGCGCCGGGTGCGCAGGCGCAATTGCTGCCGGCGCCGGCCGCCGGTGCGTTGGGGGGCGGTGCGCTGGGCGGGGTCGGCCAGATAGTGCCCGACACGCTCGACCGGCTGGGCGGCATCGTCGACCAGAGCGACCTGGATCGGCTGTCGCCGGCGCGGCTGGCCGATCGGCTGGCAGCGGCGCGCATGGCGCGGATCGACGCGCTGTTGCGCCAGCATGGCGACCAGATCGAACTGGATGACCGGCGAGAGCCGGCGCGGCGCGGCATCATCCTGCTGACCGGGGCGGATGCGGCCGCGATCGAGACGCTGCGTGCGGCCGGCTATGGCGTGGAACGGATCGAGGCGGAGGGGATCGACTTGGCGATCACGCGGCTGACTGTGCCCGACGGCCAGAGCCTGGCGCGGGCGCTGCGCAGCGTGCGCAAGATCGCGCCCAAGGCGCAGGCGAGCGCCGACAATCTCTATTTCCCGAGCGGCGCGGCTACAGAGGAGCGATCCGCTACATTGGCGAGCCATGGCAGTGTCGGGCGCGGCGCGGCCGGGCTGATCGATGGCGGCGTGGCCGCACATCCGGCGCTGGCCGGCGCGATCGAGCAGCGTGGCTTCGTGGCCGGCGCACCACGGGCCAGCGCCCATGGCACGGCGGTCGCATCCTTGATCGGCGGATATGGCAGCGTGAAGGGCGCAGCGCCGGGCACGCCGCTGCTGGTCGCCGATGTCTATGGCGACGATCCGGCCGGCGGCAGCAGCTTTGCCATTGTCCGCGCGCTGGGCTGGATGGCGGCGCGCGGCGCGAAGGTGGTGACCATCAGCCTGGTCGGGCCGGACAATCCCTTGCTGGCCGGCGCGATCCGGCTGGTGCGCGACAAGGGGGTGATGCTGGTCGCGGCGGTCGGCAATGACGGCCCCGCCGCCCCGCCCGCCTACCCCGCATCCTACCCGCAGGTGATCGCGGTGACCGGCGTGGACGGGCGTGGCCGGTTGCTGCCCGAGGCCGGGCGCGCGGCCCATGTCGATTTCGCCGCGCCCGGTGCGGACATGATGGCCGCCGACATGGACGGCGGCCGGGACAAGGTGCGCGGCACATCCTTTGCGGCGCCTTTGGTGGCCGGGCGGCTGATGGCTGGCGGATCGGTCGAGGCGCTGCGGCGGGAGGCAAAACCCGGTCGCGGCAAGGGCTATGGCGCCGGCATATTGTGCGAGACTTGCAGAAATATGGATTGAATTTCCGTACCTTGTGAGAAAAATTCAGACGTTCGGGATTAAAGCGAAACGCCCCGCCGTTGTCCTGTCATCGGATCAAGATGACCAAGGAGACGGTCCATGAAGACGCAGATTATCATCGCAACCGCCTGCCTCGCGGCGCTCACCACGGCCCCCGCCTCTGCCCAGTTGCTGGGCGGTGGCGGCGCCTTGGGTGGTGGCGGCCTGGGTGGCATCACCGGCGGCCTGGGCGGCACGCTGGGCGGTTCGTTCGGCGGATCGGGCAGCCTGGATCGCAGCATCGACCTCGACAATGGCCGGGTCGGCGCCAGCGGCAACGGCAATGGCCGCGCCGAAGGATCGGCAAGCCGTCGTGGCAAGAGCCGCTCGGCCAGCGGATCGGGATCGGCCGACGGCAATCTGGCGGTCGATACGCTGGGCACCAGCGATGTGACAGGCGCAACCGATGCGGCGCGCAACCGGGCGAGCGACACGGTCGGCACCGCGCGCGACCGGACGGAAAGCGGCGTCGCGACGGCGCGCGATCGGGCGAGCAGCACCGTGGCATCGGCCCGTGACCGGGCAGGCAGCACGGTTGCCTCCGCCCGCGATCGGGCAGGATCGACGGCTAGCGGCGCACGGTCGGCGGCGGGCAACGTCGCGGGTGGCGCAACCAATGCCGTCGGCAGCGCCGCCTCGATCGACGCGAGCGGCCAGCTTTCGGGCAGCGGCGAGACGCATGGCAGCACCAGCCAGCCGCAGAGCGAGGCCGCTACCCCTTCCTCTTCCGATCAGGCGACGGACTGACCCCATAACCCCGTATCCCGTCGCCTGACGGAAACGGCCGGCGATCCCCATCGGATCGCCGGCCGCATCATGTCCGCAATCGGGCGACGGGATCAGCTGGACGCGACCACCATGGCGCGGGCGCGATCGGTCGCCGCACGCGTGTCCCCTGCCAGTTTCTTCACTTCGGCCGCGACCACCGCGAAACCGCGCCCGGCCTCGCCGGCCCGTGCCGCCTCGATCGTGGCGTTGAGCGCCAGCAGGTTGGTCTGGTTGGCGATGCCGCTGATCGTGTCGACAATGTCGACCAGCCCGTCGACGGTGCTCTTGAGTTCCGCGCGCAAGATCTTGGAGGGGGTGGTGTCGGTCGCGATCTTGAGGATGCGCTCGACCCGACCTTGGGCATTGAAGACCGGATTATAGGTGGCCTGCAGCCACACCTCTTGCCCATTCTTACCCAGGCGACGATATTCGCCGGCATCGAAATCGCCCTGCCCCAGCTTTTCCCACAGGGCGGCATAAGCGGCCGAACGCGCCTGCCCTTCGTCGCAGAAGATGCGATGATGGCGCCCGACAATCTCTCCGAGGGCATAGCCCATGGTCGCCAGGAACAGGTCATTGGCCCAGAGGATCGTGCCGTCCGGCGCAAATTCGATCACCGCCTGCGAACGGCAAATGGCATCCCAGACGGCATCGCGGCTATGGGGGTGAATGGCCTGGCCCATGAACATAAAACTCCTTCGAGCCCGGCCTAGGCACGGATGGTAAATAGCGACTTAATTCTACAGAAATTACATGATTTGTAACAATATGGCGCCAACGGAAAAGGCCGGCGATCCCTTCGGACCGCCGGCCTTTTCCACCCCCTGACATAGAATCAGCGATCGATCAGGCAACCCGCGTTTCGAACGCCTCGACCTCATCGGGATCACGCAGCACATAGCCGCGACCCCAGACGGTCTCGATATAATTGTCGCCGCTGCAGGCCAGTGCCAGCTTCTTGCGCAGCTTGCAGATGAAGACGTCGATGATCTTGAGTTCGGGCTCGTCCATGCCGCCATAGAGATGGTTGAGGAACATCTCCTTGGTCAGGGTCGTGCCCTTGCGGAGCGATAGCAGCTCCAGCATCGCATATTCCTTGCCGGTCAGATGAACGCGGTTTCCGTCCACTTCCACGGTCTTCGCGTCGAGGTTCACCGCCAGCTTGCCGGTGCGGATGACCGACTGCGAATGGCCCTTCGAGCGGCGGACCACGGCGTGGATGCGCGCGATCAGTTCCTCGCGATGGAACGGCTTGGTGACATAATCGTCGGCGCCGAAGCCGAAGGAACGGACCTTGCTGTCCATTTCGGCGACGCCCGACAGGATCAGCACCGGAGTCTGCACCCGTGCCGCCCGCAGCTTCTTGAGCACGTCATAGCCGTGCATGTCGGGCAGGTTGAGATCCAGACAGATGATGTCATAGTCGTACAGCTTGCCGAGATCGAGGCCCTCTTCCCCAAGATCGGTGGTGTAGACGTTGAAACCCTCGGTCGTGAGCATCAGCTCGATCGCCTTGGCGGTGGTTGGTTCGTCCTCAATCAGCAGCACGCGCATTGGAAGCCCCTTCGTGTCGCAGGTCCGTTCACCCCACCAGAACGGTTTCTGCTCGCAATCATTAACCAAAAAACTTCTGAAGGACAAAGGTTAATTTTTCGCTAACCCGCAGGAATCCGCGAGTCGTATAAAAACGAATCTATTTACAAAGCGTTGACCCTGTAACGAAGCCCGCCGAGTCAAGCTGGATTACGGGACGGAACGAGCAAAGTCCTGCCCTGGTTCCGCCTTTCGCAGGAGCGATCCGCGCCGATCACAAGGCAGAAATTTGCACTTCGTAAACCAGCCTCAGCAACCATGGTGGCGGGTCAGGAAATCGAGCAGCGCCTCCACCCGTGCCGGCCGCAGGCGCGAGGGCGGCGTCACCAGATGCAGGCCGAAGGGCGGCGGCCGCCAGTCGAGCAAAATCTCCTCCAACTCACCCGAACGGATCGCGTCGCCGACGATGAAATCGGGCAGGCGGGCGATGCCGACGCCAAGGCGCAGCGCGGGCATCATCGCCTCACCGCTGTTGACGGTGATGCGCGGGCGGACCTGCACCGTCACATTCTGCTGCCCCGGCCCGGTGAAGCGCCAGACATCGGGCGCGGTGACGTTGGAATAGCAGAGGCAGTCGTGGTTGCCGAGGTCGGACGGATGGGTCGGGTGCCCCCGTTCGGCCAGATAGGCGGGCGAGGCGACGACATGCATATGGACATCGGCCAGCCGGCGCGCGCGCAAGGAGCTGTCGGGCATGTCGGCGATGCGGATGGTGGCGTCGAGGCCGAGTTCGACGATGTCGATCTTTGCGTCGGACAAATGCAGGTCGACATCGACCAGCGGATTTTCCCTTGTGAACTGCGCGATCATCGGCGCGATCCGCAGCAGGCCGAAATTCATCGGTGCGCCCAGACGCACCGTGCCGGAGAGTTCGGCGGTTTCGTCGCGCGCGGCCTCCTCCGCCGCCTGTCCTTCGGCCAGGATACGCTGGGCATGGTCCGCCAGGCGCCGGCCGCTCTCGGTCAGCGCCAGGCGGCGGCTGGTGCGGCTGAACAGGCTGGTGTCGAGATGCTGTTCGAGGCGGGTCACCGCCTTGGACACGGTGGCCTTGGAGACGCTGAGCGCCTTGGCCGCGTCGGTAAAGCTGCGATGTTCGACCACGGCGGCAAACATCGCCCAGGCCTCGAAATCGGGTAGGCGCATAAGGAAACAATCCGTTTCAACACTGCTTATTCAAGAAACGAACCTGATCGCTAGATTGTCGGAAAGCAAGCCGGAAGCTTCCGGCATTCGCATTCGAAAGGCAGACCCCATGAGCACGACAACCGCGAGCCGCATCGAGCGCCGCCCGTTCGCGTCGCTCGGCCATGCCGACCATGGCTGGCTGAACGCACGGCATCATTTTTCCTTCGCCAATTATTATGATCCCGCCCGCATGGGCTGGGGCGCGATCCGGGTATGGAACGACGACGAGATCGGTCCGCGCGCGGGCTTTCCGCCGCACCCCCACAGCGACATGGAGATCATCACCTATGTCCGCACCGGCGCGATCACCCACCAGGACAGCCTGGGCAACAAGGGCCGCACCGAAGCGGGTGACGTCCAGGTCATGTCGGCCGGCACCGGTATCCGCCACGCCGAATATAATCTGGAGGACGAGACCACCACCCTGTTCCAGATCTGGGTCATTCCCCGGTCGGTTGGCGGGTCGCCCAGCTGGGGCGCCAAGCCTTTCCCCAACGGCGATCGCGCCGGCAAGCTGGTCGTGCTGGCCAGCGGCCATGACGAGGACAAGGAAGCGCTGCGCATCCGGGCCGACGCCCGGCTGCTGGGCGGCACGATCAAGGCGGGTGAAAGCGTGATCTATGAAAGCGCAGAAGGCCGCCACCTCTATCTGGTCCCGGCGACGGGCCGGATCGAGATTGATGGCCAGGTCTTCGAGGCACGGGACGGCGCGGCCATCATCGGCGGCGCGCCCATCACCATCACCGCGATCGAGGACAGCGAAATCGTCCTGGTCGACAGCAAATAGACATGACGCTTACACGCCGGTCCGTCATCCCCCTCCCCCAGACGGACCGGCCCCGGTCGCCCGCATGCTCCCTCCCTTGTGCGGGCGACCACCCCCTTCAATCTTTCAGTTTCAGATGAGGAGACGTGACAATGGCTAAGGTTCTGGTTCTCTATTATTCGTCCTACGGGCATATCGAAACGATGGCCAAGGCCATGGCCGAAGGCGCTGCCGCCGCCGGCGCGCAGGTCGACATCAAGCGCGTGCCCGAAACCGCGCCGCTGGAAGTCGCCCAGAATGCGCATTTCAAGCTGGACCAGGACGCACCCGTCGCAACCGTCGCCGAATTGGCGGATTATGACGCGATCATCGTCGGCACCGGCACCCGCTTTGGCCGCATGTCGAGCCAGATGGCCGCGTTCCTGGATCAGGCCGGCGGACTGTGGGCGCGCGGTGCGCTCAATGGCAAGGTCGGCGGTGCCTTCACCTCGACCGCGTCGCAGCATGGCGGCCAGGAAGTCACTCTCTTCTCGATCATCACCAACCTGCTGCATTTCGGCATGACGATCGTCGGCCTGGACTATGGCTTTGCCGGCCAGATGGGCGTCGACAAGGTACGCGGCGGTTCGCCCTATGGCGCGACCACCCTGGCCGATGGCGACGGCAGCCGCCAGCCGAGCGAGGAAGAGCTGGACGGCGCCCGCTATCAGGGCCGCCGGATCGCCGAAACCGCGATCAAGCTGCACGGGTAATCGCCGCGCGCGCCGTCTGGGGAACGCAGCCTGGCTGCGTTCTTCGGTCGCATGGGTGCGCCATCAGGCTGTAGGGAGCTGGCACGCCGGGACTGCGCGCCAGCTCCTTTTTATTTGAATTATCCCAGCGTCTTGGGCGTGACCCAGACTTCGACCGGGGTGATGAACTTGCCCGGTGCGGGTTTGCCGACGACGACGCGGTCGGCGGTGACCAATTCGCCATTTTCAAGGTTCAGCGACACCCAGGGCTTGGGCATGCGCTCGAACTTCATTTTCTGGATGGGCTGGCCGGTGGCCGTGTTCATGATGGTGGCAATGATAGACATAGGCGGCGGCTAGCGGGTGCCCCCTGCCCCTGTCCAGAGCCGGAATCGGCAAAATATTTTCGGTCCTCACGAAAAAAGTCGCCGCCCATGTCACATCGGGCGCGGCCATCTCGTCATGTCAGCAATAGCAAGCAAAGGAGCTGTATCATGACCGACAAGATCAATCCCTATGCCGCCGCGCCGCAGTTGATGAAGAGCTGGACCGCGCTCTCCACCGCGATCGCCGACAGCCTGGAGCCGAGCCTGATCGAACTGGTGAAGATCCGTTCGTCGCAGATCAACGGCTGCGCCAACTGCATCAACATGCACAGCTATGAAGCGCGCGAGAAGGGCGAGAGCGAACAGCGCATCTACCTGTTGTCGGCCTGGCGCGAGGCGCCCTGCTACACCGACCGCGAGCGCGCCGCGCTGGGCTGGACCGAGGCGCTGACCGAAATCGCCAAGGGCCACACCCACGAAGCGGCCAAGGAGGCGCTCAACTGGGAATTCACCGAAGAGGAACAGGTCAAGCTGACCCTGATGATCAACATCATCAATGGCTGGAACCGCATCGCCGTCGGCTTCAACCTCTGGTATGACATGCCGATGAAGGCAGCGGCCTGATGGCGCGGGGGACGCAGATGGACGCGGCGGCGCGCTTCGACCCGCTGCGTCCCCGCCTGATCCGGGTCGCCTATCGCATGCTGGGATCGGTCGCCGATGCCGAGGATGTGGTGCAGGATGCCTTCATTCGCTGGATGGGCACCGACCGCAACGCGGTCCGCGAGCCCGAAGCCTTTCTGCGCCGGACCGTCACCCGGCTCTGCCTCGACCAGATGAAGTCGGCGCGGGCGCAGCGCGAAACCTATGTCGGCCCCTGGCTGCCCGAGCCGGTGGTCGAGGAAGCGGAAGAGGAAGAGGACGTCACCCTGCCGTTGATGCTGGCACTGGAACGGCTGTCGCCGCTGGAGCGGGCTGCCTTCCTGCTGCACGATGTGTTCGGCCTCGCCTTTGACGAGGTGGCGAGGACGATCCAGCGCGATGCCGCCGCCTGTCGCCAGCTTGCCGCCCGCGCGCGCGACCATGTGCGCGACGCCCGCCCCCGCTTCCAGGTCGAGAAACAGCGCGGGCTGGAAATTGCCGGCGCCTTCTTCGCCGCCTCGCGCAGCGGCGACATGAGTGCGCTGGGCGCGCTGCTGGCACAGGATGTCAGCTTCCACAGCGATGGCGGCGGCAAGCGCCCGGCCGCGATCCGCCCGGCGATCGGCCATGGCCAGGTGATGCAGGTCCACAAGGCGCTGGCGGTGCTGTTCGGCAAATATGGGTCGACCCTGCTGCGCACCTGCATGGTCAACGGCCTGCCCGGCTTCGTCACGCGCGAGGCCGATGGCGAGTTGCAGACCACCGCGCTGGACATAGAGGACGGCCAGGTGACCGCCATCTACATCATGCGCAACCCGGACAAGCTGCGCCATCTCCATTGATTGCTTAACCGCCGGATAAGCCCGTTCCTTGGGAAAATCGCAGCCCTTGCGGCGCCATGGCCGGATCGGGGACCGGGAGCGAAACAGAGATGGTTGGTGCGATCGGCGGCTCGGGCAATGGCTGGGGCCAGTTCAAGAAGGCGATGGAAGAGCTGGCCCAAAAGGCGCGGCAGGCGAACCAGAATGGCGGCAGCACGACAGCGAAAGTGACAGAGGCAAGCACGCCTGCGGCCACCACGCCGGTTGCGGCCAGCGAGCCGGTCGCCAGCGTCCAGCCGGCGGTCGAAACGACACCTACTGCCGCAGCGACCGCGCCGGCGCCGGTGATCGCGAGCGAAACAGCCGTCGTCGCCAGCGACAGCGTTTCCCTGTCACCTTCGCTGTCGCCCCTGACCTATAGCGCGCCCACGCCAGCGCCGCGATCGCAGGCCGTCGCCGTGCCGGAAACCACGCTGGACACGCAATTATCCGACGCGGGCTATTATGCGTCGCCAGCGGCATCGGCCGTCGCCGACCCGGTCGCCCCCGCCCAGCAGGAGAACGCCGCCGCGCTGAACCAGGCGCAGGTCATCGCCCAGGCCGCCTATGCCCTGGTCGCCCGCGCCGGCGAGGATCATCGCCTGTCGTTGATCCAGAAGGGGTGAAGCGGGATGCCGGGTCAGGCCCGGCATGACGGATTGGGGAATGACAGGAAGCGACCATTTTTGGTCGTTGAGGCTAGCCGTAGTGTTTGCCACCTGCGGACATTAGAGGCTCAGAAACGAAGTAATGTTATGGGCGCAAATATATGCATGAACTACGCACTTTTCTGATCGTTGCTGCGCGGCATTTGAACGCTCCTCTAAGAAGCGCTCTTGCTGTTGAACCGATCGGAGAGATCAACCCATACATACGACGTTCGGCAGCCACCTTTACCACCTTCGACTGTTTGGCTTTTGGGGCTGTATATTTGTATGGCGAACTACCCCTTGAGACTGAGCTATTCGAGGAGTGGATTGGCGATTTCGCTTGGGGAACAGGCGGTCCGATGCGTTACGATGAACTCGCGCACATTTTGATCCCCCGCTATTTCGAGCAAGAGACATTTTGCGTTTCCGAAGGCGAGGGCCCAAATAACAAAGTTGAAACGCGGAATGAGTGGAAGCATGAGCAGGACATTGCTGGACTGTCTGAGCTTCTCAAACAGGCATCGATCGATCACAGCCTGACGGAATGGGCGCTAGAGATAAAGCGCTTTTAACAGCTAATCGAACTCGAAACCGCCAGTCCCCCTTCCCCCCTTACCTAGCAGCGATGGGGCTCCGCCTAGAGCATCCAGCGGCTGAGGCGCGGGGACAGGCGGATGAGGTGCCACAGGGCGAAGGGCGCCAGCAGGGCGAGCGCGAGCAGCCAGGGCTTGGCCAGATAGGGCGTGCCATAATGGATGACCGCGACATGCAGATACATGATGACCAGTGACGCCCGGCCGATCGCGGCGAGCGGGGCGGCCAGCGGCGCGATCCGGGCGGACAGGCGGAAGAGCAATAGCGACGTCGCGATTCCCGATGCGATCGAGAGCAGCGGCCAGCCATAGTCGGCCGCCTTCATGTTGAGCGTCGGCAGCCAGCCGGCCAGCCCTGCCAGCGCGAGCAGGCCGAGCGGCGCTATCCAGAGGTTGCGCCAGTGCAGCCGGGGCCAGAGCGCGCCGACCCAGAGCAGGATCAGCGCCATCGGCACGCTCAGCAGGCCGAGCGGCGAGGCCGGCGTCACATAGCCAATGCCATAGGCGAACAGCAGCATCGGGATCAGCAGCAGCACCCAGCGCCGGTCGAGCGGATCGGGCCAGCGGTTGAGCGCGAGGTTGAACAGGATGCGCGCCAGCATCAGGCAGGGCACGAACCAGAAGATGGTATAGGGGCCGCGCAGCCAATAGCCGCCGAGCAGGATCGGCAGCAGATCGCGCGGCCATTGGTGGAAGATCGGCAGATTGCCCTTGGCCGGTTCGATGATCTGATCGGCCAGGATCAGCAGTGCGAGAAAGATCGTATAGGGGCGCATCTGGCTGACCAGTTGCCGCCGGGTGAAGGGGCCGACGGGATGCGGGCGCGAGAGCATGCCCGATAGCAGAAAGAAGAGCGGCATGTGGAAGCTGTACATGGCGTCGCGCAAGGGTCCGCGCGTCCAGACATGGCCGACCACCACGGCGATGATGCCGATGCCGCGCGCGACATCGACCCAGTCGAGCCGCTGTGGCGCATGTTGATAGGCAAGGCCCCTATTCTCCATCGGCTCCACGCCCTATAGGATGCGGCGTGGGCGTCAATCGCCCAGCCAGATTACCCGGACGCCAGATTTCCCGATCGGATTGATATTTGACCCTGCTTAGCGACAAAGTGCTGTTCATCGATGGCGAGGCCATCATCCTCGACAAGCCGGCCGGCCTGCCGGTCGACGCGCCGCGCGACGGATCGATTTCCCTCGAAAACCACCTCGCCTCGCTGACCTTCGGCTTTCAGCGCTGGCCGCTGGCGGTCCACCGGCTGGACCGCGACACCAGCGGCTGCCTGCTGCTGGCGCGCAATCCCAAGGCGCACAAGCGCTTTGCCGCCGCGTTCGAGGCCGGCACGGTCGAGAAACGCTATGTCGCGGTGCTGGAAGGCGTGCCCGAGGCGGACGAAGGCACGATCGCCCTGTCGCTCAAGAAGGTGAGCACCCAGGCGCAGGGCTGGCGCATGATCGCGGCGAAGGCGGGCAAGCCCGCCGTCACCCACTGGCGCAAGCTGGCGGTGAAGGACGGCCGCGCGCTGATCGCCTTCACGCCGGAAACCGGCCGCACCCACCAGATCCGCGTCCATGCCCAGCATGGGCTGGGCTTCGGCATCGTCGGCGACCCGGTCTATGGCGACGGACAGGGCGCCATGCTGCTGCACAGCCGCTTCCTGAGCGTGTCGCGCGGCGAGAACAAGGCCCCCGCACAGGCGACCGCGCCGCTGCCGCAGAGCTTCGTCGATGCAGGCTTCGGCCCGGAGATATTGGAGGAAGCCGGGCTGTAAGCCCCGGCCCTTCGCCATGGTCGCCATCCCCGTCACCCGCTCCATCGCGATCGACAGCGACGAGATTGTCGAGAGCTTCGCGCGCGCGTCGGGGCCGGGCGGCCAGCATGTGAACACCACCGACAGCGCGGTGATGCTGCGCTTCGACGTCGCCGCCTCGCCGGGGCTGCCCGAGGCGGTGAAGCTGCGGCTGGCGGATCTGGCCGGATCGCGCATGACCCGCGACGGCGTGCTGATCTTGCGCAGCGAAGGCGCGCGATCGCAATTGCTCAACCGGCAGGAAGTACGCGAGCGGCTGTTCGCGCTGATCCGCGAGGCGACGATCGTGCCCAAGAAGCGGCGCCCGACCAAGCCGACCAAGGCATCGCAGAAGCGTCGCGTGGACGGCAAGACCAAGCGCGCGGTGGTGAAGCAGGGGCGCGGCCGGGTCAGGATGGACTGAAGGGGGTATTTTGGGGGGACTGGACGAAGACAGGGGCGGCGCCATAGCGGCCTGGTCGCGACGTGCGGCCATGATCCTGCCCGTGGGGATCGGGCTGCTGCTGGCGATCGCGCTCGCGGGCGTGATGATCGACCCGGTGCAGGACAAGCGCCAGTTTACCGCCTTCCTCTTCATCCGCCAGGATCTGGCACCGGCGATACTGATCGCGCTGCTGTGCCGGTTTGGGCTGAGCATCGGGCCGCAGACGCGGATCGGCTGGATGGACCGGCTGGCGCAGCGGCCATGGGTTATCGCCCTGGCGCTGGCCCTGTTCTGCTGGGCTGGCCATCATTGGCTGTTGCGCGGCTATGACCTGACCCGCGACGAACAGATGGCGAATTTCGATGCCATGATGTTCGCGCAGGGACGCCTCTTCTGGCCGATCGCGCCCGCCTGGCGGCCGATCGCCGAGGCGCTCAACCAGTTCTTCATGCTGCCGATCGCCGATCGGCAGGCCTGGGTATCGAGCTATCTGCCGATCAATGCCGCTGCGCGGGCCTTGATCGGCATGTCGGGTGATCCCGGGCTGACCAGTCCGCTGTTTACCGGGGTCGGCGCGCTGGCGCTGTGGCGGATCGCGGACCGGCTCTGGCCGGGCGATGTCGCTGCCCGCACCGTGGCGCTGCTGCTCTATGCCGGATCGTCGCAGGTCGTGATCCATGGCATGACGGCCCATGCCATGGCCGGGCATCTGGCGCTCAATCTGCTCTGGCTGCTGCTGTTCCTACGCGGCAGATGGAGCCACGCCGGTGCGATCCTGATCGGCTTTCTGGCGACCGGCCTGCATCAGCCGCTATTCCACCCGCTGTTCGTATTTCCGATCCTGGCCGGCCTGCTGTTGCAGCGGCGCTGGCCGCTGGCGCTGCTTTACGGGGCGGCCTATGCCGTCATCGGCCTGTTCTGGCTCGCCTGGCCCAATCTGATCGCGCAATGGGCCGGCGGCCCGATGGAGGCGCTATCCAGCACCGGCGACCGGCTGAGCTATGCGGATCGCATCTTCGACATGCTGGCCGGGTTCGGCCCCGTCAGCCTGTGGCTGATGGCGATGAACCTGCTGCGCTTCATCGCCTGGCAGCATCTGCTGCTGCTGCCGCTCGCGGCTGCGGGCGTGGGCCTTGCCTGGCGCGCGCCGCTGGTCCGGCCATTGATGGCGGGCGTCGTGCTGCATATCATGCTGGTCGGGCTATTGCTGGCTTTCCAGGGGCATGGCTGGGGCTATCGCTATCTGCACGGGCTGATCGGCAGCCTCTGCCTGCTGGGCGCACAGGGCTGGATCGCGCTGCGCGGCCATTGGCCGGGCACGCGGCTCTGGGCCTGGGGCAATGGCGCGACCTTCCTGCTGCTGCTGCCGCTGCATATGGCGATGGCCGCCTGGCTCACCCTGCCCTATGCGCAGATATCGGCGCAGATCGATGCCATGCCGGCGGATATCGTGATCGTCGATGATGGCGCGGTCGCCTTCGGCAGCGACCTGGTCGTCAACCGGCCCGATCTGTCCAACCGGCCGATCCGGCTGCTCGGCGGCAACATGACAGTGGCGCAGGTCGCCACGCTGTGCCGGGACCATCGCGTAGCCTTTGTCGGATCGACGCAGTTGCAGCCTATCCGCCGGATACTGGATGCCGAGCCGAGCGACGATGCCGCCTTCAGGGCGCTGCGATCAACCTGCGACAAAGCGGGTGCCAAGGACAAGTCATGACCCATCCCCTTCATATCTGCATCGTCTATGACTGCCTCTTCCCCTGGACGATCGGCGGTGCCGAGCGGTGGTATCGTGCCTTGGCCGAGCGTCTCGCATCGGAAGGGCATCGGGTCACCTATCTTACCATGCAGCAGTGGGACGAGAGCAATGTCCCGACCTTGCCCGGCATCGAGATCATCGCCGTGGCCCCACGCATGGCGCTCTACGAGGAAGGCAAGCGGCGCATCGCACCACCGCTGCGGTTCGGATGGGGAGTGTTCGCACATCTTCTTCGACATGGGCGCAACTATGACGTCGTCCATCTCTGCTCCTTCCCCTATTTTGCCTTGCTGGCCGCCGGCCTGCTGCGCCCGTTCAAGCGCTATCGCATCATGTGTGACTGGTTCGAGATATGGAGCCGGGACTATTGGCGCGACTATCTGGGGTGGCTGGGCTGGATCGGATCGACAGTCCAGTGGCTGTGCGCGAAGGTATCGCAACAGGCCAATGTGTTCAGCCGGCTGCATGAAAAGCGCCTGCGCCAATTGGGCCTTCGCGGGGAGATGCGCTATCTGCCCGGCCTGTCGGAAACGCCGCCCAAGGCCGAACCGGTGGCCCCCCGCACACCGCCCACCATCGTTTATGCCGGACGGATGATCCCGGAAAAGCGCATTCCCCTGCTGGTCGATGCCATCGCCATCGCCCGCGACAAGACGCCAGAATTGCGCGCGATCCTGTTCGGAAACGGGCCGGAGCGGGCTGCGATCGAGGCCCGGATCGCCATGCACGGCTTGACGCAGATCGTGACCATGCCCGGCTTCGTGCCCGCCGAAGTGCTGGAGCAGGCGATGCGCGAAGCCCTGTGCATCGTGCAACCGTCCGAACGGGAAGGCTATGGGCTGGTAGTGGTCGAGGCGTCGGCACGGGGTGTGCCCGCCATCGTCGCGGCCGCCCCCGACAATGCGGCGGTGGAACTGGTGGAAGAAAGCGAGAATGGTTTCATCGCGGATCCCCCCACCGCAAAAGCCCTGGCTGACGCATTATTGAAAACGCTGGAGACGGGCGGAAATCTCCGCGAAAAGACTAAGGCCTGGTATGCCGCCAACGCCGAGCGCCTTTCGATGGACAGCTCTCTTCACGCCGTTACGCTCAGTTATTCAGGTTGAACGGCAATGATCCGTAGAGCACTCGGCCGTCCAGTCAACTTTTCCGCAAGCCACTGGACGGGCCGCAGCATTACACCGACGAGGAAAAAAATACCGGAATATGGGCGACCCCACCAATTGGCGATGGAGTGGCCCATGGTCGCAGCGCAGATATTGTCCTCAGCCTCTATTGTCAGCCCTTGCACCTCCAGAAGATTGCGCAAGCTCTGGCGAGAAAAGTGAACACGATGGAAAGGTAGGTACCAGTTTTCGCATTTGGCTCCGAACCAGGGTGTCCAAACGCAATCCACATTGGGCACTTCCACAACCAGCCGGCCTCCAGGCGCAAGCAGTGCGGTCAGGCGACCAACAAAACGATGGGGATCGTCGTCATGCTCCAATGCATGGAAGCACAGGACGAGATCGACCTTACCGGCAAGACCAGGCAGTGCCGCGAAGGAACTGTAACGCGCGCGCGCCATCGGTTCTGGCGGATCGGTAAAAAAATCCAAGCCAACGACGTCGGCATTCTCTCCCAGCGCATCGGCAATGCAGCGAGTGATCAATCCATTGCCGCAAGCGAAATCCACTACCGTGCGCGGCGGCCTTCCGATCCGATGCAGGAGGTGCCGAGCCAGACGATCAAATGCCTTCCGCTTGATCCAGCGTGCCAAAGGGGAATCTCCCCGTTGGAAATCCTGGCTTTCGCGCGCCTCATAAAGCGGTGCGACATCGTCCATTGCCGGCCGCGTAACGCCATGGCCGCACGTGCCGCAACGAAAGATAGCTAACTGACCGCCACCTCGCCCCGGCACGTCGATTTGCAGCATGGCATCATTACCGAAACGGCAACGTGCAGCCTGTCCCGAAGGACATTGGCTATATGGCACGAGCCCTAATTCGCTCATGTCAGGATCGGGAATATGGGACAATGGCGGGATCCATGGCGAAGCTCCAGATACGCTGCACTAGGAAGTTAGTCGGCGCCATGGCGGCGGCAACAATCAGATTGGCCCAATAATAGGGTAGTCCCAGCCGAACCAGCATCCATGTCAACAGCATCACGACAGCGAGATTTACCAGAACGCCTAATGCGTAACGGACCAGTTCTCCTCCGGTCATCCCGCCGGGCTTGCGAAAAGTCCATTGCCGATTGAGTAGGAAGGCGACCAACGTCATTCCGAACGTACACAGCACAATCGACAGGAGATAATGCAGGTGGGCCACCTCCGTCAGTGCCACCACGATCGCGTTATTGAGCAGCACCATCAGCCCCCCGACAACACAAAAGCGCAGTCCTTCACCGGCGAGTCTTCGCCAATCGCGTTTTGCCATGACTTAGACGCCGAGATCGGGCGTGAGCAGCAGGCCGCCTCTTCGCGCACCGCCGAGAAACCGCGCATCGTGACCAGCCAAGATCGCGAGCAGGAAACCGCCGAAAACGGTCTGCGCCCCTGTCGCACCCAGTATTCCAGCCAGAACCAACGGCAAGGAATTGGGCAACGCTACGAAACCATGGCTGGACCAGTACCAACCGGTAGCGCCAAAAATTGCAGCGGATGCGGCCATTTGTATGGCGCCGACCGTCAACATGGATTCCAGATTTAACATACGCCCCATGCGAGCCATCATCGGACGCAACCGGCGATAGCCCGATGCAACTCCATGAAGATGCCCGGCTGCTGCCATCAACAACGCCAGATGCCCGGTGGTAAACAGAAAGCCACTGGCAATCGACCAGCTCACGCCGAAAGGCGTCTCCCCCTGGAAAATGCCAAGCCAAAAACCGATCGCGACCATGAGGATCAGCGCGGAAACGCCCATGACGGCCACCGCCGGCACGCCGAACAGCCAGGTCGGGCTCAGCATCAGCAGGTAGCGCAGATGGCGCCAGCCGTCGCGCCAGGGGCGCAGATGGGGGGCGCGGTCGCGCAGGTCGATCGACAGGGTCGCAGGCACTTCGGTGATGCGAAAATCGCGCAGGCTGGCCTTGATCACCATCTCGCTGGCAAATTCCATGCCGCTGCCCGACAGGCCGAGCGCGGCAAAACAATCCCTGGTGATCGCGCGCAGACCACAATGCGCGTCGCTGATCCCGGAGCGGAAGAAGAGGTTGAGGATACCGGTCAGCACCGGATTGCCGATATAGCGGTTCTTCCAGGGCATGGCGCCCGGTGCGATGCCGCCCTTGAAGCGCGACCCCATGCACAGGTCTGCGCCCGCCAGCAATTCACCGATCATCGCCACACCATTGGTGAAGTCGTAGCTGCCGTCGGCATCCCCCATCAGCAGATAGCGCCCATAGGCGCCTTCGCCGCCGCCGATCAGCGCCGCGCCATAGCCGCGCCGGGCCACCGGCACGACGCGAGCGCCCAGATCGGTCGCGATCTTCTGGCTGCCGTCGGTCGAGCCATTGTCGGCAATCACGATCTCGCCGAACAGGCCATGCTGTTCCTCGATCCGCTTGAGCGCCTCGCGCGCATTGGCAATGCAATGTGGCAGGCTGATCGCCTCATCGAGGCAGGGCATGATGATCGACACATCGATCGCACGCGCGTCGGTCCGCAGGTCGGTCAGCGAACGCGTGGCTTCTACGAACATCGGACACCCTCTTTTGCCGGTCTCCAATGGCGATAAACGCTTTTGGTTAACGCTTCCTTGCCTCTGGCCGAGCCGGGCGGGCCATCCTATATGCACGCCATGTATGATTTCGCTCCCACCGCCGCCGCCGACAAGGCGACGCTCTACGCCGATCTTCTGTCCGCTGCCGACGCGCTGACCCGCGACGAACCCGATACGGTCGCCAATATGGCGAACCTGTCGGCGCTGATCTGGCAGTTCCTGCCCGACCTCAACTGGGCCGGCTTCTACCGCATGGTCGAGGATGAGCTGGTGCTGGGGCCTTTCCAGGGCAAGGCGGCCTGCATTCGCATCCCGCTGGGCCGCGGCGTGTGCGGCACGGCCGCCCAGACGCGCGAGACGCAGCTGGTGGCCGACGTCCATGCCTTCCCCGGCCATATCGCCTGCGACGCGGCGAGCGCGTCCGAGATCGTCGTGCCAGTGGTGCATGATGGCCGGCTGATCGGCGTGCTGGACCTCGACAGCCCCCGCCCCGCCCGGTTCGACAGCACCGACCAGCAGGGGCTGGAAGCGCTGGTCGCGCGGATCGCCGGCCGCATCGGCTGATCGCCGCCCTGCCCCGTTCCGGGACAGGATTTGGCAAGCCGAACATGGCGTTGCCCGGATCGTCATGCTAATTTCCACGTTAGCATGATGACCGTGCGGGCGGCCTGACGCCCCTGCAGGAACAGGGAGCATGATGATGGCCGCCCGGATATTTTTCGCCAGCAGCGCCATGGCGCTGATCGCCGGCCTTGCGGGGCCGGTTGCCGCGCAGACACCCGCCGCGTCCGGCACGAGCGTGGTCCGCACCACGACAACGACCGCCACCGCCCATCGCTGGGGACCGCGCTATGACGGGCGATGGTATGCCGGTTGGTCCGCGCCGGGCGGCTGGCAAAGCTATCAGCGGCCGCGCGTAGGCTTTGCCCTGCCCGCCTACTGGGTCCACCCCCGTTTCTTCATCGCCAATTATGGCGTCTATGGCCTGCCGGCGCCGACCACCGGCTATGGCTGGTCGCGCTATTATGACGATGCGGTGATGACCGACCAATATGGCCGGGTGCGCGACATGCGCAGCGGCATCGACTGGTCGCGCTACGAGGGCGGCTATGAAGAAGGCACGCCGCAGCCAGCCACCGTTGCCGGTTCCGGCAGCACCCCCGGCTATGGTGCGCCCGATGACCTCGTGACCTATAACAGCGCGCCGCAGCCCGTCCCCGCCGGTCGCCCCGGCGTGGATTATGATGCCCCCGCCTATGCCAGCAGCGCCGTCAGCCCGAACGCCACGACCGTGACGACTGTCGCGGCGGCACCGGCGCCTCCGGCAGCTCCGGTGGCGGCGACGAGCGGCACGCACTGGTCGAACCAGCCGGCGACCACGACCGTCGTGGCGGCGCCGCCGCCGGTGCCCGGCCTGCCGCCCGGCGGCTATATATCGGGCGGCTTCTATTATCCGCCGCCGCTGGTGACGACCATCATCATCAATCCTGATGGCACGACGCAGTCGAGCACGCGTTACGCGACCGAAGCCAGCCCGCGCTGAGCCCTGGCGGAACCACGACCATGGGTCAGTGCGTTGACGGGCGGGATCAGGTGACGGGAGTGGCGCAATGCTGCATCATGTATCGGTGGGCACCAATGATGTGGCGCGGGCACGGGCCTTCTACGATCCGCTGATGGCGCTGCTGGGCTATCGCAGTTTGCGCGATCATCCCCATTCGCTCGACTATGGCGTGACCGACGTGGTGTTCAGCGTGGAGACGCCGGTCGATGGCGCTCCTGCCAGCGCGGGCAATGGCGTCCATATCTGCTTCGTCGCCGCCGATCGCGGCGCGGTCGACGGATTTCATCGGCTGGCGCTGGAACTGGGCGGGACCGACGCCGGGCCACCGGGCGTGCGGCCACAATATGACGATCATTATTATGGCGCCTTCGTGCGCGATCCCGATGGCAACAAGATCGAGGCGGTCACTTTTTCAGCGCGATAGGCGGGGCGTTCCGCGCCGCCAGGACCGACGCGGCAGGCTGCGGCCGGCCATAATGATAGCCCTGGGCGATATGGCAGCCATGCTGGAGCAGCAACGCGGCCTGTTCGGCGGTCTCCACGCCTTCGGCCACCACCTCCATCCGGAAGCTGCTACCCAGCTTGATGACGGCGTCTACGATGGCCGCGTCGCCGGCATCGCGATCGACATGGCTGACGAAGCTGCGGTCGATCTTCAGCACATTGACCGGATATTGTTTGAGATGGCTGAGCGAGGCGAAGCCGGTGCCGAAATCGTCGAGGGCGATGCGCACCCCGCCCCGGGCGAAGCGATCGAGCGCACGGGCGACCTGCCCCGCGCCGCGCCCCAGGAAAACCGATTCGGTCACCTCGATCTCGAAATGTTCCGCCGGCACCCCATGCTGCTCCAGCCGGGTCAGGACATGGTCGGCAAAGTCGCCCTGCTGCAGGTCCGCCGCCGACGCGTTGACCGCCACCCGGCCCGGGTCGAACCCCGCTCCGAGCCAGGCCTGCATGTCGTGCAGCACGGCATCGAGCATCAATTCGGTCAGGCGGACGGCAAGCTCACCATGTTCGAAGGCGGCGGCGATGGTGGCGGGCGCCTGGACGCCGAGCCGGGGATGCTGCCAGCGGAGCAACGCCTCATAGCCGAGCACCTGGCCAGTGCGCATGTCGACCTTGGGCTGATAATAGGGCACCACCAGCCGTTCGGCGATCACCTGGCGCGCCATATGGATCATCGAGCTGCGCTGCTGCGCATCGGCACGCAACTGGGAATGGAACATGGTGAGGCGGCTGCGGCCGGTCGCCTTCGACGCATAGAGCGCAAGATCCGCCGCCTTGAACAATTCGTGCGCGTCATCGCCATGTTCCCCGAACACGGCGCCGCCGACGCTGACGCCCGCTTCCAGCAACTGCCCCTGATAGGCGAAGGGCGCCCGCATCTTTTCCAATATTGCCTGGCTGCAGGCCTGAACCGCGTCGCTATCCGCCAGCGAGGCGGCAATCAGGCCGAATTCATCGCCACCGAGGCGGCCGACCACGGCATCGGCGGGCGCCGCCGCCGCCAGTCGTTCGGCAAAGCCCCAAAGCAGGGCATCCCCGGCATCATGCCCGAGCGAATCGTTGATCCGCTTGAGATCATCGATATCGAACAGCATCAGACCGAAACCCATGCCGTTAGCGCGCGCCTGCTCCGCCAGTTCCTCCAGCACGCCCTGCCACAAGGTCCGGTTGGGCAGGCGTGTCATGGGATCATGAGTAGCGGCCCAACGGATCCTCTCCTCCGCATCGCGCTGTTCGGTGACGTCGAGGAAAGTGACGATGATCCGGCGCAACTGGCCGACTTCCGTGCGGGTCGCCCAGCCGGTGCTGCGGATCCAGCGCATCGCACCGCTATCGGCGCGATGTACGCGCAAGGTCGCCTCGAAATGCGGCGGCAGGACATTGGCGGCGACGCCGTCCATCATCGCCTTGAGCTTGTGCCGATCATCCGCGTGAACGAGCGACAGGGCCAGTTCGGTGGTGGCTGGGGCATCCGCGGTCAGGCCCAGCATCGCGCGAAACTCCGCCGACCAACTGCGCTGGCCCGACCGCGCGTCATAGTCCCAGATGCCCAGCCGCGCCGACTGCACCGCCAGGCGGAAATGTTCCTCGCTTTCGGCGACGGCCTGCTGCGCCAGCTTCTGGTTATGGACGTCCTCCAGCGTGCCATACCAGCGGATGATCGCGCCCCGGCTGTCACGCCGCGCCGCGGCCCGAGCCCGCATCCAGCGATAGCTGCCGTCACGCAGGCGCAGACGATAATCGACATCGACCGGATCGCCCGACTGCAACCGTTCGCGCCACAGTGCCAGGGTCCGGTCCATATCGTCGGGATGCAGGGCGTTGATCCAGCCGGCGCCCATCGCCTGTTCGGGCGACATGCCGGTCAGGTCGCGCCAGCGCGGCCCCACTTCCTCGATAGCGCCGTCAGGCGTGGCGGTCCACGGAACCTGGGGGCTGAGTTCTACCGACCAGCGATGATGTTCGCGACTTTCCGCAAGGGCGGATTCCAGCAATTCGGCCTGTTTCTCGCGACGATCATGCATATCCTCCACCGTTCCATACCAGCGCCATGCCCCCGCAGGCATTGCCTGACGCATCATGCGGAGCAGGCACCATCGGCTTGCGCCGTCTGCGCAACGCAGGCGAACGACCAGCGGTTCCGGCTGCGACGCGGCGGCAGCGGCCCGTATAATGAGCCCGATATCGACCGAATCAAAGCCCTTGCGCCAACCATGGCGAAGCAGCCCCGTGCGAAGCCCGCCGCCCCGCACCTTGCCCACCACCCAATAGGTCAGCAGACGGCCGCGATGATCCGCAAACCAGTGAATGACCGGCGCGCCAACATGGTTGAATTTGGGTGACAATGTCCGGCGTCCGGCGCCATCGCCCGGTGACATATGCGGCGCCGGCCCGCCAAGTTCGCGGGCACCATCGACAAAGCGCCGATCAGCGAAGCGATCCATCGCCCATCCCCGATTGTCGTGCCGCCCCGTTCGCCATGGCAGGGAGGATGCAGGAAAAGCTTAAACAAGCCTGCACGTAACCGGAATGATCGGGAATCTGTAAATTACAGAAACTGCCCCGTCAGCGGCGCAATATGGCGGCCAGTTCGAGCGGCAGCGGCGGCTCGTCGCGCGGCATGACGACGCGGATCGCCTGCGCCTGTTCCTCGGGATCGAAGCGGACCCAGCCGGCACGGCTGAGCTTTTCGAGCGGACGATAGCGGATCTTATATTGCATCCGCTGCGAGCCATCGACCCAATAGCCCAGATAGACATAGGCTAGGCCCGCACGGGCGGCGCGCTGGATATGATCCATGATGATGAAATTGCCGAGGCCCGGGCGGTCTTCCAGCTCGGTGTCGAAGAAGCTGTAGATCATCGACAGGCCGTCACCCTGGCGATCGGTCAGGCAGGCGCCGACCAACTTGCCGGGACGGCCATCCTCGCCGGGCAGGCGATATTCGACGACATGGCTTTCGACCGGGGTCTGTTCGACCATATCGGCGAAATCCATCTCGTCCATTTCGGTCATGCCGCCGCCGGGATGGCGCGCACGCAGATAGCGCTGGAGCAGTTCGAACTGCTCTTCAGTCGACCAGGGCTTGCAGGCGGTGACAGTCAGATCGCTGTTGCGACGGATCAGCTTGCGCTGCGTCGAATTGGGCTTGAATTCCTGCGCGACGACGCGGACCGAGACGCAGGCCGAGCAATCCGCGCAGCTCGGGCGATAGGCGACATTCTGGCTGCGGCGGAAACCGATGCGGCCCAGCGCATCATTCAATTCCGAGGCATTGTCGCCGTTGAGTTCGGTAAAGACCTTCCGCTCGCTCTTGCCCGGCAGATAGGGACAAGGGCTGGGGTTCGTCACGAAGAAGCGCGGAAAACGGAACGGTGCGCTCATGTTCCTCCCCCCGATTCAGTCATGCGAATGTGCCTTTTCATGATTGGACTATGCCGTCCCGGCCCAACCATGAAAAGGTCATTTACCACGAAATTTTTACCGATGGTTAAGCATGTCCCAAAATCAGGCAACCTCGATCGGCGCGACCTCGTAACCAGCCGCGCCCAGCGCCGCGATCAGCCGCTGGAGATGGGCGCCGTCGCGGGTCTCGCACTCGACATCGAGACTGAGCCCCTTCGCCGGCAGGTTGGTGAAAATGCGCTGGTGCGACAGTTCCAGGATGTTGACCGCTTCCTGATCGAAGATGCGGGCAACATGGAAAAGCGCGCCGGGCCGGTCCTGAAGGATGATGCGCAGGCGGGCGAGACGGCCCGATCGGGCGAGATCGCGCAGCAGCACATTGGCCAGCAGGCGCGTATCGATATTGCCGCCGGTCAGGATCAGGCCGACATTGCGGCCGACAAATTGTTCACGATAGCTGAGCAGTGCGGCAAGGCCGGCGGCGCCCGCGCCCTCGACCACGGTCTTCTCGATCTGGAGCAGCAGGCTGACGGCTTCTTCCAGCCGCCGTTCGGTGACCAGCAATATGTCGTCCGCCAGCCGCTCGGCAAAGCGGCGGGTAAGCTCGCCCGGCTGCTTGACCGCGATCCCCTCGGCCAGCGTATCGCCATCACAGGCGAGGTCGGCGCCCTTGATGAAGTCGTACATCGACGGATAGAGTTCCGCCTGCACGCCGATCAGGCGGATATCGGGCTTCATCGCGCGCGCGGCCGTGCCGACGCCCGAGAACAGGCCGCCGCCACCGATCGGCACGATCAGCGTGTCGATTTCCGGCGCGTCCTCCAGCATTTCGAGCGCAACCGTGCCCTGGCCGGCGATGATGTCGGGTTCGTCGAACGGATGGACGAAGGTCAGGCCCTGCTCCACCTCGAGCTTGCGGGCATGGGCATAGGCATCGTCGAACTTCTCGCCATATTGGACGACGGTCGCACCATGGCCCTGGGTCTGGGTCACCTTCACGATCGGCGTGGTCGTGGGCATGACGATGGTCACGGGCACGCCAAGGCGCTTGCCATGATAGGCCAGGCCCTGCGCATGGTTGCCGGCCGACGCGCCGATCACGCCCTTGGCCTTGGCCGCGTCATCGAGTTGCAGCAGTCGATTGAGCGCGCCGCGTTCCTTGTAGGCGGCGGTAAACTGGAGATTTTCGAATTTCAGGAAGACCTTGCAGCCAAGCATCTGCGAGAAGGTCTGGCTAATGAGCGTCGGCGTCTTGACGATCGACCCGGAAATACGTGTCCGGGCCGCAAGGATATCATCGACGGAAACGGGCAGCGGCAACGCGCCCTCGATCTTGCTCAGCGTGTTCATGGCGCAGGCCCCTAACGCAAAATTGCCGGTGAAGAAACTGGCACTTGCCGAAAACTGGCCCTATGGCTTGGCTGCACGCACGAAATGTACGAGGCTTATGGCTAATATCGCGTTTATCGGCCTGGGGGTCATGGGTGGCCCGATCGCGGGACATCTGGCCAAGGCGGGGCACCACCTGACCGTCTATAATCGATCGATCGGCAAGGCCAAGCGCTGGGCGGAGGCCTATGGCGGCGAAGTCGCGATCAGCCCGGCCAAGGCGGCCGAGGAAGCGGAGATCGTCATCAGTTGCGTCGGCACCGACGATGACCTGAGCCAGATCACGCTGGGCCGCGAAGGCGCGTTCCGCACGATGAAGCCGGGCGGCCTGTTCATCGACCATACGACAGTGTCGGCGCGGATCGCGCGGCAATTGTTCGTCGAGGGCGAGAGTCTGGGCCTGCACTGCGTCGATGCACCGGTGTCCGGCGGCCAGGCGGGCGCCGAAAATGGCCGGTTGTCGATCATGTGCGGCGGTTCGGCCCCGGCCGTGGCGGCGGCAACGATCGTGATGCAGGCCTATGCCGCGCGCATCGTCCATGTCGGCGGCGCCGGCGCGGGCCAGACGACGAAGATGGTGAACCAGATCTGCATCGGCGGCGTTCTGCAGGGCCTGGCCGAAGCGATGCGCTTTGCCCAGGCGGCGGAACTGGACCTGGACAAGGTGTTCGAGGCGATTTCGGGGGGCGCAGCGCAAAGCTGGCAGATGGACAATAGATGGCAGACGATGGCGCAGGACAGTTTCGATTTCGGGTTTGCGGTGGACTGGATGCGCAAGGATCTGGGGCTGGCGCTGGAGGAAGCGCGGGCCAATGGGGCGACCTTGCCGGTGACGGCGATGGTCGATCAGTTCTATGCCGACGTGCAGGCGATGGGCGGCAACCGGCAGGACACCAGCGCGCTGGTGCGGCGGATCACCCGCGCATGAGGAAGATGATGCTGGCGGTGATCGCCGCGCTCGTTCTGCCGATGCCGGCCCATGCGTCGGGCGTGATCGACAATGTGAACGGCATCGCCATCGGACCGGATGGCAAGATCGTCCATTTCGGCGCATTGATGATCGACGATGAGGGCAAGGTCGAGAAGCTGATCCAGGGCCGCTATCAGGAACCCGAATATAAGCCCAAGAAGCCCAAGCGCGGCCAGCCCTGGCCCGAGCGGCCAAAAGGCCCGAGCTTCAAGCTGGACGCGGGCGGCAAGACGCTGATCCCCGGCCTGATCGACGCGCATGGCCATGTCATGGGCCTGGGCCTGTCGCTCATCACGCTGGACCTGTCCGACACGAAATCGCTGGCCGAGGCGCAGGCGAAGATCCGCGCCTATGCGCAGGAAAATACCAGCCGCAAATGGATCATCGGCACCGGCTGGAACCAGGAGACATGGGGCCTTGGCCGGTTCCCGACCGCCGCCGAACTGGACGCCGCCGTGGGCGACATTCCGGTCTGGCTGGAGCGGGTCGATGGCCATGCCGGCTGGGCCAACAGCGCGGCGATCCGCGCGGCCGGCGTCAGCGCCACGACCAAGGCGCCGGCCGGCGGGCGGATCGAGATGGCGGCGGGCAAGCCGGCGGGCGTCTTCGTCGACAAGGCGATGGACCTGATCCAGAAGGTCGTGCCCGCCCCCGCCCCCAAGGATCGCGACAATGCGCTGGAAAAGGCGCAGCGCGCGTTGCTGGCGGTCGGCATCACCGGCATTGCCGACATGGGCACCAGCATCGAGGATTGGCAGGCCTTCCGCCGGTCGGCCGACCGTGGCGCGCTGCGCGTGCGGATCATGTCCTATGCCTATGGCCTCGACAATATGGTGCTGATCGCCGGGCCGGAACCCACGCCCTGGCTCTATGACGATCATCTGCGCATGGGGGGGATCAAGCTGCTGCTGGACGGCGCGCTGGGGTCGCGCGGCGCCTGGCTGAAGTCGGACTATAGCGATGCGCCGGGCCAGCGCGGCCTGCCGATGATCCCGTCGACGCAGTTGCGCAACATCATGAGCCGGGCAGCGATGGACAATTTCCAGGTCGCGGTCCACGCGATCGGCGACGCCGCCAATGGCGAGATACTCGACGCGATCCAGGAAATGTCGGACACCTATACCGGCGACCGGCGCTGGCGGGTCGAACATGCCCAGATCATCGATCCGGCCGACCTGCCGCGCTTTGCGCGCTATGGCACGATCGCGTCGATGCAGCCGGTGCATGAGACGTCGGACTGGCGCATGGCGACGGCGCGGCTGGGCGAGGCCCGGCTGAAAGGCGCCTATGCCTGGAAGGCGATGCTCGACAATCATGTGCCGCTGGCCTTCGGCTCCGACGTGCCGGTCGAAAGCCCCAATCCCTTCCCCGGTATCGCCGCCGCCATGTCGCGCCAGGATGCCAAGGGCGAGCCGGCCGGCGGCTGGTTGCCCGAGCAGAAGGTCGGTTTCGAGGTAGCGCTGGACGGCTTTACCCGGCAGGGGGCCTTTGCCGGCTTTGCCGAGAAGAAGTTCGGCAGCCTGGTGCCGGGGCAGCGGGCAGACTTCCTGCTGATCGACCGCAATATCGAGACGGCCAGCCCGACCGACATTCGCGGCACGCAGGTGCTGGAAACCTGGATCAACGGCAAGCGGGTCTATGTGAAGGGGCAGTAGCCCCTTCCCTCACATCGCGTTGTCGGCGGCGTTCATGGCGTCGTCGATCGTCTCGGGCAATGGCGGCTGGACCGGGCGATCGCAACCGGCCAGCTTCATATGGGCGCGCAGCGTGTCCATGCGTCCCAGGTTCCAACGCGCCAGCGGCACGCCGAGCGGACGGAATTCGGCGCGGTCGAACAGTTCGACCACATAGGTCTTGCACAGTTCATCCACCTGATCGAGCGTCAGCATGCCGAGGTTCATCACCATCGGCTTGCCCGGCACGCCGTTGCGGCCGCGCACCAGATCGGTGACGTAAAGGCCGCCGCGCGGATCGACCAGCACGACATCGGCGCGCGAGGCGTCGATCATCCGGTGGCTGGCAGCATAGGGTTCGACGAACACATGGGTGCGCCAGACCAGGAAGCCGGCGGCCAGCAGCGTCACCACGAAGCCGATGAAGATCGGCCGCATCGCGCCCTGTGGCCGGAAGCGCGCCCAGCCAAGGCCGCCGAGCAGGCAGAAGGGACCGATAAAGCCATGGGCATAGCGGAAGCCCCAGCCATAGCCCTGCGCCAGCGCCAGCACGCAGCCGGCGATGCATCCCAGCGCCAGCGGCAGGGCGATCTCACGCCCGCGGATCGCATCGCGCCAGTGCATCGCCAGCACGCCAAGGCCCGCGAGCGGCACCATCAGGATGTTGTTCCAGGCGGCGTAGCGGCTGAGATTGACCAGCGGCTGCCAGCGGTCGCCCAGGCGCTGGAACAGGCTGCCGACCTTGTCGGCGACGCCGGCGGAGGGGCGCACATCGGTCGGCGCGCCCAGTGCGTGGAGCAGGAAGCCGGGCCAGATCTTGGCCCAGACGATGACGATCGCCACCAAGGTCAGCGCGTGGAAGGCGGCCACGGTCCAGCGCCGCGCCAGCAGCATCCAGAGGATGAAGGGGGCGATGAAGATGGGCGGGAAATGCCATTGATGCAGGCCCGCCGCGATCAGCGCGACCACGCCGGCCGACAGATGCCCCGCAATGCCGCCGCGCAGCACCAATGCCAGCCAGACCATGTTCAATGCGAAATGGCCGGTCATCGCATAGGGGGTCATCGCCGTGACCCAGAGCTGGGCCGAAGACAAGCCGAGCAGCATCGTCACCCAGACGGCATCGGGCCTGTCAGGGAAGAGATGGAGCGCCACCCGCCATAGCGAGAAGAGGCCGAGCACCAGCAATACCGGGCCAGCGAGATTGGGGTCGCCCATCTGCCAGAACAAGGCCTGGATCGCGCTGTTCACCGGCAGATAGGCTGCGGTCCAATAGTCGGCGGCGCCGAAGGGCGAGAAAAATTCGGGCATGATCGCCCGGCGATAGGGTTCCCATTCGATCGGGATCGGACGGGCGAACAGGCCTTCGCGCATATAGGCGGCGGCAAAGCGCGCGACCTCTTCATCGCGGGAGACCGAATAATCCTGGAACAGGGCATAATGGCCAGCCCAGGCGGCGAGCCCCAGCAAGACGATGATCGGCACGATGATCCGTGCGCGCGGTTGCGGCAGGCGAAAGCCCATCCCCTCCGCAAAGGGGGCAGCCAGCGCCAGCAGGAACAGACCGATCATCAGCGCCGGAAAATCCTGATCCAGGAACAGGATGACGGCAAGGCTGACACCCTGACGCCAGGTCACATGCCACAGGAAGGTCGCGCCCAACCACAGGGCGAGGCCGATCGCCCCGGCGAGGAACAGGCGCCGCGCGCTGACGAAGGGCATTCCCCCCGGCATCAGCTTTCCAGCAATGCCCTGTTGACGAAGATGCCGTCCATTTCAACGAGCAGCGGGAAATGGCCCTTGTTGTTCGCGAAGAAGGCGGAAGGGACGAAGGCGCGCGCCTCCAGCCAGTCGATCATCGCACGATAGCCGGTGCCGCCTTCATAGATGGGACGCACGCCCAGTTCCGTCTGGATGCCGGCCATGTCGGCGATGACCGCGCCCGCCCCTTCGCAGACCGACAGGTCATGGCCCTGCGTGTCCATCTTGAGGAAGGGTCGGGCGAAGCCATGGGCGGCGCGCAGTTCGGGCAGCAGGCTGTCGAGCCGGCGGCACTGCATCTCCACCGTCTTCGTCACCTTGTTCCGATCGGCGAAGATCGCGTCCTGCGCGCCCGAGGGAGCCTTCAGCGAACTGAACTGGTCGGCGGCCATGATGTTGAAGCTGGCGGTGCCGTCGAAATCGGACAGGGCCATGTTGAAGACATGCCATTTGCGGTCGGACGCGGCGGCCTTGCTCAGTTCGGCGAAAACGTCCGGGTTCGGCTCGAAGGAGAGGATGGTGCCGGCAAAGCCCGCATCCTTTCGCGCCATGGTCGCATATTGGCCGCGATTGGCGCCGACGTCGAACAGGCAGTCGATCGCGAAGGCGGACAGGAAGCGCTTGAGCGCCTGGATCTCGGGATATTGGTGGACGCGGCCGGCCAGCGCCAGGCGCAGGGCCAGTGCGCGGTCGGACAATTCGCGGACATAGCGGCTCATGCGCGCAGCACCTGGCGGTAAATATCGATCGTCGCCAAGGCCATGTCCTTCCAATTGCCCATAGTATCTCCATAGGCGCGCGCCCGCGCACCCGCTGCCTGCCTGATGGCCGCGCTTTCGATCAGCGGCAAGAGGGCTTGGGCGAGCGCCACCGCATTTCCGGCCGGAACCCGCGTGGTGATGCCGTCCGGCAGGGTGCCGAACATGCCGGCGTCGGAGGTGACCATCGCCTTGCCATGGTGCAACGCCGACAGGAAGGCACCGCTCGAATCGATATGGCGATAGGGAAAGGCCATCAGGTCGGCTTTCGCCATGTGCGCGTCGAGCCGGGGTTCGGTGAGGAAGCCGAAATCGGTGACGAGACGGTCGCCGAAGCCGGCGGCATGGACCGGATCGAGGATCGGCGCGACATCCATGAAGGGCTTGCCGGCCAGCACCAGTTCGAAGTGATGGCCCGCGCGCCAGAGCGACAGGCAGGCCTCCACGAGCAGGTCGACGCCCTTATATGGGCGGATGGTGCCGAAGAAGAGGATGCGGGGCGCAGCGGGTTCGGGGATGGCGGCGAGGTCCGCCGGGGTGGCGGGCGCAAGGCGCATCGGCGGATGCGGCGTCACATGGATGCGGACGGGATCGACGCCCTGTCCGACCAGCGCCGCGCGTGTCGTGTCGCCATGGACGATCAGCGCATCGAACCGATCGAGCAGGCCGCGATAGCCGCGCCCCTGCAGGCCGCTGTCGGCATGATAGGCATCGGCATTATGGACGGTATGGACGAGCGCGGTGCGGCCCTTAAGCCGATCGAGCATCAGCCTGTCCGCCGGCGCCAGCGGCAGCCACTGGACATGGGTCACGTCCGCGCCGGTCATCGCATCGAGATTGCCGAGCGCGCAGGTCAGGCCATATTCGGCCGCCTTGGCGAGGCGGAAGGCGCCCCCCTCCCCCAGCCGATCGCGCAGGGCCTCGCTGTGGCGGAAGAAGCGCGGGGCGTAGCTATAACCCTGCGGCACGATCGCATCGGTGGCGCGCATCGGCCGGCCGAGCAGGGTGACGTCAGCGCCCGCCTGTGCCAGACCGGCGCATAGCCCGTCATCATAGCGCCCGGTGAAGAGCGAGGGATCGAGCATGGCAATCTTCATGCGCGCACCAGCCGGCGCAGCGAGACGAGATGGAGGCCAGCGGCCAGCATCAGGGTCAGGGCATAGAGGCCAAGGAAGCCGAGATCGAAGCGATCGGGCCAGAGCGCGCCGGCGAGCGGCACGCTGAGCAATGATCCGGCAAGGAAGGGCAGCGAGCGCTGGAGCAGATGGGCAAAGCGGCCGAGCGCAGCCTGGACATAGACCGAGACGCAGACGACCGAGAGCGCGACCAGCGCCAGCGCGGTAAGGCCAAGGTCGGCCTGGTCGATCGCGGCGCGGCCGTCGAACAGCTTGTCGAACAGCCAGCCGCCGATCAGAATCAGCAACGCCGAACCGGCGAGCGCGAAGAAGAGCGCGGCGCCGAGCGCGCGGGCCAGGAGCTGGCGCACCCGCGCACCTTCGCCGGCATGATAGGCGCGGGTGATGCGCGGCAGGGCCGCCTCCACCATGGCGCGCACCAGCATCGAGAGCGAGCGCGACATCTTGAAGAAGAAGTCGAAGAGCAGCATCGGCCGGGCATCGCTGGTGGCCATGGCGATGGTGAAATAGGGCGCGTTATAGGCGATGATGTCGGAGACGGTGAAGGCAGCCGACGCGCCGATGTCGCGCAGATAATGGCGGCGCACATGGCCGCCGCCGACACGGAAGGCGAACCAGTGGCTGCGGCGCATGCCGAGGCGGCGATGGACATGGACGATGGCATAGCCGATCACCAGAACACTGATCGCCAGTTGCAGCGCGACCGACAGGCGCGGATCGAGCCCGAACAGGATCGCTGCCAGCAGGCCGATCGTCACCACGCGGCGGGCGCAATCCAGCCCTTCCCACAGGAAATTGCCGTCAATCGCCGCCAGCGCCCGCTTGGCGAGCAAAGCCGGCAGATTGAGGCAGGCGGTCAGGAAAAAGAGCAGGAACAGCATCGGCATGGCAGTATGCAGCCCGCCCAGCGCCAGCGCGCCGAGCAGGAGGACGACCGCGCCGGCAATCAGCAGCCCCAGGAAGAGGAAGAGCACGCCCATTTCCTCCAGCCGGAAGCCGCCATCGGCCGCCTCCTCATCGCTGCCCAGCCAGAAGCGGCGCAGGCGCGCATAGATGATGCTGGTGAGGCCGAATTCCGCCGAAATGGTGAAATTGCCGAAGGCGACCAGCAGCAGGAAAGCCTGGAACTCCGCCAGCGGCAGCACCCGCACGAAGACGAAGGTGACGGCGAAGCCCCAGATCATCACCAGCCCGACATTGGCGAGCTTGACCAGCGCGAGGATGCGGGCGGATGCCTCCATCCGCGCAAGCATGCTCACTGCGTCGCTGTTCCCAGCGGCTTGCGCGCGCGGAACAGCCGATCATCGAGCGCATAGAAATGGCGCGTGTCGGCGTCGATGTCGCGCGCGTCAATTTCCTCCAACTCGAAACCGGCGGCGCGGATGCGATCGGCAAAGTCGAGGCCGTACTGGCGGACATGGTCCCATTGGCCGAAGCGGCGTTCACGCTCGCGCGGAGGGATGTCGAAACTGCCATCCTCGGTCGGCTTGTCCCACAGCGGCACGATCAGCCAGGCTTCGCCGCCCGGCTTGAGGGCACGCAGGATATTGCGCAGCACGGCCATGTCGTCGGGCACATGCTCCATCACATGGCTGGCGTAGAACAGGTCGTAGCGATCGCTGTCGGACAGTGCCATCAGGTCGACCTGATGCATGCCGGGCACGGTATAGCGCGCGGGGTCGAGATCGGCCGGGACATAGTCGGCCGCCGCCGAGAAGCGCTTGACCAGGCTCCCCTCATTGGGGGCCATGTGCAGGATTGCGCCGTCGGTCGGCACGGTCAGCACGCCCTTCATGAGCAGATAGTTCATCAGCCGCTCGCGCGGCGAGGCGTTGCAATTGGGGCAGCCCCATTCGCCATTGTCGCCATAGCGGAAGAAGCCGACGACCGTCATGCCGCAGGCCGGGCAGCCGCGATTGGCGGAAGCGCCCAGTGCCTTGCGCAGGTCGAGACCCAATTTGGTCAGATGCTTGCCGGCGGCCTTGGCCACCCGCTGGACAGTAATCACGCCATTCTCCGCTCGGTATCAGCTTCCGGCCTATACAATATGGCGCGGCTTTGGCGAGGGGGATCAGCGTGACTTGGCAGGATTCCATGTCGTGACAGTGCGGCCGCTCATCGCCTTGAGCACGCCCTGCAAGGTCGCGGCATAGGCGATCAGTATGTCGACCAGCGCCGCCAGAGGCCCACAGCGCGACCGCAGGCCGATCCAGGCGAGCAGCGCAATGCCGATCGCGCCGGTCATGTAGAGCATCGGCGACAGGCGCAGCGCCAGCACCCCGGCCGCGATCGCGCCGGTCAGGATGAACAGGCCACCAAACCAGCGGACGATCTTGCGCGAGGCATATTTGAACCGGTCGATCGCGGCCATGCGGCGCAGTTGCGGGCGCAAATGGCGGTGCGTGTGCCAGGCGCGGGCGGCGATCCGCACCTTGCGCCGATATTCGTCCTTGCGCCCCGTCACCAGCCGTTCGCGCGCGATCACATCCTTCGCCTTCACCAGTCGCTTGCCGGCAAAGACCACCGCCATGGAGACGGTAAGGTCATCCAGCACGCTATCGGGAAATTCGGGATAGAGGCTGCGACGGATGGAGAAGATCGAGCCATCGGCCCCCAGCACATTGCCGGTGCGCGATTCCTCGTCCTTCAGCCTTTCCTCGATCCGCCAGTAGAGCGAGCCGACGGCGGCGGTCGCACTGTCCCCCTCGCCCAGATAATGGAGCGAGCCGAGGACGCCGCCGACGGCAGGATCGGCATAGCGGGCGAGCAGATTGTCGATTGCGTCAGGATCGAGCAGCACATTGGCGTCGGTGAAGATCAGTATGTCGCCGCGCGCGCGGGCGGCGAGCAATTTCATGCCATGCGCCTTGCCGCTGCGCCCCGGCCCGCGCAGCAGCGTGACCAGATCGCCCTGCGCCGCGATCAGCGCGGCGGTATCATCGGACGATCCATCGTCGAAGGCGAGAATTTCCAGCGCCGGATGGCGCGCCTTCAGCCTCGCCAGATTGGCAAGCTTTTCCGGCATCGCCGCCGCCTCATTATAGGCGCAGAAGAGCAGCGAGGCGCCGGGCACCGGGCCAACGACCGGCGTTTCCACCCGGGGTGGCAGCATGCGCAGGATCAGCGGGTAGAAGAGGAAGGGCCAGGCGACGGCAATTAGCGAGGCCAGCAGGACCAGGGCAAGCAGCAGGTTGGTCACGGTCAATAGGCCTTGTGATGGACCAGCACGCCGAGTGTCGCGACAATGATCCGCAGGTCGCGCCAGATCGACCAGTCGCTGACATATTCAAGGTCGGAACCCAGCCGGTCGATCAGATCCTGATGATGATCGGTCGCGCCGCGATGTCCCCGCACCTGGGCCAGGCCGGTCATGCCAGGCTTGATGCAATGGCGTTCCCAATAGCGGGCATCGACCTCCCAATAAAGGCTGTCGCCCGCCTTGGCTGCGGCGGCATGGGGCCGCGGGCCGACGATGCTCATGTCGCCGTTCAGCACGTTGAAGAGCTGGGGCAGTTCATCGATACTGGTCTTGCGCAGGAAGGCACCGACGCGGGTGACGCGATCATCGTCGCGCTTCGTCAGCGTCGCGGCCTTGTGGTCGCTTACCTCGGTCCGCATCGAGCGAAACTTGTAGATGGAGAAGGGTCGCGCGTCCTTGCCGATGCGCGGCTGACGGAAGAGGATCGGGCCGGGACTGGTCAGCTTCACCGCCAGCGCAGCGCCGATCAGGATCGGCGAGAGGGCGATGGTCGCGATGGTGGCGACGATGATGTCGAACAGCCGCTTGATCAGGCGATCGCGGAATTGCAGCGGGCCGCCGGCGACGATGATCGTGGGCTGGCCGTCGAATTCGTCGACCCGCGCAGGCGCGAAGCGCAGCAGTTCGGGGACGACGATTTCGCCCCGCGCCGACAGCGACTTGAGCGCGGCCGACCAGTCGTCCATCCGTTCGAGCGGACAGGCGACGATCACCCGTTCCGCCATGCCAACGGCAGCGGCGAGGCGCGCAGCCATGTCGGCATCATGGCGTTCGGGATGGAGATTGGCAGAGTCGGCCTGGATCACATCCATATGGGCGCCGGTCTCGGTTGCGATCTCTACCCCGTCCATGATGACCGCGGTCAGATGCGGCACATCGCCAAGCACCCGGACGGCGAGGCGCGCGACCGCCAGGCGCACCAGCGCCAGCGTGGCCGCGCCGAGCAGCAGGCCGGTCAGGAAGGTCAGACGGGACAGTTGTTCGGCGATCTTGCCCAGATAGACGATCAGCAGCATCAGCAGCGCCGCCTGCGCCAACGCGAGCAGCGCGCGGAAGATGCCGCGTCGCACCCGGTCCAGCGTGTTGATGCCATAGGCCCCGCCCTGCACCGCGAGGATCGCATAGAGCGGCGCGACCATGGCGAACATCACCAGGCCATGGGGCTTGCCCGGCTCGCCCCAGAACGCGCCTACCACCAACCAGTTGGCCGCAAGGAAGGCGATGAACAGCCCTGCCATGTCGCCCGCCAGGCACAGCGCATAGAGGCGCAGCCGCACAATTTCCTTCGAGACGGTCAATGAGGCGCTGTGCATGATCATTATTCTGCCCCGTTGGCACCGGGTTGGGCCGGTTGCAAGGGGATCACGCGCCGAACAGCCGGCCGAGCGCCTTGTCGAGCATCACCATTTGCCATAGCAGGCGCCCATGGTCGGAAACGCCGGCCTTGTGGTCGGCCGCGACCTTGGCCAGCATCTTCGTGTCGAACCAGCCGGTGCGGGCGAGCGCGGAGCCGCCCGCGACCGCCGTCGCCTCGCCCGCCAGCGCGCCGCGGAACCAGGCGCTGATCGGCGTAACGAAGCCCATTTTCTGACGGTAGAGAATATCCTGCGGCAGGAAGGGTTCCATCGCCTTCTTCATGAGATATTTGCCGCTATTGCCGCGAATGCGCTGGGCGACCGGCAGGCGCGCGGCAAATTCGACCAGCCGATGGTCGAGCAGCGGCTCGCGCGCCTCCAGACCGACGGCCATGCTCATCCGGTCGCTCTTGGTCAGGATGTCGCCAGGCAACCAGATGCGGATATCGGCATATTGGGCGCGATCGAGCGGGTCGCGCGCCGGGGCATCGGCCATCGCCTTGATATAGCGATCCTCGGCGCGATAGGCACCCAGCCGGCTCTTCATGTCCTGGCTGAACAATCGCTGGCGCAGCGCATGGGGCGTCACCCCGACCGAGGCGGCATAAGCCTCGCCACCGTCGCCGGCCAGTTCCAGGAAGGTCGACTTGGCGCGCAGCGCGCGCGGCGCCCAGTCGGCCTTGGGATAATAGCGGCCGAGCGTGCCGAACAAAGGTTCACGCACCGAAGCGGGGATCAGGCCGCGCAGCCTTTCCCCCTGCATCTGGAAGCGGTGGCGGCGATAGCCGGCGAACGCCTCGTCCGCGCCGTCGCCGGACAGCGCCACCGTCACCTGTTCGCGCGCCAGTTCGCAGACCCGATAGGTCGGCAGCGCGGAGGCATCGGCAAAAGGTTCGTCGAAATGGAAGGCGAGCGTGTCGGCCAATCCATAATCATCGGGTGATACGATGCGGGTGCGATGGTCGGTGGCGAAGCGCCGGGCGATCCGGTCGGCATAGGCGGTCTCGTCCAGGCTGGCGACATCGAAGCCGATGGTGCAGGTCTTGACCGCCTGGTTCGACGCCTCCGCCATCAGCGCGACGACGCTGCTGCTGTCGACGCCGCCGGACAGGAAGGCGCCGAGCGGCACGTCGGACACCATGCGCGAGCGCACCGCCTGACGCATCAGCGCGACCAGTTCCTCCTCCAGCGCCTCGGGCTTGGCCTTGCTGCGATCGGCAAAGCTGATGTCCCAATAACGCTGCGGATGGGGCAGCGGGCGGCCGCGCACCAGGCGCAGCGTCTCGCCCGCGCCGAGCTTGCGCACGCCCGCGACCATGCAGGCATCGTCGGGGACATAGCCATAGGCGAGATAATCCTCGACCGCGCTCAGGTCCGGCGCGCGGCGAAGCAGCGGATGGGCGAGCAGGCTCTTCAGTTCCGATCCGAAGATCAGGCTGCCATCCGACAGCAGCGCATAATGGAGCGGCTTCACCCCCAGCCGGTCGCGCACCAGCCATAGCGACTGGGCGCGCGCGTCGAACAGGGCGAAGGCGAACATGCCGTTGAAGCGGCTGACGCATTCCTCGCCCCATTGGCGATAGCCGTGCAGGATGACTTCGGTATCGCTGTCGGTGCGGAAGACATGGCCCTTTGCCTCCAGTTCGGCGCGAACCTCGGCGAAATTGTAGATTTCCCCGTTGAAGGTGACGACCAGGCTTTCATCCTCGGTCAGCATCGGCTGGGCGCCGCCGCCAAGGTCGATGATCGACAGGCGCAGATGGCCGAGGCCCACGCCCGGCGCGGTCCAGATGCCGCTGCCGTCCGGGCCGCGATGCGGCATCACGTCCAGCATGGCGCGCACCCGCGCAGGATCGACCGGCTTGGCCGTTTCGAGATGGAAGATGCCCGCAATTCCGCACATTGTTACGGTCCTAGCCTATGCCCGCGCTGCGGTCAGCCAATTCCTTCACATTGCCCAGATCATGCAGAAAGGCGGCGATCGCCGTGTCGGAGGGATAGCCGGGATGCTCTTCGGCGGAAACAAGGATCGCGACCGAGCGCGGATCGCGGCCGAGCAGCCGGGCGAGCATGGTCTGGACCTTCACCTCCGGCTTGCTGCCGGTCGGTGCGCCCTGCCCCACCACATAGAAGCTGACGACATGGCGGACGAGCGGACCGGGACCGGTGATCTGCTCGCCGCGCGCGTCGGCGGGTGCCGGTGCGGGCGAGGACCAGGTCCATTCCCTGTCGGGATCGACCGCGCCCTGGCCGAAACCGACCAGTTCGCGCTTGTCCTCCTGCCGGTCAAAGGCGGCGACGACGAGGTCCACGACCTGTCCGTGCGCGTTGGTGTAGCGGCCAGCGATGAAATGATCGGCACCATCGAAGCGCGGTTTCCAGGGATAGGTCTGGGCGGCACTGGTGCGGGTCCAGCCCGGCACCACTGGCAGATCGATGCGCGATGGCAGCGGACGGGCAGTGGCTGCGGTGGCCGCCAGCCAGAGCGGCGCGGCGACGATGATGCCGAGCGCAATGGCCGCCATCATGCCGGCCGGCGCCTGCCGCCGGACGGTGCGCTGCAGCGGGGCGGGATCGAACCAGGGATCGCCGGGCTTGCGATCGAAGAATGGCCAGGCGGTCGCCATCACGATGATCATGATGATCGCGAAGAAGACCCAGCCATAGACGACGTGGTCGAAACCGACGGCGGCATCGACCGTGGTCAGATGGGCGACCAATATGGTGGCGAATGCGCGCACGCCATTGGCCAGCACCGACAAGGTGAGCGCTCCGGCCATGAACAGGATGCGGCGCGGCCAGCTCCTGAAGCAGACATTGCAAACCAGCGCGCCATAAGCGGTCATGGCGATCAGGAACTTGGCGCCCGAACAGGCCTCCGCCACCTCGAAATAGCCGGTCGGGGTGGTGATGAAGATGCCCTCCATATGGGCGGGCACGCCGGCCAGCGTCAGGAACATCATCGACAGATGCGCCGTCACCAGCTGAAGATGCGGCACGATCTCCTCACCGAAGGGGACCATGAAGAAGGCATAGAAGAGCGGGAAGAGCAGCGCGCGCGCCACCATCGGCCCGAGCAGCGCGATCACCGCACCCTGGAGCATCAGGACCAGGGCGCCATGGCGGACCATCGCGACGCCCGCCGCCGCGCCGAGCAGCCAGGCGAAGGCGCCCAGGCCAAGCCAGATCAGGCCCGGCGGCCAGGCGACCGGCTCCAGCTGGCGCAGGCCGGGCAGACGCTGCTGCACCAGCCAGGCGATGAGGATCGGGATGAAGAGGCAATGGCCGAAGGTGGAGGCGTTCCACCAGATCGAGACCATCGAATAGAGATCGTCGAAGAAGAGCGTGAGGATGGCAGCCGCGACCACGCCCAGCGCGGTCAGATGACCACGCCAGCCGGCAAGGCCCATGCGCGGCATGTCGGCAAGGGGACGGGCGCGATCGGTCATGCCGCCTGCGGATCGGCCTTGCCCGGCGCGCCAAGCAGCAGGTCGGGCAGACCGCCGAGCGTCGCCGACCAGCGATAGCGCGCCTCGACACGGCGACGAGCGGCAAGGCCGAGCTGCGTTCCTCGCGCCGGATCGGCGAGCAGCCACAGGACCGCCTGGGCTTCGGCCGCCGGGTCATCCGCGACCAGGAAATCGCGGCCATCGACCGCATCAATGCCTTCCGCCGCCTGCGACGAGGCGACGACCGGGCGGGCCATCGCCATCGCTTCCAGCACCTTGTTCTGGATACCGCGCGCGATGCGCAGCGGCGCCACGACCAGATCGGCAGCGGCCAACCAGCCGCGCACGTCGGGCACGCCGCCGGTGACGACAACGCCGGGAAGGTCGGCGAGCGCCTGCACCGGCTTCGACGGGTTGCGGCCGACAATGGCGAAGCGCACATCGGGGCGTGCCGACTGGATGGCGGGCAGCGTCTGGCGCGCGAAACTCTCGACCGCCTCGACATTGGGGCGATAGTCCATCTGGCCGGTGAAGACGATCAGCGGCCCTGCCCCCTTCTCGACGGCCGGGAAATCGACCGCCGGATCGAAATAGTCGAGCGCCACGCCATTTTCGAGCGCGACGATCCGGTCGGCGCCAAGGCCGCAGGCGTCACGGAACAACGCCGCTTCGGCTTCGCTGACGAAGCTGCAGATGTCGGCGCGGGCCGCGACCTTGCGCTCGAAATCGAGCAGCACGCGCCCCTCGCGCCGGTTGATCCAGCCCATCGGACCGGAACCCTGCGCCCCATAAGCGGCATATTTGGCCGAATCGAAATCGACGAAATCCATCAGGAAGCGCACCCCCGCCGGCAGCATGGGCACGAAATGGGCCATCTGCGCCGAATAGGCAATGACGGCGCGGATCGGCCGTTCGGCCATGACCTGGGCGACCCAGCGATGCAGGCCCGGATGATCGAACAGCGACACCAGCAGCGACTGGCCGCGCGCCAGGCCGGTGAGGCCGGCGACCATGCGCGAACGGTCGCGCATCAGCACGCACTGGCTGGCCGTCAGTTGCGCCATGTCGGGGGCAAAGCCCATGTCGCGATCATCATCGGCAAAGCAGCCGACATGGACCGGCGCCATCTGCGCCAGCCGCTGGAGCAGATGATAGGACCGGATCTTGTCGCCCCGGTCGGGCGGGAACGGGATACGATGGCAGAGGAAAAGAAGCTCGCCCGTCATCCAAGGCCCCGGGCGATATGCGGACCGATGAGATTGGCGACGGGCAGCGGCAGTTTCTTCCACAATTCCACCTTGCGCCGATATTGGGGCGAGAGCGGATTGACGTCCCGCGTCTCCTTGCCCGGCGCGGTGCGCAGATGATAGCCGAGCGGATCGCCCTCGAACCCCCATGTCTTCTTCCAGGCCGCGGGGCCGGTGCCGACCTTCGACCGGCCGAAGTCGAAATGGGTAAGGCCGCGCTCGCGCGCCTGGCGCATCAGGGTGAAATAGAGGACTTCGTTGGAGCGCATCGCCCGCGCCTCCAGCCCGGCGCCATGCCAATAGGGCATGCAGGCGCCGCCATGATAGAGGCTGATGACCGCCGACAGCGGCTTGCCATCCTTCGATACCATGGCGATGTCCGCATCCGCCCCGAACCGGTCGAGGATGGCATCGAACAGCGCGCGCGGGAAGACCGGCGTGCCCAGATTATGGACGCTGTGGCAATAGAGGCGATAATGGATGTCGCGCAGCCGCTGGTCGCGGCCGGTCTCGAACTGGAGATCATTGCCGAGCCCCTTGCGGATTTCCGCGCGGTGGCGCTTGGGGATCGCCTTCAGTTCCGCTTCGTCATCGGCCGCAAGCGCGCGCGAGAAACCGAGATAGGCGTCGGCCTTGTTCTGCCATGAGGCGCCGCCGGGCGCTTCGCCGCCGCGCAGTTCCAGCGTGTCGCAGCCGAGCTTTTCCGCCTGATACCAGGCCGCGTCGGAAAGTTTGGCAATCGCCTTGCGATGGGACGCGAGGATGCCGCCATCGACCGCGAAACCGCTGCCGACCAACGCCTTGCCGAACAGGGCCGAGCGGATATGGGTGAGCGGCAGCACGCCGTTGATCTCGCCCGAGGGCGTGCGCGCGACCAGCATGATCGCCTTCTGACCCGTGCCGGCCTCCACCCCCATGATCCAGGCCGGTCGATGAAAGGGCGTCGAGCCCGGCTGGGCGCAGACCCAGGCATCGATTTCCGCCACGACAGCCGGATCGGACAGGCGCGCCTCTCCGACGATGACGCTCAGATCGACAATCGCATTCATCTGGTCATTCCCTCAGTACCCCTGGCACCGGCATAGGCCCGAAGGGCTGAATATATGGTAATCAGCCAAGACCCCGACTGATCATCGGCCCCAGAAGATTGGCGACCGGGAGCGGCAATGTCTTCCACAGTTCGATCCGGCGCTGATATTTTGCGCTGGTCGGGCTGACATCGCGCAGGCGACCGGAGGGCGACCAGTCATGATAGACGAGCGGCTGCGGTTCGAAGCCGAAGCTCTTCTTCCAGGCCGCCTGCCCGCTGCCCACCTTGGACCGGCCAAAGTCGAAGCGGCCGGCGCCGCGCGCGCGGCCATGGCCCATCAGCCGATAATACATGAGTTCGTTGGACCGCAGCCGGCGCGCATCGGCGCCGCCGCCGCCCCAGAAGGGCATGACCCGGTCGCCATGATAGAGGGTCAGCACGGCCGAGACCGGACGATCGCCATCGCGCACGATGCTGATGTCGGCATCCGCGCCAAAGGCGGCGATCACCTCGCGGAAGAGGCGTGCGGGGAAGACCGGGGTGCCGAGGTTGCGGACGCATTCGGCATAGATGCGATAATGGTCACGCAGATGCGCCGACGAGCGGCCATGATCGACGGTCAGCGCCGGATTGGCCAGCGCCTTGCGCAGTTCAGCGCGATGCTTGCGCGGGATGGCGAGCAGTTCGGCCTCGTCATCGGCGGCGAGCGGGCGGACGAAGGCGACATGCTCGCCCGCGCAGACGCGCCACCCCTCCCCCGGCGCGACACCACCGCGCAGTTCGACCGGCGCATCGCCGCGCGCCCGCGCCTCGTTCTGGGCGGCAGCGGCCAGGGCGGCGATCACGGCCGGATCATCGGCCAATATGCCACCATCAACGGCGAAGGCGGCGGACACCAGCGCCTGCCCGAACAGGCGGCTGCGCACATGCTGGAGCGGCAGCAGGCCGCAAATCTGGCCCGAGGGCGCGACCGCCGCGAGCATCAGCGCCCGGTTCGCGGTCGCCCGCTCGATCGCGATCAGCCAGGCCGGGCGATGGAACGGCGTGCTGGCGCCATGACCGAGGACATAGGCATCGGCCGCCTGCGCCTGTGCCGGATCGGCAAGGTCCAGCGTGGTGATCGCCAGATCGGCCCGATTACCTGCGATCATGCGACGCGCGCCGCTTCCTGCGCGACCAGCGCGTCGACGCGGGTCCAGGCGAAATCCTGCGTCAGACGGCGCAGCTTGGCGGCCATGACGGAAAGATTGGTATAGTGGCGCACCCGCGAGCGCAGCGGCGCGCCGGCGACGCGCGGCTGATCCGGGTCGATTTCCCAGGGGTGAAAATAGATGATCGCCGGCCGCTGCGCCTGCCCATTCACCTGGCGGATCGCCCAGCGCGAAAAGCCATAGGGCAGCAGCCGGAAAAAGCCCCCGCCCCCCGCCGCCAGCGTGCGCTGGCCAAGCTTCGCCGTCGTTACGGGCAGTTCGAGCAGGTCCGATCCGGCCACCGGTTTCCAGGCGAAGCGGGGCGAATCCGGCCAGCCATAATGATCATGCCGGATCGGCGCGACGCTGCTGGAATAGGCATAGCCCTCCTCCGCCAGGATCGGATGCGCCCAGGGCGTGCGCGGATCGATCGAGAAGCTGGGCGCGCGATAGCCAGTGACCTTCTGGCCGCTGGCATCCTCCAGGATGGCACGGGACTTGCGCAGGTCGGCACGAAACTGTTCGGGCGTAAAGGTGAAGACGCGGGCATGATCATAGCCATGGCTGGCGACTTCATGCCCGGCATCGGCAATGCGGCGCATCAGCGCGGGATAGCGTTCGGCGACCCAGCCCAGCGTAAAGAAGGTCGCGGTGACGCCAGCCTGCGCGAACAGGTCCAGCACCGCATCGGTGTTGCGCTCGACGCGATGCGCCAGCCCCTCCCAGTCGGAACGGTCGATCGTCCGTTCGAAGGCGCCGACCTGGAACCAGTCCTCGACATCGACGGACAGGGCATTGTGCATCATGATCTTGTCCCGGTTGCGCGCGCGGGCGCGATCAGGCGGCGTTGCGCTCCGGGTCGGCGACGCGCTCGTCGCGCTCGACCCAGTCCACGAGCATGGTCAGCACGCGTCGCAGCGCCGCATCCTGTTCCTCGACGCGGAATTCGAGGCCCGACAGGCGCTCCTCGACCAGAGCGAAGCAGCCCTTGAGCGCTTCGGGGTCGACCGTCGGTGCGGCGTAGGAGGCATGGTTCTGCATCGCGCGCAGGGCGGCGATCTCGGCACGCAGCGCCTCGATCTCCTCATGCACGGCGGGCGACACGAGATCGGGCTGCGCCGGCGCCTGCCAGGCGACCGCCTGCGGTGCGGGGGCAGCGGCGACCGGTTCGGCCGGTGCGATCGGTTCCGGGGCGGTTTCGCCGGCACTATCCAGCACGGACGGCGCGATCGGTTCGGCGCTGACATCCTCGTCCACGCCCATATCCTCGATCACTGCCTGGACCGCCTGACCGTCAATCTCGGTCAGTTGCTCCAGCGCGCCCAACAGCAGCACCCGACTGACCAGCGCGTTGATGCGGCGCGGCACGCCGCCGGTGGCGGCATAGATGGCGTCAAGCGCATCGTCGGTGAAATAGGGATTGCCGGTCCAGCCGACCAGCGTCAGACGATGGCTGATATAGGGTTCCACCTCCTGCGGCAGCATCGGGTCGAGATGATGGGTCGCGATCACGCGCTGGCGCAGCTGCTCCAGCTCGGGCGAGCGGACGAGGTCGCGAAATTCGGGCTGGCCGAGCAGGAAGATCTGCAGCAGCGACTGACCGCCCAACTGGAAGTTGGACAGCATACGCAGTTCCTCGATCGCCGAGACCGGCAGGTTCTGCGCCTCGTCCACGATCAGCAGCGAGCGGCGGCCGGCCCGGGCCTGGCCCTGAAGATAGGCCTCGATCTGGCGCAATATCTGCGCCTTGGCGACGCCGTCGGTAGCCAGGCCGAAGCTCTGCGCGGCAAGGCGCAGCATGTCGTCGCCCTCGACCTGGGTCGACACGATCTTGGTCGCGGTCAGGCGCGCCGGATCGATCGTGCTCATCAGATGGCCTACCAGCGTCGTCTTGCCGGCGCCGATGTCACCGGTGATGACGATGAAGCCCTCGCCCTGCGCCAGGCCATAGCCCAGATAGGACAGTGCCTTGCGATGCGTCGTGCTCTCAAAATAGAAATGCGGGTCCGGCGTCAGCTGGAACGGGCGGCCCTGCAATCCATAGAACTGATCGTACATCTGTCGTCTCCATCCGGCTGACCGGCGTAGCATGAACGCCGTTATAGCCCGAATTTCCTTAAAAGCTGTAACGCAGGCCGACCTGGCCCATCGCGTTGATCAGCGTATCAAAATCATCCGCCTTCGCCGCATCGACGCCAAGCGAGGCCGATGCCGTAAGCTTCCTGGTCAAGCCCCTGAAATAGCTTGTGAAGGCACCATAGTTCAAGACGTCGGCGCGCGCGCCGCTGGCATCAAAATAATTGATGTAGACCGCCGTATCCAGGGAATCGCGGTCGTTGAACGCATAGGTGACGGTGCCATTGCCATACCAATTCTGGTCGCGGGTACCGCTGATCAGCACGCTCTGGGTCGTCGGCGTGATGAACTTGCGGTTGGAATAGCCGCCGCCCAGGCCAAAGCCCCAGGGGCCGCGCCGGGTGGAATATTGCCCGGCGACGCCACGATAACGGAAATTGGCGCCGGTGATTCCGGCCAGCGCATCGTTGAAGCATTCGCCCCCGCCGGTCGGCGAGAAGGCGCAGCCGGTGAGATCGCCGGTGAAGGGATTGCGCGGCACGATCAGGTTGGTGCCGGTGAAGGCCGCCGCATCCGCCGTGATCATCCGGCCGAAGCTTTCGATGCCGTCGAACACGGCGATGCCGATGCTGCTGTTGCGGCCCTGCCAGGTGAACTGACCCTGATAGGACATGCCGCCATAGCGTTCGCCCACCGTCGCCTTCAGCGAGGTACGGCGATTGGGCCGCCACAGCACGCCCACATCCCAGATCAGGTCGCCGAAATCATAATAAAGCGCGCGCGGCGAACTCTTGTCGGTGACATAGCGGCCGTTGCGGATGATCGGCACGCCATCTTCATCCAGCAAGGGCGCGCGCTGGCTGATCTCGATATCCTCATAGCCGATGCCACCGAGCAGCGCGACCGTGGGCGAGACCGGCATGATCGCATCGACCCGGCCCCAGACATCCTCGAACCGCTGATCGAGCTGGCTGGCATCCTCGCGGCTATAGCCGGCGCTGGCGGTCAGGCCGACCGGCAGGATCGTGCCTGGCGCGAAACCGACGGAGCCTTTGAGGTCATGGGACCAGCTTTGTGCGAAGGAACCATTGGCGATCGCGGCGCCGGGGGCATTCACATCGACATCATCATCGACGCGGGCATAGCCCAGCCGATAGGAGGCCTTGATGTCGAGATCGCCGACCTTCGTGGCATAGCTCGGGCCGATATAGCCGCCCCAGATCTGGCTGGTAAAGCGATTGTCGATCGCCGCGGCGCCCGAATAGCCATCGGTCCGCACCCGCGAGGCGATTCCGCCGGCCTGCAGGGTGAGTTCCGGGGTCAGCTTGTAGCCGGCATTGGCGATGCCGCTCAGCACGTCGGAATCGGTCGCGTGCCCCCAGCCGAAACTGTGCATATACTGGACGTCCGCCGCGGCGTTGAGCCGGCGAGTCTGGACTTCCATCGTCACCCCGGCGGTGAGATTGGTATAGGTCACGACGTCGCCGTCGCCCTTGAGCGGCACCATCACCACCTGGTCGATGCCCAGATAAGGCGTGACGTCGACCTTCTTGGTCGACACGGGCGTGCCTTGCGCCAGCGCCGGGGCGCTGACACTGGCAAGCACCAGCAGCGAGGTGCCGGCGATCAGGGCGCGCGCGGTCATCCCGCCTCCCCCTTGCCATAATAGGAACCGAAGCGACGGGCGCCGCCGGTATAGCGGACGGCGTTGAGCAGCAACTGGACCTGCGCCCCGCCCTTGAGCAGTGCGGCCGCCTCCCGCAGCGCGCTTTCCGACGTCTTGTCGGCGCGCACCACCAGCAGCGCGACCGCGACATGGCTGGCCAGCACGGCGGCGGGCGAGGCCGCGAGCAAGGGCGGCGAATCGAACACGATGATGCGGTCGCGCCGCCCCTCGGTCAGCCGTTGCAGCAGCATTTCGGTGCGCGCGGAGGCGAGATATTCGGTATCGGCATGGCTGCGCTGTCCCGCCGGCAGGACCGACAGCGAGGGGATGTCGGTGCGAAGCACGCAATCCTCGATCGCGACCAGCGGATCGGCGAGCGCGTCCATCAACCCCGGCCCGGCCTGCAGGCCCAGCGTTTCGGGGATGCCCGGATTGCCGAAATCGGCATCGACCAGCAAAATTTCGCGATCCTGTTCAGCCGCCAGGCTGAGCGCCAGGTTGATCGCGCAGAAGGTCTTCCCCTCGCCACTATGGGGCGAACAGAGGAGGATGCGGTTGCCGCGCGGATTGTCCTGAAGATGGGTCAGCAGCCCGCGCTTGAGCAGGCGGAACTCCTCGCTCATCGCGGTGACCGGCGCGCCGGGCACCAGGAAGCCGGCTTCGGTCAGCCGGGCGCGATCGACCGGCTGGGCCGGGCTGGTCCAGGCCTGGGCGCGGAAGATCGGCGCCTCGCCGGACGCGACCGTGGCCGGTGCCTGCGGCGCGGGATCGAACATCGGCGGCGGTGGCGGTGCATCGGCCGGCACATCGACCGCCGGTGCAGCGCGTCCACGCAGGGCGGCCTGGAAATCGAAAATCTCGGTGGCGCGTTCGATCAGCGAGCCGCGACCCTTGATAGGGCTATGCTGGTTCATGGGATCAGGCTCCTTCACGCCGTACCGCGCTGGATGAATTCGACGACGATCAGCAACAGACACAGGGCCGCCAGGCCGCCGCTGGCGCCCGCAAACCATTTCATGCGCTGCTTGTCGAGGGCGCCCTGGGCCGTGCTGGCGACCTGAGTGATCGACCCGGCAACCGGGATGCCAACGGCCCGCTCCAGACGAGCGGCCGTCGGGAAGGTGCCCTTGAGCTGACCGATCGCAAAGGCCACGCCGACACCGGCACCAATGCCGACGATCAGCACGCCCAGCAACAGCAGCGGCCGGTTGGGCGCTGCGGGCGCGTTCGGCAAGCTCGGCGGCAGGATGACGCGGAACTGGACAGCCCCGGTTTCCGTCTTCACGTCACCGCGCAGGCGGATCTCCTCGCGGTCGGCGAGCAGCTTGTCATATTGGGTCTGCAGCGCGGCATAGTCGCGATCCAGCTTTTCCTGTTCGGATGCCACGCCCGGCTCATCGATCTGATGCGCCGTCATGGTGTTGAGATCGGCCTGAAGCTGCGCCTTGCGGGTCGATAGCGCCTGTACCGTCGCTGCGCGTTCGGCCTGCATGGATTTCAGCGAGAGATAAGCCGGGTTGGGGGTCCCCCCCACGGCCGCCGCGCTGCCGCCGCCCTGACGACGCAGATTGTCGACCTGGCGCTGGGCCGCGATCACGTCGGGATGGTTGCTGGTCCAGCCGCGTGCGCGCATCGCCGCAAGGTCCGACTGGGCCTGTGCCAACGGCGACACACCGCCGCCGACCGTCATGCCCGGCAGGGTTGCCGGGGTGCCGGCCAGTTGGCCGTTCATTGCGCTGAGCGCGCTCTGCGCCTGCACCAGTTGGGCGTCGATGTTGTTGATTTCCAGCCGCGCGGCATCCATCCGCTGGCTGATCGTTCCGGCCCCCGGCAACACGCTGGCATAGCGCTGGGCGAATTCGACGCGCCGCTTGTCAGCGACTTCCAATTGCTTGCCGCGGCCGGCGATCTGCTGGTCGAGGAACGCCAGGCTCTGACGGGTTTCGGTGCGACCGCCGGTCAGATTTTCCTCCTGGAAGATGTCGATCAGCTTCTGCACCACCTGCTGGGCGATGCGGGCATTCGCGCCGTCCGACAGGCCGCTGTCGGCCGAAGTCGCGCTGATGTCGATCATGCTGGGATCAGCCTGGGCCAGCACGGTGATATGTTCGCGCAGGGTAGTGATCTTGCCCGCCACGTCGCGCGGCCCAGAAATGGTCTGGGCCAGGTCGGTGCCGCGCACGACCTTTTCCAGATTTTCCGCGCTCAGCAACGTCTGGCGCACCCGGTCGAGATCCTGCTGGGACTGGACCTGGGTGATGCCGATCTTGTCCTCCAGCAGCGACTGGGTGTTCACATAGACCCGCGCCTTGGATTCATAACCATTGGGGATGAGCGACACGCCCAGCCAGCCCAGCATGCATACGCCCCAGGCCACGGCCAGCGCGATCCAGCGCCGGCTCCATATGCCGTGGAGGAGGACCAGCAGCTCGTCGTACAGACCCGCCATGATCAGAACATGCTTTCGGGAATGATGATGACGTCGCCGGGCGCCAGCATGACGTTTGCCTTGGTATCGCCCTTCTTGAGCAGGTCGCCGAGACGAACCTGATATTCCTTCTGCTTGCCGCTGGCCTTGTCGAAGCGGACCAGCCGCGCGCGATTGCCCGACGCATATTCGCTGAGGCCACCGACCGAGATCATGGCATCAAGCAGTGTCATGTTCGCGCGATAGGGAATGGAAGCGGGCTTTTCGGTCGCGCCGACGATGCGCACCTGCTGGCTGTAGGTGCCCGAAAAATTGTCGACGATGACCGACACCAGCGGATTTTCGATATATTGCGACAGTGCCAGCTTGATGTCGTCAGACAGCATCTTGGGCGTCTTGCCGACGGCCGGCATGTCGGTGATCAGCGGCGTGGTGATACGGCCGTCGGGACGCACCTGGACCTTCGCGCCCAGTTCGGGATTGCGCCAGACGAAGATGGTCAGATTGTCGAGCGGGCCGATGATATATTCCTCGCCCGGCCCTTCCTGGGTCGCGACGAAGGATGCGGGGGGAAGCTGCGGCGCGGAACCGGTCGATGCGCAGCCCGACAGGGCCACCGCAGGCAGCGATGCACCGATCAGGAGCCTGGAAATCCGCTGGAAACGCATAAAATTCACCCCTTCATACCATCATAGCCGACAGGCGACCGACAGGATATGGTCGCACGCAGGCCCATGGCTTCATCCTCGTCTTGCCGGAAAAGGGTAAAGATAGGGTTAGGCCTGCTGTCGCGCATGAATCAGCCAAGTAATAGTTCGCGAGGACTTGGATGACCAAGAAAGGCGGCCGGACTGGCCGACGCGCCATATGCCCCTGCCAGGAAAATCGCGATGAAATCACCCGGCGCGACCGGCGGCAACGCCAGCTTCTCCCCCAGCCGGTCGATCGGCGTGCAGAGACAACCGACCACATTTACCGGCTGGGTCGATGGCTCACGCCCGAAGCGATTGGCCACCGCGATCGGGTAATTGCGCCGCACGACCGTGCCGAAATTGCCGCTGGCGGCAAGCTGGTGGTGCAGGCCACCATCGACCACGACGAAGGTTTCCCCCTGGCTGGTCTTCACATCGACGACCTGGGTCAGATAGACCCCCGCCTCCCCGACCAGCCAGCGGCCCAGTTCGATCGCGAATGCGCTGTCCTTCAGGATATCCGGCAGCGCCTTGACCGCGGTGTCGAGCGCGACACCGATCGGCCGGATGTCCAGCCGCTCGTCACCGGGGAAATAGGGGATGCCGAAACCGCCACCCAGATTGACCAGTGGCGGCGCCGCGCCGACCGCATCGGACAGGCGCGCCGCCAGATCGATGGTCGCCGCCTGGGTCTCGATGATCGCCATCGGGTCGAGCGCCTGGCTGCCGGCGAAGATATGCCAGCCACGCCAGTCCGCGCCGCCATCGATCATCGTGCGGGCCAGCGCGGCCGCGCGATCGGCATCGACGCCGAAGGGCTTGGCGCCGCCGCCCATGCGCATGCCCGAGCCTTTCAGATCGAAATCCGGGTTCACCCGAACGGCCAGACGCGGCACCTTGCCCAGTCGCTCTGCCACGGTGAGCGCGCGGGCGCCCTCCCCTTCGGACTCCAGGTTGATGGTGATGCCGGCATGGATGGCGGCTTCCAACTCGTCATTACGCTTGCCCGGCCCGGCAAAGCTGATGCGCGCCGGGTCCATGCCCGCGTCCAGCGCCATTGCCAGTTCACCGCCCGACGCAATGTCGAAACCGTCTACCAGACCCGTCATGCGCGCCAGCAGCGGCGCATAAGGATTGGCCTTGATCGCATAATGAAGGTCGATCTTCTTGGGGATCGCCTCGCGGAAGCGGCGGACCTGCGCTTCGATGATCCCCATGTCATAGACGAACAGCGGCGTGTCGCCCGCTTCGTCGACCAGGCTTGCCGCGCCGCAGCCGCCGATCAGCAGCATGCCTTCTTCCTCGGCGAACCAGGCGGGGATGGGGCCTGTGGGTTTCACGACGCATACTCCTTGGCCAGTGCGACTCGATCGATCTTGCCATTGGGGTTACGCGGAAACTGTGCAAGCACTAGCGTCTCGCGCGGCTGCATGAAATTGGGCAGTTCGGCCTTCAGGTGGGCGGCGACGGCGGCGGATATATCGGGATCGGCGGCGCGCAGCAGCAGCAGCACCGCCTGCCCCAGCCGCTCATCCCTGACACCAAGTGCGACAGCCTCCGCCACGCCGGCGACCGCAACCGCCGCCTCCTCGATCTCGGTCGGGCTGATGCGATTGCCGGCCGACTTGATCATCGCGTCGTCGCGGCCGACGAAATAGAGCAGTCCTTCCGGGTCGCGGCGCACCGTATCGCCGGACCATACGGCAATGCCGCCATGGCGCGAGGCTGACGGCGCCGGCTTGAACCGTTCGGCGGTGCGCGCCGCATCCTGCCAATAGCCCTGCGCCACCAGCGGCCCGGCATGGACCAGTTCGCCCGGCTCGTCATCGCCGGCAAGGCTGCCGTCGGGGCGAACCACCAATATCTCGGCAAAGGGGATGGCAGACCCCATCGAATCCGGGTGACTGTCAACCAGAGTAGGCGACAGATAGGTGGAGCGGAAGGCTTCGGTCAGGCCATACATGGGATAGAGATCGGCCTGCGGGAACAGCGCGCGCAGCCGCGCCACCAGCGGCCGGGTCAACGCCCCGCCACTATTGGTCAGGCGACGGAGCTTGGCCGCGATCTCCACGGGCCAGTCCAGTTCGGTGAGTTGCACCCAGAGCGGCGGCACCCCGGCCAGGGTGGTGATGTCCCAGCGATCGACCGCCTTCACCACATCGCGCGGCGTCAGATAGTCGAGCGGATAGGCGCAGCCGCCCGCATACCAGGTCGAAAGCAGCTGGTTCTGGCCATAGTCGAAGCTGAAGGGCAGCACGCACAGCGTCCGGTCCTCCGGCGCCAGCCCCAGATAATGGGCCACCGACACCGCGCCGAGCCAAAGATTGGCGTGACTGAGCATCACCCCCTTGGGCCGGCCGGTCGATCCACTGGTGTAGAGGATCGCGGCCAGAGCCTCCGGCGCGGCATCGGACGGCGGCAGCGCCGCGCCACCGCTCATCCCCGCCGCCGCATCATCTTCCCGATGGAGATGGCAGTCGGCCGGGACATCGGCGGGCGCCAGCGTCGATAGGCGGCTGGCCGTGCCGATCAGCAGCGCGGCGCCGCTGTCGGCCAGGATATGGGCGACCTGCGCATGTTTGAGCAGCGGATTGATCGGCACATGGACAAGGCCTGCACGCGGCGCGGCGAGCGGCATCAGCGCGGCAACCGGCCCCTTGGCCACCCAACTGGCTACCCGCGCGCCGGATGCAAGGCCAAAACCGGCGAGCCATCCAGCCAGACGGCCAAGTGCCTGTTCCAACTCGGCATAATCCAGCGCGCCCGATCGGCCCGCCAGCGCCGGCCGTGCCGGATCGCCATGCCGCAGCAGATGGTCTATCGGCTGCACATCGGCATGGTCGATCGGCGCCTTGGAAGCCAACAGGGGGTCGCTTAACATCATGTCCAGAATTTGGTCCTAAGGGCGTCTAAGAACCGGGAGATAATAGGTTGCTCGTCCCAAGGGAATATCGGACCCTGTCGGAAGTGCGTTCGGTGCTGGGTAGCCGGATGGACCGCGCCCATGTCCGCAGCCTGTTCGATCGCCTGCACTGGTTCGAGACATTGCACCCCCACTGCCTTGCCGACACACCGTTGCGGGTGCTGCACCAGACAGAGGACGCCTGCGAGGCATGGTTGTTCCTTCTCGCCCCCGTTCCCCACCGCCTGACTGCGCTCGCCAACTGGTATAGCTTCGCCTGGAGCCCTGTCTTCCTGGGCACCCCGGACGCGCAGCAGCAGGCGCGCCTGCTGGAAAATATCGCCCGCCACCTGCTGCGTGAGCAGGCACAGATCGATCTATACCCCCTTGCCCAACCCGAACCGCTGGTCAGCGCCTTTCGTCGCGCCGGCTGGTTCGCGGTGCAGCGGCGCATGGGCGGGCGCTATCTGCTCCATGTCGATGGTCGGGATTTCGCCAGCTATTGGGCGCAGCGACCAGGCCGGCTGCGCAACCAGGTGCGCCGCAAGGCACGGCAGAGCCGCTATGACCTCAGCATCAGCGACCGACTGACCGATGCGCTGTGGCAGGATTATGTTGATGTGCAGGCGCATAGCTGGAAAGCGCCCGAGCCCGGCCTGCCCTTCCTGCGCGCCATGGCACAGCGGGAAAGCGATGCCGGCACTTTGCGGCTGGGCTTTGCCCGGCTGGATGGCCGCGCCGTGGCGACACAGTTATGGACGGTGGAACATGGCATGGCGTTGATCCACAAGCTGGCCCATGACAGCGCCCATGACGAAGGATCGCCCGGCACCCTGCTGAGCCATGCGATGTTCGCCCATGCCATCGACCAGGACCGGGTCGAGACGATCGATTATGGCACCGGTGACAATGACTATAAGCGCGAATGGATGGACGAGCGCATTCCGCTCCATCAGATCGACCTGTTCAATCCGCGCCGGGCATCGAGCTGGTTTCCCGCCGCACGCACCTGTATTTCCGCGCTTGTCGGATAGGCGGCGAGCCATTAGATAGCCGCCCATCATGCGGGCGCACAATTCTCAGCCGGTCGACCGGACAGACGATATCGAAACCCTGGTACGGGCGCTGCTGCGCGACGTGCTGAGCCTGTCGCAGGACCGGGTCGATGCCTTCGATCGCGACACGCCGCTGTTCGGCGCATTGCCCGAGCTGGACTCGATGGCCGTTGCCGGCCTGCTCACCGAGATGGAAGATCGCTTCGACATCCTGATCGAGGATGAGGATATCGACGGCGACACGTTCGAGACCTTCGGCACGCTGGTCACCTTCCTGCGCGCGAAGATCGGCTAAACGCCACTTTCCCCCAAGAAATTCGGGCTGAGCCGTTTCTGGCCCAGCCCTTTTTCTTAGAGTCCGTTTGAGAAAGCCGGTTCCAGCCCGCTCCCCCGCCCAACCGCCCGATCCAGTGTCATCCTGTCGGGTGGTTGGGCTGGAACCGTACTGAAAAATCGCCCTTTCGCGATTTTTCAAACAGGCTTTTACGCTTCGACCAGTTGCTCGAAATCGGCTTCGGCGAGGAAGCGTTCGACGTCGAGGGCGGCCATGCAGCCCATGCCGGCCGCGGTCACCGCCTGGCGGTAGATCTTGTCGGTCACGTCGCCGGCCGCGAACACGCCCGGAATGGCGGTGTGGGTCGTGCCCTTCTCCACCACGATATAGCCTTCGTCGAGCGGCAGCTTGCCATCGAACAATTCGGTCGCGGGGTGATGGCCGATCGCGACGAAGCCGCCATCGGTTGGCACATGCGACTTCTCGCCGGTGACGGTGTCGATCAGGTCGACGCCGACCAGGCCTTCGGGCGTGCCACCGCCGACGAACTTGTCGACCGCCTTGTTCCACAGCACCTTGATGTTGGGATGGGCATGCAGGCGCTGCTGCAGGATCTTTTCCGCGCGCAGCGAGTCGCGGCGGTGGATCAGGGTCACGTCATGGCTGTGGTTGGTGAGGTAGAGCGCTTCCTCGACCGCCGTGTTGCCGCCGCCGATGACCACGACCTTCTTGCCGCGATAGAAGAAGCCGTCGCAGGTCGCACAGGCGCTGACGCCCTTGCCCTGCAGATGCTCCTCGCCCTCGACGCCCAGCCACTTGGCCTGCGCTCCGGTGCAGATCACCAGCGTGTCAGCGACATAGAGGGTGCCGCTGTCGCCCCTCAGCTTGAAGGGACGTTTGCTGAGGTCGACGTCGACGATCTGGTCGTACATCATCTGCGCGCCGACATGTTCGGCCTGGGCCTGCATCTGCTCCATCAGCCAAGGCCCCTGGATCACGTCCTTGAAGCCGGGATAATTTTCGACGTCGGTGGTGATGGTAAGCTGGCCGCCCGGCTGCATCCCCTGCACCACGATCGGCGCGAGGCCCGCGCGCGCGCCATAAATGGCGGCGGACAGGCCGGCCGGGCCGGAGCCGAGAATGAGCATGCGGGTGGAGTGGGTGGCGGTCATCGATAATTCCAGCTGCGATTCGTGTGGCCGCCAGAGATAGGCCCTGACAGCCCCCGCGCAAGCAGGAGTTGGGCAGGAGATTTGCTTGGGGCGGCCCAAGACAGAGGCCCATGCGGGCCTTTCCACATGACAAGATCATCATTGCACTATGATCCACAATATATCACAAACTGTCCCAACGATAACGCGCAGGAGAGATCAGGCATGACAACATTCGTGCTGGTGCATGGCGGGGGACATGGTGGCTGGTGCTATCAAAAGGTCGCGCGGCGGCTGCGCGCGGCGGGGCATGAGGTCCATTGCCCGACGCTGACGGGCCTGGGCGAACGCGCCCATCTGCTGAACGCCGACATCGACCTCGACACCCATATTCAGGACGTGGTGGCGCTGATGACGTTCGAGGGGCTGAGCGACATCATCCTGGTCGGCCACAGCTATGGCGGCATGGTCATTACCGGCGTTGCCGACCGCGTGCCGGATCGTATCCGCGAGTTGGTCTATCTTGACGCGGCCCATCCGCGGGACGGAGAATCGCTGGAAATAGTGGCGCCGGCGCAGATGGAACCGACCCGTGCCATGGGCCGCTCTGTCGACGGGATCGAACTGGTGATGTGGCCCTTCCCCGGCATGGCCAGCTTTTTCGGCATCACCGATCCGGCCGATGTTACCTGGACCGAGGAAAGACTGACGCCGCATCCGTGGAAATGCTTTGGCCAGCCGCTGCGGCTGGAAAATGGCGCCGCCGCCTTCCGCCTGCCCCGCACCAACATCAATTGCACCCATGCGCTGCAGAACAGCCCGGACGAAGCGCGGGCGCGCCAATTGGACGGCCATCGCAATTTCGAGATCGACACCGGCCATGACCTGATGATCACCGAGCCGGACGCGGTCGCGACCATGCTGCTGGAGGTGGCGGGTTAGGCCCCCTCCCCTTAGTCGAGGACGTTGGGCAGATCCTCGAACCCCTTGCGCAGGGCGGCGGACCAGCCCTGCGATATCATCGCGAACTCCTCGTTATCCGCCTCGATCCGGGTGCGGACACGGAAGTCGAAACTGTCGGTCTCGATCACCGTCAGGTCGAGCGGCATGCCCACCGACAGGTTGGAGCGCAGGGTCGAATCCATCGATACCAGCACCGCCTTGGTCGCATCCTCCAGACTCGTCTCGCGCTGGATGATGCGATCGAGGATCGGCTTGCCATATTTATGCTCGCCAATCTGGAAGAAGGGCGTGTCCTCGGTCGCCTCGATGAAATTACCAGCCGAATAGATGAGATAGAGGCGCGGCTTGCCACCGCGGCGCTGGCCCGCGATCATGATCGACGCGCTGGCGGCTGCCCCGTCCATCGCGATACTCTCGCGATAGCGCCCCTGCATCGTGCGCATCGCGTCGCCCACCAGTTGCGCCGCGCGGTGCATCGTGTCGCAATTGAGGATGGTCTCGACCTCGGGGTCGCTTTCCGCCTCGCGGATCGCCCGCGACAACATCGTCTTCACCCCCTGGGTGATCGACAGATTGCCCGAACAGAGCAAGGTGATCGCCCGCTCGCCCGGCACATGATAGGTGAAGCTTTTCCGAAAGCGCGCGATGTTGTCCATGCCCGCATTGGTGCGGGTGTCCGACAGCATGACCAGCCCCTGGTCCACGCGCACCGCCACACAATAGGTCATCGCCCCGAAGTCCTGCTTATCTCTACCCTAGGAGCGGGGCGTGGGCGTGCTCTGCTGTTGTTGGCGTTGCAATTGCCGTTCCTCGACTCCGTCCTCCGCCTGCGCGATCCTGACATCGGCGTCAATGCTGATATCGCCCGCAACCGTAACGGAGCCCCGTATCGGGGCAGCTTCATCGGCATCCAGGCCACTGGCCAGGCGCAGATAGCGTTCGGTGATGCAAACCCGATTGGACGGATCAAAACCGACCCAGCCGAGCCCCGGCACCAGCGCCTCTGCCCAGCCATGGGTTTCGTGCAGATCCCCTTCGCCCGCCAGCAGATAGCCAGAGACATAGCGCGCCGGAACGCCGAGCAGGCGCGCGCCGGCGAGGAATATCTGGGCATGATCCTGACACACGCCGGCGCCCAGCGCGAAGGCTTCGGCCGCCGTGGTGTCGGCGCCGGTCACGCCTGGACGATAATCAACCATATCGCTGATCGCTGCCGACAGCGCGTGAAGCTGGGCCAGCGGTCCATCGCCTTCCGGCAGGACGGCAACCATCGCGCGGATCGCGTCCGACGCCTTGGTCAGCGCCGTGTCGCGCAGGAAATAGCGGGCATCGACCCGACAGTGCGGCAGCCCGCCGATACCATGGGTCTCACGCGTCTCGACCAGCCCCTCGGCAATGATCACCGCCTCGCTGAGGCTGTCATGGCGAACCCACACCGCCTCCATCTCGCCATAGCTGTTGGGACGAAAATTGGTCAGCGCCTCGCCATTGATGCTGACCTGCCAATCATGCACCTTCTGCCCCGGCGTATCGATCGGCATGAGCTTCAGCCGCATCGCGACACGACCGACCGAAGCGGGATAGCCGTAGACGGTCTGGTGACGGACGAGCAATTTCATGACGGTCTCCCCTCCCTCTCAGCCGAAATGATAGGTTTCGGCGATTTCGACGCCGAGCCGGTTGCTCATCATGAGGCTATACTGCACGGTTTCGTGCAGGCCGCGGCGGAAGATCTCGCCGCTGTCCAGTTCCTCCAATTCGCTCACCAACTGCTTCACCGTGTCATGGCAGGGGCCGCGCGCATTGTGCCAGCCGGCCAGCCGGTTGAGCCGATAGGCCAGTTGATCGCAGCAATAGGCGACGCTGCGCGGGAACAGCCGGTTGAGCATCAGGAAATCGGTGATCTGCCAGGGCGTGTAGGTGCCGCCATAGACATGATGATAGGCGCGCGCGCCCGACAGCGCGTAAAGCACCGAGGTCCATTGATAATGGTCGCGATTGCCGCCGATAACCTCCGTCTCGGGCAACAGCACATAATATTTCACGTCGAGCAGCCGCAGCGTCATCTGCGCCCGTTCCAGCGCCGACCCGCAGCGCAGGAAATCATGGCCTTCGTTGCGCAACTGGCCCGAATGGGCAGCGCCGCGGAAAGTCATGACACGCGTCTTCACCCAGTCGATCAGCGCGGGCAGGTGCGCCCTCGCCTCGGCCACATCATAGCTGTCAAGCTTGCGCCAGCCATCATTGAGCGCCTCCCACATGTCCTGCGTGAGCATGGTGCGGGCCGACTTGGCGTTGGCGCGCGCCTTCAGCAGGCAGGATCGGATCGAGCTGGGATTGTCAGGATCCAGCATCAGATAGGCGACGATGTCGCTTTCCGTCACCGGCACACCATCCGGGAAACGATGCCCCGCCCCGGTCGCACGCACCACCGATCGCCATTCGTCGCGATGATTGGCGCCCGGCAGGATCGCCATCCGCTGCCCCATCGACAGCAGCCGCGCGGTGGCCTCGGCGCGTTCCATATAGCGCGCCATCCAGAAGAGATTTTCGGCGGTCCGGCTCAGCATGTCTTGGCTCTTTTCACCGTGGGGGCCGGCGTCGTTGCGCCCGCCCCTGCATCATCAAGGGATATCGGAAGGAAGGAAGCGGCCGCGCCCATCAGTCCTGCAACACCCAGGTATCCTTGACCCCGCCGCCCTGGCTGGAATTGACCACCAGCGATCCTTCGGTCAGCGCCACGCGGGTGAGGCCACCGGGCACCAGCCGCAATTGCTTGCCGACCAGGCAATAGGGACGGAAATCGGCATGGCGACCGACCACGCTGGCCGGGCCGAGCGTCGGCACGGTCGACAGGTCGAGCGTCGGCTGGGCGATGAACTCGCCGGGATTGGCCTTGATCCGCTCGGCATAGGCCTCGACCTCGGCCTTGCTCGCCTTGGGACCGATCAGCATGCCATAGCCGCCCGAGCCATGGACTTCCTTGGCCACCAGTTCGTGCAGATGCTCCAGCACATAGGCCATTTCGTCGGGCTTCGAACATTGCCAGGTCTGGATATTGTCGAGGATCGGCTCCTCGCCCAGATAGAAACGGATCATCTCGGGCACATAGATATAGACCGCCTTGTCGTCGGCGATGCCCGATCCGGGCGCCGACGCCAGCGTCACGCCGCCATTGCGATAGACGCTGAAGATGCCCGGCACGCCGAGCAGGCTGTCGGGGCGGAAGACCAGGGGGTCGATATATTCGTCGTCGATCCGGCGATAGATGACATCGACCGCCTTGGGGCCGAGCGTCGTCTTCATCCAGACGCGGTCATTGTCGACGAACAGGTCGGCCGGCTCGACCAGTTCGACGCCCATCAGGTCGGCGAGGAAACTATGCTCATAATAAGCGCTGTTGAGCGAGCCGGGCGTCAGCACCACCACCACCGGATCGCCCTTGCAGGCGGGCGGCGCGACTTCCTTCAGGCTCTTGAGCAGTTCGGCGGGATAGTCATCGACCGGCGCGACCACGCCCTGCGCAAACAGTTCGGGGAACATGCGGGTCATGATCTCGCGATTTTCGAGCATGTAGGACACGCCCGAAGGGGTGCGGCAATTATCCTCCAGCACCTCGAAACTGCCCGGCCCGGTGCGCACGATGTCGATGCCGACGATGTGGCTGTAGACCTTGCCTGGCGGGGTGAAGTCGGCCATTTCTGCCAGATAGGCGCTGTTGCGATAGATGATGTCGGCCGGCATGATGCCCGCCTTCACGATCTCACCGCGATGATAGACATCGTGCAGGAAGGCATTGAGCGCGCGGGCGCGCTGGCGAATGCCCTTGTCGAGGATGCGCCATTCGTTCGCGGTGAAAATGCGGGGCAGCAGGTCGAAGGGGATCAGCCGTTCCGGATCGCCCCCCTCGCCATAGACAGCGAAGGTGATGCCGATGCGCCGGAAGATCGCTTCCGCCTCATCCATGCGACGATTGAGCCCGGCTATGCCTGTCCGCTCCACCCATTTCTGCACTTCGTCGTAACAGGGGCGCAGCGAACCATCAGGCTCAAACATTTCATGGAAGGGCAAGTTGTCGTTCCTCCCTCGGCCCTCGGCCGGTTGTGCATTGCAACAATAGTGCGCCGCATCGTTGCGATTGCAAGACAAAAATGGCGGAGCCGAAAAAGCGTTCCTTCGGCCATGTCAGGATTGCGGAAATAGGTCGCGCCGATCGTTTCTACGCGCGTAGAAGAGCGCGCGACGGGGCCGCTGGTCGAGCGTTCAAAAAAGAATGTAGATTTTTGCAATCGACCCGTTGACCACTGTCCATCCCCTGCGTATAGCGCCGCCTCACCGCAGGGAAACACCCCCTGCGAGGCCCATGGGGCGGAGTAGCTCAGCTGGTTAGAGCAGCGGAATCATAATCCGCGTGTCGGGGGTTCAAGTCCCTCCTCCGCTACCAACGGTAAGATACCTATCCTGATCTTTGCGTTTCGAAGGGGCATAGTGTGCTCACCGGAAACGCTATTTCAAGCGAAATTCTGCATTCATCCGCTGGAGCCTGCGCATGACCGCGCGCGCATTCGGCGAGATCGCGTTCGGTTTCCTCGATCGCAAAGAGTCGACTAGCCAAGACAAGCCTCCCCGGCGCTGGAGCTATGATGCCAATGATCGGCGCGCGCAGGTGTTTCGCCGCGTAGGCGATGGCAGCAAGGAACAGGGCTGGTCGTTGATCGGCGCTATGATGCAAGCGTTTGACGAGACGCTACAGCAGCAGCGGATCAACGGCTATAAGGGCAAGGACCGTCTGCAGGACGGTGACCGGCGCATCCTACTGGCGCTGCTCAAGCGCCTGGACTTTAAGACCGGCCGCCTCGACCCGTCCTACGCTGAACTCGCGGCCAAAGCTGGCTGCCATCGCAACACCGTGATCAAGGCATGCTACCGCTTCGTGAAATGGCTAGGCCTGCGCTGGGTGCGGCGCACGACCGAAGCCGAGACGGCAGGTCAGAAAGGCCCTCAGCGAGAACAAATCTCCAACGCCTTTTTCTTTGACATCCGATCACTGCCGAACCGGGTCAAGCAGCGCTGGCGCGAAGCCGTGAAACGCCATTTTGCCCACAAAGGGCAACAGCCTCCGAAGGCAGTGACAAACTACGTCGAAGGCATCTCACCGCCCGACAGCCCCATCTGGCATCCCGAATTTCGATCGAACATCGAAGCGGAAGAGCGGAAGGGCAAGGCCGGATCACGCGCTCTCAATGAACGATTGGAAGCCCTCGGCCGCGCGCTCGATAGAGCCGCTAACGCGGGCACTCAGAAAGTGCACTGTCCTAGGGAAGACTATTAAAGATTATAAAGGACTGGCTTCGCCAGGCGTAGATTTGCGGGAACCACCACCACCGTCGCCTTCAAAGGTCAGCAAGCCGCTCCGATCGAACGTCGGGGACCGGTGTCGCTTGCGCGCCACCGGGGGCTTCCCAGGGGGAGCCCAGGTCGAAATGAGCGTTTCAATCGAACGGCGCGTCGATACCCACCCGAGTGCATCAGATTGCATCTGCGCGCAGTGCTGCGGGACATGTCTTTAGGCTAGGACCTAGGCCGCTTTATGCCGAATGCCGGCAGTGCATCAAAACCGACATAAAAAGCGCGCGGGCGAGGCGGGGGGAAAAGCGCGCTCTCAGGGGTAGCGGCCGCCGGGCCAGCCCTGCCCCCGCCGCCGGGCGGTCTGGCCTCGCCGGGGCGTCGCTCGGCCTGCCGTTGCACCCAATTGAGATGACCGAGCGCGCAATAATCTTACGCCGTTTCCGATTGACCGACTCGCTATATGTTCTTCATATGTTCTAATCAAGGAGACATGGCATGGATCGGATCAACGATATCCGCGACGCGGTTGCGAGAGCGCTGGAGGCGCGCGGCCTGGACAACAGGAAATTTCTCGGCGAACTGCGCGCGGGCCAGCGCGACGATGGCCCCTATATGATCGGCGCCCTCGCATGCGCCGCGCTCGCCAAGATCGATATCATAGCGGAATGACCTGGCGCGCCATCTGGATGGCGTGAAAGCCCGACGTCTTTGTTTGAGGCTGCTGCTTGGCACTATGCGGTCAAGATCGCCGGCGGCTGCGGGCATTTCGCGGTGCTCGATCCCTATGGTCTATTCTGGCACTTCCATCGTCAAGGCTGGCCTGACAGCCTAGTCGATGCGAAACGAAAGCTATGGTGCAATTCGTGCCAGCGCGTCACTCGCCCAGAAGGTGCGCCCCAGGCGCCAGCCCATGTGCATCGTCCAAGTGTCGCTTCGTGCACGCTAAACAGGCCGCCCTTATTCCGCCAAAGCGAACCGTCAGGCTAACGAACAAAACTTAATTTTTCGCGCCCGATGGAACTGAGAAAGTAAAATCCTCACCAATGATCAGCATCTGGAAGCTCTCATCAGCTTTCACCAAGGCATTTCTCGCAAATGCCTTCTGCGCTGCATCCGCTATCCAACCGATTAGTCCGCCGAAGGCGACCAAGACACCATCATCGGCCTCACTCGATGCAGCGAGCATCTCATCTGGCGGCAAAACAACCCAGCCTGCGGCGCCTTCAAACATGGCCGGAAACCTAAGCTCGCCATGCACCACTTTACCGGCTGCCCAATCGACCTCAAGTGAATCGATATCCATGAGTCAAGGATGGCTCATGACGGATGTGTCATCAAGTAGCTACGAACATGCACCTTTGCTTTACCGTGACATAACAACCCTCGGTCGCCATTTTCGACACTGATTGGCGCGAGGCCGCTCCGATAGCGGCCGTTCCGCTTCTGGCGGCCGGAAGCGAGCGCTCTTGGCCCACTATGCAACTAGTCCCGAATATGTAGGGGAGAATGCAAATTCGCTTGCAACATCTGATCACAAATCGCCTATTAACGAATAATCTAATTCGCCTGAGGCTGTAGGCATGAACGATCGCGCGAAGATATTGGTGATCGATAATCACCCAGAAATGCGGAGTGTACTGTGCCAGGTCCTCCGGAAAGATCCTCGATGCGAGGTCATTGGAGAAGGAGCCGACTGCGCCACCGGGGCCATGATGGCGCGCGAACATACTCCCGACATCGCCATAATAGACTGCAATCCCCCTTTAAAAGATGAGCAGCACTACGCACTTCAGATCAGGAGCTTGGTGCCCTCAATCTACATTGCCATGTTCACGCTCCAGCAAAATAAGCGGGCTATAGCCAGCGCTCTAAAGGCAGGATGCAAGGCCTATTTTTCAAAGAGCGAGGGACCGGATATCTGGACTGAAGCTCTTAACCACGCGCTCCGAAACGAACCTTTCTTTTCGGGCGATGCGAATGAATTCCTCGTTGGGTGCATACTCGATGAAAGCGTTATTCCGTTACGACGGCTTTCCCCCCGGCAGCATCAAGTTGTTCAGCAAATCGCTGAAGGCAGAAAGAATAGCGAGGTTGCTGACGCTCTAGGCATGAGCGTAAAAACGGTTGAAGCCCATAGACTAAAAGCAATGCAACGTCTAGAATTAAAAAATACAGCAGAACTCGTTCGATACGCAATCCGAACGCTAATCATAGACCCATGATTAATTTATTATTAAAATAAATTCCTCAATTACATCAATTTAGACCAAGAAAATATTTCAATTTTCAGCAATTAGACGCCTTCTTCTAAGTTCTACTACGGCACCTTTCTGGGATGGAGTGAGATGTTCCCAATCGGTAATGCCGGCCAATTCTGCAAACAATCTGTCCGAGCTAGCCATAATTGCTTCCGCTTCAGCATTGACATAATCTTGAAGATAATATCGCCTTTCTGGCCCATTCGTCAATTTTCCCTCCATCATATTATATGATGCGAGGATAGTGAGTTTGCCGCACAGCGGGATCGGGGATTTTACTGAGTTCAGATCATTTTTCAGCTTGGGACGGAGGTTGCTTCTTTCCGTCCGGGCGGGGGGCCGATCGGCAGTGGCGAGCCTGATCCTCGTCGGTGGCCACGTTGCAGCGCGGTCATCCCCGTTCGGGAATATATCAGGCCTGAGGTGCGCGCTCCCGCTGACGAAAGCGCACGACCTCAATACCCAGAACCTCGTTCAATTCCAGAAACACCGCCTGCAGCGGTTCGATCTCCAGTTCGAAGAATGCGTCGGTCGCCTTGGTGACATCGCCAAAGCCGCCGGCGTTTGCGGGCACGATGCCCAGCAGCTGGGGCGGCACACGATGCGCGGCCAGGACGTCGTCGCGCGTCGTGTTCTTGATCCCCAGGAAATCGTCCTTGGCCCCCACCTCCGCGATCGGCAGCAGGCGGATGCCGTTTTCCTTTCCGCTGGGCGAATGCACGAACAGATTGCGGAAATTGCCCGGCCCCTTCGATCGCTTGAGCGCCTCGCGCATGGAATCGACATCGCCATCGGCAAACTCGCCCGTTGCATAGAGAATGTAACCGGCATGGCTGCCATTCTCGAAATAGCGCCGGCGGAATAGGGTCGCGTTTTCATTGAGCAGCGCGGACTGCAGGGCCGACAGATATTCGGGCAGGCCATAGATTTCCTGGTTGATGTCGGGCGACATCAGCTGATGCACGGTGCCCGGCTCGAAAGCGGCTTCCTGCCCATGGCCTGGCACCCACCAGAACTGACCAGGCGCCACCCCGCGCCGCGTGAATTTGGCCAGGCACGGATCGAGCCGCATGAGGCCGCCCAGGCGGTTGCGGATTTCCTGCACATAGGCATTGCCCAGAACCAGATAGTCCTGGGCCAGGACGGCGAACTCTCGCCGCGTCAGATAGGGCGTTGGATCGAGGCTGGCCGCCAGCATGTTGCGCTTGAGGATGATCGCGCTCGAATGATGGGGCGACGCGCGATAGGCGCGCGCCAGGCCGTGCAGCGACACCGGCGGCTCGTACCAGCGCTGATTATGATAGCATTCCAGCATGTCGAGCATCGTTGCCCGGCTCAGCACCGGTTCGGGATCGCCGAAGGTGAAGGCCTGGATAGACTGTCCCTTCTTGTTGTCGTTGGCGGCAACGATCGCGCCATCGGCGGCGGCACGGGCTTCCATGCGGTTCAGTCCCAAGCTCTTCTGACGTCGTGCGCGCTTGCTCATATGATCTCCATCGTGCCCTTGGGCTTTTCCTTGCCGTCCAGCGGCTCATTCATGAGGATGTGCATGGTTGCCCAGGCCAGATCGGCATGGCCGTCTTCGCCGCCGCGCCCTGCCTTGAAGGTGACGTTGCGGCCGCTGGTGGTCAGCGTCTTCTTGATCGATACGAAGGCCGAAACGATATCGAGCATGGCGGTATCGATTTTCAGACGGCCACGGCGCACGACATTCTGCGCCTTCATGATCATCTGGGCCTTGAGCTCCAGCGAATATTCGATCTTGGCGACGGTGCAGCCGGGCATGGCGCCGTGCTTGGCCAGCAGCTGATAGACGCCGGCGCCCACGCCCTTGGCGTCGATGCCCAGATAGGTGCAGTGATAGCGGCTCAGCACCGCCTTGATGAATTCGGCCTGCTGCTCGAAATCCAGTCCGCGCAGCTGGTGGCGCTCCAGGATGCGGAAATCGCCGCCAATTTCCAGCGGCGGCGCCGCGATCACCAGCGCGGCATTGTCGCCCGTCTCGCTTTCCTGCGGATCATAGCCGGCCCAGACCGACCGCATGCCATAGGGGCGCTCGGCCTCCGGATCGAAATCCTTCCACTCGACCAGGCTGTCGATCCCGCATGCGATCATGTCGTTGAACTTGAAGGCCGACATGCTGTCGTCGACGAAGTCGCACATGAACAGGTTGGCGAATTCGTCGGGGGCATATTCGTCGTGCAGTTCCTCGATATCGAACAGGTCGCAGCCGCCGGCCTCCGCGTCCTCGATATTGACGATGTTGCGCCAGATGCGATCCGGCCCGACGCTGCCGATCGCCAGCGCGGCATGGCTGACGTCGATCTTGATCTGCTCGGACTTCTTGCGCCGGCGGTTGCGCCGATCACCGGTCCAGTAGGGATAGGCCGGATGCGCGACGGTGGATGGCGTCGAGAAGTAGGTTTTGCGCCACTTCTTGTGCGTCGCCATGCCCGACGCGACCTTGTTCAATTCCTCGAACGAATGGACCCAGAAGAATTCGTCGAAATAGAAATTGCCGTGCCGGCCCTGGGCGGTGCGGAAATTGGTGCCCAGGAAATGCAGTTCGGCCGCCGCTTCCTCGGGCGGGCGCAAGTCCGACGTGATCAGCATCGGATCGCCGGTCAGCGCCACGCCGACCAGCTTGGCAAAGCTGATGATGTAGGATCGGAACTGGTGGGCCTGCGCCTTGGAGGCCGACAGGAAAATCTGATTACGGCCCGTCTCGATCGCGTCGATCAGCGCTTCGAACGCAAAATAATAGGTCGCGCCGATTTGGCGGGACTTGAGGATCATGCGCGTGCGCTGATCCTTGGCCTGCCACCAGCGATGCTGATAATCATAAAGGCCGTCGAGGAAGAGGCGCTTTAGCTCTTCCGCCTGCTCGGCCGTGAAATGGTTCTTCTTCGCCTTCTTGCGCGGCCCGGCGTTGCGATTGGCGACCTTGTCATTCAGGTCGCCGGCATGGCCGCCCGGCGCGTCATAGCGGCGGACTTTGGCCAGGCTCTCGATCGACCGATTGAGCGCGTCCATCTCGACATAATCGGCGGGCGTCTTCTTTTCCTTGGCGATCAGGGTCAGCAGCCGGATTTCGAGGCCATCCTCGATCTTGCGGATCGATGGCGCGTCGTCCCACCGGTCGCGCTGCTTCCAGGCCTCGATCGTCGCGCGCGGGATCGGCCCGCCCTTGTCGTTGACGACGCCATGCAGCGCGAATTCCTCCGCGATCTGCGTCACGCCCCATCCGCGCCAGTACAGGCTGCGCGCATGCCGACGCGGATCAAACTGCCACAGGACAGACGGCGCACCGGGCTTGGGGGATTGGCTGGTCATCGGAGCGGACCATGCCGCGCCGATCATCGACGCCGCACTGCCCTCCATATGGAGAGGCGGCCTCTCCATATGGTCCGCCTTGAGATGCAGCCGCTTCGGTTCCTTTCTGGCTCCCGATGATCAGGGGCGCCGCGCCCCGCAACCACGGGAACCGGAACCGACCATGGCCAAGAGCAAATTTTTCCGCGTCGCAGTCGAGGGCGCTACCGTCGATGGCCGCGTGATCCAGCGTGAATGGCTGGAACAATGCGCCGCCGGCTATAATCCGGCCACCTATGCCGCGCGCATCAATTGCGAGCATATTGCCGGCTACAGCCCCGACAAGCCGTTCAACGCCTATGGCACCGTCGCCTCGCTCAAGACCGAAGAAGTGACGCTCAGCATCAATGGCGAGAATAAGGTGCTGCTCGGCCTCTATGCCGAAATCGATGCCAATGATCAGCTGATCGCGATCAACAAGGCCGGGCAGAAGCTGTTCACCAGCTGCGAAATTCATCCCGACTTCGCCGGCGAGGGCAAGGCCTATCTGGTCGGCCTGGCCGTCACCGATCAGCCCGCGTCGCTCGGCACCGAACCCCTGAAGTTCGCCGCCCAGTCGCGCCCCAACCTCTTCACCACCGCGCACGAAACCCAGATCGACATCCTGTCGGCACCGATCGACAGCGACGCGATCGGCAAGAGCATCGGCGAATCCATCATGGCCTTCTTCAAGAAGAAGGAAGAGCCGGCTGCGCCGCCCCCGCCCCCGCCTCGCCCGGCCAACGACAACAGCTTCGATGCCCAGGCCTTCGCCACCGCCTTTGGCGACAGCGTCGCCAAACAGATCGCCGAGGCATCGAAACGCGCCGACGATGCTGTTGCTGCAGTCCAGTCGGACATGACCGCGCTCCGCGCACAGCTGGCTGGATCGCCCCAGCCCCAGACCTTCCATCGGCCGCCCGCTTCCGGCGGCGCCGGCGCGATCGTCACCGACTGCTGATCAACGGCGCGCCGCGCCGCCTCAACCTGCCCCGAATTCGCCCCCAGGAGCCTTTCATCCATGCGCAACGAAACCCGCAAGCTCTTCAAAGCCTATGTCAGCCAGATCGCGCTGGTGAACGGTGTCGAGGACGCCACCGTCAAATTCAGCGTCGCCCCGGTGGTCGAACAGAAGTTGGAAGAGAAAATTCAGGAGTCGAGCGACTTCCTGCAGCAGATCAACATCGTCGGCGTCCCAGCCCAGCAGGGCGACAAGGTCGGCGTGACCGTCACCCGCCCGCTGGCAAGCCGCACCAACACCGCCGGCGGCAATCGCCGCACGCCCGGTGATCCGACCGACACCACGGATGACGGCGGCTACCACTGCCGCCAGACCAACTTCGATCACGCGATCCGCTATTCCAAGCTCGACGCCTGGCGCCATCGCCCCGAATTCCAGACGCTGCTGCGCGATGTGATCCTGAGACAGCAGGGCCGCGACCGGATCATGATCGGCTTCAACGGCACGTCCGTCGCCCCGCAGACGGATATCTCGGCCAATCCGCTGCTGCAGGACGTCAATGAGGGCTGGCTGCACAAGATCCGCACCCACGCCGCCGAACGCGTGCTGGACGATGGCGCACTGACCGATGGCGCCACCAAAGCCATCTATGTGGCCGCCGGCGGCGAAGTGGTCGACCAGGACGCCACCAATATCGCCACGGCCGATGCGGACTTCGCCAACCTCGACGCGCTTGCCTTCGACATGCTCGACCTGCTCGATCCCTGGCACCGCAGCGACACCGACCTGGTCGTCATCGTCGGCTGGAAGCTGGTGAAGGACAAATATCAGAACCTGCTGCAGGCGGCCGGCGACACCGCCACCGAACGGGAAGCGGCGCACCGCATCCTGACCCTGCCCAAGCAGATGGCTGGCAAGCGCGCGGTGATCGTGCCCTTCTTCCCGGAAGACGCGATCCTGATCACCAGCCTCGATAACCTGTCCATCTATTGGCAGGAGGAAACCCGTCGCCGCCAGATCAAGGATGAGCCGGCGCTCGACCAGATCGAGAATTATGAGAGCGTCAACGAAGACTATGTGGTCGAGGATTATGGCCGCACCGCCTTCGCCGAAAATATCGTGATGGGCAAGAAGCCGGCCTGATCCGGCTTTCCCATCCCCCTATCCTCCCCACCTGACAGGACACGCACATGAGCCTTGCTCGCCGTCACAAGGAACGCATCCTTGCTGCCCAAAGCGCTGCGTCTGCTCCCCATGGTGGGGCGGCCGCTGCCCCCGCCGCCACTCTCCCGGCGGGGGCAGCCAAGCCCTCACAGGCCGACGTCGCCGCGCGCCAGATCGGCCTGCGCCTCAGCCATGATCTGCGCCGGCTCAAGGAAATCCGCTCGATCGACATGAAGATCGCGGCCAAGCGGGACATGATCCCGGAATATCGCGACTGGGTAAGGGGCCTGCTGGAGGCTGACGCCGGCGTCGGCACGGGCCTCGCTGCCGAAGTCCTGCCGACCATGATGGTCTGGTGCATCGATATCGGCGAATATCATGACGGGCTGGACCTGGCCGAATTTGCCCTGCGCCATCATGTAGCGATGCCGGCGCGCTATCAGCGTGACGCTGCCACCATCATCGTCGAGGAAATCGCCGACGCGGCTCTGAAGGTGCAGGGCCTGGGCGAGCCATTCCCGCTCTGTGTCCTTGATCGCGTCGATGGCCTGACTGCGCACATCGACCTGCATGATCAGGTCCGCGCCAAGCTGATGAAGGCGCACGGCATCGAACATCTGCGCGACGCTGAAGAGACGGAGGCATCGGCCGCCGTGCCCAGACTGAAGGCGGCCCTGGCCGCCCTCAACGAAGCCCAGCGTTTGAATGCCCGCGTCGGCGTCAAGGACAAGATCAAGCGGGCGGCCAAGCTGCAGGCGGCCACTCTCGCCGCGCTGGCCCCGGCCAACGAACCCGGCACCGCGCCCGACCAGGGCGCCGGCGCCTGACAAGCTCGCCCCCGGCGCTCAGGGGCGGATCGCGCGATGCGGGAAGGCCTTCGGGCCACAGGGCCGCACCGGACCCGATCCCCACCCCTGTAAGCCGGGGCGCATGGAAAGGACATGATGATGCCCAACATTGCCCTGATCGCGACCGCGCTGGTCCTGGCGATCGCCCTGGTCATCATGGCCATTGATATCCGCCTGATCTTCGACCGGCTCACGCGGTATCGCCGCATCATCGGCGAATATCCGCCAGCACTGCGCCGCCTGTTCTGGCGCCAGTTCGTCTGGATCGGCTTTCCCTATGGCCAGCTGGTCAGCCTGATCTTCTGGCTGCTGATCGCCTTCCCCACCGCTTGCCAGCTGGCGCGCTTGGCGATGTCGCCGGCATGAGTTTCGTTGCCCTTCCCCCCGAAGCCGATCTGGAACCGACACCGGAGAATGAACCGACCATCACCAATGACGGCTTCTTCCCCGATATCGATCCGCTTGCCGTCCGCGCGGCTCAGCGCGTTCCCTCCAGCATCACCGCCGCACGCCTGCGCGCTGCGATCCTGGGCGCGATGATGACCGCGCGCATCGACCTGGTCGCCTTCTCCGCATCGGCCCAAGCTGCCGGCCATGCCCGGCTGCAGGATATGCCAGGCCCCCAGCTGGACGGCACCGGCTTTCGCGTCCTCGCCTACAGCCGCGCCATCGGCCTCTATGCCAAGGCCGAACTGATCGAGCGGCATCGCGATTTCGACACCACCAACGCCGGCGCCAACCAGGCGAGCGAACTGGAAGGCTCGATCGGCGAACTGCGCCGCGATGCCCAGCACGCCCTGCGCGACCTCAAGGGGATCAACCGCACCATCGTGGACTTGATCTGATGGCCAGCGCGCAGCAGCTGACCGGGCTGCAGGGTGACACGCTCGACCTGCTGCTCTGGCGCGATGCCGGGCTTGGCCCCGAACATCTGACCCGTGTTCTCGATGCCAATCCCGGCCTTGCCGACCTTGGCGCCATCCTGCCGCTCGGCACGCTTGTGACCGTCCCGGCAACCTCCGCCAGCACTGCCACCGGCGTGCGCACCATCACGCAACTTTGGGACTGATCCATGGACCTGCGCACCTTATTTGAAACCGGCGCCGACCTTGTCGGGTCGCTCACCCCATCGCTGATCGGCTCGGCCGTCGCCCAGGCCTGGAAACCCGCCCTGCCGCTGCATCAGCGCTTCGTGCAATGGGTGGTCGGCTCGACCGTCAGCTATTACGCCACGATCGGCATCATCGCCGTGACGGGCTGGAATGGCTTCGTCGCCCAGTCGATCGCCTTCGCCATCGCCCTGGTCGCCTTCGACGCGACCCCGCGCGTCCTGCGCGCCGTCTCCGACATCCTGGCCGGCCTGCCCGCGCGCCTGGCTGATCGCTACCTGCCCAAGGGGGATTGATCCATGAGCATCGAAACGCTGATCGACAATGTCATCGGCCGCGAAGGCGGATACTCGAACCACCCTTCCGACAAGGGCGGCGCCACCATGTGGGGCATCACCGAACGGGTCGCGCGCAAACATGGCTATAAGGGCGACATGCGCGCCCTTCCGCGCGCAACTGCGGTTGCCATCTATCGCCAGGAATTTGCGATCGACACCGGCTTTGCCGCCGTTGCTGAGATCAACGAGGCGGTGGGCGAAGAATTGTTCGACACCGGCGTCAACATGGGGCCGGCTGTCCCCGCGCTCTGGTTTCAGGAATCGCTCAACGCCTTCAATCAGCAGGGCAAGCTATATCCCGACATCAAGGAAGATGGCGACATCGGCCCCAAGACGCTGGCGACCTTCCGCACCTATCTCAAGGTACGTGGATCCGATGCCGAACGGGTCATGCTTCGCGCCCTCAATTGCTCCCAGGGCGAGCGCTACAAGATGCTTGCCCGATCGCGCGCCGCCAATGAGGATTTCGTGTTCGGATGGTTCCGGAACCGGGTCGCATGACGGTCCGCCTCGCCCTGGGCGCCGCGCTCGCCGCCTGCCTGATCGGCGTCGGCGGCTTTGCCTATGGCGTCCATGTGGGCGCCGCCCAGGAACAGGCAGCGCAGAAGCGTGCGGACGATGCGCGCAAAGCCGAACGGGCCAAGCTGCAGGCGCAGATCGACGCCTCCGCGCAGCAGCACCAGGCCGCCGAATATGCCGGGCAGGGCGCAGTCAGGGAAATCTACCATGAAAGCCAGAAGGTCATCGAGCGGCCGGTCTATCGCAATGTCTGCCTTGATGCTGATGGCGTCGGCCTGCTCGACCGCGCCGCCGCCACGGCCAACGGCGAACCTGTCGCCAACACTGCTGGCGCCGCTACCGCGCCTGCCGATGGTCCAGCGCAGCCCCAGCGGTGAAATGACCGGCGGCCAGTGCCATGCCAGCCTGGCCGCGCTCTATGATGTCGCCGGCCAGATTCGCGCGACGCTTGTCGAACTGCAGGACCAGGTGCGCGCCGGCGCCTGCGCGGGGCGCTGATCGATGCGCAAGGCCGACAGTCTGCGGCAATGGCTGACCGCCTATCTGCCCGATTACAAGACGCATCCTGATCGGCTGCATGTCTGGATCGAGGGCGGCCAGGTGGAGGCGCGCCGATCACGCACCCTGTCCTTCACCTATCGCTACACGTTGAAGGTGGGCCTCTGGGAATTTGCCGGCGACGCCGATCATATCATCGTGCCGCTGCTTGCCTGGATCGAAAAGGAACAGCCCCAGCTGCTGCGCCGTGACGATAGCCAGCCCTTCGGCTTCGAATGCGAATTGCTCGACGGCGACCTGTCCGACGTGCTGATCTCGATCGACCTGACAGAAGCGGTGGTGGTGACGCCCAACCAGGCCGGCACCGGCTATGACATCGCCCATCCGCCCGAAGTCGGCCTGGTCGACAGCTTCCCCGGCGTGACCGCATCTTTCGCCGCGATCGTCGCCAATGGCGAGGACATTGCGTCGTGACCGATGATCTGGAGGAACTGGAGCGACTTGCCGGCTCTCTGCTGCGCAGCCTGGGGGCGTCGCAGCGCCGCACGCTCCTGCGTCGCATGGGACGCGACCTTGCCCAGGCCAACCGCGCGCGCGTCGCTGCCCAGCGCGATCCTGCCGGCGCTGCATTCGAACCGCGCAAGACAAAGCCGCAGCCGGTCACCGGGCGCGGCGCGACCTGCTTCCTCTATCCCTCGGGCGGTGGCGGTTCGCCGCGCCGCGTGATCATGAAAAGCTTCACCTGGGGCAGCAACCGGATGATGACCGGCTTCGATATCGAGGCAGGCGCGATCCGATCCTTTGAATTTTCCAAGGTGATCAAATGGCTGCCGGTGCCAGAAGAGCATCGCAATCGCAGCGGCGGCACGCTGCGCCGACGCGGCGGCCTGCGCCGCAAGGCCATGTTCCGTCGCCTCGCGTCGGGAAAATATCTGCGCAGCCAAGCCGATGATCGCGGCTTCTGGGTCGGCTTCTCTGGCAAGGCCTCGGCGATCGCCTCGATCCACCACTATGGTCTGCGCGACAAGCCGTCCCCACGCGCCCAGGCAATGGGCTATCCCCGGCGCGAACTAATCGGTGCCGATGCCGCCGATCGTGAACATATGCTGGATACGCTATACCGACATCTTGCTGATGTCCCGTTTTGATCGCTTTTGATAATTTACTTAGATGCAGGAAGCCCCCCATCGATATAGACTAAACTAGGAAGTCCACATGAGGTGAATGGGGGGGTGATGTCCGATTCCAGCGATACTCCGCATGAGAATAAGATAAACCTGAGCAGTGAATACTGGAATTTGCATCGAAATAGTATGCTAATTTCAAGCGCTCTATTCTTGGCATGCCTTGTCAAAGATGACAGTCCTATAAAGATATTTGATGTAGAGCTAGGAAGAATAGGCGCCGGTGGCCTCACGCTTATACTAACCCTTTCATCCGTTTACGCATATTTGACTCTGTATTTTGAATGGAAGGAAGAGGCGAGGGAAATATATAGAACAAATATAAAAAAGGCAAAAACAACTTTAGACGAGATAACAATATCGGTTAGAAAATTGAATTCTCTGAGAGAAAGAATAGAGAAAGTTATAGATAAATCTGACAGCCTGCAATCTGAAGCAGAATGGAGACATTTTGCACGAGATGATATATTTAAAAAATCTCGCGATATTTGGAAGGAGCGGTATGATGAAAGATCATCTATGCACACAGAAGACGGAGGCCATAGGGATTCAAAGGAAACATCGCACAGAATAAATGTAGAACTATCTAATTTTGAAGGATTGATATCAAACCAAATTGTCGAAGTTCTAAGAAGTCAAATACATCCGGATATCAGATACACAAAAGAAACATTTGATGGTTTTACGAAGTCATTCAATAAATTTAATGATCACATGAAGAAAGAAATTAGATATTTTAATTTTTCTGGAATTTTCAAGTCAAAAATTTATATTTCATCTCAATGGGTTAGGCTTGTTGTTTTGGGGCTGATAGTTCCCAGTTTTGTATTTGCAAACGGGCTATTACACGGAATTTTTCGCCTGATCTGGGGCACTGTTCCATCATGGACGGAGTCGGCGTTACTAGGAATCTATTAGATCGATATATATCGACAGCGCTTACTATTTCGATTTCTCCCAAGCACGCGAATTGATGTGCTGATCTGACGTTCCATATGGAGAGGCGGCCTCTCCATATGCGCCCCATGGCCATGCGCCCGATGTCTCAACGACATGGGCGCCATGGCCGATGCAACCTTCACCGCTGTCGATCTGTCGCGCCTTCCCTCGCCCGACGTGGTCGAACTGCTCGATTTCGAAACCATCATGGCTGCCGCCGTCGCGCGCATGCAGACCCTGATGCCCGACTTCGTCAGCCGTGAAAGCGATCCGGCGACCAAGCAGTTGCTGGTGCTGTCCTATTTCGTGCAGATGCTGCGCCAGCGTATCAACGACGCCGCCCGCGCCGTGATGCCCGCCCATGCGGTCGGCGCCGATCTCGACAATCTGGCGGCCGTCTTCGGCATCCCCCGTCTCACCATCACCCCTACGAACGATGCCACCGGCACTGCGGCCGTGATGGAAAGCGACACTGATTTCCGCCGGCGCATGGTCATGGCGCCCGAAGGCTACACCGTGGCGGGACCAGTCGGCGCCTATATCTTCCATGCGCTCACGGCCGATGCCGACGTGCTGGACGCCAGCGCCATGTCGCCCAAGCCCGACAGCATCCGCCAGCTGGTGCAGTCGGTGCTGGCCGATCATGACGCCTCGGCCGACCTGCGCGCCGCCATGGCGGCGGCGCTCAATGCGGCGATCTGGCCCGGCACCGTCATCGTCTCCATCCTGTCGCGCTCGGGTAATGGCGAAGCCACTGCCGACCTCTCCGCCCGCGTAGAAGCCCATCTGGACGATGACAGCGTTCGGCCGCTGACCGACTATGTCACGGTGCGATCGGCCGAAATCGTCACCTTCGACATCGCCGCCGCCGTGACGACCTTTCGTGGCCCCGATGCCAGCGTCGTGCTGGCGGCCGCGCGCGCGAAGCTGGACGCTTATATTGCCGACAGCCATCGCCTGGGCCGCGACATCACGCGATCCGGCATCATCGCGGCGCTGCATGTCGAAGGCGTGCAGAATGTGGCGCTGGCGTCGCCGGCGGCGGACATCGTCCTGGATCAGTCGCAGGCGCCCTACTGCACCGGCATCGCGATCTACCACGCGGGCACGGGGGAATGAGCGCCGTATCGATCCTGCCCCCACGCTCGACGCCGCTGCAGAAGGCGCTGGAGCGCGTCACGGCCGACATGCTCGACCTGCCGGTCGAACTGCGCAAACTATGGTCGCCGGCCCAGTGCCCGGCCTCGCACCTTCCCTGGCTCGCCTGGGGCCTCTCCGTCGATATCTGGGATGCCAGCTGGTCCGAAGCAATGAAGCGTGCGGCCGTCGCCGACGCCATCGCCTTCCAGCGGCGCAAGGGCACGCGCGGCACGCTGCGCACCGCGCTCGCTCGGTTCGATGCCCTGATCAAGATTGTCGAATGGCATGAGGATCGCGAGACGCTTGATCCCCACCATTTCCGCCTCGAACTGCCGCTGCTCGCGATCAGCGACGTCGTCTATGACGAAGAACTGATCAGCCAGATTTTGCGGGACATCGCTCAGGTGAAGCCTGCGCGGTCGCAAATGCAGGTGGCCTATCGCCTTCGTGCAGAAGCCCGCACCTGGCTTTTGTCCGCTGCCAAGGCCGGCGGCCTGACCCGCCTCGACGCTCAAGCCGATCAGACCAGCGCCCTCAATCCGGCCTGGTCGACCTTTCTGCAAACGAAGGATGGCGAGCCGATCCTCGCCCTCGACGGCAGCTTCCTGATCATCGCTTCCCTGCTGGGCCTCGAAACGGGCGGCTCCCGCCTGCTGGAGAGCGGCGGCAGGCTCATGCTGGAGAATTGACTATGGCCGACATCACATCGGGCCTGCTCGACCGCAAGGCGTCTGAACTGGTCGAAGCATCCGAACTGGATGGCGAAGAATTTTGGGCCGGCGTCCAGGGCGGCGCTGACATCCGGATCAAGACGTCGCAGCTGACCAGCCATATCGCTGATGTGGTCAAGAGCGACCCAGATATCGGCGCGGAAGGCGCACGGCCCTATGCGCAAGCGGCGGCGGCATCAGCCGGCGCGGCCGATGCGTCGCGCATCGCCTCGCAACAGAATGTCGGCCAGGCCACGGTCGAACGGCAGAGCGCCGAACTGGCGCGGACGCAGGCACAGGCGGCGGCGGCCGCTGCCGTTGCTGCCGGTCCGATTTATGCGAGTGTCGAGGCCGGGCGGGCGGCCGTCGCCGTCGATGCCCAGTTCCGCTACCTCTCGGCCGATGGCCTGTCGGTCTATGTGGCGACCAAGAACGGCGCCGATGCCTCGACCATCGTCACCGACATACCTTCTGCGGCCTTTGTGCGCGGGGTGCAGGCTGACCGCGCGAAAGGAGACAATCTGCTCTCCGTTGCGCTGGCGCCAGTCACGGAACGAACCTTCGAGGCGGCGGACCTGCCAGCAGTGCGGATCGGTGCGCGAACCATGCAGCCGGATCGGGCCTATTTCGATCTGCGCTATCGCACCGGAATCTGGGAGGATACCAACCTGCCCTGGCACGCCGATGGCCGATACGACAATATCTGGCTTCAGACCGAAACCGCCGATCTCGATGTCGAAAGCTGGTATTTCGACCTTCGCCCGCGCTTCGCGACCTACAAGGCAACCGGCGCGATCTATCTGCCTATCGCGGCCGCCACGCCGATGCCGCAGATGGAGGCGGAGATTGTCAGCCCGACGCTGATCTATCTCTATGTCCGCCAGTTCGATGACATTTATGTCCGCTGGGCATTGGACCATGCGGTCAACACGGCGATGCGGTGCGACGTCTGGCGCATCGGCGCCTGCCATCATGTGGTGCGAAGCGCCTTGGGCTATAGCGTGGTGCAGGAAATCTGCTTCGACGGCGAGAATGACGTCGCGATCCTCTTTCGGCGGACGGACGACACCAAGAAGAACAAGCCGGACCATATCGGCGGCAAGGCCCATGGCAATGAGGTTCAGACTTTCAGCCGGCTCCTGATCAACACGGAAGTGCTGGACCCCAGCACGGCTACCGGTCGCTTCGAGGTCAACTATATCGAACTGATCCAGACCAGCGACATGTTCGACCCCGGCAATGATCCCGATATTCCGGTCTATAACGGCGCACACATCATGTCGCACACCAAGCGGATCAGGCTCACGTCAGACGGTTGGTGGGAACAATGGAGCCATATCGATCATGTGGTCGAGGGCTTCAAAGTCGCGAACGCCTATTTCGGCATGATCTGCCTGGGCTGGGGCACGCGCGGCTATGACGCGGTCCACACGGCGGCGCGGTCCCCGCTCTATGCGCTCGAAGTCGTCTCGGCCAGCTTCGTCGATATCTACACCGCGTCCGATCGCTTCAAGGCCTGGGGCGATGCCTATTCGGCCGAATGGGAGGCGCTCGACGGTTGGACCTTCGATCCTCCGGGCGAGACCGATCGCGGCCGTAACATATCCATCAACAGCCGCACCGATCGCCGCAAAATCTACCCGGATTGGTTCGAGGGCCAGGTCACCAGCACTGCCGTGCCCTGGGGGCCTCATTGCCGCTACCGCGTCACCATCAAGAAGGATAACTGACATGGCGTTTGCCCAAGTCTCCGGCGCCGTATCGGACGGCACCGGGCCGCAGCTCGATTATCATGCCCTGCGCCTGGCCGGGAAAAAGCCGCCCGAATTCATCGAAAAGGGCATGGCCTGCGACTTCAGCTTTGCGCCCTGGGATTTGCCGGCGGATCAGAGCCTGGTGTCGCAGAATGTGCCCATGCAGCTGGACACTATCGGCAAGACCGTGTCGCTGCAGGACAATGCCGCCGGCAAATATCTCCATATCGCTGCCGGCGGGAAAAACGGCCTGCTGACGCCCGTCGCGGATGCGCGCGAGTGGACCTATGGCGGCCTCTTCCTGCTTGAACCGCCGGCGCCTACTACGGCTTATCACATGTTCGCCGGCTCCGCTTCGCAGACGGCGGCAGAGGGTGGCGAATATCTCTACGCAACGCCGGGCCGGGGCATCAGCCTCAATGTGCGCGGCTATGCGTCGAACATCACGGCGGCCACCCTTGCGAACCTTGTCGCGCAGGGCTTTTCCGACACGTCCACCTCGATCTTCCTATTCGTGGCGGTCACCTCAAAGCTGACCGGAAATACGTCGGCGCCGACCGAAACTCAGCACACCTTGTTCGTCGGTGCGCCGGCGCCGCTCAGCAACAGCGGGATTGGCGTCAAAACCCTCTCGACGATCCAGCGCAAGCTGTCGATCGGCAACGTCCATTACAATGCCGCGAATTTCGATGACATCCCGATCCGCAGCGGGCGCGGGTTCGCCTGCCTGGGCAGCAAGTCGGTCGAGGAACTGACCGCCATGTATAAGCGGGCCAAGGTCATCGGCGCCCGGCGCGGTCTCAACGTCTTCTGATAGCGCGAGAGATTTCTGATGGACCCGATCCTTTTCATGATCACCAGCGCGGGCCTCGACGCGCTGGTCAATGCCCAGGCCGGCGGCACGGACCCGATCCGTGTCGTTTCGCTGGGCATCACCGCCAACGCCTTCACCATGGCGCCGACCATCACCAACCTGCCCGGCGAACTGAAACGGATCGATGCGGTCGCGGGCCAGGTGGTGAGTGAGACGGTCATCCACATGACCGCGCAGGACAACAGCACCGACACCTACGAACTGCGCGGGCTGGGCCTCTATCTGTCGGATGGCACCCTGTTCGCGGTCTACAGCCAGCCCACGCCCCTGTTCCGCAAGGTGTCGATCTCCTTCTTCCTGCTCGCTCTAGACCTTGGTTTCACCAATGGCATCGCCGGCGACATCGTCTTTGGCGACACCAGCTTCCTGATGCCGCCGGCCAGCGAGACGGTGAAGGGCGTCGCGGAAATCGCGACCGATGCGGAAGCGGACGCGGGCATCGACGATAGCCGCATCATCTCGCCCAAGAAGGCCAAGCGCCTGCTGGACGCGCTGCGCGCCGCGCTGACGGTCGAGTTCGACGCGGACCTGGCCGCCATGGCCGATGGCTTCGACGCGCTGCTGGCGGCGCTCACCGCCCGCACCATCACCGGCGCCGGCCTGGTCGGTGGCGGCGGCGACCTGTCGGCCAATCGGGTGCTGGGCGTCGATGCCGCCAGCGCGGCGGAAACCGCCGCCGGCCTCATCGCCAGCAAGGCGGTCACGCCACAGGGTCTGATTGGCGCGCTCACCCAATTGGGCGGATGGGACGCCGGCAATGCCCTGTTCCGTATCCCCGGCACCCCGATCATCGTCATGACCGGTGCCATGCGCGCCCTGGTCACGACCGAACTGGCCGCGCCGATCGTCTTCCCGGTCGCCTTCCCGACCGCTTGCCTCTGGGTCGGGCCGATCTCCTACATCGCCGCCGACAGCAATGTGCGCGACCTGTTCGTGCAGATGCGCGAACGCACACAGACCGGCTTCAACGTCTTCTTTCAGGCCAGCGACGACAACGACAATCGGGCCGATGGCTTCGACTGGATCGCATTGGGATATTGATATGGATATCTTCTTCTCCCCCAGCGTCCGCGCCTTCTTCGCCCCGGCCCTGCATGGCGAGGCCATGCCGGCGGATGCGCTCGCCATCACTGCCGAAGAGCATCGCGCGCTGATCGAGGGGCAAAGCCAGGGCCGCGCCATCACCTGCGACGATGATGGGCGCCCCTGCCTGGCACCCGTTCCGCGCGTGACGCTGGCCCAGCTGCGCGCCCGCGCCGTCGCCCGCACCAAGCGCGAGGCGGCCCGCCGGATCGAGGCCATCGCGCCGCTCTGGCAGCAGCTGAACGACAGCCGCGCCCATCCGCAGCTGGCGGAAGTGGAAGCGCGCTTCGCCGCGATCGACGCGGTGCGCGCGGCCTCGAACGCGATCGAGACGAAGATTGCCGGCCTGTCGGCCGCCAGCCTCGCCGCGCTCGACATTGCCACCCATCCCCTCTGGCCCTCGGAGTAACCATGCCGCTCATCCAGCTATTGCCGCCGTTCGAGGGCGAACTCACCGGCGACGAAACCATCATCATCGAGGATAGCCAGGCGACCATGAAAGCGCCGGCGTCGCTGTTTGCGACGGGCACGCAGATCGCGGCGGTGAACGCCCGCGTCGCGCCGATCGAGGCGGCCACCGGCCATCCCGTCGTCACCCCCCTTGCCGAATGGGAAGATATCGAGCTTGATGCCGGCGACCGCTTCTCGTCGGGCCGCAAGAGCGACAACAGTGAGTGGGCGGCGAAAAGCCATGCCATCGCTCAGCTGAGCGAACGGCCCTGGTCCTATCCCCATGCCATCGGCGACTGGCGCGAACTGACCCTGGACGCGGACCAGCGCTTCGTCACCGGCGTCGATCGCTGGGGCATCCGCTTTGAAGCGCGCGGCGGGGAAATCCTGCCGGTCGGCAATAGCGGCCAGCTTCTGTGCGCCGTCGCTTATGGTGACAGCACCACCTATGGCGATGAACTGACCACGCGCAATCCGACGCGCTGGACCACGCTGCTTGGCGCCCAGCTGGGCATTCCGATCTGGAACCGGGGCGCCAACGGCCAGACGGCCGCCCGGATCACCGCGCGCGCCGGTGGCTATGTCCCGACCCTGACCGTGGCGGGCGGCCTGATCCCGGCCAGCGGCGCCGTGTCGCTCAATGCCAGCAGCATCGCCGACTTCCTGTCCAGCTACACCTATGGCGGCCTGTGGGATGCCATGACCGACGACGGGTCGCGCATTCGCGGCACGCTCGCCCGTGCCGATGGGGCCAGCTTCACCTTCACCCGCATCAACCCCGGTTCGGCCAAAGCCGCGGCGACCGTCGATCTCATCTCCATCACCGGGCGCAATGAACTGGCGGCGCATGCGCTTATCGGCATGGGCATCAATGATGAGCCGGTTACCGGCACCGCCACGACGCTCGACGACATGAAGGCCCATTATCGCGCGCTCACCAGCGCATGCCGGGGCGGCTTCACCGTCTGGGGCGTCCTCGATCGCGGCACCGGCGAACCGGCGGGCAACATGAGCTTCATCCTCGCGCTGGAAGCGATGCTGCGTCAGGAATATGGCCGCGCCTATTGTCCCGTCCGCGCATATCTCGCCAGTCCGCGCGCGCTGGCCGACGCTGCCCTGATCCAGCCCGGCTTCGTGCCCACCAGCGACGACATCGACACCGTCGCCGCCGGGCGCACCCCGCTCTCCTTCCGCTTCGGCGGCGTCCATCTCAATGAACTGGGCCACAAGCTGCAGGCCCGGTTCATGGCCCGCTATCTGCGCGCCCGCTTCACCATCTGATCAGAGGTAAATGCCATGACCGTCGTTACCCGCCGTCCCGTCATCAACCCCGAGAGCGCTGGCCTGCCCGTGCTTGAACTGCCGACGGCATTGGAGGTCGCTTTGCTGGAAAGCGGCAGCGTCAAGCACTGGTGGCGCGCAAGCCAGGGGCTTAGCGCCGATGGCTGGGCCTGCTGGAAGACCGGCGCCCAGCTGCTGATCGAGCGCGACGCCATGCCCGCGCGCCAGACGCTCGACGCCTATAATGGCAAGGAAGCGCTGATCTTCTCGGCTGCCACCCAGCTTTATGGGCCAGGGCTTTTCCCGGTCGACAGTTCCTATTCGATGGTCATCGTCGGCCGCGCTGGCCCGAACGACAACGCGTTCCTCGCCGGCGCCACAAAGGCCGGCACCACAAACAAGACGATGCTCTGGCACACCGGAGGGGCGGGCGACGGCCGCGTCGGCCTGACCCATGAATATGCCGATAATAGTGGGCCGCAGTCGCTGATCGCTACCAACGCGGGCCGCTTCTATGCAGCTGGCCCCATGTGCATCATCGGGTCGCATGATCCCGCCAACGTCAATCGTCTGGGCCTTCGCATCGATGGCGGCACCGGGTTCAACGGGATCAGCAGCCCAGCCGGCACCGACGTCTTTAACAGCTCGCCCGATCTGCATATCGGCGGCGTCAACGCGATCGGCAGTGCCATCAGCGGCGCCATGGACGGCGGCGACATCGCTGAAATCTTCCTGCTCAACACCGCGCTGCACATCAACACCAGCCTGCGCGACACGATCGAGGCGATGATCAATGATCGTTATGACCTGTGGGACGGCTAGGACGAATATTCTCAACGCACGGTCGAACGCCACTGCCCGCCACCAAATTGCTGCGACAAGCAATGTTTACAGAAGATTAAGTTTTCGTTAGGCAAGGCTCATCTGCTTTGGACGGCTTAGCCGCCCCAGGCGCAGAGACCCCGTCCCTATCTTACAAGTGTGCGACCTGTCGGGATTTGGACGGGGTCAATTTTTGATCCCATCCTTCTCGCCTGGAGTCGCAAAGCCACCAGCGGTCGGCGTCGGACCACGAGCGAACCGGCACTGCGCAGTTTAGGTGAACGAACGTCGAGCCGGCACCGGTTCCTTATACACTTGATACCATGTGACCCATCGGTCATGTTTCGCCGATGGATGGCGATACTTTCCAGGTCGATTGGGCATTGGGCGCGGTTGTGCGCGGCGATCTGAGATTCCCCGCCACAGTCAAAGGGTGTTCGGGATTGGTGATCGTCCCCGAGGGGGAGATGTTGGCCGCGACCGAAAAGGCAGAGGACAACGTCCTGATTGCTTTTGGCGGATTGATCGGCTGGATCGCTGAGGCCGCACAAAATGCATTTGCCCGTAATGCCTCTGGGAAATGGGATGAAGGCTTTCATATGCTGATTGCTTGCGAAGATTTCAGCTTCGCGCGCCCATCCCGATCCGCCAATTAGATCTTGTCCGCACCGTTGGCAGCGTACCAACTCACGATCTTGATGGCGGGCTTAGTCACGTGCGCGCCCCAACCGCTAACGATGGCCGAAAAGGGTGGATTTGCGACAGTCAGCTTTTGGAGAGAGGAGCGACTATAGTTGACGCTGCGCGAAGAAAAATCCTTTGGCAACAACCGCACCATTGCAGTCAGTCGCTGACCCTCGCATTATCCCGCGATGCACCTAAGAGACTACTTTGCGGGACAACGTCTACAGCTTCGCTCGCTATTGCCTGCGAGGGCGGTAGCGAAGCGCATTAACGACGCCGCAAGCTCTAACTTCTCGCCTTTTGGGGTTGGCGTCGTTGGAGGAGTTTGGTCGGGTAGAATCCGGCTTAAGTATCAAAGCTCACCCTTCGAGTATAACGCGAAGCCTGTCTTATCCGGTCGGTTAAAGGATGTGCCGAGCGGGTCGAGCTTGGAATTACGGTATCGTGCGCCTCTGTGGGTCTACGGCTTCTACCTCATCTGGTATATCTTCCTCACGCTCGTTGCTGCTGCCTTAATCGGGAACGAGTTGGCCCCTGAGGTAACCATTGCCGACAAGGCAATGGCGATTGGTACAATCGGGATACTGTCAATAACTCCGATTGGGCTACACGCAGTAGGAACGCGCCGGTCAGCCGAGGAGCTTTCTGAATTGCTCAACTTCTTGTCCCAGCACATTGAAGCGACGCATTGACGTTCGCTTCCAACACGACTTGGCTATTCGGCGTTCGATTTGCCATTTTAATGAGGGGCGGGATTCAGGGATGCGGATGGCAAGGACGGAGTGACCGACTTTGGGCTTCGCTACCACGGCGCGTAGCGTCCGCGAATGGTCGATTGATGCCAGCTGCAGGGGATCGAACCCGCACCTCCACCTCACGGCGAGGATCGCTGTAGCGATACGTCTACCAATTCCGTCACGCTGGCGCGGCCATTTAGCGGATTGATAGCCGTCCCGGCAATGTCCGGTTTCAAGCAGGCCTATTGCTGATGTGGATGGCGAGAAATGGTCGCAAGCCGCCCACCCACATCCGTCATGCCGGGCTTGACCCGGCATCCCGCTTTTCTATGCAACAGATAAAGAAGCGGGACCCCGGCTCAAGCCCGGGGTGACGATGGCCGCATCTGGTCGCTAACCGCCATCAGGCACGCGCCTTGGAGGCGAAGGGAGGCGCCGCCATTCCCACGTTGCCCATTGAGACTCTTGGCTTCATAAGGGACTATGACAATTCCTTCACAGAATTCAGCCGCCCTTTCCCGTATCCAAGAAAACTGGCTTGCCGCGAAAGAGCGGAAATTTCTGAACTGGCTGTGCGCTCAAATGCCGCAGTACGTCACCCCCGATCGGCTGACGGCCTTGGGCATGGTCGGTGCATGTTTGATTTTCATAGGCTACGTGGGAAGCAATCTACACACATCGTGGCTGTCGCTCGCCATTGTTGGTTATGTCGTCCAATGGTTTGGGGATTCAATGGACGGGAGCATCGCTCGCTTTCGCCGCATTGAGCGTCCTTCCTATGGCTATTTCATCGATCATAGTTGCGATGGGCTTGCGACATTGCTCATCCTTGCCGGCATCGGCCTTAGTCCGTTCGTCACCATGGATATCGCGATGGTGGCGCTCGCTGGATATCTGCTGCTTTCGATCCACGCCTACCTTGCTGCGCGCGTACTGGGAGAGTTCAAGCTGTCATATCTCGCAGCGGGTCCGACCGAATTAAGATTGATGCTTATCGCGCTCACGCTGATGATGATGGCTTTGGGTTCTGGTCCAGGATATTTTGGGCGCTTGTCAGGCTTCGACCTGTTTGTCGGGACAGCAGGATTTATCCTTATTCTCCTTTTCGTTGTTCAGACTTTGACCACAGGCCGGCGACTGGCGCGCTCCGAGCGCGGTGAAGAGTGAAAAGCAGCGCCTTGGGGGCGATGGCGGATATGCAGGTTAGATACCTTAGCCTGAACGACGCAAAATGGTCGCTTCGTGCCGGGCGGCTTTTGAAATAGCAGGGCCGGCATATGGAGAGGCAGCCTCTCCATATGCCGGCCGGCGCGCGCCTTTCCACTCCGCGTCATGGTCGCCGCCATGGCGCGTTTTTCTGATCCCGAAGCTGCAGCTGGCGAAGTGCTTCGCCTGGGCACGATCGCATCGCTCGATCTGGGCAATGCCACCTGCACGGCGCAAAGCGGCGATATTGTCACCGGCGATATCCCCTGGATCGCCCAGCGCGCCGGCAATGTCCGTGCCTGGTCGCCGCCCAGCGTCGGCGAACAATGCCTGATCCTTGCGCCGGAAGGCGATCTGGCGGCCGCCATGGCGATCGTCGGCCTCTATTCCGACGCCTGCCCTGCCCCATCTGCTGACCCCAATGTCAGCCTGACCGAATATCCTGACGGTGCGATCATCGCCTATGATCACGCGGCCCATGCGCTGACCGCCACCCTGCCCGCCGGCGGAACCGTGGCGATCGACGCAACCGGCGGCGTCACGATCACCGGCGACACCGTCATCAAGGGCAATGCGACGATCGACGGCGATCTGCATGTCACCGGCACCGTCACGGCGGACACCGATGTCCTGGGCGGCGGCATCAGCCTCAAGTCGCACAAGCATGGCCAGGTGCAGGCCGGCAGTGCCCAGTCCGGGGCGCCCGTTTGATGGCGGGCATGGATCGCACCACCGGCGCCACGCTCGACGGCATCGAGCATATTGCCCAGTCGATGGCCGACATCATTGGCACGCCCATCGGATCGCTGGTAGGCCGCCGCGAATATGGATCGCTGGTCCCCGACCTTGTCGACCAGCCCATAACCGGCACCAACATCCTGCGCATCTTCGCCGCGTCCGCCCTCGCCCTGTCCCGCTGGGAAGACCGCATCCGCGTCCGCCGGCTGCAGCTGGTGCCCGGCGACCAGCCCGGCGCTGCCTCCCTGTCGATAGAGGCCGAACGCAAGGGCGACATCGCCACCGCCAGCCTCTCCCGCATCCTCCTGCCCCTCATCCGCTGAAGAAAGGTCCATCCATGGCCACCACTGCATTCAAACATGGCATCACTGTCACCGAAGTATCGACCGGCGCCCGCACCCTGACGGCGGTCAGCACCGCTATCATCGGCCTGGTCGGCACCGCGCCCGATGCCGATGCCGCCGCCTATCCGCTCAACAAGCCGATCCTGATCAGCGATATCGAAGCGACGATCGGTGACATCGGCGCGCAAGGCACGCTGGCCCGCTCGCTGCGCGCCATCGCCGACATCACCCGGCCCATCATCGTCCTGATCCGCGTCGAGGAAGGCGAGGACGCCGCCGAAACCGCCAGCAATGTGATCGGCACCGTCACGGCCGAAGGCATCCGCACCGGCATGCAGGCGCTGTTGTCGGCCTCGGCGGACGTCGGCGTCATCCCCCGCATCCTGGGCACGCCGGGGTTGGAGACGCAGGCGGTGACCACCGCGCTTGCCGTGGTGGCCAAGAAGCTGCGCGCCTTTGCCTATGCCCGCGCGATCGGCGCGACGGTCGCGGCCGCCACCCTCTACCGCGCCAATTTCAGCCAGCGCGAACTGATGCTGCTGATGCCCGACTTTATCGCCTGGGGCACCGACGCCAGCGCCAATGTGACCAGCTTCGCAGCCGCGCACGCCATGGGCCTGCGCGCCTATATCGACGAACAGACCGGGCCGCAGAAGACGCTGTCCAACGTGGCGGTCGATGGCGTGGTCGGGCTGTCGCAGCCGATGCACTGGGATATCGAGGATCAGGACACCGATGCCGGCCTGCTCAATGCAGCCCAGATCACGGCGCTGATCCGCAAGAGCAGCGGCTTCTATTTCTGGGGCAACCGCACCTGTTCGGATGATCCCCAGTTCGTCTTCGAAAGCGGCGTGCGCGTCGCCCAGCTGCTGGCCGACACGGTCGCCAAGGGCATGGACTGGGCGATGGACAAGCCACTGACGCCCAGCCTGGCCAAGGATATCATCGAAACCATCAACGGCCTGGGCCGCAATCTCAAGGCCGCCGGCGTCGTGCTGGGCTTTGACGCCTGGTATGACGAAGCCGCCAATCCGGTGGACAGTCTCAAGGCCGGCAAGCTGGTGATCCGCTACAAATACACGGTTCCGCCGCCGCTTGAGGATCTCGGTTTCTATCAGGAAATCACCGACGAATATTTCGCCGACTTCGCCGCCCAGCTGACTGAGGTCGGCTGACGCCCGCGCGCGCCCTTCTCTCCCTCTCGATCAAAGGAATATCGCCATGGGCATGGCCCGTACCCTCAAGGACATGATGCTCTTCAACGAAGGCCTCGCCTATCTCGGGCAGGTATCGTCCGTAACCCTCCCGACGCTCAGCCGGAAGATGGAGGAATGGCGCGGCGGCGGCATGGGCGGCGTCGCAGAAATGGATATGGGGCTGGAGGCAATGGAGCTCAAATCCAGCTTCGGCGGCCCCATGCGTGATATCCTGCGCCAATACGGCGTGACCAACGTCGGCGGCGTCTACTTGCGCTTTGCCGGTGCCTATCAGGATGACGACACTGGCGCCGTCGATAGCGTCGAAGTGATCGTGCGCGGCCGTCACAAGGAAATCGAATTCGGCGATCAGAAGGTTGGCGAAGCAAGTGAATTCTCCGTCACGTCCTCGATCGTCTATTACAAGCTGGTCTGGAATGGCCGCACCGAAATCGAAATCGACGTGCTGGCCGGCATCGAGATTGTCGACGGCGTCGATCGCCGCGCCGCTCTTCGCAACGCCATCGGCATTTACTGACCCCTGCGCCGGCTTGCGGGCCGGCGATCTCTTCATTCTTGATCAGGATACATCTTATGAACGATTCCACCGGCATCGCTAGCTTCACCACCGTCACGCTCGACAAGCCGATCGTGCGTGGGGAAACGGTCATCGAAAGCCTCAATGTTCGTATGCCCCAGGCGGGCGAACTGCGCGGCCTCAGCCTCTCCGCACTGCTTAACCTCGACTATGGCGCGCTGGAAAACTTGCTGCCGCGTATCACCATACCCAACCTCACGAAGCCCGAAATCGCGGCCATGGCACCATCCGACCTGACCCAGCTGGGAAGCGAGGTCATGGATTTTTTGCTGCCGAAGGACGCAAAAGCGGCGCTCTCCCAGAACGCGTAGACGATGCGATGGCCGATATCGCGGCCATCTTTCATTGGGGGCCGCCTGTCATGGACCCCATGGCCCTCTCGGAATTGATGCAATGGCGTGCTGACGCGGCGAAGCGATCGGGCACCGATAAATAGGACCGCCCATGGATCGCTCTCTGCGCATTCGCATGTTGCTCGAAGCCGGTGACCGAATGACCCGCCCGCTGCGCGAAGCCGCGGGCGGATCCTCTCGCCTCGCCCAGTCGCTTCGCGTTACCAGAGACCGCCTCAAGGAAGTCCAGCGCGCCCAAGCCGACATCAGCGAATTTCGGCAACTGAAATCCGGCCTGGCTGACACTTCGCGCCGCATGAGCGAAGCACAGGCACGCGCGGCGCAGTTGGGCCGACAATTGGCGCAGACGGAAAACCCGACCAAGCGTATGCGCACCGAGTTTGAGCGGGCGCGCCGCGAAGCTAATCGGCTGTCACAGGAACATATCCAACAGTCTGAGCGGCTACAGGCCCTCCGGTCGAGATTGTCGGCCGTCGGCATTTCGACGCGGGATCTTGCCTCCCACGAACGCCGCTTGCGGACCGATGCTGCCTCGACCAATGAAACACTGCGCGAACAGGAGCGCCGTCTGCAGCAATTGGCGGACAGGGAGCGCCGCGTTTCCGATGCCCGCAGGCGCTTCTCCTCCATCCAGGGCACCGCAACCGGTCTGGCAGCAGGCGGCGCATCGGCGGTAGGCACCGGCATGATTCTGGCGCGCCCTCTCGAAGACGCCGTTTCAGGTTCGCTCGATTATGAATCGACGATGACCGACATCAATCAGAAGGTGAACCAGTCACGTGAAGCGGGCCGGCTGATGGGCCTCGACCTGCGCAAGGCTGCCCTTGCGGTCAACCAGATGCCTGCCGATCTGCAAAAGGGCGTTGATACCCTGACCGGCTTCGGCCTGGGCGCGAGGCAGGCAACGGACATGATGACGCCGATCGGCCGCGCCGCGACAGCCTACAAAGCCGAAATTGACGATCTGGGCCGTGCAACTTTTGCGGCCCATGACAATCTCAAGGTGCCGATTAAGCAGACCAGCAAAGCGCTCGATATAATGGCTCAGGCGGGCAAAAATGGCGCGTTCGAAATCAAGGACATGGCACAGTATTTTCCTGAACTGACTGCCTCTATGCAAAGTTTGGGATCTAAGGGGTTACCGGCCGTCTCAGACCTCGCCGCAGCCCTGCAGATCACGCGTAAAGGTGCCGGGGATCCCGCGAGTGCCGCTAACAATCTGCAGAACCTGATCTCCAAGATTAACGCTGGCGACACGATCAAGAATTTTGCCAAGTTCGGCATCGATATTCCTGCCGCAATGAAAAAGGCGGCGAAGGACGGGCGTAGCCCGATTGAGGAAATCGTGCGCCTTACCCAGCAAGCCACAGGTGGCGACCAGGCCAAGCTATCCTCACTTTTTGGGGATATGCAGGTGCAGCAGGCGCTGCGTCCGCTGATGTCCAATCTGAAAGAATATCAAGCTATCCGAACGGAAGCCCTTGGGGCTGTTGGCACAGTTGACAGAGACTTCGCCGACCGCCGTGAGGACGGCGCGGAAAAAATCAAGCATCTGCGTATTCAGGCGAAGATCCTGAATGATACGATTGGCGATCAGCTGAAGCCAACCGTGGGGGCGCTTTCCGAAAAAATCTCGGTTTGGGCCGATTGGGTATCTGTCCTCGCGCAGCGGCACCCTAATCTGACACGTGGCCTGGCCGTCGCTGCAGGAGTTATGGCTGCTCTGTTCGTGGTACTGGGCGGCGGCGCAATCATCATTGCGGGATTGGTCGCGCCCTTTGCCGCGCTGGCTGGGGCCGCAACCCTACTCGGCATCGGCATGCTACCGTTGATCGGCATTGTTGCGGGCGTGCTACTTGCTATCGGCCTACTGGCGGGAGCCGCCTACCTCATCTATGCTAACTGGGGCGGGATCACGTCTTGGCTTTCGGACCTTTGGACCGACGTAAAGAACAGCGTTCGGGACTCGCTGCAGGCGGTCGCCGGCTTCATTTCGGGCTTTTCGCCATTGGCCTTGTTGGTGGCTGTGTTCACGCCCGCCCTCTCCTATCTGACGTCGCTTGATCTTTCCGAAATTGGTCGAAACCTAATTCGCGGACTTATCAACGGCATCTCAAGCATGCTCGGCGCGTTGAAATCGACGATTGTCGATGCCGCCGGTGCCGCCGCTACATGGTTCAAGGAACGACTTGGCATCCACAGCCCTTCACGCCTCTTCGCCCAGTTCGGCGGCTATATGATGCAGGGGCTTGATGGAGGTATTCAGGCAGAGCAGAACAAGCCAATCGAGCGTATCAAAGGGCTTGCTGGCGACATCAGCCGTGCCATGGCCATTAGTGCTGCTGCCCCTTCACTCGCGGCGGCGGCCCCTACCACCGCCTCGCTCGGCAACGCTCCCGGATCAATCAGCGCCGGTCAGCCAGCACCCGCCTCGAAATACGAATTGCACTTCCACGGGATTGGCGGCGATCCACGCGAAATCGCTAAGGCTGTCAGAGAGGTAATGGACCAGATCGAGCGGGAACGGCGCGGGCGCGGCTTTCGCGATGAAGGGGATTATTGATGCTGATGGCTCTTGGCATGTTCATCTTCGACCTGCCAACCCTTGCCCATGACGAACTGCAGCGCCGCGCATCCTGGCGTCATGCGCGCAGCCCGCGCGTCGGCGCGCGCGACGCCACGCAATATGTCGGGCCGGGCGAAGAGACGGTCAACCTGTCGGGCGCGGTTTATGCCGAAATCGCCGATGGTCGGGTCTCGATCGACGATCTGCGCGACATGGCGGCGTCGGGCGAAGCCTGGCCCCTGCTCGACGGGACCGGCACAGTGTTCGGCGACTATGTGATCGAGGCGATCGACGAGCGCCACGCCTATCTCATGACGGACGGGCGCGCCCAGCGCATCGACTTTGCCATCGACCTGCTGCGAGTGGATGATCAATGAGCGACCGTCTCGCCAACATCGCCAATTTTCGCATCACCCTGGGCGACCGCGATCTGACCGGTGATATCCGCCCGCGTCTCGTGTCGCTGACCCTGTCGGAAAAGCGCGGCGATGAAGCCGACCAGTTGGATATCGTGCTCGACGATAGCGAAGGCGGTTTGGCCATTCCGCCCGAAGGCGCGCTGTTGCGGGTCTGGCTAGGCTGGAAGCAGGGGCGCGACGTGTCGCCCGGCCTGATCGACAAAGGCAGCTTCAAGGTCGATGATGTCAGCCATAGTGGCCCTCCCGATCAAATCCGCATCCGTGCCCGCGCGGCCGACTTCACCAGTGATATTCGCAACCGCCGCGAACAGAGCTGGCGAAATACAACGCTGGGCGCCGTGTTGCAGGAGGTAGCAGGTCGCAATGGCCTCACACCGCGCATAGCGGCCGATCTGGCGTCGATCGCGCTGCCGACCGTCAGTCAGAGCCGGCAGAGCGATATCGCCTTCCTGCGCCGCCTCGGGCGCGAAAATGATGCGGTTGCGACCATTAAAGACGGCAAAATGATCTTCGCGCGAAAGGGCGCTGGCACCACCACCACCGGTACGGCATTGCCCACCCTGACCATCCGCCGCAACGCCGGCGACGGGCATAATTGGCAGCGGCAGAAGCGCGATGGGCAGGCCGGCGTCACGGCCAGTTGGCACGATCGCAAGGCAGCTAAGCGCCAGACGGTGACCGTGGGCGAAAAGGACGGCGCCAAGCGGCTGCGCAAGACTTTTGCAGACGAAGTATCCGCCCGGCGTGCGGCGACTGCAGAGCAGGCCCGGCTAAAGCGCGCGCCGGCCACGCTGGACATGCGCCTGGCGCTCGGCCGCGCCGATATCTATGTCGATCTGCGCGCGGCAGTGACCGGCATCAAACCTGGCATCGACGGCACTTGGCTGATCAGCGAAGTGACGCACAGCCTCGACAATGGTGGCGGGTTCAAGACAGCGCTCAAAATGGAAACCACGTCATAGTTGCGCCCTTTGTCGCCGTTCGGCGGCTTCATTTCTCGGGAGCGGTCGTCAAACAGGTTTCTCCAGCTCGACTGGCGCAGAAATAGCTGCCGTGTTGCCGTCGTGAAGGTGATGGGCGATCCCACAAACTAGCAAGTCAAAATTAGTTAAAGCCCTCGACTGCACGCAGCCTTAATTCTGGCCGCCATTTCGAAGATGTATAAAAATGGCCCGGCAAAATAAATTGCCGGGCCAGTCGAGACTCGTTTCCGAGGCTCGGGTCGCGATGAATAAATAGCATGAGAAAAAGATGTAGCATTAACATATGTATAGACCGTTCATTTTAAAATTGATCATAAGAACGGATCTTCAGCAACGGATAATTTTTTGCATCCCACTGAAATCGCTAGCTTCTCAGGTGTCGATGAAGGTAATTTTCATCAAAACCTGCAATTTTAACAAGCTTTTCTGGACAGGATATAATCAGGCTTCCCCGGCTGAGCGACATGGCGCCGCTTGCCTTCAATTCTTTCAAAATGCGGTTGAGATGGACGGGCGTCATGCCTAACGCATCGGCCAGCAATATCTGAGAGAGCGGCAAGGTGAGGTGCCGGCCGTTTATGAGGCCGATATTACGAGCCCGCAAATACAGTTCGCATATAAGATGCGCGACGCGCTCGATGCTCGTCCGCCGCCCCATACTCGTGATCCAGGCACGCAACGTCCCTTCATCGATCAACTGCGCAAGATACATGGCTTTTGCCACGTTGGGATGACGATCCATGATCCTGTCAATCTCTGGGCGATCAATCGTAGCGATGACCGCCGGCCCTATGGACTGAATGCTGTGATCCATTTGCTCGAGCAGACCGACATGCAGGTCACAGGAGTCGCCCGGCATTAAAAAGGCCAGGATTTGTCGCGTCCCGCTGGGCAAAATCTTATAGCGGCATGCCCAACCATCCAGAACAACAAATACTGGCCCGGGGCGATCACCTTCTCGGATGAGGTCGTGTCGAGCAGCAATCTTTCTCGGATGTGCGGTCGCTGCGGCCAGAGCTGCCATATCATTTTCAGTCAGTGCCGCGAATCTGCTCAATTTGTCGACGAACCGGTTCATCAGTCAAAGTCCCACAGGATCATCAAAATTAATATTGTTGTAGATTATTGTCGAAAGTTAACATCGGTGATGGCTATCGACGCATGCTGCTATTAGAATGAAAAGATCGTCGGCCCACACTTCAGGCTCCGGCGGCTGAGAGACGCGCGCTCTCGCCTGATGGAGGTGACCGATGACTCAAGATGTTGATAACCTCAGTGCGGGCCTCGCTTCGCCGTTCGACGGCCCTGACCCGCACGGAGAAGCGGCGCTGGTCCTTGTTGAAACCTTAATCCACGCACTGTTAGCAAAGGGCAGCTTAAGCACCCTCGAAGCCATTGAGATTATCGTCGATGCAGAAGAGGTGCAGTCCATAGTGGACGCGGATCGAAGCCATATCTCCGGCGCACGGCCACAGGCAGCCGCGTTGTTGAAGGCCATCGGCGAAAGTCTCTCCTACGATTTATCGACATGATGAGGTTAAATTGTTCCGGTAGATGCCTCTCTTTATCCGCATCGAATCGACGCCTTTGGATCATTTCTATTGTGAACCGTGTCAATCGACGACGACCGCTGGAGGATAGTGGCGCAATACGTGCTACACTATTGTATCCCGGCTTCGACTCCGCCCGCGGCCGCCGTGACTGAGAGACATTCGCGCTCCCGCCCAAAGAGGAGCATGTCATGTCAGATTTATCGAATACATCATTTCCATTGCCACTGAGGCAGACCGTTCTGCATGACAGGGTTGAGCAACTCGCGCTTGCACTTGGTGCTGCGAGGGAACGAACGGTGCGCGACTTGACCATATCGGCGTCAGAGCAAGATGACCTGAATAACGCTATCAACGCATGGGACAATGAGGGCGGCAGCACTTCTGACGCATTGGCGACGCGTGGCTTGAGCACGCAGCAAAGAGCCGGCAGATTCCGATTCAGAGCCGATCTGTTCCGAGATGACACTTTGGGTCGAGCTATAATCTGGAACGGATTGATTCTGACAATAGCCGCAACGGTTATCGCAATTGCGTATAGTTGGTGATGTTGCGATACTTAACGATGGCTGACTGACAGCTATCTCTTCTGCCTGATCGACGTGCAGTCAGTCAGCGGACGGGCAACTAGCGCCCGCGTCCGATCGTAACTGGACATTCGGCTATCGGCCATCCGGCGACCAAGGCCAGAGTCAAGATTACCAATCTTATGCGGGGTCTAATATCAAAATGCTTCCCATCAGGTCATTCCGGGTGAAAGTCCATTTTATATTGTTCGCCACCATTTTCGATGCCTCCTCACCTTCCTTGAAGTCCTGCGTCAACTTCAGGACCGGAGGACCACATCGCTTCAAATCGATCAGGTCGTTTGCCGCGCAATAGGCAATCGACATGACCATGAAGACATCGACCCCGCTGCCCAACGTCCCGTCCCCACTCCCAAGCACCATCAGGCCTTGGACGTTGCCGTTGCTCCCGACATTGCCGACAAAACCGAGATGATCGCTCAACATATATTTGATGCTGGTCTTCTCTTGAGCAAATGCGCTGATGCGCCACGGCTTATCGGCAGCCTTCGCCAATGCATTGAAGCGCTCAGCGAATAGCGGTGGCGTGAACTCCAGGGTAGGTTGCTGCTCTTCGACAGGTCCAACTGTCGCGGCTGGTTCAGCCGGCGCGACTGTCGGCTGTACCGCCTGCGCGCTCGCTTGACCTTTCTCCGTTTTAGGCTGGGGTATGATTATCGCCGTCGCAACGAAAAGGACAGCAGCAACGCCAAAGCCGCGCAGTGCCCCTTTTCGATCCGGCATCCAGAGTTTGGGTAACGGCTTGAACAGCGCGACGACTGACATGCCAAAGATCACGATGGACGCCAACAGCGTAAAACCAGCCAAAGAATCTTGCATATGCACCCCCGCTATTCGTTCGGGGAATTGCCCGCTCACGCAATGGATCGCCGTGATTTTGCTCACACCTGCCGAGAATGCTCGTCGCACTCTCCGAGATCCAAAGCCGACAATGCTCGTCTGATGAGGCGACAGATAGAATAGCCGCGACACACAATTGTCACCGCATCGCTCACCGAAACCTCTGCTGATAGCCGCGCTATCGTGCTTTCAAAATCGGAAATAGCGCTTTCCTACAACGCTGCGAGTTGTCAGAAAAAGAACGAATCAAGAACATTTAAGGTCAGCTAGGTTTGAGCGGACAAGCAATTCGATTGACGCCGGGATGTGAACACAACTGCTGCCGCTGCACCGTGCGGTGCGCGACGCTAGCGACTATGCACGATGCTCTGTGGCGGGAGATTGAACAGTTTCACCGCCTTCAAGCGATGCAACCATCGCTTGATCGAGCGAGAGAGGCCCGATCGCTGCAAGCCCAGCTGGAAGCCGTCGAGCAAGAATGGCAGCAGCTTCGTCCTTTGTCGCGCCCTCGGGAACGAGAACGAGTAGGCTACGGAACATATCTCGCAGCGCGACTTCACTAGGCAGGATTACGGGCAAGGTAATGCTGACAAAGGCGGGCAGCTGCGCTTCGATCTCCCGGGCTTCAGGCTCAACCTCTTCGCCGTTCAACCCAGCGAGCTTCATCACCTCCGCTGGATCAACCTTGTGCCGCGCAAGAACTGCTGCCACGCGACGGGCGAAATCCAAAGGCAGCAGCGGTTTTTTATATCGAGCAGATTCATATGCCGAATAGGTACCTAGCGGCATATCAAGTGCAGCAGCCATCCCTCTTACCGATAGCTTTGGTGAGGCAGACGTCCGCAAATCTCGCAATTTCGTGTTCACGCTCTTCATACGCGAACCATGCGAAATTTTCGCACACCTGTGGTCTGTAATTTACGGTTGACATCCGTCTGATAATTTCGGACACCATCTATCATGGATACGGACAAAACCATCTTCCAAATGTTCAACGGCATCCGCCCGATGGCGCGCGAATTAGGCGAGCCTCCTTCGAACGTAGCGGCATGGAAGAAGGTCGGCCGCATCCCGGCTGAAAAACAGCCCCATGTGCTGGCGGTCGGTTTGAAACTGGGCCTGCCGATCACCGCCGAACATGTCGTCTTCCCCCTGGGTCGGCCTCATGCCGCATATGCCGATCTACCGCCGCTGGATGCGCGCGTCTTTTGCGATCGGCAAAATGCTTCGCAATGCGCCGAAGCCGCCGAACCGAACATCTAGATTTTCAGCAAGTTGATCGGGCGGGCTACGCCTCCCGCCCGATCGGACCGCCCTTGTATGGAGCAAGAACGGAATGACGACGATCATCAAACTCCCGCCCCGCCGCAACCGGGCACCTGTGGAGCGCCCCAAAACCGCGATGGAGCGACTGCGCGGCGCCTATAGCTGGAGCCAGTATATCTTTTTCGTCGTCGGCGCTTACGGCGTCCTGCTCGCGATGACTGCCACGGGCAGGGCCGGCGCATGAGCAGAGGAAACCAGCCGAAGCCTGAGCCGGCGTTCCTGGCGCATAAGGGTTTGTCCAATGGCTACCTGTACTTGCGCGGCGAACATTTCGCCTCATTCCTTTGCTACGACGCTGCGCTGGCCATGGCTGACATTCTCAACACGATTGAGCGCATCGCCCCCCACGCGGGCATCGGTGGCGATAGCCTGGAGAGCAATCGCTTTCGCATTGGCGTTTTGGTCGCAAAGCACTGCGGCGTGCCTGTCGATTTCTCCAGGGGCTGGCCCGCATGACAAAGGTTAGGGCGCCCCTCTCCTTCTCCCTCGCCATCACCACGGCGATCGGCCTCATCGGCTGGGACGCCGCTGGCAGCATCACGCGGCGCGCCAACCGTACCCTGCGTCATTGGAGCGAAAGCGACCGGAAGGGCACGCCAACGCTCGATCAGGCCATCGCCCTCGACCGCGCTTTCATCAAGGCTGGCGGCGGCTTCGCCCCAATCCTCGAAAGCTACGCGCGCCAACTCGACGTCGCGCTCGCGCCCTCCATGGCCTGCCATGCTGCGCTTGGCGAAGATATCGCCGCCGTGTCCCGCGAAACCGCCGATGCCATCGGCGCCAGCATCCAGATCATTCAGCCTGGCGCGTCTCCGACCGCCGTGCACCGCGCCATTGCCGAAACAGAGGAAGCCGGCGTCCGCCTGACCCGCCTTCTGGGCCGGCTCCGATCATTCCTGCCCGGCAATGGGGCTGGCGGGGACAATGCGGGGGTACGCACATGAGCAAGGGCCAGCGGCCACAAACAAACGTCGGCCGGGAACGTCCGCGCATGGCATCGGTCGATTGTCCGTGCTGCGGACAGCGCGCCTTCGCCCGGCAGATCGGCAAGCGGACCCTGCTCTATCGCGAGGTCTACTATCATTGCCGCGATGTCCGCGACTGCGGTCATGAATTTGTGGTTGGCATTTCGGCGCTTCGCACCGTCCGCGCCTCCCGCTGGCCAAAGCCGCTTGAAACGCTGCCGATGACGACCTGGCGCGCCGCCGCGAATGATCGTGCCGCCAATGACGATGATCCGCCCAGCGAGCCGAACGCCGACATGCTGACCAGCTAGACCGCCCGGCCGCAAGGCCAGCTTTCTCCACCAAATCTGATCCAACCGGCACCACCCCCGCTGCCGGCGACGCCCTCTCTTTACCCAAACGACAGGAGTTTCGATCATGCACCATGCCGATCTGCGGCACGCCATCGCAGCAACGCCGGTCATCCAGCCCTGGGATTATGTTGCCATGCGGCGCAACGCGGCTGGCCTGTCCATCGATCAGTTGGCCACCGCACTGGGCGGTAAGCTGTTCGCCCGCCACCTGCGCGCGATCGAGACGCCCGGCCTACGCTTCCAGCAGATCGCGGCCCTGGAGCAGGCCATGCCGTTCAGCGCCGACGTCTATCGCCAACTGGCCGATCTTCCGCCGCACCAGCATCCGCGCCTGTGTCACCGCTGCGGCTGGGATGCCCACACCGATCAGCCTGACGGCTGCGATGGCCTGATCACCTGGTCGCGCCTCGACGATGCCATCTGCACCCGCTGCGAGCATGGCGCCGGCCAGTGATGCGCCTGGTCAAGCTGCTCCTCATCATCGCCACCATCCTCGTCATGCCTTTCATCATCGCCTGGGCACTGACCAACCAGAAGGGAAATTGAACATGAGCACCGGCAACGTCGCCGCAGATCAGTTGCGCCTCCTCATCGAGCGTATCGAGCGCCTGGAGGAGGAGAAGAAGGGCGTCGGCGACGACATCAAGGACGTCTATCTGGAGGGCAAGGCTACCGGATATGATCCCAAGATCATGCGGCAGATCATCGCCCTGCGAAAGATGCCGCCCCATGATCGGCAGGAAATGGAGGCCATCCTCCAGACCTATCTGTCCGCGCTGGGCATGGAATAGCACACCGGCCCGACCGCCTCTCCATTTGCCCAGCATATGGAGAGGCCCTCTCTCCCGATGCACCTGATTGATCCCGCCCCTCTAGGACAAGGATGAACCGTCCCATGGGACAGCACCGCCCCCTCGATCCCGCCATCGCGCGTATCGTCGAAGCCCTCGCCGACCTCATGGTCGATCGCGATATCGCCCGCCTGCGCGCCACCGTCCCGCTTCCCGTGCCTTCGCGCCCGGCGACCATAGGGAATTGACGCCGATGAGCATTCTTCGCCGCGCTCACCCCGTCCAGGTCGTGCAGGTAATCCCCCTGCGCTTGACGCGCACCTCCTGCCCTCGGTGCGGCACCGTCAACTGCGCCCGCCACAGCGCCGCCATCCTGACGACCGGGACAGTCCCTCAGCAATGGAGGATGCCGTGATCTTGCTCTGCGCAGCGGCCAAATGAACCGGTCGGGATCGGGCTTTTGCGACTGCATGGCATGCCGTCAGCTTGATCGCACCCATCCCGGCCAGGGCCGCCAATTGGCCATGTTCACAGCGCGCCCCCGCCGCAAATCCACCACTGCACCGCATAGCAAAGACATAAAATAGACGATGCGCACGATCCTCTACGCCCGATATTCCAGCGAACTGCAAAATGCCCTGTCCACTGTCGATCAGATCGCTTCGCTGCGCGAGCGCGCTGATCGCGAAGGATGGACCATCATCGACACATTCGCCGACGAAGAAATCAGCGGCCGCGCGGGCATTGGCGAAATGCAGCGCCCTGGGCTCAATGCGATGCTCAACCGTGTCGAGCGCGGCGATGTCGATCAGGTCTTGGCGGAGGCCACCGACCGCATCGCGCGTCACAGCGGCGATGCCCATGCAGTCCGCGAACATCTGGAGCATTTCGGCGCGCGGCTCTTCACCCTTGCTGATGGCCATGTCGACGAAATTACCGGCACCATCAAGGGGCTGATGGACTCCCGCTTTTTAAAGGATCTGGCGGATCGCATTCGGCGCGGTCAGCGCGGGCAGCACGGACGCGGCTTTAATGCCGGCGGCCTCGCTTACGGCTACAATGTCGTCAAGAAAATCGGCGAAGATGGCGAAATCATTCGCGGCATCCTTGAGGTGAATGAGGCAGAGGCGGCGATCGTCCGCCGTATCTTCGATGAAACACTGGCCGGCGTCTCCAGCCGCGCGATCGTGAAGGCCCTCAACGAAGAAGGCATCCCTTCGCCAAGCGGCAGATTATGGGCCACTAACGTCATCCATGGCGATCGCATTCGGGCGAACGGCATTCTCCGCAATAATCTCTATCGAGGCGTCATGGTGTACGGCCGAACGCGCCGCGCCTATCATCCCAAGACTCGCCGTTATGTCGCTCGCGTCAATCCGGTCAGCGAGTGGCGTTTCGTCGATGTGCCCCATCTGCGCATTGTCTCAGACGCGCAATGGAAGGCGATCGAGGCCCATTACGCCGCATTCGACGGGGACATCAGGACAAAGAAACGACACCCGAAAAGGCTGCTGTCCGGCCTCGGTAAATGCGGGATTTGCGGCGGTACATGGACCGTCATCAGCCCGGCAAAATGGGGCTGCTCGACCGCCAAGAACAAACAGGCCTGCTCGAATACGCGCACTATCTCGACCGCGCTCTATGAACAGCGCACGATGGGACAGCTAAAGCAAATCCTGCTCAATCCCGACGCTATTCAGCTGTTTGTCGAGCGATATAACGTCGGCATTCGTAAGCGCCTGGCGGAAGCCACTGCAAATCGCGCGCCGCTGGAACGCAAAGCCGCCGACCTGCGCGGCAGGATTTCGCGCCTTGTGGACGCGATCGCTGATGGCGCTGGCGAGTTCCAGGAGGTCAAAGATCGTCTGCGCACGGCCCGCGCTGACCTGGCAGACGCGGAACATCAGCTTAAATCGCTGGACGATGCTGCACCGATCGCATTGCCCGACAACCTGGCCGATCGCTACCGCATCTATATCGCACAACTTGATGACGCACTGGCAACCGAAGGAGCCGCCCGCGAACGCGCCGCCTCTGCCATCCGCGAACTCATAGATTCCCTCACCCTGACCCCCAACAAAACGGGGCGTGGTGTCGAAATTCAAGTCACCGGCCACATGGCCAACATCATCAACCTGGCAAAGTGAAAGACAGGTATCTTTCCGTTCAACGCGTTCCTCCGCTACCATATTTCAAGCAATTAGCGGCAATTGCCCCGGCGAGTTTACAGCCTGTTTACAGCATCTGTCGTCTTCGGGCTTGGTCAGGGTGATCAAAAACTTGTCGCCGTCCTCGTTGGTGAACTCGATTTCACCCAGGCCAACAAACTCAGCCTTCAACGAATCCTCGTTATTGAGGAACCATGCCAGCGCATCGGCCATCATGTCCGCGTTTATCACTCACACTCCTTTGCGCGAACGGCGGCATCGCAGAAGCGGCGAGCGTCCCGTTCGGTGCGGAAGATCAACCCGACCGCAGCCGACACCGGGCCATTGCCGACTTTGGTATTGTCATAGACCGCGTAACTTCCCGGCCCTTCTTTCATCACACTGAAGCGCATAGCCCTGCTTTCATAAGCTACGTAACGTAGAAATCATGCAAGGATTATTTTCAACGTGACGTTGATGGCTTGCCGAGATGACGCAGGGCGGTTTACGGCGTCGGCCATGGATGGCGCGCCGTGGCAGATTCGAGCGAAAGAGGCAGGATTAAGTCAGCGCCTTTTGGCGCAGATCGCCGGGAAGCCGGACAACACGATCAGTCGCCAGCTACGGGAGCATTTCGGCCCCGTTCCCGGCTATCTGGTTGCGCTGATAATCGCGTGGGAAAATATGTCTGGCGACGCTCGCGAAGATTGGGTCCGCCAGGTGGAAGGTGAACTGATCCGACAGGAGCGCGGAAGCACCTAGGGTCAGGACCCATTGATATGATTGGGTTTATGTAATGTAGGCTCCGTGAGGAAATTGGATTTGAGCGACTTATATTGGCTAACGGATGAGCTGATGGCACGTCTTGAGCCGTATTTCCCAAAGAGCCATGGTAAGCCCCGCGTTGATGATCTGCGGGTGTTGAGCGGGATCGTCTTCGTCAATCGGATGGGTTGCGCTGGCGGGATACTCCGAAAGCCTATGGGCCGCACAAGACGCTTTGCAACCTTTGGAAGCGGTGAGGTGACAAGGGCGTTTTCCTTCGGATGATGGAAGGTCTGGCAGCGCCTCAGGCTTCCGAACGCAAGACGGTCATGATCGACGCGACCTATCTCAAGGCCCACCGCACGGCATTGAGCCTTGCGGTAAAAAAGGGCGCGCGGGACGCCTGATCGGACGCACGAAAGGCGGCATGAATACCAAGCTTCATGCCGTTACCGATGCGAACGGCCGCCCGATCAGTTTCTTCATGACCGCAGGGCAGGTCAGCGATTATATCGGTGCCGCTGCCCTGTTGGACGAACTTCCCAAAGCCCAATGGTTGCTCGCTGATCGCGGCTGTGATGCCGACTGGTTCCGCGATGCTTTGCAGGAAAAGGGCATCACCCCCTGCATCCCCGGTCGCAAATCCCGGAACAAGGCCGTCAAACACGACAAGCGCCGCTACAAACGGCGCAACCGCATCGAGATCATGTTCGGCCGCCTCAAGGACTGGCGACGGGTCGCGACGCGCTACGACCAGTGCCCCAACGCCTTCTTCTCGGCCATCGCCCTCGCTGCCACTGTCATCTTCTGGCTCTGATCAGTGAGTCCTGAGCCTAGGTCGTTGACATATAAACACAGCCAGTTCGTATGCCGCCATAGGTTATCAGGCACGCGCTCGTGCGGAGCGTAAAGCCATAGCCATTCCACTCCCTCCCATCAGCAGCATCAGGTCGACCAGCAGCCCCTGCCCGCCCGCCAGCAGCGGGGCGCCGTGAAGCAGCGCCACCGCCAGCAGGCCTGCGACCAGCCCCCATTGCAGGGCGCGCGCCAGACGCGGACCGGGCAGCGCCCTGGCCATGCCGGCGGCCAGCACCGACAGGATGGTGAGGCCGAGCCAGGCCGGCGACAGCGACACATGCGGCAGGGCGAAGGCCAGAACGGCGGTGAGGACGAGAATGACCGGCTGGCCCCAGCAGATCGCGGCCCAGATCCGTTCCCATTGCGGCGCTGGCCGGCCGCGATCGCGGCGGCGCGCCAGCCAGATCGTCACCCCGCTCGACGTGACGATGCAGAGCGCAATGCCGAGCAGGCCATAGGCGATCCGCACCGGCAAGCCGCCGAACCAGCCGAAATGCAACTGGCCGATGCCGCTGAGCATCCGGGTGCCGGCGACCAGATCCTGTGGCCGTTCCTGATGGATCAGTTGCCCGCGCGCATCATATTGCACCTCGTCCTGCTGGGTCAGCAAGTGCGGCCGGCCGCTGTGGATCGAGATGCGCATATCGGCGCGGCCGGGCCGTTCGACCATGATATTGTCCGCGACGGCCGCCGGCGCGCGGGCGCGGGCATCGGCGATCAGCCGGGCAATATCGGGAATGGGCGTGGCGCGCGTATCGACCTTGGGCGGCGGGTCGAGGAAGAGTTCATAGACCTTCCCCATGTCGCCGCGATAGAGCAGCATCGCCAGCATCGCGACGATGATGGTGCTCAGGCCCAGCAACGCGCCGGTCAGCGCCAGGGTGAAGTGAAAGGGCAAGGCCCAGATGCCGAGGCGATTGTGCAGATCCGCCTCCTGCAGCCGGCGCGAACCGCCCAGGCGCAGGTGGAAGGCATCGCGCAGCACGCGCGGATGCGCCAATATGCCCGACACCAGGGAAGAGAGCAGCGCCACCCCGGTCAGGCCGACGATGAACTGCCCCCAACTGCGCGGCAGATGCAGGTTGATATGGAGGTGGATCAGGAATTCGGTCCAGACCGCTTCGAGATCGGACAGCGCACCATCGGCCGCCACCCCCCATTTATGTTCATAGGTCGCGCTGAAGGCCGTGAGGCTGGCGCCATCCTGTTTCGCGGTGGGCAGCGACAGATAGAGGGTGGTGTCGGCCGGCGCGCGTCTGGCCGCTTCGGCGATGGCGCGGGCGGCCGAGGCATCCGACAGGCTGGTCACCACCGGCGTCGCCGGCACTTCCCACCGTTCCAGATCGGGCGCGAACACGGCGACCGTGCCGGTCAGGCAGACGATATAGATGATCGCGGCAAAGGCCAGGCCCAGCACCGAATGGCTGCTGAGCACCGATCGCACCGTTTCGGGCGACAAGGGCCAGCGCCATTTCTTCGCCCGGCTGTTGGTCTGGACGCTCTGGTCGTTCATGCGGCCCCTCCCAAGGCGGCGAGGCCGAAGCCGATGATGCTGGTGCCGACCAGTACGGCGGTGGCGCGGAGCAGGCGGCGGTCCGCCAGCGTCCAGGTCATGGCCAGCCCCCAGAGGATCGGCAGCAACAGGCCGCCGAGCACGATCCGGGTGCGCGGATCACCGGGCAGATAGACGGTGACGCAAAAGGCGACACCCATCGCCGCCGTCATGCCGAGCGGCCCGGCGAGCAAGGCGCGGAGCACCCCGCGCCAGAAGCGGCCCGGTTCCTCCAGCGGTTCGGGCGCGACATCGCCATCACGCACCCGCGCCGCCTTGCGCCGGACCCGGCCGAACCAGATGATGGCGAGCGCGCCGATCCCCTCCATCGCCAGTCCCAAGGCCAGCCCCTTGACCGGCCCGATCAGCAGGAATGCAGCGACCAGCAGGCCGATCAATATGGCCCATCCCGCCAGCAGCAGGCCAAGCACGGAGCGATCCCGCCGCACCCAGGAGCGGCGCAGCAGGGCAGCGCCCAGGGCGCCGCCCGCGATGAGCAGCAGGCTGGCGAGCGCGATCACCAATGGACGCTCGCGCCGACGCCGACGGTCTGGGGCTCGCCCAGGATCGCCTGATGGATCGCGGCATATTGGTACTGCATATAATCCTCGTTGAGGATGTTGCGGGCGAAGACGAACAGCGACCAATGATCGGTCTCATAACCGATCTTGCCATTCACGACCGTGCGGCCGCCGACCTTGTACTGGTCCTGATCCTGACCGACGCCGGTGAAGACCGACGAACGATAATTGGCGTTGAGATTGGCGACGAAGCCCGGACCGAATTGCGCATTGATGCCGCCCGACAGGGTCCAGCGCGGCGCATAGGGGAATTGGGTGTCGGTGAGGTCAACCGTGCTGGTCGCCCCTGCGGGCAGGACGAAATCGGTGAATTTGGTGCGGACATGGCCGACCGAGCCATAGAGATCGATGCCGCGCGCGATAGTGGCGTTCGCTTCCACTTCGAACCCGTAAAGGTGCGATCCGGCCGCGTTCACCGTGTTATAATCATAGCTGTTCTGGCCGAAATAGGCGGTGACCTGCTGGTCTTTCCACGTCATGTAGAAGGCGTTGGCGTCGAGCGTCAGGCGCCCATCCAGCCATTTGGAGCGCAGCGAGCCTTCATAATTCCAGCTATATTCCGGATCATAGGCGACCAGCAGCGCGCGGGCCGGGTTCTGGCTGGAACCGCCCGATCGATAGGCGCGCTGAACGGTGAAGGCGGTGGTGAGGTCCGGGGTCCAATCCATGCTGATCCCGGCCTTGGGCAGGAAGGCGTTGAAGCTGCGGCTGTTGGACGCCAGCGGCGACGAGGCATCGGCGACCAGGCCCAGCACACCCTGATTGATCAGCGAAATGATCGGCGCATAGGCTGCGCCCAGGAAATTGGCATCGGGCAGCGTGCCGTTGAAGGTCGCCACGGTTTGCGCCGCATAGCGGTTGCGCTCATGGTCGAAGCGGAACCCGCCGATCAGGGTCAGCCGGTCCGTCAGCTTGAAGCGGGCGTCACCGAACAACGCCATCGTCTCCACCTTTTCGGGCTGGTCAGCCGAATAGGCGACCGGGATGACCGGCAGTTGCGCCGCATAGGCATTGCTGAGGAAGGTCGCCTGCGCCGCGGTCGCGCCATTGGCGCGCAGCAGGGCGGCGATGGTGGCGGTCGGCGTATCGATGTTCACCCGGCTATTCTGGTCGATGCTGCCGGTGCGGCGATAATACCAGGCACCCAGCAGGCCGCTCAGCCGTTCGCCATCAAAATTGAGGCGCATTTCCTGGGTCAGGGTGCGGTAATTATAACGATTGTCGATCGCCTGGATATCCTGCGGCGTGCCGTCGGTATCGATCACCGAATGAACGCGCGAGCGGTTCCAGGAGGTGACGCTCGACAGTTTCAGCCCCTGGGCCAGCGGATAGCTGATGTTGAAGACGGCAAGGTCGCTGTCGATCTTGCCGCGGCTGGGCTGGTCGCCAGTGGCAACGCGGTGATTGAAATAATTGGGCACGTCGGTGCGGGCATATTCGTAGAGATAGCCGCCATCGCGCCGCACGCGATTATAACTGGCGACCGCCTCCAGGCCCGGAATGGCCTGGGGCGTCCATTTGATCTTGCCGCGCAGATTGAGCGATTCCAGCGCGTCGCTATATTCGTCGCGGGTGACATTGTAGATGAGGCCGCGATCGTTGCGGCGCTCCGCCGACAGGCGGATGCCCAGTTCATCCTTGATGATCGGCCCGCCGATCGCGGCGGACAAGGTGCGATCGTCATATTCGCTCCACAGCACCCGTGCGTCACCGCCCCAGCGAGTCAGCGAAGGATCCTTGCTGGTGATGACGATCCCGCCGGCCAGCGCGTTGAGTCCCTGGATGGTCGATTGCGGGCCGCGCAGCACCTCCACCTGCTGCACATCCCACAGGTCGGTCGGGCCGCCATAAAGCGCCCATTTGGGAACCGGCGCGCCATCGACATAGACGCTGGCGGCATCCGCCTGACCACCGGCACCGACACCGCTGTTGCTGATACCGCGAATGGTAAAACCGGACGAGCCATAGGTTTCGGACAGGTTGGCGGTGCGATTATAGACGTCCTGGATGGTGATCAGCGCCTCGCGCTCGATCGTCTCGGGTGTAACCACGGCGACGCTGGTCGGGGTCTGCTGAAGGGTGCGGGCGCTCTTTTCGCCGGTGACAATGATGTCGGCGCGGGCTTGGTCCATATCGGCATCCGGCGCCTGTTGCGCCATGGCTGGGCTGGTCAGGGCAGCACCTGCCAGCGCGACGATCGCCGCCCCGGAAAAGAAGAAAGACGACCGCACCATATAATCCCCCAAATATTCTTGGCGGCGCCATATTTGAGAACGCTAACGCGAGTCAATGTCATTGCGTGAATGGACTATTATTGTGAATGGCGTGACGGCCGAGCCGCATCAGTTCGGGATCTGGAAGGGTATGAGCGAATAGCACGTCAGCGCGAGCCACCTGCCACCCCAGGTCGATGGCAGCCACGCGATCAAGATCGACTGGGCGATGGCGCGGCTGGCTTCACCAGCATCTACCGCCTGGCCGGCGACGGTTCGATGAGCGTCTCAGGCAGATTCCCCCCCCCCCCCCCCAAACCGCCCCCGCCCCCACGACCCTCGCGTCAACCCGCCCC